>Ga0071330_1062210_pt1 | contig 44651 bp, 47 predicted proteins | sample GBScel77sediment_FD_63802 | JGI IMG/M metagenome (GOLD analysis project Ga0071330, IMG submission 63802) | Hot spring sediment microbial communities from Great Boiling Spring, Nevada - Cellulolytic enrichment Sediment 77C v2 (version 2) | ecosystem: Environmental > Aquatic > Thermal springs >...
GGAAGCTGTGGTGACACCCTTCCCTAGACCAGACATTACCCCGCCTGTGACGAAGATGTACTTTGGCATACCACTATCTCTACCAGCAGAAAATTAAGTCTTTAGGTTATTTTATGAGGGGGTACATGGGGTATGCTAAATCGGCTATATCTACGTCACACCTCGCTATCTTAGAGAAGCTAGAAGCAACCTTAGAAAGCATCGTAGTGTTTTCATTTACTCCGATGGATCTCTCAAGCTTCGCTATCTCACCTACCACCTCCTCATACAGCTGCACCACTTGCCTCCCCTCTTCAGGATCTTTAGAGAGGAACGCCCTAACAGCAGACTCCTGCATCGCCGCGAGTTTCTCAACAATATTGCGGGCAGCTTCCTTCTCAGCCTCCCCTAAAACCTCCTCAAGAGGTTGTGTCGAAGCCTTCGCTATATCCTCAGCGGAATCACCAATCGCCTCAAGGAGATAGGCGGAAAGCCTATAGTCTAAGCAGTCTATGGTGGTGAGCTTTAATTTTGCCGCAAGTTTGTTGTCCATAGATGCCGATCTTACCAATCTAACTAAGAGGAAGTAGAGGCGATCGACTTCATCATCCCTCTCAGACACAGACTTCTTCAGAAGCACATCCCCTTGCATAAGGGCTTGGACAGCATCAGGGAGCATACCCATCGTAATGAGATGCATACGCCTAAACGTCTTCTCCGGGTCTAAGTTTGTCGGCTCAAGCAGAAATTGTGCTGTTATAGATCTTGCATCTTCTTCCACTATCTCAAGCCCAACGAGTTGGCGTATCGCCCTTTTCATAGCCTGTGCATCCTCATACGGTATCCTCTCCCTGCTCACTATCCTTATTATGTCGAAGCCGAGTAAGTATGAGCCTGTAATCAGATTAATTAGCCTCCTCATGTACTGCGCCGGGTAAGTTAAGAGTATCTCCTTAGGCTTCTTCTCAACCTCAACTGCTGGAAAGACCATTAAGCTCCCACCAGGTGTCACCTCTAGCGCTAGAAGGCTACCCTTCCTCAGCTTGTTCTTCAGCACCCATTCTTTTGGTAGAGATACTAGTAGGGTTCCTCCCCCCATCTCCTGTGCTCTTCTAAGCTCCATTTTTTACTCTATTCGACTATATAGCAGATCTTGCTTATCTATATTTCTTTGAACCAAAAACTCAAGAGTTGCTGAAGGCTGTAAGCATTAGGGTTAAGTATCTAACCACTCTCTAACTGAATTTAGAGTATGGTTAGTATAGAGTTAGAGCCGCTTGGCTATGTAAGATCAGAGTTCGACGAAGATAAAGGTGATAGGAACGAAGGTTACGCTATACTAGAGTTTGACCCGAAGTACGCTGAGGCCCTAGATGGAATAGAGGAGTACTCCCATATCTTCGTGCTTTACTGGATGCATAAGCTAGATAACTCCCTTCGCTCAACATACAAGACGCATCCAAGGGGTAGAGAAGATCTGCCTCTGGTTGGTGTTTTAGCGACTAGAGGTAAAGCGAGACCCAACCCAATAGGTCTCACCGTTGTCGAGCTAATTGAACGAAGGGGTAATGTGCTTAAGGTGAAGGGTTTAGATGCTTACGACGGCTCACCAATCTTAGATATCAAACCCTACGATTATTATGATGTAAAAGAAGGAATTAGAGTGCCAGCTTGGTGGTTGATGGTGAGCAGAAGAAAAGGTCAGAACACCCCTTGCTAGAGTCCAAAACACCCCCCTCCACAGAATTTAGAATGATGACTAGTGTCAGACTAGCGCGGCTAACTGAAACCGGGGCTAAAGGTAGGATAAGGTGCGGTGTATGTGAGAGGAGATGCCTCATACCAGAAAAAGGCAGCGGCTTCTGCAAAACCAGATACAACATCGATGGCTCACTCTACACAATAGTCTACGGCTCAATCTCCTCACTCTCAATAAACCCGATAGAGAAGAAGCCCTTCTACCACTACTGGCCCGGAAGCAGAGCCTTAACAATAGGCACGTGGAGCTGCAACTTCACTTGCCCTTGGTGCCAGAACTACGACATCAGCAAAAGGTATCCTACACCAACAGATGAGATAATAGAGCCGAAGAAGCTTGTGAAGCTTGCGTTAGCAGAGGGCTGCCAAGGCATTTCTTTCTCCTTTAACGAACCAACTCTACTCTTTGAGTACGCTCTTGACACCTTCCCCATCGCTAGGGCTAGCGGACTCTACTGCCACTTTGTGAGTAACGGCTACATGACAGCAGAAGCTCTACGCCTTTTGGCTGAGGCTGGTATGGATGCGATAAAGTTTGATGTGAAGGGGGATGAAGAGGTGGTAAAGAGGTTCTGTGGCGCCTATTCAGAGCCGGTGTGGAGGAACATAGGCTTAGCCAAAGATCTTGGGCTGCACGTCGAGGTTGTTCTGCTTCTAATACCAGATATTAACAGCGATATAAATGAGGTTAGGCAGATCGCAAGAAGAGTTAGAGAGGTTGCTGGTGAAGATACACCCCTACACATAACAAGATTCTACCCAGCCTACAAGCTTACGGATAAACCCCCGACACCGATCTCGACCTTAGAGAAAGCCGTCCGAGCAGCGAAAGAAGAGGGGCTGAACTACGTGTATATTGGAAACGTGCCCGGGCATAGATATGAGAATACGTGGTGCCCGAAGTGCGGAGCCCTTCTCATAGAGCGTTATGGGTTCGCCGTCATACGCTACGAGTTAACCAAGGATAAGAAGTGCCCCAGATGTGGTGTAAGCATACCCATAGTTGGGGAGCCGCGCAAGTATCTGATATGAATCCAAGAATCCTCCTTAAGGTTAAAGGTGCTTCTAGAAGTGACGTAGAGCACATATTACAAGTGATCACAGAATGTTATACCAACCTACCGCATAACCTTGATGCTGTCGAGGTTAACATCTTTCAAAACATTAGCGATGCCCTCTCTTTTCTCGCAGCGCAGTCTAAGGCTGCTGGTGTAAAGTCTAGCGGCTTTGATGAAGACTTCTACGCATACCATCACGCTTGGCTAGGACTACCGAGCATAACAGTAAGTGTAGAGAAGCTCAAGACTCTAACCCCGGAGTTGGCTGATGCGTGCATAAGGCATGAGGTTGCGCATTCTGTGCTGCACGGTGAGATTCGCTACTATATTATACCGATTCTTCCGCCATACCGTAGATTGAGAGAGGTGTGTAAACCGAGCGAGGACTTTCTGCTGGACTTAACATACTTGACAGCAGTCGCAGTAAAGGATTACGAAGCTACCAAGCTACTCTATTCACATAACTATAGGGTTGATCAAGTGCGATATGCTGAGCATCTATTAGATGAAGGCTTTGAAACAACCCTATGGAAGATCGTAGAGCACCACCCACAAGCAAAAGCCCTCTTCTTAACCAGCAGCCTAAAAGTACCGTTCTGCATAAAACCCCTCATCGACCAACAAAATATTCACCTACAGAAGAAGCTTGAATCTTACCTACAACCACTAGGAGAGTACCAGCAACTCTTGATAAAGGTGGTGAATGAATCCGCAGAAAGATTCACCGACGACACATACAGCAACATACAGACAGCAGCCGAAATACACTGCGAAAAGATCTTAAAAAGAATCCTAACACCGCCCAGACAGAAAAATCACAACCAACACACTTAACCTTTATAAGATCAGCAGCCAAAAATTAAGGGGGATGAGGTGATCGCCGCTCCAGACTGAGCTCAGAGGTACCCCGCCTCTGAACGTTGAAGAACTCGCGACGATCTGACCACCTTTACGATGGTGGTGTTCGTGAGTAAGATCATAACACCTGATGAGATGCGTGCGGTTGAGGAGAGGGCTGCTACCCTAGGTGTATCTAGGCTACTTATGATGGAGAACGCTGGCTGCGCCGTTGCCAAGGCTGTCTTACGGCTGAGAGCCCGTCTTAAGAAGGGTGTTCTTGTCGTTGCTGGGCTTGGAAATAATGGTGGTGATGGGCTTGTCGCAGCACGCCACCTCGCCGGAGAAAGTGTGAGCGTTAAGGTAATCTTACTAGGTAGGGGTGAAGACATCAAGGGCGAGGAGGCTGCTGTAAACTGGGGCATAGTCAGCAGAATGACTCGCTCCATAACAACGCTAACCGCTTCCAACAGGGAGGAGCTTCTAGCGCACAAGAATTTATTTAAAGAATGTGGGGTAATCGTTGATGCGATCTTCGGCACAGGGATAAAAGGCGAAGTCAGAGAACCATTCGCCACAGCAATCGATCTAATTAACAGCTCAAAGGCATACAAGGTCTCTGTGGATATACCCTCAGGCTTAGACCCCTTAACAGGCGGTGTTCAGAGTAAAGCTGTTAAAGCAGATCTAACCATAACCTTCCACAAAGCTAAACCAGGGCTACTAAAGAACAAGAAGATAGTAGGTAGGCTCATTGTAGCACCTATAGGAATTCCGCCTGAGGCTGAGCTGTGAGATGGGTGTGCTGCAGATACAGGTAGGTCCTATGCAGAACTTCACCTACCTAATCTGGGATGACGAAACCAAAGATGCTGCGATCATAGACCCCTCCTGGGATATCGATAAAGTGCTTAAAGAGGCAGAAGAGAGACATCTCAAAATAAGATACATACTCAACACACATACACACCACGACCACTGCTTAGGTAACGAATATGTGAAAAAGAAGACTGGAGCCGAAACCATAGGTGGGATGGGTTCAAAAGTTAAGCTCGATAAAGTTGTTAGTGACGGTGAGCAGATACCCTTAGGCCACAGTTACATCAAAGTCATAAGCACACCAGGCCACTCGCCAGACAGCACCTGCTATCTCTTCGAAGGGGACCTTTTCACAGGCGACACGCTTTTCGTGGGGGAGTGTGGAAGGACTGATCTGCAAGGAGGTAGCGCAGAAGACCTATACGAAAGCCTATTTAACAAGATATTGAAGTTAGATGATAACATAAAGGTTTACCCTGGGCACGACTACGGCTCTTCGCCTTACTCAACCATCGGATATGAGCGTAAAAACAACTATACCCTCAAGCAGAGAACAAAAGAAGAGTTCGTCAGGTTTATGATGAGCCCTTGACGAACCCTATTTGAGTCTTGAGGCTACTACGCTCCAGTCGATGTTCTTGAAGAAGGCTTCGATGTAATCGGCGCGCTTTAGACCGTAGTCGATCATAAAGGCGTGTTCGAAGACATCCATAACCAGTAGGGGTCTGCAGCCAGCAAGGTGCCCTACGTCGTGCTCGTTGATCCAAGCGTTGAATAGCTTGTTTGATACAGGGTCTAGGTAGAGGACAACCCAACCTATACCCCTCATCACACCTATTGCTTTGAATTCCTTCTCCCACTCTGCGTAGCTGCCGAAGTCTTCCTCTATCTTCTTCGCTAGGTCTGAGTTTGGGTCTAACGGCTTTCCACCGCTCACCAAGTTGTCGAAGTAGTATTCGTGGAGCCTCATACCATTCCACTCCCAGCCGAATCTCCTCTTTACCTCAGCGTAGTCTGGTGTGTTTGCTTTGCCTTCTTTTTGCATAGCTTTGAGGATCTCAACCAACTTGTTGGTATTGTTTACGTAGCCTTGGTATAGTGCGAAGTGGTTCTTTAGAAGCTGGTCGCTAAAACCGGGTGTGCCGAGTAGCCTACTATAATCTTTTGCTTGGTAGCTCATAGTTAATAATAGGGTGTTAAGCACCTTAAATCCGTTACTGGAGTTGACTAGTGAAGTATGGTTGCGAAGATGATCTATATATCAAGGGATGTTGTGAATGGTATGCTTACCTACTTTAGATCTCTTCACCCAAGAGAGGGTATCCTTCTGATGCGGGGTAAAGTTAAGAAGGATGCGATCTATGTTGAGCAGCTGATTCTACCACCCAGACCAACTTTAGCTGAAGACTTCTCGTCTTTCTCACCCTACGATCTACCGCTAGATCTCTCAGTGCTTGGTATAGCGCACTCCCATCCAAATGGTGTTCAAAAGCCCTCTTTAGAGGATTTGAGTAACTTCTACGGCAGATTCATGGTGATCGCCACTTACCCTTATAGGTCTGAAGCAGATATCGGTGTATTCGATAGAGAGGGGAATAGAGTGGCTTTTAAGGTGATTTAGCTGGGATGATGCAAAGGAAGATGAGGTCATCATTGCCTATGTTTCTGAACTGGTGAACCTCGTTCGGAGGGATGAAAACCACCGAGCCTTGTTTAATCGGGATACTCTGCTTCTCATCTCTCACTTCACCCAACCCATCCAGCACATAGACCTCATGCTCATAGTCGTGTGCGTGCATAGGAGTATAACCTCCCGGATTTATCCTAAATCTCCGCATTATGAATGTGGGTGCGGGTGGATGATCTATTAGAATCTGCAGGGTGGTGTCTTTGGCCCCCTCCATCTGCACCTTTTCAGCCTTAACTTTATCCGAATCTATGACTAGCATAGCACAACCTCTACTGTTGCAGACGAAAATAGACTTTACGCAGCCTTTTAATGCTATCCTAATAGCCTATAAGGGTTCTTCTTTTTACCCCGTCTATATTGCCAAGTGCCATAGAGTTTACCGCACCTTGTGCATAAGACACCCCTATTAGAGTAAAACATAATATCCCCGCCACAGGTACATACTCCAAAGACGCCTTTATCGGTCAGTATAATAGGTTCTTCTCTAAGCTTAATATCTTGCGGATAATCTTCTGCTTGATATATTTTTGCCATCATCATATGTTTATTTTTCTGACTATTTAAATATAACTATGTTATATACTAACGAAAATGCAAAGAAAATTAAAAATATCATACCCTGTAATGCCCTATTTCGCAATTTAGACAAATAAAATAGTGCGATTTTCCTACCCGTGATGCCTAATATAGCGCCTCCTTTAAGGCGTCTTTACAGAAGCAAGTGCGCTCCGTTGGAATGGTGGGTATAAGATCTAGCAGTAGGCGCTTTACCTTCCCGATATTCTTCTGGAGGGTTTCTATAACCTCCGCACCAGAAACTGGCTTCTCAGCCCACACGTCATAGTCTGTTACGGTTGCTACTGTAACATAGCAGATTTCAGCCTCCCTTGCTAAGACACACTCTGGAACAAGGGTCATACCTATAATATCTGCACCCCAGGCTCTAAACATCTTCGACTCTGCTCTTGTCGAGAACCTTGGTCCCTCTATGCATACGTATGTTCCGCCGTCGTGCACCTTGAATCCGAGGCGCTTAGCCGACTCTACCGCTAATCTTCTTAGCTCTGGGCAGAAGGGGTCTGCTGTTGAGATGTGGCATACTTGCTGCCCCTCGTAGAATGTGCTCGGTCTAGCCTTGGTTCGATCTATAAATTGATCTGGTATAACTATGTCTCCAGGCTCCATATGCTCTCTTAGGCTCCCTACGGCTGAAGGCGCTATGATGCGTTTTACCCCTAGGCTCTTCAGAGCCCAGATATTTGCCCTGTAGTTTATTAGGTGGGGTGGAATTTTATGCCCCTTCCCGTGCCTAGGTATGAACGCTATCTTCCTCCCTTTGTAGGTGCCTAAGGTTACAAGGTCTGAGGTTGGGCCATAAGGGGTGTAGACCTTGACTTCCCTGATATCCTCAAGTATCTCTGGGTCGTAGACGCCAGTACCGCCTATTATCCCTATCTCAGCTTCTTCTCCACTCATATCTACCACCTAATATGTGACGAGTGATGTGACCGTGTAGCCCTTCAGCTTCTCCCTACCCTTCAGATCCAGCAGCTCGATGACGAAGGCGAAGCCCACAACCACTCCACCCAGCTTTTCGATGAGCTCTGCGGCCGCCTTCGCTGTCCCGCCTGTAGCAAGGAGATCATCGACTATAAGCACTCTATCACCGGGCTTCACAGCATCTTTCTGAATCTCCATCGTAGCGCTACCATACTCTATCGTATAGCTTACCCTCAACGTTTCTCCGGGAAGCTTGCCCTCCTTTCTTATCGCTATGAAGCCCTTCTGCAGATTTTGCGCAAGTAGAGCGCCGAATATGAAGCCTCTTGACTCAATGCCAGCAATAAGATCTATCTCCTTACCACTCCACCGCTTCTTGATCTCATCTACGGTGTATTTAAGGGCTTGTGGATCTTTAAGTAGAGGCATAATGTCTCTAAATATCACACCAGGCTTAGGCCAATCTGGGAAGCTTCGAATAATCCCCTTCAGATCCATAGTAAAAGGAAAATATCTGCTTGCAGAAATACGTTACTGTTAGATATCCATAAAATTATGAGGTTAAGACTTATTACACCCATCCTTAGCTGGTTCGGTGAGCGCATATGGTGAAAGAAGGCTTCGTTAAAGCCTGTGAAGAAGATAAACTCTCCAACAACACGCCAATGGTTCTGGTTTTGAACGGTGTGGAGGTTTTGCTGTTTAAGGTTGGTGCGAAAGTATTTGCCACCTCAGCCAGATGCACACATAGAGACTGCTCCTTAGGTGAGGGTTGGCTGGATAAAGGTTATCTGGTCTGTGGCTGCCACCTATCTAAGTTCGACCCTGAGAGCGGTAAAGTAGTAGAGGGACCAGCAACAGCTCCTCTGAAGGTCATTGAAGCCTTGGTTGAAGATGGTTTTGTCTGGGTTAAGGTGAGTTAGCGGAGCGAGGTAATCTGGCGAAGTATTCTTTGACCGCCTCTCTTATGAAAGCCTCATCTAACCTACCGAAGGGTGTAGGTGTCTCCAATATCCTCTTGGGTATGCGTAGCGCATCTGCCTTGAATCCTTCTCTCCGTTTGAATTCGTGCTTTAGAGCTAGGATCTCGTAACCGACCTTCTTCATATCCTCCAAGCTCAGATCCCAGCCGACAATCTTTAGGGCTCTCTGCACCGTTTCGGGCTTGTAGATTTCTCTGGAGAAGAAGCAGACGACGAGGCTTGATAGAATCTGCCTCCACGCCTCCTCCTCAAATAGCGTGTTCGCAACTGATGAAGGTGTTGGTGCGCCCTTTGAAGCGAAGATCTTTTGATCTACGCTGTAGCCAGCGCTATCTAGGTGGCTGTGTCTTGCACCAGTCAAGTAACCTATGTGTGCCGCTGGTCCTGTGTGATATCCGGGCATCTCGTTCCCGCCAAATGCTAGCGCGTAGTCTAAGCCCCCGTATTTTGTTGCTGCGTATTCAACACCTTGTGCAAGCGCTTTGTAGAATTCGTTCGGCTGCTCCACGATATACTCAACGGCTTTTATGTATGCGTTATAATCTCCCCACTTTAGGTCTACTATAGTGCCTTCAGATCCGCTGCTGACTACACCCTTTTCAACGGCTTCTGTGGCCCACGCTAAGGCTACACCACAGCTCATCGCATCTAAACCAGCGACCTCAACCTCATCTATCAGCTTCAGGAGCCCCTCAGGCGAAGTTATGCCCAACATACTCCCCAAAGCGTAAATAGGCTCGTAGTCATAAGATATCATAGTCGTTTTGTAGAAGTAGGGCTCCTTCTCATAAGGCTCTCTTAGGGCTGCGAGGTGTATGCAGCTCACTGGGCAGTGCCCGCAAGAAACCCTCCTACCCAAGTAGTTTTTAGCTAAGTTTTCGCCTGAGATATGTTCCGCTCCATCTAGCTTTGCGCTCTTAAGGTTATAGGCTGGGAGGGCTTGCAGATTGTTGAGTGGCATTACGTTCATCGGTGTGCCGATATCGTGGTACTTCTTTAGGGCTGGTGCGGTCGTCTCCGCTTTAAATATCTCTTGATATAGTTCTTTGTAGGCTTTGATGTCCTTAACCCTTATGTTGTTTGTGCCAGCTATGGTTAGCGCCTTGAGTTTCTTGCTTCCGAAGACAGCGCCGAGACCTAGTCTGCCGAAGTGTCTGTAGGTTTCTGTTATTACGCAAGCATATCTAACCAGCTTTTCACCAGCCCGACCTATTCTCATGATAGTCCTGAGCCCAGCCTTAGGCTCCCGCTCTCTGATCACTCTACCGACGGTATAACTGCTTCTCATCCCCCAAAGTACTCTAGCGTCTCTGAAACTCACCTTACCGTTGTAAATGGAGAGGTAGATCGGTGTATCACTCGCCCCTTTTATGACCAGCGCACCGAAACCAGCTGATCTGAGCGCTATGCCACTTCTACCACCAGCGTGGCTTTCACCTAAGTTGCCTGTTAGGGGTGACTTGAACATAGCTACCGTTTTAGAAGCCATCGGGAAAACGCAGTTTAAAGGCCCTACAGCAAATATTATCGGATTTTCTGGGCTGAGGGGATCGACACCATGCTTACACTCTTCTAGGAGGAGTTTTATGGCTGCGCCTGAGCCTCCGATATACTTCTCAAAGAGATCGGGTCTCTTCTCAACCCAGTATCTGCGTCGCGTTAAATCAACGTAGAGGACATTCTGAATAGGGTCTTCCTCAATCAACTCAACCACCTCTAGAGAGTTCTAACACACCATAAGGACAGGCTTGAGCGCAGAGTCCACAGTGCACACAGATCATAGGCTTATCTGATTCGTCATCCCAAAGAACCGCATCCACGGTGCAAGCTTCTACGCAAAGCTTGCAGCCAATACATTTAGCCGCATCAAGAAGCACACCCCCACCCGGTCTAAGTTTCAAGGCATCGGTTGGGCATACAGCGGCGCAAGGTGGATCTTCACAGGCTCTACATACTTGGACCACAAATCCACGCTCTATACCGCCTGCAGAGCGTATGAGGATGGCTGTCTTACTTAAACCAGCAACGCCAAATCTGCGTGAGCAAGCGAACATACAGCATTGGCAGCCTACACATAAATTCACATCTACAACAGAAAGTCTTACTCCAACCAACTCTAAACTCTACAATTAAATATCAGGAAGCGTAGTATTTAGATTTAACCATGCTAAGCGAGCCTATCACCCTACTAGTTAGCGGCTTCAGAGTTAGAGGCACACTCTGCTTACCTGAAAAAGGGAGGAGTGTAGTCTTCAGCATCCTTCATGGCTTACCAAATGCACCAGAACCAGTTGAGCAGAAGGGCTACTTAGATCTAGCCTCTCTGTTTACTGAAAGAGGTGTTTCGGCTGCTCTCATAAACCTCAGAGGCACAGGCGGTAGCGAGGGATGCTTCAGCCTTTCAAACTGGGTTGAGGATACTGAAGCGTGTCTAAGATACTTATCTTCCCGGTTAGAGGGTTATAAGCAGTATCTAATCGGGTTCAGCGCGGGTGGGGTAGTATCCATCTACGTAGCAGCAAAGAACCTCAACGTTAAAGGCGTCGTCTCCTGCAGCGCTCCTTGCATTATCAACACGAGTGTCGCGAGACTCCTCCTCGAGAGAGCCTTAGCGGCTGGGGTAATAAGGGGAGACGGTAAATCTGATTTCATAGATCGAGTGATACAAGAGGCCTCAAAGTATGCGCCCTATGAGTGGATAAGATTCATAGCACCCCGACCCATCGTCATAGCACACGGCAGATCAGATGAGGTGGTACCGGTTGAGCAAGCTTACAAACTCTATAACGCAGCTAATGAGCCTAAGAAGCTTCTCTTGTTTGATGCTGGGCATAGGCTTAGAGCAAACCCAAGGGATATGGCGAAGATCGTCGAGGAAGCCTTAACCTTCTTTAATACCTAAATGATAAATACCCTTACATGATAGATTATTTGATGCTGATTGGTGTGTTTCCTTGAAGCCGAAGATCGTCGCTGTTGGTCTAATCCTATTTCTAGTAGGACTTTACACCGGTGTAATCAACCCCTCGGTAACCCTAGCTCTCTCAAAGTCACTTGGTTTCACATACACATCTTACAAAGAAGAGCCCCTCCTACCATTGACGCTACTCAGCATCAACGAGAAAGATAGAGTGAAGGTGGAAATAGATCTACCGAACAACCCCGATAGGGTCGCTATACTCATCAGCTTCGAAGCAGATGGGCCACTGAACTTCTACCTTATGGATGAAGATGGGCTAAAAGCTTGGGAGAGCCGAAATCTAGCCAGAAGCGGGGTTTATGCTGCAGCCATCGCTCAACCCAACTATAACCAAACCATCGAGCTCGAAGAGGCTGGCAGATACTACGCGGTCTTCGAAAACGCGCAAGAAAGTAGGCGGAGCGTTGTCTTCACGATCAGCGAAAAGGTGTTGATGCATCACATGAATTCGCAGATGGAGATCTTGCCACAGATAACCCTTCTCATAGGCTTCATCGTCTTGCTAATAGGGTTAAAGCTAGGTAGCAAAAAGAAATCAACCTAAAACATATATATGGTTAATAGGGTGCTTCTGCTACATAGAGAAAGGCGAGGGCAAATGAGCGTGGATATGGCTATCAAAGTCTTGGACGAAAGCCTCGGCAAAACAGTACTCATCAAACTGAAGGGTGGTCAAGTGATCCGAGGCACACTCCAAGGCTTTGACCAACATATGAATCTGGTTTTAGATTCTTCAGAAACCATCTTGGAGGATGGCAGAACCGAAAAGCTCGGAACTATAATAGTTAGAGGAGATAATGTGGTGATGGTCTCTCCACCATAGAGAGTGAGATGTTATGACTAAAGGAACACCCTCGTTTGGAAAGCGTGGAAAGCATAAAACCCACATAGTATGCAGAAGGTGTGGTAGGCACTCTTACCACGTAAGGCATAAAGTGTGTGCACACTGCGGGTTTGGCGCAAGCCCGAAGATACGAAAATACGCTTGGCTTGGTCAGAAGATCAGATAGCGCGTAGAAAGTTTAACTAATACTACGAGTAATTAAGGTGTGGTTGGACATAGTAGCAGCTGCCGTTGGAGGAGGAATAGTGGCTGCTGTAAGCGTATCCTACTTCTTATACCGTACAAGATTTTCTCAAAAGAAACAGGCTCAGCCGAGCGGCACAAGCCCACCTAAATTGGATCTAAGGAGCAGAGGGGTAGTTGAGAAGCAGGTTACAGATGTAGAGTTGGAAAGAGCTAAGCGTGAACTTAAGACGCTCCTTCTAGAAAAAGAGCTGATTACAGGCGCGATTACAAGGCTTTACGAAGCCGAAGCAGCCGGTAAAATAGGTAGGGAGGATCGTGAAAGACTATCCGCGAAGTATAGAGAGCAGCTTAGGGAGATAGAGGCAAAATTGAATGATTTGAATCTACTAATAGAGGTAGGTGAGCTTGAGAACCTTAGGCAAGAACTGCTCAACCTTTTTGAGCGGAAGATCGCGCAGATAGAGGATAGGTTGAAAGAAGCTAGAACTCAACTAGAAGCGTTAAGGGGGCTACAGCAAACTGTGAAAGAAGAACCTAAACCGAAAGTAGTTGTTGAAGAGAAGAAGGTTGAGCGCAAGAAGAAGCCACCTGAAAGCGAAGCCGAGTCGAGGATAAAGGAGATCAGAGAAGAAGTCTTAGATGCGCTTGCTAGACTTGAGCAGATAGACCTAGAAGGCTGAAGGCGATGCAGAAAGAGCACATCTACAAGATGGCGGAGCTCGTAGCCTCCCTCGCCCCTAAAAGTGGTGTTATCGGTTTAGGTAGCGGCTCAACCGTCGCAGCTTTCATCGAAGCTTTATCTAAAACAGAGGGGGCGAAGGCTTTAACGATTATACCATCATCTATGCAGATAGAAGCCAAAGCCCTAGAATGGGGGTTTAGGATAGGCGACCCCTCACTCATCAAAGAGATAGAATGGACTTTTGATGGTGCTGACCAAGTCGATAGGCGCCTTAACTTGATCAAAGGCGGGGGTGGGGCCTTACTTAGGGAGCGTGTGCTTTTGTCAGCAGCGAAAATGTGTGTGATTATGGTTGATGAAAGTAAGGTGGTGGAGAGGCTTAACAGAGCCGTGCCTATTGAGGTTCTACCCTTCGCGAGATGGTATGTAAAGGAGAGGTTAGAGGCGCTTGGAGGCAAAGCGGTTATAAGAGTGGATAGAAAAGGCTACCCGCTTCTAACAGAGAATGGTAACATCATATTAGATGTAGATTTCGGGGAGATCGCTGAACCAAAAACCCTCCACTATAAAATAAAGGAGGTAGCTGGCGTAATAGATACTGGTCTCTTCACCCTACCCTCCCCGATCATCTACGTTGCTCGGAAAGACGGCTCAGTCTACCAGCTAAACGAATCTTCACTTTAGCGATTCTAAAGCTTCCTTCAGACTTATCTGGAACGGACCGAGCTTACCACCAAAGTTGACGGCAGAGATCTTCTTTACACCTTCTACTTCAGCAGCCGCCCTTACACCAACCGCCGTAGCCTTCTTGACAACCTCGGTCGTTATGCCGTTAAATACGATCTCATATATGCTCTTAACACCATCAGGGACCTTAGAGTCGGGCACCACACCCTTAAGTACTGGGCAGAAGGGATGGTTAGTAGATGCTGGAAGCTTATACTTCATCGAACCGACCTTCGAGCCTGATCTGCATATCCCACCTGGGAAGGTTAGTACCACACCCTCTATCTTCTCCATAGCCTTCACAGCCTGCATAGCCCCTTTTAGCGCTGAAGCTTGATCCTCAGCCATAACTAGGAAGTTGCCGCCAGCCACACACCTTCTTATACCAAATTTATGCTCGATTATGAACTCGCCCTCCATAACTGGTATCCGCCAGATCGTCCTATCACCCAACTTATCCTTCTTCTCATAGCCGTCTCCAAACATCCGGATAGATGCACCTATCCGAAGCATCTTCCTCGGGTGAGGCATAGCGTCGAAGGCTGCCGTAGTGGGACAGGTTAGAATACACTGCCCTATTCTTGAGATGAGCTGAGCTTTAAGCTCGTGCCCCGTCCTATGATAGATCTGAATATATACACCAGGACGCCCATCAGGTGTCTTCTCAGGCGGAACAAGAGGCCCTTCAACACCAGCCTCAGCAGGAGACATAATTATGGATGAAGCGAAGCCTGTGGCGGTTCTAGCTGCTATTCGAGCCCACTCTTCGTTTGCAGCTGTGATAAGTATTCTGCTTGCAAGCATGGGGAATGCTTCAGCAAACGTATCTTCAATCTCAACCTTTGAAGCCATAAAGATCTACTATCACTTTGCACAACGCATTAAAAACCTTTTTCCTCTACGTTAACACTAAACTACATGATAATGAAAATTGTAACGCTTACCGACCGTCTTCCTAACTACTCTAATCTTACGAATGTGACAAAGGAGGCGACGCTAACCTTAAATAGTGTTGATAGAAAGTGGTGGAGGGTTCAAACAGGTGTTGACCGCGTCTGACCGAGGGTATAGTGCGGCCCTACTTCTCGAAGACGGCACGCTTTTTCTCGGGCGCGGCTTTGGATACCCTACGCAGAAAGTAGGCGAAGTCGTCTTCACCACTGGCATGGTGGGTTATACTGAAAGCATAACCGACCCCTCCTACCGAGGGCAGATTCTGACCTTCACTTACCCGTTAATAGGCAATTACGGTGTTCCTTTGTATACGGATGTTGATGAGCATAACATACCTCTGAACTTTGAATCGGATAGAGCGCAGGTTTCTGGGGTCGTTGTCAGCGAAGCCTGTAAAGCACCTAGCCACTGGCGGTCTAAGAAGAGTCTCAATGAGTGGCTCTATGAGGAGGGTGTTCCTGGGATAGAGGGTGTAGATACACGAGAGTTGACCAAGCGGCTTAGAGTGCACGGTGTTATGATGGGTGTGATAGCAGTTTCTGAAGACGAAGTCGACATAGAGGATATGAAGAGGAGGTTGGCGAAGGCTGAGAGGTATGGGGAGCAAGACTTCGTAAGCATGGTCAGCATAAAGGAGCCTAAGATCTACGGAGAGGGAGAGGAGAAGGTTGTGTTGATAGACTGTGGCGTAAAATACGGCATAATAAGGGAGCTGCTGAAGAGGGGTCTAAAGGTTATTCGGGTTCCATACAACACACCCGCCTCCGAGATCCTAGAGTACAACCCGAAAGGAATACTTGTAAGCAACGGACCAGGAGACCCAAAGATCTGTGTGAAGACGATACAAACAGTAAGATCTCTTATAGATGAAGGCATACCGATGCTAGGTATATGCCTTGGTGTGCAGATAATAGCCCTCTCACTGGGAGGAGACACATATAAGCTGAAGTATGGGCATAGGGGGCAGAATAAGCCGTGCTTGGACCTTAAAACTGAACGCAACTACATCACCAGCCAGAACCACGGCTATGCTGTAGACCCAAATTCACTGAAAGGGAGTGGGTTAGAGGTTTGGATGATAAATGCTGATGATAAGACGGTTGAGGGGGTTTATCACGAATCTAAACCTCTTTTGGCTGTACAGTATCACCCAGAGGCTTCGCCAGGACCCTACGATACCACCTTCATATTCGATTTGTTCGCTGAGAAGATGGAGGTGAAGAGCCGTGCCGCGTAACCCAAATATAAAGAAGGTGCTCGTTTTAGGTAGCGGGGCCATTAAGATAGGTGAAGCTGGTGAATTCGACTACTCAGGTAGCCAGTGTCTAAAGGCCCTGAGAGAAGAGGGTATAGATACCGTTCTCGTAAACCCGAATATAGCTACTATCCAGACTGATAAGAAGCTGGCGGGTAAAGTCTACTTCCTCCCTGTTAACGCTGATTTTGTCACAGAAGTTATCGAAGCTGAGCGGCCTGATAGTATTGTGCTCTCCTTTGGTGGGCAGACCGCTCTAAACTGTGGTGTTGTTTTGGCTAAACGTGGCGTGTTGGATAAGTATGGTGTTAAAGTGCTCGGCACACCAATACGAGGCATCGAAGTGACCGAGGATAGAGATCTATTCCGCAAGACTATGCTGGATGCTGGTATACCTGTAGCAAGGAGCGTGGCTGTGTATTCGCTTGAGGAGGCTAAGAAGGTCGTCAAGGACTTTGGTTACCCCGTGATGGTGCGTGTAGCCTACACACTTGGAGGTAGGGGTAGTGGTGTTGCCTTCAACGAGTTTGAGTTCGAAGAGATCGTGACAAGAGGTTTAATGAGCAGCCTCACTCACCAAGTGTTGATCGAGGAGTACATAGGCACTTGGAAGCAGATAGAGTATGAGGTTATGAGAGATGCCTACGGAAACAGCCTAACCGTATGTAATATGGAGAACATATTGGCGATGAGGGTGCACACTGGTGACAACATCGTCATAGCACCATCTCAGACCATCAATAACCGCGAGTACCACCTTCTAAGATCAGCAGCCCTCAAAGCCACTCAAGCTTGCGGCATAATAGGGGAGTGTAACATACAGTTCGCTTTAGAGCCTAACTCCGAGAGATACGCAGCTATCGAGATAAACGCCAGATTATCACGCTCCTCAGCCCTAGCATCTAAGGCGACCGGCTATCCAATAGCATATATCGCCGCCAAACTAATCTTAGGCTACTCTCTACCAGAGCTTATCAATAAGGTCACAGGCATCACCACAGCGGCCTTCGAGCCATCGCTCGACTATGTTGTTGTTAAGATGCCACGCTGGGATTTGACGAAGTTTGATAAAGTCACTCGACACATCGGCACACAGATGAAGTCTGTTGGTGAAGTCATGGCTATTGGTAGATGCTTCGAGGAGGCGCTGCAGAAGGCTATCCGAATGTTAGATATCGGTCGCATCGGACTTGTAGCAGATCCGAGACGTGAACCCTTGACAGACCTTGATAAGATCGAATCTAGGCTTCAACGCATGACTGATGAGATAATCTTTGACGTCGTAGACGCCCTGAAGGTAGGCTTTACCGTGGAGCGGATAAGCAAGTTAACCAGCATAGATCCGTGGTTCATAAAGAAGATAGCTAATATCGTTGAAATGGAGAAGGCTCTAAGGGAGAATGCGAGAAAGGTAGCAAACGGTGGTGCCCCAGATCTGCTCCGCAGAGCTAAGCAGCTAGGCTTCTCAGATGCTCAGATAGCGGAATGTATTGGTATATCTGCAGCCGAAGTAAGAGATCTACGAAAGAAGCTTTCAATAGTACCGGTAGTTAAGCAGATCGACACCTTGGCTGCTGAGTGGCCTGCGAAGACCAACTACCTCTACCTAACATACACGGGGGTTACGGATGATATAGAGTTCAAGCCTGTGAGCAAGGTGATCGTCTTAGGCGCTGGCACCTATAGGATAGGTAGCTCGGTTGAATTCGACTGGTCAACTATGAATATGGTTTGGGCGCTAAAAGAGAACGGAATCGAAGAGGCTATTGTGGTTAACTGCAACCCAGAAACAGTCTCAACAGACTACGATATGAGCGACAAGCTCTACTTCGAAGAACTCACGCTTGAGAGGATATTAGACATATATGAGAAGGAGAGGCCGCTCGGCGTCGTAGTTTCGGTAGGTGGGCAGACGCCTAACAATCTTGCTCCTCATTTAGCAGCCTACGGTGTAAAGATTTTGGGCACAGAAAGCGTAAACATAGATAGGGCTGAAGATAGGGCTAAATTCAGCGCGCTTTTAGACGAGCTTCACATACCTCAACCAGAGTGGAGCGCTTTCACATCTCTAGAAGACGCGAAAGAGTTCGCTAAGAAGGTTTCATACCCAATTTTAGTGAGACCCTCTTATGTTTTGAGCGGCGCCGCTATGAGGGTAGTCTGGACTCCGAAGCAGCTGGATCAGTTTCTCCTTAGGGCTGCTAAAGTCAGCCCGGAGCATCCGGTTGTGATAAGTAAGTTCATTATGGATGCGCTGGAGTTTGAGATAGATGGTGTATGTGATGGCGAAACCGTGTATATTGGTGCTGTTATTGAGCATCTTGAGCAAGCTGGTGTGCACTCTGGAGACGCTATAATGTGTATCCCACCTCAGCGCCTACCAGCTCAAGTTCAGCAGAAGGCTATAGAGTACGCTATCAGAATCGCTAAAAGCCTCAAGATAAAAGGCCTCTTTAACATACAGTTCCTATACAAGGATGGAGTAGTATATGTGATAGAGTGCAACCTTAGGGCTTCTAGATCTATGCCCTTCGTGTCTAAAGCTACTGGCGTAAATCTGATTTCATTAGCTGCGGCAGCGATGCTTAACGGTAAGATTCCAAACCTACCCAGAGGAGACCACTCTATGACACAGGTCTGCGTGAAAGCGCCGCAATTCTCATTTATGCAGCTTGATGGAGCGGACCCACAGTTAGGTGTAGAGATGCGTTCTACAGGCGAAGTAGCTTGCTTTGGCAGCACCTTTCACGAGGCTCTAATAAAGGCTCTGATAGCTGTTGGTTTCAAGATCCCTAAGCCGAACGGGAACATTCTGATTACGGTGGGTGGTGTTCAGCTGAAGGATCGAATACTCCACCTAACTAGGGATCTCATAGACCTTAACTTCAATGTGTATGCTACTGAGCATACAGCAGAGTATTTAAGGGAAAGAGGCGGGATGCAAGTTGCTGTCCTTCATAAGATCAGCGAACCCGAGAGGAAACCCAATATCCTAGACTACCTTGTGGAAGGTAAGCTCGAGCTTATCATAAACATACCATCAACTACGGTTCTAGAGAAGTTCGCGAGCATGCTTGAGGACGAATATCTGATTAGGCGTAAGGCTGTTGAGCTAGGCGTTCCAGTGCTGACCACGTATGAGGCTGCTGAAGCTTTCGTTCAAGGCTTAAAGATGCTCAGAAACCGTGAACTAAAGATACCCTACACTACAGTTTAACCGGGAATCTTCTAAACTCCCTAAATCGCTTAATAAACTCTATGTGACATACCTAAAGCGGTTGCCCGTCAGAATATACGTGCATGAGATGCATCAAGATGACCCTAAGAAATGCACTTCAGCGAAGATGTGTAGAATGCGCCTAGCAACCCCGATCTATAGGCTGGCCTCTATTCATCCCAAGATGGTCGTACTCGACCCAACCTCAACCAAAGTATTCACACCAAAAGAAGATGTTTCCTACGGTATCGTTGTTATAGACTGCTCTTGGCAAAAGGCTGACGAGGTCTTCCTGCATAAGATCAAGGGTAAAAGAGTTAGGCTACCCCTTCTTATAGCCGCAAACCCCGTACACTATGGGCACATAGGTGTACTTAGCTCACTAGAAGCAGCCGCTGCAGCACTCTACTTAGTGTCCCAAAAAGAGCAAGCTGAAGAGATGCTTAATATCTACAAATGGGGGCCTAACTTCCTAGTCCTCAATAAAGATCTGTTAGACGCCTATTTGGAGGCTGGGTGTGAAGAAGGTATCTTAGAGGTTGAGAAGAGAGTATTCAGAGCCGCCGGAGAAAGGGTTAAAGCAGATTTAATAGATGCCACTAAGCGTTAATGGTTAAAGTCGAAATTCTTGTATCCCCTCGATGCGCGTACTGTGATGCGGTAAAGAAGCGTGTCTATCGGGTTGTTGAGGAGCTAAAGGCACAAAAGATCGATATACGAGTAGAGGAAATCGATGTCTTAAAGCATCCCGAGATTATGTTAAAGTATGAAATCTCATCAACACCAGCCCTAGCAGTAAACGGAAAACTAACGTTTATCGGCGTACCAAAAGAAGATGAAATCAGACACCACCTACAATCTCTGGTGAAGAAAAATGGGCGACCCGTCTGAAGAGCTATACTTCACCTGGCTAATACCAAATAAGCTAGCAGCCTGCAAAGGGCCAAGGAACATAGATGATCTAAAGTTTCTCAAAGCCGCCGGTGTAGACTGCCTCATACGCCTAGCGGACATCGACGAAACCTTAGTCTCACCGAAAGATGTAGCGGACGCTTGCTTGGAAGACTACCACGAACCAGTCCCAGACTACTGCCCCCCATCACAAGCCCAACTCGACCGGCTGATACTTTACATAGATAAGAAGATAAACGAAGGTAAACGTGTAGCAGTCTCTTGCAGAGCTGGTGTGGGGAGAACAGGGACAGCGCTAGCCTGCTACCTTGTATACAAAGGCTTAGATTGGGAGTCTGCACTCGCCGAGGTCAGAAGAAACCGCCCAAGCTCGGTTAAGACCCCACAGCAGGAGAACGCGGTCAAACGCTATGCGCAGAGGCTGAACGGACGTTAACCAAGCTTTTCTTCCGTAGGGTATTTTATCGAACTCAAAGTAACAATGGCTGTTTCTGTCTTGACTATACCTCTTATACCTCTTATTTGCTTTATAACGATCTTCCTGAGGTCATCCATACTTTGAGCGTTCACTTTGGCTATGATATCATACTCCCCATAGACCACGTTAACCTCTTCAACGCCCTCTATCTGAGTGAGTGCTTCAAAGACCTTTGCTTCAGCACCAGCTGCGACCTTAATTAACACGTATGCGGTAGGCACAGTACGTAAAAGAGGTGGAGGTTAAAGAAAACATCTTCGCTTTTAGAGAGACATATTCGACAAATGTCTATGATGCTTGGGGCTGCCCTTTGCCGCGGACTGCCTCGTCTATCTTCATCTGCAGTTCCTTTATATTCTCCCTCAACCTACTCTCCTGCTTACTCAGAACGAGTAACCTAGTGTTCGCCAACTCCTTCTTTTCTTCGAGTTCCTTCAGTAGATCATCACGCTTAACCCTTATCAAGACACTACCCGCTGACTTATACACTGGCTCAGATTGGTCAGCCTTCTTCAGCTCCTCCAAAGCCTTCTCAACCTCGGCGGCTTCTAGCTCAACCTGCTGCTTCTGAACAAGAATGGCTTGCAAGCTCTGCTGGAGCTGCTCAAAACGTGCAAGCTGCTCTCTAAGCCACGGCGGGATTTCTTGGCTAGACATCTACACCTACTCCCAAAGGAACATATTAATTAACTCTTTGCTAGCCGAAGCGATAAGGTTTGGTGAGTGGTTTATGAAACTGTAGTTAACCCGCTATTTAAAACAAATCGATTGAAGCAAATCTTTATCTATAGATCGTTAGTAGAATTAACCGCTTGGTTTGATGGTTAGGAATCTTCTTTACGTTACCTTAGCCCTACTCCTCTTAACCTCAGGTATCTGGCTTCAACCGATATCTGCAAAGATCTCCGAGGCTCCTCTACCAATCCTCCCCGACTATGAGGTAGAAGATGCCCCTACATTCTTGAAGGTAGATGGTTCTAGAGATTATGTTAGAGTGTTGATACGTCTCAGCGGCTCTGATGCACCGCATTTGCCCGACGGCTCTAAGATTTTAAGAAGATACTCCCTCATCCCTTATATTGCCGCTGAAGTCCCTATCAATAGGTTAAATGAGGTTAAGGGGTTAAGCGTCCAAGCAGATAGGGTCTTCAGCCTTCAGATGCTGAGACAAGTAGATAGCGAGCAGAGTTTTGAGCCCGGTGTAAACTACCCTCACCTAGGAAGTTACCCCACACTCCTAAACGAAACCACCCATCTAATAAGAGCGGATGAAGTTTGGGCTGAAGGCTACAGAGGTAGAGGCGTGATAATCGCCATCATCGATACTGGGATAGACAAGAATCACCCAGATCTCGACGATTTAGATGATGATCCTCTTACAGACGACCCCAAGGTCTTGGCTGAAGTAGCCTTTCTGCCAGGAGGCTCTAACGATACCAGCGACGTTCTAGGACACGGAACTTGGGTAGCTAGCATCGCTGCTGGAACAGGCGCTTCTGGTGGGAGGGGCTTTAAAGCTACCTTCACATCAAACAAGGTCCTTAATGCAACGATCATTCCACATACCCAAAGGGGTGTTGCGCCAGAAGCCTATCTCTACAACATAAAGGTCTTTAATGAAAGCGGCTTAGCGTACGAATCCGATATCATCGCCGGGATAGAGTGGGCTGTAGAGCATGGCGCTGACGTCATAAACCTAAGCTTAGGCGGCACACCGAATTCACCATCATCTGAAGATCCGCTGGTGCAAGCTATAGAAGCGGCTGTAAGAAGGAACGTTGTTGTAACCGTCGCTGCTGGTAACAGCGGACCAGGCTTATACTCCATATTGACCCCAGCGATGGCGCCGAGCGCAATATCTGTTGGCGCTGTCTACGAAACAGGAGAGTTAATCTACTTCAGTAGCAGAGGTCCCGCACCATTCGACCTAACTTGTAAACCAGATCTTCTAGCCTTTGGTGCAGCGGTAATAGGATCCAACGCCTTCTATGCTAAGAGGGATGAGCCAGCATACGTTGAGATATGGGGTACTTCTGCTTCCGCTCCTCAAGCTGCTGGGGCGGCTGCTCTGCTCATTCAAGCGTTTCCGGGTATAAGTGCTGTGGGTGTTAAAGTTGCTTTGATGGAGGGTGCGAAATCTCTTTCACTTGACCCGATGTTTCAGGGCGCTGGGTTGCTTGATGTAAAAGGTGCTTTAGAGGCGGCTCAGAAAGCCAACTTTACATATAGAGCGTTCGGCATTAACTCTGTTGTTAAAGATCCTACACCGAACTTTGAGTTTGGTGACCCTATCTTAGGTGCCAAGGTTCTTCTAATAGGTTCTGATAACAGCTTTAAGGCTCTTGTTAACCTCTTAAAGGAGAGAGGCGCAACAGCCACAACCCTACCTGTGGATAACAATTTAAGTGACGTCGCGCTGAAGGACTTTAATCTCCTTATCATACCTCAACCAGAGGACCTCTCCAGCCCAGCTTATAACACTTCACTAATACACAGATTTGTAGCAGAAGGTGGAAGCCTACTCTTCATCGGCGATTTGCGTGGAAAAGAGTATGGTAGGTTTACCGAACCTTATGGTATACGTTGGGATAATGTAGGCGGCGGAGGACTATCTACCAAGCTATCGCAGCATCCGCTCACAACCAATGTTCGCACACTATTCTTCGGGAATCCAACCGCAAGCCTCATAGTCTCAGGTGAAGCGGAAGCCGTAGCTTATGACCCCTTCTACCTAGGGATAGCGTGTTGGGAGGATGCTGAAAGAGGCTCTAAAGTTGTGGTAGTGGCTGATGACGATCTCCTCAACGACAGATACATAAACGCTTCAGACAATAAGATCTTCGCGCTCAACGCGCTCCGTTGGCTGATGACACAGCAAGAGCAGCCTAAAGTTAAGGTGCACGAAGTTGGGGTTAGGCTCAAACACCCCATATACGCTCTTAACCAAACTGAAGTTAAACTCGAGGTTGATGTCGTGAACTTCGGAGCATATAAAGAGGATGTTTCTCTTAGGATCACCGCTTCTCTTAGTGGGCGGATAATTTTGAACGAAACCAGATTCTTCTCTTTAGAACCTGTGAGTAAAACGTCATTCGAGCAGCCCATTAATGTCGCAGTCGGTAAGGCTGGTGGTCAACTTAACGTGCGGTTAAGTGTTGTGTTGCCCGAAAAGGATGCTATGGCATCAAATAATGAGGTAGGGGTTGACATGCTTATATTGCCTAAGCTGGATCGCAGGGGCATTTCACCTAAATTCACCAGAGTTACCCCACAGCGTATAGATTCGTTTACCGCCCCTCTTATAGCACTCTACCCTAACGACTTCAAGATCCTTAGAGTGAGCGTTTTCACAACCGAGGTTCTTGATGCTGTTCTAGAGCTCAGAGGCAACATCACCGCTCTAGCCTCGTTCTCTAAAGCGCCTCAGCTAACTCTGCAACATAAAGTTGGTGAAGAGGTAGACCCGGTACCCTACCTTTACAAATACGGGTCTGAGTACTCACGTGGCTACACAACCAGCCTAGGTAACGTTTCACACTACGCCTCAGAAGCCCTACAGATCATCATACCGAGCACAGCTGAGCCGGGTGTATATGAAGGTGAGGTTCTATTGAAGAACGCCTCCTCAACCCTATCCTCGACGAAGATAGTTATAGAGGTTAAGCCTCCTCGTGCTAAGGCTGTGTTTGACGACGTCTTTCAAGGTTTTATTTGGGACGGTGTCTACTATCCGATTGATGTTGAGCGGCTTGCTGGAGGCTCCTTCCAAGGGCTTGATGTTTTCGGCTGGTGGAGAGTGCTTTCAGAAGACGGTGTTGATGTAGACTCGCTGTGGCAGGTTCTCCACGATAGGGGTAGCGATGACGCTTGGTCCATCCTCCTATCTGGTGAATACGATATTGTGGTGCTCCACGACACGGAGCTCCATAACTATAGGCGTAGCCTCCTCCCCTCTATTTTAGATAATGGGGTGAGCCTCATCATCCACCTCGATATAGGGTTTGAGTCGGCGTCGCTTACACAGTTTGCTTTGGAAGGGTACCAGAACTTTATAGACGGCTTCCTAAAACCCAGAACCGCACTCCCACAGATAGGCTCCGAAGACCCTATCCCGCTCTACTCAGCCTTAACCCTCACATTGAATGAAAGAAGCATACCACTAGCCACAGCAAGCATCGTTAACATACCAGGATCCTCAGGTGTGGTTATGGCAGCCTACACCTCTAAGAGCGGAGGGAGGCTGATTGTGTTAGGTGACTCAAACCTATATGAGGTGCCCGACGACTTCACCTGGCTCTACTTTAAACTTCTGTTCAATGTGGATGTGGAGAGATCCGCTTGGGCTAAACTCGCTTTAGCCGAAGTCGACTACGCCCTACCACATCCTCTAATATTCTTCTTCACAACGATCCAAAAGTTAATACCGAATGTTATGCTTCCTCAGAACCTCAGAATACAATAATCCACTCTCCTTAAAGCTCTGCCGATCAGCAAGCAGTTTTAGGAAATTCCACAGCTACCTCCCTTTTAGCGAGTCCAAGAAACCGCTCTATGCTGCTAACATCAGCCTCCAACTCGACCGGCTTCTCATAAAGCCTAGTTACAATATCTGGGTCCTTAAGCCCGTGTCCCGTGGCGACGCAGACCACCACATCGTCTCTTGAAAGGTAGTCTGCTTCCTTAAGCTTCTTTAACGCAGCGATGGGTGCTGCGCTCGCAGGCTCCACGAAAAGGCCCTCTAAGCGGGCCAGTATGCTCTGTGCGTCGAGAATTTCTTCGTCGCTAACCGTTAGGGCTGTGCCTTCTGATTCGTAGATGGCTCGTAGAGCCTTCTTCCAGCTGACAGGCATACCTATCCTTATGGCTGTAGCTATGGTTTCGGGTTTCTTAACAGGTTCTATTGTTAAGCGTTTCTTGGCTACTGCTTCTGCTATGGGTGCTGCACCCTCTGCTTGTACACCGACCATCTTCGGCTTAGCCTCTATCTGACCTAAATTGTAGTATTCTGTGAAGCCCTTCCACGCTGCGCTTATGTTACCGGCGTTCCCTACCGGGATGATAAAGTAATCTGGTTGTCTATTCAGCTGGTCACAGACCTCGTAGGCAAGGGTCTTCTGCCCTTCGATGCGGAAGGGGTTGACTGAGTTAAGTAGGTATATCTCCCTATTTCTGCTACAGACTTCAAAGACGATCTTAAGAGCCTCATCGAAGTTACCCTTGATCTGCACTATCCTCGCACCGTAAACTATCGCTTGAGCGAGTTTGCCGTATGCTATCTTGCCAGAGGGTATTAGAACGACCGTCTCCAAACCAGCTTTGGCGCTGTATGCTGCTAGTGATGCTGCTGTGTTGCCTGTAGATGCGCAGATTACACTTCTAGCTCCAACTTCTAGTGCCCTTGTTATGCCCACGGTCATCCCACGATCTTTGAACGAGCCGGTGGGGTTCTCGCCCTCATTCTTTACATAGAGGTGCTCTAAACCTAGTAGCGAGCCTAGCCTTCGGCAGTGATGAAGCCCTGTCCCGCCTTCGTGTAATGTGATAATCTTTGAGTGGTCTATGATGGGTAGTAGAGGCGCATATCTCCAGACCGATAGAGGTAGTCTCCTTAAGATTTTGAAATCAACCGCATCTTTTAATTCGCCAATAGGCACCTCTATTTGGAGTAGATCCCCACATTTAGGGCAGCTATAGATGTTTTCACTTAACGGGAAAGTTGCACCACATTCTATGCAGGAAAAGTGGAATTCGTTCAAATGGTCGATGCACCCCTACCAGGTTTTGTAATGAAGCAGTGTGATGCTAAACCAGCTGATTCAAAGCCTCTGCGCATCGCTTCAACCACAGCCTCTGGCTCGCTCTTGCCTCTGTCTACAACCGCCAGCATCGTTGGACCAGCCCCACTTATCACAACGCCTGCAGCACCCGCCTCTAAAGCAAGCCTCTTAACCTCAGAGTAGCCCGGTATCATTTTAGCCCTCCTCGGCTCCACGATGACATCCTGCATAGCCCTACCGAACCCCATCACATCCCCTCTCATTAGGGAAGCAACCATCCAGCAGGCCATAGAGGTGTTGTGAACCACCTTACCGAGACTTACGCAACGAGGTAAGATGCTTCTAGCAACTCCAGTTTTCTTAGGAGGCGGCTCGACTTCGGGCATAGCGACGCAGAACACAAGATTAGGAGGCGGCTCTATAGATATAGCCTCATAAGTGTGCGGCTTGACCAACACAAAACCACCTAAGAGAGATGCTGAAACATTATCGGCGTGTGGCGCTCCAGCAGAAGCCCTTTCGCCTTGTGCCGAAAACCGGATCATATCTTCTTCGGTGAGGTTGAGGTTGAAGAGGATGTTTAGTGCGTAGATCGTTGCTACGGCTGATGCTGCGCTGCTGCCCAGCCCCATCCCTGGCTTTATACCCTTCTCAACTTCGATCTCCACACTCTCCTTAATGTTTAACTCCTTGAGTAGGGTCTTCGCAGCCAGCCCAGCCGTATTCTCCTCCGGCATATTGGATATGCCTCCACTGAACCTACCTCTCACAGTAACCTTTAACCCCTCTCCACTTACCCTTCTGACCTTCACAACATCGAAGGGCTCGCTTAACGCTACACCAAAGATGTCAAATCCGGGCCCTAGGTTCGCGCTTGTGGCTGGTGCTCTTACGGCTACGCTATCTATCAAGTAGTCTCATCTAAGGCTTATTGTCACCATTATTTAGATTTGCCCTTAAAGCATAATAGGCTCTGTGGAGAAGGTGCTGCTAAGATGCGTATACTACTCATAGGGTTTGGTGTGGTTGGTCAGAGCTTCGCCAAGCTCATACTCGAGCGGAGGCGTGACCTCGTAAAGACTCATGGTCTGAACCCGAGGATAGTTGCTATAGTTGATAAAGGCGGCGCGGCTGTAACTAGCCCAGAACTTGATTTAGAGGAGGTCTTGGATGCTAAGAGAAGAGTAGGCACAGTAGCAGCGTCAAGACACGGTATAAAAGACGCTTCAGCGTTAGATCTCATCTCAACGATAGATGTTGATGTGGTAGTCGAAACCACGCCAACCAATATAAAGACCGCTCAGCCCGGTTTATCTCACATAGAGACGGCGCTCAAACATAAGCGGAATGTCATATCAACAAACAAAGGCCCACTAGCGCTCGCTTTCCCCGAGCTTATTGAGTTGGCTAGATACAACAACGTTGCCTTACTATTTAGCGGCACGGTAGGAGGCGGCACTCCCATCTTAGACTTCGGGAAGAAGTGTTTAGCCTCGGATAAGCTGGTTATGATAGAGGGGATACTGAATGGCACAACAAACTACATACTTACAGCCATGGAGCGGGAGGGGAAGAGTTTTGAGGAGGCGCTTAAGGAGGCTCAGAGGCTTGGTTACGCTGAAGCAGACCCCACGCTAGATGTTGAGGGTTGGGATACTGCGTGTAAGACTGTGATCATCGCGAACTGGCTTATGGGTAAAGAGGTTACGCTAAGGGATATAAGTGTAGAGGGGATAACTAATGTGACAAAGAGGGATATAGAGGAGGCTAAGAAGAAGGGTAAAAGCATAAAGCTAGTGGGTAGAGTAGCGGAGAAGATCGATGTGAAGCCTAGGCTGATAGATCAAAACGACCCCCTTTGCATATCCGGCACCTTGAATGCTGTCCGATTTGTTTCACAATATGCTGGAGACGAAATAATAATAGGCAAGGGTGCTGGTGGTATGGAGACAGCGAGTGCGGTCCTTAGGGATCTGCTTGAGGTTAAACAACGTTTGGCGCGGAGGTGGTATGATTGAGGATCGTGATGAAGTTCGGTGGCTCCTCTCTGGCCGATGGTAACCGCATCCTAAGATGCTGTAACATCGTTAAGCGCTATCGGCAAGACCACGACATACTCGTTGTAGTCTCAGCCATGGGTGATGTAACAGATAAGTTGATAGAACTCGCAGAGTTAGCTAAGAACGGCAATGGGGAAGAGCTCACAAAACGGATGGAAGCTCTAAAGACGCAGCATCTCGAGGCTACGACCGTTTTAGCAAAAGAAGAGTTAAGAGAGGCAGCTCGAAGAGAGTTAGGTAAGCTTTTAGCGGAGCTTGAAAAGGTTCTGACCGCCTCAGCCCTACTCAAAGAGGTAACGCCGAGGACGAGAGACCGTATACTCTCATATGGTGAGCGGCTGTCAAGCATCCTGTTTGAGCATGCTCTTAAGGATGCTGGTGTTAAATGTGTGCGTCTCCAAGGTTGGGAGGCTGGCGTAATTACGGATGAATCATTCGGTGAAGCAACACCACTATTTGAGGCGTCGAAGTCCAGAATCAGAGGTAAGCTGAACCCACTTCTTGAACAGAAGATTGTCCCAGTGGTAACGGGCTTTATAGGTGCGACACAGAACGGTGAAATAACCACATTAGGAAGAGGCGGCTCAGACCTCACAGCCACACTCATCGCAGCAGCATTAAAGGCGGATGAAGTCTGGCTATGGAGCGATGTGGATGGCATAATGACCGCAGACCCGAAACTTATACCCAACGCTAAAACCATCCCTCAAATTTCTTATGCGGAAGCACTTGAGATGACCGCGCTTGGAGCAAAGGCGATACACCCAAGAGCGATAGAACCAGTGGCTGAAGAAGGCATACCAGTTAGAGTGAAGAATACGTTTGCTGACGAAAAACCCGGAACGCTCATAACCTCAACTACCCAACTAAAGGTAGGAGAAGTGGTTAAGGCTTTGGCTCTAGTCAGAGATGTAGGCCTAATCACAGTTAGTGGGGCAGGGATGGTCGGCAAACTCGGTACAGCAGCAAAGATATTCGACGTTTTAGCCAAGAGCGGCGTCAACATACTGATGATCTCACAGAGCATCTCTGAGTCTAACATAAGTATTGTTGTGAGACGCAACTTGTTGCATAAAGCAGTCACAGCATTAGAGCTTGCGTTACTCGGTAAAGGGGTGGTCTCTGAGGTTCAGTATGAAGATGATATATCTGTAATAGCTGCTGTAGGTGCGGGTATGAAGGGAACCCCAGGAGTTGCCGCTAAGATCTTTGGCGCTGTAGCAAAGCGCGGTATAAATATAAGGATGATCGCTCAAGGTTCGTCCGAACTCAGCATATCATTCGCGCTGAAGGAGAGAGATGCCGTTGAGGCTTTGCGAGCTATTCACGATGAGCTGGGCTTAGGTAACTAAAAGAGTAATCTAAAGAAACGATTTGTAAGTTGTTGTAGAAGTTTGGTGGGTGACATAGGAGGGTAATCTCTCCACAGAGAGATGTGATCTCACCAAACTTTCTCAATATTAGAAGTGAATTCCATTACGTTGGCTGTTCTGCTTTAGGGTAAGAGCCTAAAATCTTGATGTAAAGTGTGTGAGCCTTGAGCTCCTCTAACGCCTCGTGAACACTCACATCTAATTTGTGCCCTTCAAAGTCTACATAGAAGTTATATTCCCAAGGTGTCTGCTTTGTCGGTCTTGACTCTATTTTAGTCAAGTTTATACCCCTTCTAGCGAAGACACCGAGCGCAGCGTACAGCGCTCCAGGCACATGTTTCGTTGTAAAGACTATTGACGTTTTGTCCCTACCAGTAGGCTCGCGTTCAAACTTGCCTATAACAAAGAACCTTGTGTAGTTATTAGGGCTATCTTCAATAGACTCAGCGAGTATCTGGAGACTATAGATCTCCGCAGCCCTCTTACTCGCTATTGCTGCTGCGTCCATCAACCTTTCACGCTTTATCATATAGGCGCTTCCCGCTGTATCATAATACGGTATGATTTCTACGCCGAGCGTATCTAGAAATCTTCTGCACTGAGCAAGTGCTTGCGGATGTGAATAAACCCTCCTTACATCTTCTATCCTTACGCCTTGGTTGGCTATGAGGCAGTGCCTAACTCTGAGATTGTATTCCCCTGATACGATGAGGTTGCTTGATAGGAGAAGATCATAGGTTTCTGAGACCGCGCCCTCTAGTGAATTCTCCACAGGCACCATACCAACAGTTGCCATATCGCTCTCTACTGCTTGGAAGACCGCCTTTAACGTTTTGCAAGGTAAGAATTCTATCTTCGAGCCAAAGTAGGATAGAGCAGCCTCCTCACTATAGGCGCCTCTCTCCCCCTGAAAGGCCACTATAAGTTTAGTAGACCGGTGTAAGCCAGTGTGCATACTTCTTATTTCTACCCTCTACCACATCTAGGTATGCGTCACGAATCTGCCTCGTTATAGACCCTATTTCACCATTCCCTACACGTCTTCGGTCGATTTCAACGATCGGTGTTACTTCGGCTGCTGTGCCGCAGAAGAATGCTTCATCACATATGTAGAGTTCGCTTCGATCGATATCTCTCTCAACAACTTTATAGCCTAAATCTGTAAGTAATCTAATTACGGTGTCTCTTGTTATGCCCATTAGGATACTTGAAGAAATAGGTGGTGTATACACAACCCCACCTTTCACTATAAAGATGTTTTCACCTGTGCCCTCAGCTACATATCCTCGGTGATCTAGTAGAATAGCATCATCATAACCGTCTCTTATAGCTTCTTGCTTGGCCAGTGCTGAGTTAATGTAGTTACCCGCAGCTTTAGCTAAAGGTGGGTTGGCTTCATTCGATATCCTTCTCCACGTAGAAACCTTTACTCTAACAGCAGGTTTGTGGAAGTATCTCTCAAATGGTACTGCTACTATTGCAACCTCTATAGGGAAGCCTGTGTAGTCTAAGCCTATGCCGCCAAACCCCACAAACACGATTGGGCGTATGTATGTTCTGCCTTTGAATCCATTGGCTCTAATAACATCCACTGCACCTTTTGCAAGTTCCTCTATACCATATTTAATATCGAAGTAATAGATCTTAGCAGAGTAAAGAAGCCTATCTAGATGGTCTCTAAGCCTAAAGATATTCAGATTGTCAGCAGAAGGGTAAGCCCTAATCCCTTCAAAGACGGCTGTACCATAATGTAGAGCGTGTGTAAGTACAGGTAGATTTACTTCACTCCACCGCTTAATAGAGCCGTTAAACCAAATATAAGTTGGCGGGTTATTTACGATGCTCATACCTCACTAACCTTTAACCCCAACCACCAGAGATTAATAAGATCTTCTCTAAAAATTTAATATTTAAAAATTTAAGGCGGTAATCTAACTTTACCGTAATCTGGGGCGATGACGCGGTATTCAACATTACCACATTCTACACATTTTAACCTACTATCCATCTTAGCCAACTGGCCTCCGCAAAGGCTGCAGAGAGCATATATGACTCCACATTTCGGGCAAGATAGAGTCAAGATTATTATCATATCAACGTTAGCCGCTACCTTTGCCCTGACTAGATCTCCAGCTTTGCAAGGCAGCTTGTTCCCCTTACTTACCTTACTTTCATTCTCACGTAGGAGGAGCATGCCGATAAATCCTTTTTGAGAGGGTAAATCGTTTATGAAGTGGATTCTAATATTTACCTCAGAGGGCTGGGCTGTCTCAACCTGTCCTATTATGATGTCGCCAGCCTTTGGGAGTATATTCACCTTCTCTCTTTTAACCACTATCTTCCTATTTACAATATCTTTATGAACTACGCCTACGATGTTTGCTCGTATTACACCATCATGCACATAGGTGCCTTCACCAGATTCGAACTCCTCTATCACAGCGAGTCTGTCTCCGGGTACAGTCATGTTACTCTTTGTCTCCACTACCCCCCACCTCTCGTGGCATATAACGCTTCTGTATCTGAAAGTATATGGATTACCCTCCCCAGAAATACTCTTCTAGCTTCGTCACACCCAAAATCTCGTTAAACTCGTAGCCAAGAGCATCCAGTATCTGATCGAATGTGCTCTTAAGTTGCTCCAGATATTTATCAACATCTATCTCTTCAGGTGAAGCAAGAGATATCGGTTTTACACCCGGCGGCGTTACCGTCTTTACAAAAGAAATTATCTCCCCAGCCTTGACCTCTTTACCCCTAGCCATAAGCAGCCTCGCCGCCCTCACATGTTGAGGTGTAGTCTCAGTATATTTATCGGGTGATTTGCCTATCATAACGTGAAAGGCTAGATCTTCAAGCGGCACCCTTCTATTCTTCAGATCTAGGTACCTTTGTCTTAGGAGCTGTCTTATGCTCTCCTTTGCTTTGTCGAAGTCGTCTTTTGTTTTAACTTCGCTGAGTATCTTCAGTGAGTCGTAGAAGGCTTGTTTTATGAAGTTTGGTATGTGGCTCTTCTTGCCCGTAAGGCCCTTTACATCGACCTTTCCATCGGGTAGCACGCCCATGTAATTCTTTTTACGCTGGCTGAACGCCACGTATCTATAGGTTTTGTCTAGCTCGAGTTCTATGTTGAGTTCGGTCTCAGCCCACTTCTTTATCGCTTCCAGCTGCTCAGGGTTAGGGCTTTTGAGGAAGAGTGAATCGGTATCCCCGTAGATGACCTCTATCCCGAGCTCTCGGCTCTTCTCTATAGTTCGGGTGATCACATATCTACCTAGTGCAGCGGTCGCTTCAGCCACTGGTAGGCAGTAGAGTGGGAAGATTTCAGCACCCATTACACCGTAGCTTGCGTTCAAGATTACCTTAAGCGCCTGTGAAACGATGTTATACAGTTCCTTATCGTCTTCAGAAAGGGTCTTCTCTTTAGCGAGATGTTTATAGTAGCCGACTCTTAGATCTCTAAGGGAGCCTATGAGCAGTGATGTAATACCCCTTCTCTTCTTACAAGTCCAGTGGTTAGTTTCGGGCACGATGTTGCTTTTGCACTCCTCATGCACACACCTAACCGTCTCATAAGATAGGTTGTAGACCTTGATTATGCTAGGATATAGGCTTGCGAAGTCAAGCACACTGACATCAAAAAAGACACCAGCCTTGGGCTCGATGACTACCCCCCCTCTATACTTCTTACCTTTAATGATCGCTGTAGTAGCAGCGGTACCCTTCTCCTCAAGTTCCTTCTGCTTTGGGATGAGGATATTCCTCCTTCTGTGCTCGAAGTAGAGCATACTTCTGATCCAGTTTGAAACACCTAGCCTCGATACGTCGTCAAGAGGCATCTTAGCGATTCTGCAGAGCACAATCAGCAGCTTACACAGAAGTTCGCCTCTGAAGGTTGTGAGCCTCATAGCGAGGTGAGCATCATTATAGCAGTACCTCGCCAGCTCCTCAAGAGACAGATCACCTATCTCCCCTTCAAACTCTATCTTACTCTCTTCCAGCAGCGCTTCAGCAACAGCGCTGAGCGTATGCTCCACATATTTGCCTCCAAAGGCATAGACCTGTAGAGATCTATTGTTGAATGTTTTATAGAGATCTATGTGGACTCCGTGCTTGATAGATGCAACATCCCTCCCTAACGAGATAGGAATCTCATCTTTTGTGAAGCCCAGCCTTAACGCTCTGTGATAGAGGTAATTTAGATCAAATTGATCGCCGTTAAATGTTATAAGAATAGGATATTCGAGAATCGTCGAGAACACTTCTCTCAGCAGTTCATTCTCATTTTCACAGAGTCTAAAGGTTACACCCTCACCTATAAGTGCTGCGGTAATCGTCTCGTTGTTACGCTTTAGCACAAGCACCTTCTTTAACCCATCATCACCGACCAAGGCTGCTGCGATAACTGGCTGTGATGCTTCTTCAGGGTTTGGTATGCGATTAGCTTCAGATGCCAGAACCTCTATATCTAGGGCTACCCGCCTTAAGCGTGGTGTAGGTTGGCTTAAGAGAGCAGCCCATTCCTCGATATATCTTCTCAGCTCTGGGTCTGCTTCATCTAAAAGCTTCTGCAGCCTACTCTTTACCGAATCCGGAGGCTCGTAGTTTATCGGCTTTATGGAGTCGTCCACAACTGCGTAGTAGGCTCCGCAGACGAGGTTGTTATCGTATAGGTAGTTTTCATAATACTTTATATCGGCCTCCCAAGCCTCTATGACATCACGTATACTCGATTTGCTTGGTCCTCCTATAGCTAGGGGGTCGGTTGCTACTATCTTAGTGACCTCCACTTCTGCGTCTCTCAGAAGATCGATCTTCTTCTCGACTTTAAGCTCGACGACGTCATCCCTACCTTCAAGCACCTTCAGCTCGGAAGGGCTTAGCCTACTATAACAGTAGGGTTTGTGACCGGTTGTGTCGTACCAGAAGTATATTCTGCCGGTCTTTTCGTCATAAAATTTTAGCACAGCCTTCTTCTTCTCACCATCATACGTGGCTGAAATAAGAATAGACTGCGGTATTGATGTGGAGTGTGCAGTAAGTTCCTTAATCTTATCAGATAGCGTTGCTCCCATGCTCGCCAATATAACCCACAGCCATCCACCTAATCTGTTGCGGCAAGATATATTCTAATCGCCCAGCATAGTGAAGCAGCAAACATAAGGGAACAAGAGATAAATGCTAAGCTCTTAGAAAAGGTTAAATCGCTTACAGATTCCTCGATGGATCGTGCTCGCGATGAAGGGTGACAAGAAGACCAGACCCATACCGCTAACAGCTATACTCTTCTTCATAACAGGCGCTTTCTGGATCATAGCCTCCCTAACCTCTGAAAGTAGCATACACACGATAGGTGTAGGTCTACTCTCACTAGCGGCTGGGGTGCTTATGGTAAAGGGTTTAAGCTCAGGTTATGGGTGGAGCTTCTACACCGCAACAAGCCTATACAACCTAGTTCTTTTTGCGTATATGGCTTATGCTTCCTCTCTTCTTATGGATGCTGGGCTTGTAGCGCAAGCCCTACCATCCCTTGTGGGTTATACTATTGCGGCTGGGATCTACTTGATTATTGTTTTAAGAGCATTTTATAAACCAACTTACCTCACCGCTAAATCAGAGTAACAAGCATAGGTGTAGGAAGTTGAGTAAAGACATCGGCATAACCGTAAAGAAATCTGAAGACTTCTCAGAGTGGTATAACCAAGTCGTCTTAAAGGCTGAGCTAGCTGACTACGCTTCAGCCAAAGGCTTCATGGTGCTCAGACCCTACGGCTACCAGATCTGGGAGATAATTCAGAGCGTCTTAGATCGCGAATTCAAGAGGCTTGGTGTTAGAAACGCTTACTTCCCAGCGTTGATACCAGAGAGCATACTGAAAAGAGAAGCGGAGCACTTCAAGGGCTTTGTCCCCGAAGTCTTCTGGGTGACTGAGGCTGGTGACAATAAATTGAATGAGCGGCTTGCTGTTAGACCGACATCAGAGACGATCGCCTACAGCTCCTACTCGAAATGGATCAGAAGCTGGAGAGATCTACCCCTACTCCTAAACTTCTGGAACTCCGTTATGAGAGCTGAGATTAAGTCCACAAAACCCTTCATAAGGACTTCCGAATTCCTTTGGCAAGAAGGGCATACCGCGCACGCTACGAAAGAAGAGGCTGATAAGATGGTACTCACCATCCTTAACCTCTATAAGTGGTTCATCGAAGAATATCTCGCCATCCCCGTCTTGGCTGGTTGTAAGACGGAGCGTGAAAAGTTCGTTGGCGCCCTTTATACAACCACCTTAGAAGCCATCATGCCAGACGGCAAAGCGCTACAGATGGGGACCTCACACAACCTTGGGCAGAACTTCTCCAAAGTCTTCGAAATAAAGTATCTTGGTCAAGATAAGCAAGAGCACTACGTGTGGCAGACATCTTGGGGTGTATCTTGGAGGCTCATAGGCGCGGTCATTATGGTGCACGGAGATGATAAAGGTCTGATACTCCCCCCTAAGATAGCACCAATACAAGTGATCGTGATACCCATCTTCTATAAAGATAAGCCAAATGAGGAACTCGCTTCTAAGGCAAAAGATCTTACTGCTCTGCTTACAGAAAACGGTGTAAGAGCCTATTGTGATGATAGAGAAGAATATACCCCAGGCTGGAAGTTTAATGAATGGGAGCTTAGAGGCGTACCGCTTAGGTTGGAGATCGGCCCCAGAGACCTTGAGAACCGCACAGTTACCTTCGCCTTAAGAGATACGAGCGAGAGAGTCGTTGTTGAGGAAGGCGCTGTTGTTGAAAAGGCTAAAGAACTGCTTGATGTCCTACAAACTAGGCTTAAGAAGAGGGCTGAGGCTATGTTCAGAGAACTATGCTCCACTATAGAATCCTATGAAGAGTTTAAGCAGATCTTAGCCTCTAAAGGGGGCTTCATAAAAGCGGGTTGGTGTGGAGATCAAACGTGTGAGGTTTCGATCAAAGAGGAGACTGGTGCTGACATAAGGGTTGTGCCTTTTGAAGCAGATTCCTCACTTAAGAAGTGCGTTTACTGTGGTAGAGAAGCAAAGATTACAGCTTATTTCGCAAAAGCCTATTAGAAGTCTTTGACAAAAGAAGGGTTGATATGTAAGAGGTTAGCAAAGATAGTTGATGGAGATAGTCGCTGATCTACACATACATTCTAGATACAGCGCAGCAACAAGCGAGGATATGAGAATAAGCACCCTCGCATACTACGGTAAGATAAAAGGTCTGCATCTCATAGGTACGGGTGACGCCCTACACCCTAAATGGCTCCAAGAATTAGAGGAGGAGCTTCTCCCAGAGGGCAATGGTCTTTATGTGAGTAGGAGGGTAGCGGATAGCCCAAAGTTTATGGTTACAGTAGAAGTTGCTACGGTCTTCGAATACAAGGGTAAGAGCAGGAGGATACACCACCTAATATTGCTCCCCTCTTTGGACGAAGCGAAGCAGCTGGCAGATCTGCTCAAGACGCAAGGGAACATAGCACAAGATGGTCGCCCCACTTTCAACATAACCGCAGCTGAGCTCCTCGACATAACCACCTCACTCTCTAAGCAGATAGAAGTCATCCCAGCGCACATCTGGACACCTTGGTGGAGCCTCTTCGGCTCTGTAAGCGGCTTTAACCTAGTGGAAGAATGCTACCAAGACAAGGCTGATGAAGTACACGCGCTTGAAACTGGTTTATCGAGCGATCCGCTTATGAACTGGCGCCTCAGCCGCCTCGACAAATACCTACTCGTCTCGAACAGCGATTCCCATTCACCACTCCCACACAGACTCGGTAGAGAGGCTAATGTGTTTGAGCTTACGGAGTTGAGTTTTAGTGAGGTGGTAAATGCCCTTAGGAGGAGCGGTAGGAGTAGGTTGAAGTATACGATTGAAACATATCCGCAGTATGGTAAGTATCACTGGACTGGGCATAGAATGTGCAATGTCTCTATGTCGCCCCAAGAGGCGTTAAAAGTGAACTGCATCTGCCCGAAGTGCGGCAAGAAGATGACATTGGGTGTAGAGCAAAGGGTAGAGGAGTTGGCTGATAGACCACTAGGCTACAGACCGCAAAACGCACCAGATTTCAAATATATGCTTCCTCTAGCTGAAATCATAAGTAGTGTTTTAGGCACATCCACTTTTACAAAAACCGTTCAGAGCAAGTATAATACGCTTATAGAAGCGTTCGGTAACGAATTCAACGCAGCCTTTAACGCACCATATTCTGAAATAAGTAGATTGGTTGGACCGGAAGTCGCATCTGCTATAAAAGCGGTCAGAGAGAATAGGGTTAGGATTAAACCGGGTTTCGACGGGGTTTATGGCGAAATAAGTTTCCCAGATCTAGAAGGAAAGAGGGTTGTGAAAGGAACTCTCGATGAGTGGTCTTAACTCCTTATCATTAATGCTAGTGAGGCGATCACTAGGAGGAGGGGTACTGCGAACACAGCATACCACACGACACCAAGCCTCCAAAGTAGATAGAGCGTTAGGGGCGAAATTAAAAGTAGGAGAAGAGAAAGCCAACGTCCCCCACTCTTAAAAGAAGTCGAGCTCAGCCCTCTAACTCTAAAAAGAAAGCTGAGTACCATCAGCAGCGCTGGAAAGATCAGCGCGTATCTTCCTTGTAGGAAAAGGGTTAATCCGCTGCTTAGGTTAAACCCTGTTGAGATTAGGGCGATTATGAGAGATGTTATAAAGCAGAAGACCGCTAATCTCGTAACACGCCTATCTACATCCTCGATAGGGCTTAGGTATCTCGCGTCTAAGACTACTGCTAAGCAAACAGTGATTAAGCCCGCTAAGAAGATTACGGGTTCCCTTGTTAGATTGATGTATACTTGCTGAAGCGCAGCTAAATCAGCACCCCAAGTAACCCATTTCCAAAGCCCGTAGCCTCCGTTGAGTAGTATTGGGATGATATAGAGGATAAAGGCGGCGTCTTCGACGCTATCGTTCTTCATTAGACACACCTTCCATCTGCCCAGAAGCCCCTTCCTTTAATGTTTTTTCATCCCCGAGAACCTTCCGCGCGAAGGTGAGGTAGGCTGTGTGGCCGATCATCCTTGTGGCCGGTCGGGTAGCACCTGTCTTAACCTGCATACTCCTAACCAGCACCTCCAAGCACTCGATGTCAACGAACCCTGCGTTAAGCAGAGCCTCCTGTGTCTTCTCAACCTGATTAAAGGTTGGAGATATGGAGACCAGAGTCCCCGAGCCTTTAAGAGCCCTCCAAGCAGCATCAACCAACCTCCAGGGGTCGCCTACATCAAGGACCGCTACATCCGCGTCTGTTACGCCGAAGCCCTGTGAAGCATCCCCCACCATTAGGGTAACGTAATCTAAAAGCCCGCTCCTCTTGAGATTCCTCCGCGCTACTTCTAGAAATTCCTCCCTAACCTCCATCGAATACACATGCCCGTTCGGTTTGACGATGTTCGCTAAGAACATTGTAAGAGCCCCGCTTCCCGTGCCAGCTTCTACTACTATGGAGCCTGAGGTTAATCCAGTCTTGGCGACTATCAACCCCATATCCTTCGGGTACACGACTTGGGTTCTTCTTTCACATTTAAGCACGTAGTCTTCTACCGTAGGTTTGAGGAGCCAGAATGTTCTCCCAAGGTTGGATTTGATGGCTTCACCATACCTCTTACCTATTAGGTTAGAGCCGTCTATGTAGCCTGCGTGTGTATGTATTCTCTTGTCTGCTTTGACCTTGATTAGCCAACGTTTTTCCCCACCAAGATACAGTAGCACATCATCGCCTTCGTTGATTACTTCCCCCATCACACCTACTTACCTCATTAACTTTAAATATCCTTTACCCCCGTCTATTGGCTCGAAGAAAGGACGTAATAAGGCATGTCAGAAGATGTAAAGCGTCGTGAAGGTGAACGTGAGAGCAGAAGGCAGAGAATACCAAAGATCTTCTTCAAACCAAAGCCAGTTAAAGTAGGAGACGAACTCGAAGTCACTGTCTCAGAGGTTAGTAGAAGAGGAGACGGTCTTATAAGGGTTGAGGGCTACGTCATATTCATACCCAACACCAAGCAAGGAGATACGGTAAAGATCAGAATAACGCAGATTCGCCCAAACTACGCAGTAGCCCAAGTCATCTAAAGACGCCCTCTAGTCGGCTCCAGTAGCCGACTCAACTTCTTTATTTTTCCCTGTAGCTGCTTGCTGGAGATGTATCCAGCCTCTTCTTTCTAGAACCTTTTTTCCGCTCGGGCTTACGTATTCTACCTTTGCTTGCCCTTTTTGAACTTCGCCTATCACCCTCACGCCTCTGCCTAAGGCTCTGGCTAACCGCTGCACCTCCTCTAACTTTTCCTTTGGTGTTGTGAAGACGATCTCATACTCCTCACCAGAATAGAATACGAGGTCTTCCGGATTCAGCTTGTGTTCCCCACAGAATTCGATCAACCCGGATGCGGCTGGCATCTCGTAGACGACTATCTTGGCTGAGCTTGCTTCAGCTAAGGTGTAGAGTGATATTGCTAAGCCATCGCTTGAGTCGATGCTTGAGGACATCAACCTCTTTTCAGCTAGCGCTAACCCCAGTTCAAGGGGTGGTCTTGGCTTTAAAACGGCTGAGACCGCTCTTCCAGCGAAGCCGCTGGTTAATCTGCCGTATCTTGAGAGTATGTATAAGCCTGTGCCTGTGTAGCCGAAGTCTCCTGTTACAACTACAGCATCACCTACCTTCGCGCCCCTCCTCTCCACCATCTGCTCGGCGTAGCCTATCATTACGCAGTCTATCACAAGGTCTTTAGCTTCGTTCGTATCCCCACCTAGAAACTGGAATCCGAATTCATCTCTAGCATCCCTCACACCAAGCGCGAGCTCTCTAACATCTTCAAGTGTCAAGGTTGGGGGTATGCCTAAGCTGATCAAAGCTGCGTCTGGTTTGACTCCTTTTGCTGCGAAGTCGCTTACAACGCTTACGAAGGCTTTACGAGCGGCCTCCCTATACGTCATCCCCTGAGGCACATCGGTTTCCCCAACCAGCATATCACATTTTACGACAACCTTGCCTCCGCGGTAAGGTAGGTGTGCTACATCGTCACCTATTCTTGAGTAACCTAGCTTAGGCTGACCAAGCACCTCTAAGAAGGTCTTTATGATGCTGAGTTCATCCGTTTTCTCAATCAAACCTTAGGTTCCCACTATGTAAAGGGCGTGAGGGAGCTCTGGAAGGATCAGTTTAAGCCCGAGTTTAACAGCTTCTGGTGAGCCGGGTAGGCAGAATACTAATCTGCCATCTACACTACCAGCTAACGCTCTGCTTAGGTAAGCTGCTGATCCGACTTCTTTGAAGCTCTCTGATCTAAAGATCTCTGCGAACCCCTCTAGCTCTTTGTCTAGAAGCGGTTTGATCGCCTCTACTGTGACGTCTCTGCTTGAAAGCCCAGTCCCGCCCGTGAGTATGACTACGTCGCTCCCATCTTCATAAATGCTCTTCAGCATCTCGAGCCTTATCAAACCCTTATGATCGTCTACAACCTTTCTGCTCTTTATGGTGTATCCTGTTTCCTCGATGATCTTTGCTGCTGTATCTGCTGTTTCATCTTTAAACGGTAGATTCTTCTTCATCTTTTCATATCGTGATGTGCTGACCGTTATTATCGAGATTGATATGTCCTTCTTACCTTTACTTCTGTGCTCTTCGTGCGGCTTCAAACCTTCTTTTTCACCTTGCTTACTACTCTGATTTCTTTTATGGCTGTGTAGGGGTACTGACCGTCTTTGTCCTTCTCATACATCTTAACTACATCCCAGATGTTGAGCAGCGCCGCGGCAACGGCGGTAAGAGCCTCCATTTCAACACCAGTCTTGTCTGTAGCCGCGACTTTAGCTGTGACCTTAAGCCCCCAGTCCTCGACCTCTATCTTAACATCGGTACTCTCAATCTTCAGAGGGTGACAGAGGGGCATAAGAAGGGGTGTCAGCTTAGATGCTTGTATGCCAGCGAGGGTGGCGATCTGCACAGGGTCTCCCTTCTCAACTTTGCCAGCCCGTATTAACGCTATAGTTTCTGGTCTGAGAATGATCTTACCCTCAGCTACAGCCTCGCGGTAAACCACTTCTTTGGCGTGGATATCAACCATCTTGACAGCCAACTACCTACACTAGAATAGCATCACGATTGGGGTTGATTTATCTCTGTCGCTAGCCGCTTACAAAATGTTTATCTTTATCCGCGCTTCGCTTAACAAAGGATTTGGTTAAGGGTTTAGAGATCACAACTATCGTCGAGAATACCGCAACTTTAGATAAACCTACTCTTTGGGCTCAGCACGGGCTAAGTCTACTAGTTAAGATAGATGTAGGCGGCTCAAAGCTGACGATCTTGTTTGATACTGGTCCCTCTGAGGAAGCTTTCCTTCACAATGTTGATGGGATGAAGATCGATCTAAAAGAGGTCGATGTCATCTTCATAAGCCACGGTCACTACGACCACACCTCAGCACTCCTTGCGGCGTTAAAGCGGATAGGGAAGCATACCCCTGTAGCTGTGCATCCAGCCGCTTTCGAGCCAAAGCTAAAGGCTGAGCCTCATCTCACATATATCGGTATACCCTTCAAACCATCTGAGGTAGAGGCGGCTGGCGGCGTGTTGCTTTACGCAAAGTCCCCAGTCACCCTATCCCAGAACGTTTTAACGAGCGGAGAGATCGAACGCTCCACACCCTTTGAGAAGATAGAAGCCCTCTACACGATAAGAAACGGCCAATTTACTAAAGATCTCCTACCAGACGATCAAGCGCTCATAGTTAAGGTTGAGGGTAAGGGTGTCGTGGTGATCTTAGGCTGCGCCCACTCAGGCGTAATAAACACTATACACCAAGCACAGAAGCTCACAGAAACCAAAGAGATCTACGCGGTAGCCGGAGGCTTCCACCTAGTAAGAGCAGACGAAGAGCGGATAAAGCAGACTATAGAAGCGCTGCTTCAAATAAACCCCAAATACGTAGCGCCTTGCCACTGCACAGGCCTAAACGCGACCTGCAACCTAATAAGAGCATTTGGAGATCGATGCAAACCACTTACCACAGGATCCTACCTCAAGATATAAGGGTGGTCCCGCGGGCAGGATTTGAGGACTACAGATACATCGGCTTTTTCAAAAGAAGAGCGCTAAAGAACGTTTTAGCCAAGCATTACACCCCTCAGGGAATTATAAAGCTGTTTAAGGAAATCTTATGATAGAGCTGGTTTCAAGATTTTAAGCTGAGAAATAAACAAGAATAGTTTGCCCGCAAAATGGGAAAACTTAGTGTTCTAAATAATACATTGATGCTTTTTGCGAAGGGTTCCGAAAAGTGTATTGGCAAAGCACCACACAGACTTTTAGCTTAGAAAAGCTAAAGGAAATAAAAGAAAGCGATTCCACCGAGGATCATAGCGAAATACGTAGTTGAGTAACAGCGGCTACTTTTCGTAAACTGAGTGTGAGAGGACGAATAATGTAAGTGCCCCTCTTTGTAAGGATGGGAAAGTTTAAAAGTGTATGAGCTGTAAGAGCTAGCTAGTAAGCCTTAATAGGTTAGGTAATAAGATGAGCTTAAATGTCGTCTTTCGAGTTTAAATTGCGTGGAATAGAGAAACTCCCTCTGACTATAAAGAAGGTCAAGGATAGCGTGTGCACGATAGTGGCTTATAATGATCATCATATAGTTAAAAATCTCAGCTTTGATGAATTATCAACATACCTACCAATATTATATTCATTTCAAGCTGTTAACAAGGGAACAGGTTTCTTAACCACCTCAGGGTACGTAGTTACCGCCTTTCATGTAATAGAAGGGTATTCTGAGATTTTTGCCATTACTCCTTCCAACAAGAGAATCAAGTTAACCCTCCAAAAAAGGGATAAAAGATATGATCTAGCACTTCTTAAACCTGAAGAAAGATGGTGTGATGGGCTTGAACTCCAATCAGCAGCTGAACCACAATTAGGACGTTTAGTTTTCACCTTAGGTTACCCTTTGAGCTACCAAGGCGGTGATCCTGTCTTGAGTGTTGGTTTCTTATCGAATGTGGTTTTTGACGGAGGTGTGGAAAACTTGGTTGTAAACGCGTCATTTAATGTAGGGAATTCTGGAGGCCCCTTACTGAATGAAGATTGTTTATTCTTAGGCGTGGTAAGGGCTAAAGGGGTGATAATGGATCCTCTACTTGGACTTGCCGATAAAATTATGGAGAAACCACCTGTTGAGATAGTGTACAGTGCTGTTAAGATCGGTGAATTAGAGGTAAAAATTACTTTAAGCATGGTCATAAAAACTTTGATTAAATGGATTGCAAACAATATCCAAACCAATATTGGAATCGCCATCCCCGGTAAATATGTAAGGGAGATACTTGAATAAAGGTAGGTTTTTGTCTACCTCACTACTGCCACAAGCGTTTTGGTAATCTTTTCTAAAAGTTCTTTCGCCTATCTTCTGCGATTCGAATCCAGAGGATATACTGAGTTTGTAGAGCGTAGGTAATCGCTTGGGTATTTGAAAACTAACCCAGAAGTAGATTGTGAAAACCCTAAAAACAAATTTTTGGCGTGGTCCCGCGG
>Ga0071330_1039696_pt1 | contig 44564 bp, 27 predicted proteins | sample GBScel77sediment_FD_63802 | JGI IMG/M metagenome (GOLD analysis project Ga0071330, IMG submission 63802) | Hot spring sediment microbial communities from Great Boiling Spring, Nevada - Cellulolytic enrichment Sediment 77C v2 (version 2) | ecosystem: Environmental > Aquatic > Thermal springs >...
GTAAGCGGCCCCAGCGGCCAGTGCGGCATCGTCGCCCTCTACAGGGACAATGGGCCATACCCCGAGTGCCACCCAAGCTAGCCATAAAAAGGCACAGACCGAAAGCCATATCCGCAAAATGCTTGGGCACCCTTCAAAGTCCGGTGTATTCGCAGGGGGCGAATCAGCGATTTCCGAGTATTGTTCCCCCCAATGGGCGATCATCGAGTGCCTTTTTTCTCCCAGAATTGCCTGGCAACTAGGACCCTTCTTCCCCCAATTAGCTAATCCAACGTACCGGCGTTTCTTGCCGCCACGGGAAATACTTTGGGGCCGACAGATAACTTTTAGTACGGAAGGTCGGGTTTTTCTGATCGGTCGAACGGGACCTCACCTGGGGCACTACCCCCTTGTTCCCAGAAGGTCAACGGTAGTGCAGTGTGCATGCTGAAGCCAGAGATGCTTAACATTTACACACTGACAGCCCGGCTTTCGATCAAGGGTGAATCTTTGGGGTAGGATTTTCCATCTGCCGGTTTTCGAACGTTAGGGTTCTTGTTTGCGGTTTGGCCAAAAACCGGAAAAACAACGTCTCCGGGCTCCCGATATACTGAAGGAAGAACTCGTCGCCTTTGAAGTTGCGAATCAGCAGGTGGCTACCTTCTTCTGCGAGTTGGCTAGCCCGGAGGTTAAGTTGCCAAAGGGGTTCTACGGTTTCTGCGGCGGGGATTTCCAAGATCCGCCTTTTGCGGAGAGCTTCCCGGAAGTGGGCATAAAGATCAGAAAACGGAGCTGTCGCCCCGATGAGCAGAACCCCGAGTAAAACCAGCCTTTTCCATCGAGAGATCCTCAGTTCCGAAAGCGTGCGGGCACTCCAAGCTGCAAGTAGGAATAAGCCTGGTACTGAGGCTCGCATGACCAGGTCGTTGCAGGCTCCAAAGCGGAAGAAGGGCAGGATGGCAAGCCAGACGAAAATTAGCTTGGCTAGCCGGGCCTCGCTGGTGGATTCCCACGGCCGAGAAACGAGTAAAATCGCCGCGATTATTCCAACTTCCAGAATGAAGAAAAGGGCCAACCGGGGCAGGAATACATTCCACGGAAGCCAAGGGTTGCCTATTCCAAATCGGGCTACAGGAGAGCCTGGAAAAGGGAGAGGACCGAACCGGGCTGTGTAATACAACGCCACAACGACAAACGCTGGCAGGATCAAAACGTGAGGCCAGTTCATCCACTGCCGAACGGTGCCGAAGAATCCTTTTGCTTGGGTTGCGAGCTGGTTCCAAATAATCCAAATAAGGACGGGCAAAAGACCCACGAGCACAAGCGGCGACCAAAGTAAAAGAAGAACGCACCAAACACCCCATGTGGTTGCTGCCAATGCCGGGGAAGCTAGCCCAGCAGTCACAAGGATGGCCGTGGCTATCCAACCCGCGATCGCCTGATGGGGTACGAAGAAGAGTTGTTCGATCGGGTTCGGATAGTTGCGAGCCAACTCCATATCCCACCACCGCATTTGCCAATTCCACCAGCGGAGGGCGTTCCAATCAATCCGGTCGCCCACATAAGGCAGGAAGTAGCCGGTTTCATGAAAGTTGGCGGAAAACCGCAGGATGGCAGCTCCAAAGACGTCCAATCCAGAAAAGAAGAAAAAGATCACGGGAACAACCCAGCTGTTTCTGCGTGTAAGAGTCCAAAACCAAATGAGGCTAAGGCTTAATCCGAGGATACTCCATGCTTGGAGGAAGTGATTCGCAACCTCCCAGCCGAGTTTCTTCCCTACCCAGCTTGCCGGCAGATAGTAGGCTACGTAAAAGACCAACGGAAATTCTCCTCGGTCGCTTTGGACGAAAGGCGGCCAATTTTGCTCGATTAAAGTTTTAAAAAGGGCATTGTGTTTCGGATGGTCGGAGTCCTGGGGACCATACCCACCGGTTCCCCAGAGGGAGGTCACGACCACCAAGAGGCCAAGAGCTGTCACGACGGTCAGTATTCTGGATTGAAAACTCGCTCTTCGTAGAGGAGTGTCTTCTTCCCGGTAAGGCGGGAGGACGGCAAGAGCTTGATCGGCCGGATAACCCCGCCATCTTCGGACCGCTGCAAAGACTGCAAGCAGGAAGGTTGCGATGACGGGTAGTCCGATTTGCCAGCGGAGCCATCCGAGGAAAAAAAAGACATACGGCAAGCACAAGTAGGCTGCACTGATGCCCACTAAGGTAAGGATTCCAACGTTTTGGCCTTTCTCGGGCTCTTGCTCGGCCATGCTGAGAGTCCTGTTTGCCAGTTTTTGGCTAGAAATTTGCCTGCTGGGGAAAAGCTATGGGCAGCCGAGATCGCACTAACCACCTTACCAGGCTATCTGCCAAGGAAAGTTCAGGACTGGCTAGCCGCCGTTCCGCAACTTGCAGTATCGAGTAGCACAGCCGATATCCAGCTTAGCCCCAATCAAAGCTTACCTTGCTTAGCAGGATTAAGAAAGCCCATCAATCCGGACACAATCTGTGTCCTCATAAAATTAACGCGGGAAAAGCACATTAGAAAACATCTTGTTGCCGTTCGAAGGATATTTTCAGAAGCCCCGTTGGGCAACGAAATCACTCTTCCCTGCTCCTACGAAGCAGGCCGATAAGCCTGTCTCCCATCGTTGTCGTTTTCGGGAGGACTCCGGGTAAAGGGTTTATCAGCTCGTAATTTTCCGGACAATTCCCCCAGGATGTTTGACGGTACCAGGAGCGGCGGGAATGAGCCTTCTTCCCCTTTTCCGACCTTCCACGCCGCCTTCGCAGAGGACTTGTCAGCCCGCTCCAAAGGACTACGAATCCCGTCGAAACACGGATTTGTTCCGACAGATCGTCGGTTTGCGAGGCCGGGCTTTTACGGCTCTAAACAGCCGGCAGTTTGTATTTCCTCCGGTAATTAGCAGTGATTCCCCGACGGAGTATCAGATGGTGTTGAGCACCAAATATGCTTCTTTAACGGCCAATGGAAGTTGGTTGGATAACGGCTGGTGGAGAGAGCATCTGCCGGATAGGTTGGATTACCCGGCGATTAAGCTGTATTGCCGACCCGATGGTGGCTACCACAAGAGCCACGATTAGGATCGCATTAAACACCCATCGGCCAACCCCCCGCCCCACCGCTTCGCCAATGTAACTTCGGGAATTATTGAGAATGAAGAAAATCAGGTAAGCAATCGGTAGCATCGTGAAGGCAATGGCCGAAGCTACAATCGGGAACCAAATGACGCGGTCGATGCTGAAGACAACCCCCAAGATTCCAATTGCCGGGGTCAATGTGAAAAGCCTGTATCGAGCCGGGGTGTATTCCAAGCGAAGCATTTCGCACATAGTGAAACCCGAGACCACCATGTGGGCACTTATCGCTCCACAACACATCCCTAACAGGCCGAGGTCGAAGACGATCCGCCCCAATTGAGCTCCCAGAACGCCGGCTAAAGCCTTCGATGCCTGAAGCGGTTTCATGCCGACCTTGACAAATTCTTCCTCCGGCCGATAAACCCCTGAAACAGTCATTGCCAATATGATGAGAGACGTGACAAGAACGAAAGGAATAAACATGGACATTGCTAGATCCCATTTGGCCAACGTTTTGTGGGCTGGGCCCCACCCTTTGGCCAAAAGGGAATATCCATATACAAATGTCATGTTGATCCCCACGGCAGCACCGAGCATCCCAAGTACCAAGGTCAACGAATCCCGGTGTTGAGGTGAAGGGGCATCAGCAACCGCCGGAATACCGTAGTATCCCGTGAAACCCCGAAGGACTTCGAGCCAATCAATTCGGTGCCAATTAGCGACCACGACGATTCCGAAGGATATGATCACCAATGCGATAACCCCCCGGAGGAACCATTCGTACAAGCGAATCCCCCGAGCATGGCTCCCGTAGTTCCATGTGGTGAAGATATTGATGGAAAGGATGAGTAACCCGGCAATCCAACTGACGACCAGTCCTACGGTGGTGAGCTCGGCGATTCCCTCCCGGACAACCTCGGTTTGGAGACCTGCTATGGCTTCTACCAAATCCCGCATGGCCCCGGCCGCCAGGTTATATTGAGCAAAGTGCCAGACCACAGTGGCAATAATCGTTCCCAGACCCCATAAAAAGACCAACGGCCAGCCCACTTGCCGGGCAAAGCCAGTATACGGACGTTCCTGAGTCGTGAGAACGATATTGGCAAGAGCAGCCAGCATGCAGACCCCTAAGAACATCGCCACCGGCTGCACCCAAAGCAATTTATACCCGAATGAGGCACCGGCAATCACCGAAGCCGAAGCACTTCCCGCTCCCAAAGTCATCGCACTCTGAAGCAAGCCGGGGCCGGTTCGTTTTAGGTATCCAATGAACCGTTGGAAAAATGGCTTCTTTTGCAGTTCCTGCAACTCTTGGATTTCCCGCTGCAACCGCTCGGGATCCCATTTGGCCGTCATCGGCAAGCCTTTGGCACTGGACATTGGCCTAGTCTCCTTTTTTCCACGGGAAGCTGTTTCGGGGTTTAACGGATCATGTTCTTCTAGCGTAGGTATTCGTGGGGGGCGATTCTTCCACAGCTATTCAGGCCCACGGGGTTTCCAGAAGGAGCCTCCAAAGAGGAGAACTCCCGGGGAAGGCCCACTTGATACCGCAATATCCTTCCCGGACAGCCTGCCGCCGAACGAAGTGGAGCAAATTCCTCGGGGAAAGCGAAAGCAGCTTACTTTCCCAATAGGCTTAGTGCCAGCCTTTTTCGGTTAACCACCGTTCGGCATCCAAAGCCGCCATACAACCCGTGGCAGCGGCTGTCACTGCCTGTCGGTATCGATCGTCCGCCACGTCACCCGCTGCGAATACCCCGTCCACACTGGTATAGGTCCGGAAGGGAACAACCCAGCGAATATACCCCTTTTCCGTGAGTTCCACTTGTCCCTGCAGAAAATCTGTGTTGGGAGTATGGCCGATGGCAAGGAAAACCCCCGCTACCTCGAGTTCAAGCGGCGGCTCACCCACAGTGCTTGCTAAACGGACGCCTGTCACTCCATCTGTGTCGTTACCCAGAATTTCCTCTACAACCCGATTCCAAAGGATCTGGATCTTAGGGTGCTGAAGTGCTCGATCGGCCAGGATTCTCGAGGCCCGAAGTTTATCGCGACGGTGCACAAGGTATACTTTTGAGGCGAAATTGGTCAGATACGTGGCCTCTTCCACAGCACTATCCCCACCGCCTATTACAGCCAGGGGGCGATTGCGGAAACGAGGCAAAGCTCCATCACAAACGGCACAAGCACTTACCCCCTGGTTACGGAATCGTTCCTCGCTTGGGAGTCCAAGGTAATTAGCCCGAGCCCCAGTGGCGATAATAACTGCCAACGCCTCATAAGATTTCCCGTCCGATGCGAAAAGGAGAAAAGGATGCCGGCGGAAATCCACCCCTACGATATCCTCCGTGATGACCCGTGTGCCAAAGTTTTTCGCCTGCTGCCGCATCAATTCCATCAGAGCGGGGCCCGTGATGCCGTGTGTCCCGTCCGCCGGAAGTCCAGCCACGATTTCTGGCGGCAGAGCAGTCCGAAGGTACCCCGAAAGATCTCCCTTGGGGAAACCGGGGAAGTTTTCGACCTCGGTAGTGAGAGCCAGCTGACCGAGGGGAAGTTTGCCAGCCCTGGCATTTTCTTCGGAAATTGCCCCCTCGAACACAAGGGGGTTCAAAGCAGCCCTGGCGGCGTAAATTGCTGCCGTCCAAGCTGCAGGGCCACTTCCGACGATGATCAGTTTTTCCGCCATGGATTCTCCGCTCTTCCTTTGACTCCTTACAGTCGCCAGTGGGGGTCTCTATGGTCGGCCTGAGAGTAAACTCCCTCAGACCACTGGGCATCCCATTCCTCTTTCGACAGATATGTGATAGGGAAAAACCAGCTTTCCTCGCCTGCTTTCGAAGAACTCCTGCCAACCCTTTCAAATGCTTTTGCATCCGGAAGGTACAGATTTAAAACGGTCCCAACGGATGCTGGATACTTGTCATGGCCCCGTTCTATTGTCCACCCTTTGCCCTTTTTCCAGATAAAAACCGGTCGAGCAGAACTCCTTCCGCTTAAAGGATTCTCCCAGAAAGTAACGAGTTGCCGAAAAACATCGGCAAGCTGAATACGTCGCTGTTGTCGGGGATCTATCCTTTTCGAAGTCTCTCCGAATCTTCGAGGCTTGAACCGGGGGAACCCCTGTTCTGGGCCCCTTTTGACCGAGACGGTCGTGGACCTAGGTCACTTCCCCGCCTGCTCCGTCAGCCACGAAGGCCCGATAGCAGCTCCCAGCTAGGCCAGGCCATATTTCCGCCGACGCTTTGTCTACAAATATACAGTGATGCAGTTTGTTCCGAGCTGATGGCCTGACCTTAAATGGAACTTTTGAGTTTGCTTATTTTTGCAAAGATGTCAAGTGCCCTACAATAGGGGTAGGGAGGAGGCTGCCTTTAGCTCGGAAGCCGACAGAAGTCTTTGATCTTGCTAAGCACTTATCCGGGAAGACATCGGGAAAAAACTTGGCGAATTTGGTCTGAATTTGATCTCCGGGGGCAAGGGGGACAGGCCGGCTGAAGCACGTGAGGAGGTTGCGGAAATCCCCAGTGGGGTAAGGGGAATGGAAATCGGACCCCAAAGGGCTTCAACGTGGCTTGTGTGTTCGGACTTTGCCTAGCGAAATACCGCAGTTAGGTGGGTGATTCGCAATCGGGGAAGAGGATGGATCGCCAACTACCGGGGACGGAGGTGTCGGTGCTCCCGACCTGCGAGGGTTGGCTTCGTGAATGTTGGTGCTACGGGGTATCTTTTGCGGAGGGCACTAGCTTCGCAAAGGCATTTTTAGGTCAATAGCGGAACCGGTTGGTGACGGCAAAGGCCTTCTTTTTATTTGGCCGGGGGATTAAAAACGAAAACTTGAGGGCCAACTCCGTGGAAGAGCACCTGAGGGGTCAAGGCTGCCGAGAAGAATTTCCCCCTCTTTTCCCGTGGGCCAAGATCCTGCCAAAGGAGGTTCTTTTCCAGCGTGAAATCCCCGATGGGGGCAACGAGTCCGCAAAAATTTCAGGCTTTCCCGTACGTGTCGAGCTGCCCACTGCTCGAGGGACGGTGGTGCCAGTTGCTCTTCGTATTCGTCCATGTCGTACGGCACTGAATCGAAGCTCGATCTCAGACTACACTTTGAATTGCTACGGGGGATGCATGCATGGATGTGTGTACTGCTATGCACGTTATATGGAACGTTTTTATCCCCACTCCGAACCCTGGGGAGATTACGTGGATATTAAACTGGGGATTCTTGAGGCTCTTCGGCGGCAGTTAAGGCGACTTCCTCCGGGGAAGGTGTTTCTGAGCAGTGCCTGTGACGGCTGGCAACCGGTAGAAGCCCAGTTTGCCCTTACCCGGAAGGCGGCCGAACTCCTTTTGGAGTATGGCTTTAGTCTGCAAATCCTTACCAAAAGCGATCTTATCTTGCGGGATTTGCCACTCTTTGTAGATCGGCCGGTGAAAGTGGGGGTGTCGGTTAGCTGCGTGGACGATCGGCTAGCAGAGCTATGGGAACCTCGGGCGGCTCCTCCATCGGTCCGCTTTCATGTGGTGGCGAAAGCCCATCAAATGGGGATAAAGGCGGTCGTGATGTTTGCCCCGGTTCTTCCTTTCCTATCGGATAGCCCCTCCCAGGTGGAAGCGGTTTTGGTTAAGTCGGCAGAGATGGGGGCTTCGGAAATCTGGGTAGACTCTTTTAATCTTCGCCCAAAGGTTTGGGAAAGTGTCAGACGGTTGCTTCGCGAGCATTTTCCGGAGTTAGAACGTCGATATCGGGAACTGGTCTTCGATGGGAAAACCTACGTGAGGTACCGGGATTCTTTGCGGAACCGGATTGTGGCAGTCGCCAGGCGGGTGGGACTATCGGAGCTGGTGCAGGTCTTCTTCTAAAATTTTCCGGGATTCAGGCTCGCTGGAAGGCCCGACCATCGTCACCGCCACCGGCTGCGTTCGGTTCTGGGGCTTTTGTGCCTAGCCTGTTAGATTCCCACTCTCCTTTTAGAGCTGGCCGACTCGGGTGGGGTGAGAAGGCGGTTCTCTAAGAAAAGCATCTTCAACTTGAAAAACAGCCCCTTTTGATCGGTATCGAAAATTTTCCCGAAATTTTGCCAGGTGATACAGTACCGTCGTAGGTTGAGGGTTGTGTCAAAGCAGGAACCAGAAAAAGCAAACAAGTCGTAACTTCTTTTGGGCTCGGAAGTTACGGCACATTCGGTTGACAGGGGTTTTCCGTCGTCAAATGTGAATCCGAAACGCGTGTACTGCCCAAAGACCTCGGAAACGGTGGCTAGCAACGTCAAGCGGGCATAGTCTTCGTAATTTGAAGACAGTCTCCAAAGCGGTCAGGGGTTTGCCACAAATCCTGGGGGCTGGCTCGCGAGGTTCAGGGGGCAGACTTCATCCTGCCAGGCAGCTTTTCGGCATCCCAGGAACTCGGTACCAAATCGATGTTAGCAAACGGTCAAGGATCGAAGACTCTGAACCGCGGCGGCCCAAAAAAACCCGGAGTTTCAATTTCACGATGACCTCGGCATTTATGTAGTCAAAGTGCGGTGTTGCCTGGCATCAGCTGGGGGCATTTATCGGAACTGCGGAGTATGTGCTGGAAGATGCCACTGGGTGGGAATATCTTGTACGTTGCTGAGGAGTTAATTGAGTGGAGGTGAGAGACCTCCTTTGGCTTTTCCCTTTTCCGGTGGCAAGTTCGGAAAAGACGGATCACGACCTCGGAAGGAGAAAGTTGCGATGCTACTCGGCAACCCAAGTACAGGCCAGCCGCAGCCCTGCACCAGACGGCAGCTTATAGGCGGTTTAATGATGGCGGCTCCCGTAGCTTACTCTCGGGGGTTGGCGGCTATCATTTGCCAAAACCACCGGGACTTTTCGCCGGCAGAAGCTGGCGAGTTCGCGGTAGATGCTGCTTTTCCAGGCGGAAACATCATCGTGGAACGGATCGAAGGGAATACCATTTACCTGGCCCAGGACCTCCGCGACACGGAAGGTTGGTGGTTTTACTGGTATTTTCGGGTAAGGGGAGGAAATGGCCGGGAGCTTACCTTCCACTTCACCAATAAAGACGTCTTCACCTGCCGAGGGCCGGCAGTGAAAATCGGCGATGGCCCGTGGTCGTGGCTAGGGCGGGAGAAGGTCCGAGGAACCTCGTTTACCATTCAAATTCCGCCCGATGCAACCGAGGCACGTTTTTGCCTCGCTATGCCCTATCTCGAGGCGGACCTCCGTCGCTTCTTGAATTGCCATATAGACTCGCCCTATCTGAAGGTTGTGGACCATTGTATCACCCCCAAAGGTCGCCGGACGGAGAGGATTCACCTGGGATGTCTCTCCGGGAGGCCTCGCCATCGGGTCCTGATTACGTGCCGACACCATGCTTGCGAGATGATGGCCAGCTGGGTACTGGAAGGCTTAATGGAGGCCGTCCTTACCGGGCCGGAGGCTCGCTGGTTTTGCGAAAATGTGGAGTTTGCCGTGGTACCTTTTATGGACAAGGATGGTGTTGAAGATGGTGATCAGGGAAAGAATCGGCGGCCTCATGACCACAATCGAGATTACCGCGAGGAACCCATCTACCCATCGGTCCGTGCGATGAAAGATTTTGCCCCAAGATGGTCGGAAGGACGCCTTCGGGTGGCTTTGGACCTCCATTGTCCTTACATTCGGGGGCGGCGAGACGAAGAAATATTTCTGGTAGGCAGTCCGTTCGAAAATATCCAGCGGGAAATCGATCGGTTTTCGGAGATTCTCCAAGCGACGTCGGCCGACACCCTTCCTTACGATCCTAAAAACAACATTCCGTTCGGCGTCGAATGGAACAATGCATCTCCAGAGCGTTCCTTTACTTTTTCTCGATGGGCTTCTGGTCTCGAGGGAATCAAGCTTGCATGTACCCTGGAGTTCCCGTATGCCTGTGCGGGCGGCAAAGTGGTGGACATCGCTTCCAGCCGGGCATTCGGAAGTTCACTTGGGGCAGCTATACGGCTGTACCTCCAGATGACAGAGTAACCCCCGTGTTCGGAGGAAGTCATCTTTTTGCTTGTATGCCCCCGACCGAGATTAGGCCCGTCCTCGGATTTCCCCGGGGAGTTCGAGCCGAATCCCCCGGGGGCTTCAACTCGGATTCCCCAAGGCTTCAAGCTTTACTTTGAGGTTGAGGGGTTTGAAATTTCAGGTTGAGAGCTTGAGCGGGTGGGGCCACGAGGTGGTGGCACCAGCTCTGTCCTTCTGGAATCCCTCGGCTAGCCCCAACAGGTCCAAGGGATGGGCCTATGCGGGAAAGTTTAGATCTCCCGTGTGATGTTTTCCCTGGGGAAGATAGCTTATGGCCCAGTTTCGCCCGGCATTTCTTGGTGGAGTGGGGAGTCAGCTTCGGATGCATCTGGGGCTGAAACAAGCCGAGATTCTTCCGCCGATGACTCCGCTTTACCAGGACGGTTAGAGGCCTCTGCTTTGCCAGAAAGACTATCCGAGGGGGAAGGTCTCCCCAGGAGTTTTGCATCGATCACCTGTATGAGTTTGGCGACACAAAGTTGATTGATACTTACCCCAGCCTGGGCGGCCTCTCGGGCGATGATTTGATGGAAACTTTCTGGAACTCGGACCGTTAGGATTTTTATCGTTTCCCCTCCTCGCCGGCGGACCTTTTTCCGCCGCAACTGCGTGAGCATATCTTGGATTTCTTTGTAGGCGGGGCTACGGACGAATTCCGCGATCGCTTCGGGGGTGGTGAGTAATTGATGAAGGAGTCCCTTGGGTCCCAAAATCGCGTCATAAAATCTTGGCCAAGGGCATCGGCTGGCAAATAGCCGCCTAGCCTCCTGGAGAATTCGATCGAACGGGTCCTGAGTACATACTGTGGGCGACCCTGGCATGGACCGAGCCGGAGAGGACCCGGAGGGAATGCCTGAGGGTGCCGGCCCTGCCTGGGTTTGCTCCCGCTCGTTCCCTGCCGCATGGACAGGATTTAGAGCGATACCTCCGTGTTCTTGAGTCATAGGGGGATCTCCTTAACTTCAACTTTTTACCCTGACCGATCTTCTGCCTTTCTCCAGCTTCTTCCGTCTTCTTCTGCCGGACTGCGACTGGATTGCGACCCCTGGTGAAAGCTTGCACGTCGGACCTTTCACTCCGGAGCCTTCCTGCCACCTGCATTCTGCTTGCGCAAGCAAGGGGAGTTTGCGGGATAGGCACGACTGACAGGCCTGGGGAAGCATTGCAAACGAGGAAGAGCTTAACGATAGGATGTCATCGGAATGGTAACCCCTTGCTTAGGGGGTGTGCACTTAAGATCCCCTTGAATAGGTGGTGCAACATAACCATGACACTGAACCCGGACCCGGATTAAAAAAGTCGGGGGGCATCAGCGAGAAGCCCTATCAAAGCGGCATAAGTGGAAGTTCAATCGTTCCAGATCTGTTTGTCCTAAGTATCCACAAACCATAGTGTTACGACGAATTTCTTATTTCCAAAGTGTCCTAGCAGCAGGTACTTCCCGCGGATATCGTCTTCCTATAGCATGCCGTAAGCCAACGCATGGTAAAGGGTTGCGAAATCCGGCTTTTCCACCTTGCGGACTTTTTTAACGGAAATTTGATCTCGAGCCGGAAACGTTTCACATCTACTAGGTGACCGCCATGTTATTCCCTGAAAGTGGGGGGCCATCGAGGTCCCCATCTCCTTCCCCAGGTGTTTAGGCCGCAAGACCTTTGTCCGTAAGTGGGTTGTTCAGCCCGTCTCGTGGCCGGTTGATCCTGGGAACCCTCCGGGCCAGTCTGTCCCGGGGCCCCCAACGTTCAATATCTCGATAGCTGAAGCCTGGGCGAGTTTTTGTGTGCAGGGGCTTTCAGGAATTCGACTAAGCGGGAATCACTTGTGTACCCGAGGAGTGCGGAGGAGTAACGACGAAAGGGCGAGCTGCCGGGTGGTATTAACTCCTTTGCGGGAGGTCCCTCCAGTCTAGCCGGGGTTGGGATGAAATCGGAACACCGGGAAGTTCATTGAAAAGCTCTCTGAAAGCCTGCCGGAACTTCTTCGGAATTTCTCACCAACCTGCAGTGTCCGCGATCGGGCGGAGGGCAGAATCCAAAACTCCGCACTTGGGGATCGGCATCCCCGGCTGGAATTTTTGGGACTTTTGTCCATTTCCTGCAGGGTGGTCCCAGGATGTGGTCTTCCGTCAAAGGTGAGGCTTCTTGATCTCAATTGTTTTGGGTACCCCCTTGTGTAACCAGTGCACCTAACCCAAAGATGGCCGAGATGCGGGAGAGAGCCGAAAAGGCCACTCTTGGAAAAGCCCCATCGCGACTAGATGAAGGTATGCATGGACTAGCTACAAGACTGTTTCCAAGGTGCCGGCAAGGCACAAATTGCCAAGGAAAAAGGCTCGGGTAATGCGAGTCAGTTTCCTGGAACGGGCTTCACGCCTTCCCACTTGTTGCCTGACTGGCAGAGTTCGTTACTCGTAAGAAGAGGTCTTCCAAGGAAGGTTCTTCCTCGGTGAAGGAACAGATTCGTACTCCTTGGAGAACCAGTTCCCGCAACAGGTTGGCAAGGTCCTGATCGCTTGCTTCCACTTCGAAAGAGATTGCACGGTCTTCTGCGGCGATCCACCGGATTTGCGGGCATGACTCCAGAAGCCGGACGGCTGGCTCGGCCGAGTCTACAACCCGGACACTCACCCGGCGAACCGGGTGAAGCTGCTGGGTGAGCCATTGGATAGGGCCGCAAAAGAGAAGCTGTCCCTGGTGCATCAAACCAATCGTTGTGCAGTAGTCGGCAAGCTCCGCCAAAATGTGGCTAGAAACGAGGATTGTCTTGCCCGCAGCTTTCAGTTCTAGGAGCAACCGTTTGAGCTCGATTCGAGCTCGCGGATCGAGCCCGCTTGCCGGTTCGTCCAAGATGAGGACTGGGGGATCATGGATCAAGGCCTGAGCAAGGGAAAGCCTTTGCTTCATTCCCCGCGAGAGCCGATTGACATATTCATTCCACACACCCGTAAGGTCTAACCGCTGTACCAAGTTGTCGATAGCTTGTTTTTGCTGCTTGCGAGGTACCTGATGGATTTCTGCGAAAAACTTCAGGAAATCCTTTACCCGCATCCCGTGGTATGCCCCAAAGCTATCGGGCATGTAACCTAAAGCCCGGCGAGCAGCCAGTGGCTCCCGAACGACACTATGCCCGCCCACAAACCCATCCCCGGCGGTGGCTTTGATCAAGGTAGCGAGGAAACGGATGGTGGTAGTTTTGCCGGCCCCGTTCGGTCCGACAAACCCGAATATTTCTCCCGCTTCTATGTGCAAATTGAGCCGGTCGACGGCCACCCGCCCCCCATAACGTTTGGTGAAATTGACAAGTCTGATCATCGAACACCTGCTTGGAAATTTGCTTCAAAGCTCTTTAGGTTCGTCACGTCTGACCTGCGACTATCCGGAATCGTCGTTTCCACTGGGTGGCGAAGGCATTTCCGACCCAGTCTTACTACGTGACGAATATCAGAACCGGTTCCCTTAAAGAAGGATTAAGGAACTTGCCGGAATGTGTCCGTAACCGGCCGGTTTGGCAGCAACCTACCAACAGGTAACTCCCGTTACGGATTGGCCGGAATTTCTACACCCCTCAATCTTTTAATAGGGCCTAGGTATCCGCGATTGGTATCGTTGCTATTGGATATTTTTCGGGCAGTCCCTTGCTGCCCCGACGTCATGGTAAAAGACGGTAAAAATTTGTATTTGTTTTAGGAGCCGGAGTACTTGTACCTACTCGTGCCGCAGTTCCCAGCGATGACGAACCGTGCTCCGAGATTGAGAAGCCTCGGTCGTTGGGAAGGCTTCGTCTCGCGTGGCCCCCGGATAATCTTCCCGAAATCTGGGTGGGATTACCCTCTGAACATGCTGGCCGGGCATCTGTGAAGGTTTTTTCTTTCCGGAACAACCATCCCATTTTATGTGATAGTGACACCGTGCGGTCGGAGGCATTCCTCATGGCCGAAACGGGTCGCCCCTCGCGGAAAACTTTCGCTCCGACCGGCCCCTCAAACCTCTTGCCAAGGAGAGTGTCCCATAAGGAAAAACTTCCGTGGTACTCCGCCTTGTTGGTCCTCCGTGGAAAGATGTCAGACTGAATGTTATGCCCCCAATTTCACTCGGCAGCCTGACAAAAGAACTTCTCTTGCCAACCCCCTTATCTTGGCTTCTGCAGTTAAGGGGGCTAAGGAGTCGGGGTTAACAAATACGGGGCATCTGTTCACCGGAAAGAAGATCGATGACACGATCTGTGCCCCACGGCCCTTTGGCGATCACTATTCGCGGGTGTTCGGCTACACACCGCCCCAGCACGGCAGCTGCTTCGCCGCCGGGGAATTGGCGGAGGATTTCGCAAGTTTTTTCGGCCTCCTTTTCTGGGACGATGGCCACCAGTCGGCCTTCACATGCCACGTAAATTGGATCTAGGCCCAGAAGCTCGCATGCCGCGGCTACCGGTTCACTGACAGGGATTGCGGCCTCATCCAGCTCCATGCCCACCCCGGCGTCGGCTGCAATCTCGTTAAGAGCGGAGGCTAGTCCCCCCCGGGTCAAATCCCGCAAGCAATGGACGTTGATCCCGGCGGCCAAAATCGCATCCACTTGGGGGAACAAGGGACAGCAATCACTTTCGACCGGGCTTTCAAATTGAAGGCCCTCACGTACGGAAAGGATGGCAATTCCATGCCGACCCAAATCTCCACTGACCACGATGGCATCCCCCGGTTGGACCCGATGGGGCCCGATTTCGGCTCCCTCCCGAATCAACCCAATCCCAGTGGTCGTAATAAATACCCCGTCTCCTTTCCCGCGATCGACCACCTTTGTGTCTCCGGTGACGAAGGCAACGCCTGCATTCTTGGCGGCCTCTTGCATCGACAGGAGGATGCGGCGGAGATCTTCTAGAGGAAAACCTTCCTCCAGGATGAACGCGGTGGCCAAGGCTAGAGGTCGGGCCCCTGCCATGGCAAGGTCGTTCACGGTACCGTAAACGGCCAGCCGACCGATGTCACCTCCTGGGAAAAAAAGAGGCCTAACCACGTAACTGTCTGTCGTGAAGGCCAGACGAGCTTGAGACAAATTGATGGTGGCACTATCGTGCAAGGGCGACGAGCTTCCAGCTCCCGGCTGGCCGCCGGTCATCAACGGCAGAAAGACCTCCCGGATTAGCTGTTGCATCAACCGGCCCCCACCTCCGTGGGCTAGTTGGATCGTGGTTTTATCGAGGGAAGGCACCGGGCAACTCGGCGACCAGATACCTCCAGCCAACGAGCGTTCGGACGGTGGTAAAGAATTTTTGCTTTCGGGTATTTTTTCCGCGGTCATGGAACAGCTAGGTCGTTTTTCGAACTAGACCGGCGAAATTGTAAGTCCTGAAAACTTCTTCCGTTTTTTGTCGGTCAGGGGGCAACGTTTCGGACTGGTCAGTTTCGCCTTTAGGGTGTTTCGTGGGAGACACTGGCCTTTCTAGCCGGGTGGTCTGCCCGGCGGTATCGATAATAAGCCGCACACGCTCCCTCGCTGGAAACCATGGGAGCACCCAAGGGGTGTTCCGGCGTACATCTTGTGCCAAAGAAGGGGCATTGGGGTGGCTTGGCCTTTCCCTGGAGGACCTCTCCGGCAATACAGCCGGGGGTTTCCTCGCGAACAATCTCTTCTAGCCCAAAACGTTCTTCCGCACAAAAGAAGCGGAATTCCTCCCGGAGTTTTAACCCGCTTTGGGGCAATAGTCCCAATCCCCGCCACTTTCGATCGGTAACCTCAAAGACCTGATTCACCAAAGCCCTGGCATTGCGGTTACCCTCGGGCCGGACCGATCGGTCGTACTGGATTTCCACCGTGGCCTGACCGGACTCTAGCTGGCGGATACACATCTCGATTCCCTGAAGGATGTCGAGCGGCTCAAAGCCGGTCACTACGATTGGAACAGAGAACTCTCGAGCGATGGGATAATAGTCTTCCACACCGCTTACGGTACACACATGTCCAGCTGCAAGAAATCCGTCAATTTTGGCTCCTCCCAGGAGGATCGCTCGCAAAGCCGGGGGGACCAGCACATGGGCCACAAGAAGGGAAAAATTTTTCAACCCCAGCTGCTTGGCCTGCAGTACGGCCATGCCTGTGGCAGGAGCAGTTGTTTCGAATCCAACCGCGAAAAATACCACCTCCCGATCGGGATGTTTTTGAGCTAATCGAAGGGCATCCAGGGGGGAGTATACGACCCGGACGTCTGCTCCGCGGGCCTTTGCTCCAAAAAGGTCGCAGGAGGAACCTGGTACCCGCAGCATATCCCCAAACGAGCAGAAAATCACCCCGGGCTGGAGGGCCACTGTAATCGCCCGGTCAATGGACTCCACCGGAGTGACACACACGGGGCAGCCCGGCCCATGGATTAAATTGATTTGCGGAGGTAGAAGCTGGTCCAATCCAAAGCGAAGAATTGCATGGGTTTGCCCCCCGCAAACCTCCATTATGGTCCATGGTCGGCTCGTGATAGCAGCTATACGGGATGCTAACGATTTAACCTTGTGCGGATCGCGGAACTCCTGAATGTATTTCACGGTTGCTTTCTCTTCTTCCCAAACCTCGCTTTAGGATTTTTGAGCATGCAAAGAACGGTGATAAACTTCCCCCTACCAAACCTGCGGAACTCGTTCATATCCTATCGTGATGACCAGCTTTGAGCCGCTCGACATCTTTCGGGAAAACCCTTGCCCTCGGTAGCACCCCGGTAAGGAAGGGGTACCCTAACGGTTATCAACATCTCGGGGGAGATTTTTTTCCTCGTGCGACTTGCCTGGAACCCTTTCCCACATCCCGAGGTGGATCGATGAATCCCATAAAATTCGGCCGTAGGCTGTCGGATTTTTATCCTTCGCCGAATTTTCTCCTTCGCCACCCAGCCAGGCGGGCCTTTTAAGCATCCAGGGCCCAGGGAACCGGGATTTTTCGAACCCGTTTTCCTCTCGGTGAGCGGTCGGCCAACTCGGAGTTCAAAGTTAAGTCCCTGAAGTTAGAAGACCGGTTAACATCCTCCAATTAGGCGGTTGGCCAAAAGCAGGGGGTAGGTCCCGCCAGCCGTTATAAGCCCTGTCTCCACCTGTCAACCAGCAAAAACATTCGCAAATGTTGCCGGATCAACCATATCCTCAGTGGGGAGCAACTTTTTGGGCCTCCGGGTTATTGGCCTCCCGGCGAGGATTGGTCGAGGGGAGCAAATTCACTAGCAGTCTGTGTGGCCTCTGCCAGCTCGCGTAATGTCTCCAGCATTTCCTGGGCCTCACCCTCATCCAGAATGCTGATGGCAAATCCCACATGGACAATCACATATTGTCCGATTTGGACCTCAGGGGTGTACTCCAGGCACACCTCTTTGCGGATGCCCCCGGTTTCAGCCAGCCCCATAAGAAGGCCGTCTTTCTCATAGATTTCTATTACCCTTGCGGGGATTCCTAAGCACATAGTGTTAATGCCTTTCCGACATTGTGTAAGACTTGACTCTTATAGCAAAGTTGGCTTAGGCCGCCCGGAAGACCGGGCTTGGTCCGATCAACTTTTTTCCGGAAAGGTCCCGGGATCAAATTCTGATCCGGAAGGAAACCAACCGGGCCCCACCGAACTGCCAAGAGAATTTTCGATCATTCGCCGGCCGGGGCCTGTGGGCGACCCTCGGATAAATATTTTCTCTCTCCATTCCTGAGTAAAGCCTGGGCGACCGCCAATTGCCCGAGTGCAATGCCGCCGTCGTTGGGCGGATAGGCCTCGGGCCAGTACACTTGGAAACCTCGCTCCTGAAGTTTGTCAATGGTTAATTCGGAAAGGAGCCGATTCTGAAAGCATCCGCCGGAGAGGACGACAGTGGCCTGTCCAAGCCGCGATGCCACCTGGCAAATGGATTCGGCCAGTGCCTCGTGAAATGCCCACGCAATCTCCGCAGGATCTCGGCCGGCTTTTAGGTCGGAGAGGATTGCCTCCACCAGTGGCCCCCAATCTATCAGGAGCAAATCTTTCTCGACAAGTTCCGCTCGGTATCGGCTAGGCCCGGCAGCGGTTGCCTGAAACTCAAGCTCCATGGCTGCCTGGCCTTCGAATGTTGTAGTAGGAGAGGCCCCCAGGAGTGTGGCCACGGCATCAAACAGCCGCCCCACGCTACTTGAGACCGGCGAGTAAATGTTTTTCTTGAGTATCTCCTGCAAGATGGCAAATTCTTGACCTGTAAACAAGTGCTGGATGACGGAGCAACTGGCCAGACCGCCGTGAGCATAGAGCAATCCCAAAGCAGACCGCCTTGGCTCGCGAGAGGCTTTTTCTCCGCCAGGCAACGGGAAAGGACGGAGGCTTCCGACCCGCCGGAAATTTCCTCCCTCCACGATGAGAAACTCGCCCCCCCAGACGGTTCCGTCAGTTCCGTAACCTGCTCCGTCCCAGGCAACCCCCAGCACGGGGCCTTCCAAATGGTGTTCGGCCATGCATGCGGCGATATGAGCGTGGTGGTGCTGAACGCTAACCAGTGGAACTCCGAAGTGTCGACTCAGCTCCTGAGCAAGTAGGGTCGAGGCGTAATCCGGATGCAAATCGCAGGCAATAGCCTCGGGGATGACCTCGTAGAAGCTTAACAGATCTTCAATCGCTCGCCGATGCACTTTCTGGCTCAGGATATTGTCCAAGTCTCCGATGTGGGCTCCGACGACCGCTGAGGGTCCCAAAAGCAGTGCCACCGTATTTTTCTGGTGAGCTCCCACGGCCAAGATTTTGGAGGAACCCCGAGGCATTCGGCAGGGGAGAGGGGCATAACCCCGTGCCCGGCGTAATAGCTGAATTCGACCTCGAAAAATCCGTGCCACCGAATCATCCACAGGTCGCACAATAGGCCGATCATGGACCAGGAAAAGATCCGCAATCTTGCCCAACCGTGCCAGGCCCTCCTCCGGTGTGATACTCATCGGTTCTTCCGAAAGGTTGCCACTGGTGCAGACGACAGGGCCCCCAATCTCCGCCATCAAAAGGTGATGCAAAGGGGTATATGGGAGCATCACTCCCAGGTAAGGATTTCCGGGGGCGACTTCCTCGGCGATCCTGGGTAGGCCCGGAGGGAGATGGGTCCGCCGCCGCACTAGCAAGATGGGGGCTTGGGGGCTGAGCAGGGCCTGAGCCTCCTCTCCAGAGATTTCGCACCACCGACTTGCGGCTTCGAGGGTGGGAAACATCACGGCAAAGGGTTTGTGAGGTCGGCGTTTCCGCTCCCGCAACGTTTGTACGGCCGGCGAAGCGGTGGCATCCACCACAAGTTGAAATCCCCCTAGTCCTAAGAGAGCCAGTATCTTTCCTTCCCGGACAGCCCCAGCCGCCTTTCGAAGGGCTTGGTCTTTCTCCGCTAATACGACCCCATCCGGAGCTAGGAGACGGAGACTCGGGCCACATTGGGGGCAGGCAATGGGTTGGGCATGAAAACGGCGGTCGGCAGGATTTTCATATTCCCGGCGACAGTCCCGGCACATCTCGAACTGTGCCATGGAGGTCACCGGCCGATCGTAGGGCAAACCGCGGATGATGGACCAACGCGGTCCGCAATTCGTGCAGTTGGTGAAGGGGTACCGGTACCGCCGCTCGCCAGGAGTGAAAATCTCTCGCCGGCATTCTTCACAGGTTGCCAAATCTGCGGGAATTACCGGAGCTTTCGCCCAAGGTTCCGAGCTGGAAGCAATCCAAAACTCCTTTTCCGATAAGTCGGGGGGCAAAACCCGAATCTCTACCGATTCAATCCGGGCTTGTGGGGGAGACTCTAAAAGCAGCCGGGAACGAAACTCTTCTAGGGCAGCTCCAGGCCCTTGGACCTGGATCCGCACCGAAGAGGATTCGTTTCGGACAAATCCGGTAAGCCCCAGCTTGTTGGCCAGTTGGTACACAAACGGCCTAAACCCTACCCCCTGAACTATGCCGGAGACGGTCATCTCCACCCGAACGACCTCCCCCTCTGGGAGGATTGAGCCGTACGGAGAAGGTTGGACCGGCCGACTCCTGTGATTTTCCACGTTCTCTTCTTCGTGGGGGACAAGCAGGCTTTGGTTGTCCGGTGGGTCGAGCGTTTTCATTTCTTGCAAGTTGCCTGTGTGAGGCAATAACCGCCACCTTCTCGGTCAAAATTCCCTTGGCTGCTACCCCCTCAAACGGTGGGAACCGGTTCCGAAACCTTGTCCAATCGTTCATTCAGTCTGCCAAAAGAACACGAGGTTTGGGCCAACGGCACATGCACAATGTCGAGACTGAGAGACGGTCTTGAAATTGCGAAAACGATGCCGATCTGTCCCGGGAGTCGTTCGCAACGTTTCACCGGGCTAACGGGTCGGTCCTAAGTCGGACGATCTGTTAAAGCATCAAGGCGGTAAAAAGGCAAGTCGGCCGTAAGGTGTTGGAAATCTAAAAGCTGGGGTAAGCTCTGATCGACACCAAAGCTGTTACCGAACGTACCTCGGTAATGCTTACACTTCCCAAAAAAGCCCGAAGGGAAGGGGTAGCAGACTCAAACCAGCAGTGCCGTGGTAACTCGAAGACACTCTAAGGCACTATCCGCGGGCCTTGGTTTTTGGAGAGATTGAATTGTCCAAAGCTTCCGGTGGCTAAGCTTTCAGCCAGCCGTTCCCAAAATACTTCAGCCACCTTGACGTGGTTTGAACGTCGTGTTTCCCGGTCTAGAAATGCCAGCCAAGTCAATTTATAACTATTGTATCAGAAGAAATATCTGTTATCTACCTGCCGGGTTCGAAATTCGTAACAGCTTACCGGATCGAATCAGACTTGCCGTAACTCGCTAAAAGCCATAGGGTTAGGAATTCATGTTCCCTTTGCTGCTCCTCACGCTATCACGACCGGGAATCTCCTTCCACTTCGCGAGTTATCGCGAAAGCCCCCTCGGTTTGCTCCGTTCCAGTAAAGCGTTATTGAAGTTCTAAAAAACTTGCGGCTAGAAGATCTCCAACAAGAGGCCTCGAGCTTGGAACGACCCTTTTCACGGGGAAATCACTGGGGACCGCTTACTTTTGGCTGGGGAACGGGTCGACCTAACGCCCAAAAGATCGCATTGACCAGCAACTGGCGAAACGCAGGATTCTCAAAATCTTTCGGGTGACCCAAAGAAGTGTAGAAAATCCGTCCGCCGTGATAATTTCGAATCCATGTGACTGGTTCGACTCGCCCACCGGCTTCCCCCATCATGAGCACGGTGACATCGTCCAGAAGGGGAGAAACAAGGTATAAAGTTCCCTCGCTTTCCCACGGTTCCTGGGGCAACCCTGCAAGGATGGGGTGGTTAACTTGCTCCGGTACTAATCGCACAATGCTTCCTCCGAGGAGGGTATGCCCCTTGTAATTACACCCTAAAACTTCCCGGTCGAATCCGATCCACTCGGCTCCTCCCGGGGGAACCTTTCCTCGTGTGTCGAAGGCATGACTAGCAGTGCGAAGGGCCACCAACGGTTTGCCACTCTCCAGGTACCGACGAACCATGGCCAGCTGGTGCTCCGGCAGGCCCAAACGCCGAATGTAAAGGACCAGACAATCTGCTGCAGACAGCTCCTCAATCCCCCAAATGTAGTGTCCTCCCTGGCCATGCATCACGGTAGTGTAGCAGTCGAACTGGTCCGCTAACATGTGAGCGAACTGTGGTAACAATTTGTCGGCTTGATAGTGATCGTCGCTCACCAAAAAAGTCACGTGAGGACGGTCATCCTCGCGAAATCGGAAAGCCGGCTCGCCCAGGAGGTCGGCCGATGTCACCGTTGGGCACCAGTATCGTTCGATATGTTCCACCACTAACTCCGTTCCCCGAACATGCCGGACATATGGTGGACGGGCCGGGTTGTACATGCTATCGGTCATGTCCCGAACCAAAAGCACGTTAAAACCCTGTCGAACAAGCTGTCGGATGCCAAAAGGTCGTCCTAAAACGCACATGTTCGTATGAACACCCATGAGCAACACATTTTCGATTCCCCGCTGTTTGAAAAGGTAGATGATTTCCACTCCGTCGCCTATAGCATCGCCCGGGGCAATTTCCAGCAGCTCGTTCTGTTTCGTCCAGACCGCTTTAGGGGGAGAGTTGGGATCTTCACACCCACCGTCACTATCGTCGATTGGGAGGGGACCTTCGACGGTGGGATCTAATTTGCACCACGATTGAAGAGGGACAGGTGTCTCTACTTTTGGCGCGCTTAAAGCAAGCTGCCGCTGTGGAGTTCCCTCATAATAGGACATCGTACCACTAGGGGCGTGGACGATTAGGACTCCACGCTGCCTTAAGGCGTGGAGCAGCCGATTCATCCGAGGGGCCATCTCGTTCACCCGTCGGACTGCGGAAGGGCAATGATGATTGTCCCACATATCGCATACAATAGCGGCTGTCTTGGCCGGGTCCCAGTAGACTGTCTTGTAATGGATTTGTACTCCTGTCCCGTCTTCGGTAGGGGTTCGCCACCGGGTATACAGGGCTAATTCTTCCGCTGCCTGGGACATCGGTATCTGGGACATCACCGAGAAAATCAAACTTCCAAGCACGAATAAACTACACGCAAGGAACCGAAGAAGGTTCCCGAAATGGATTTGCGACATCATTCGCGACACCTTTGAGCTTTTGCGGACCTGCTGGCTAAATTGCATGCTTCATTCCTCCCAAGCTCATGAAAATCTATGGGGGGCACCTAGCAGCAATGATATAAAACGCTTTTTGCTGTGGGATATCAATCTTACCGTGGGACTTTGTCGGCAGGAATAGTGAACTTAATTGCCATTGAATGTTACGGGAAATTGGACCGGGTGGGGCATATGCCCCAGAGGGTCCGAACCCCGATTGTACTAATCCACTCAAGTCAAACCGTTGTCGGACGATCCGGCGAGTTACGCCGGGGATTTTCGCCGAGGTGCTATAATTGAGCAACAACCCGTAAGAAGGGCTGCCCTCTTTTGATCCTCTCTAAAAATTGAACTGCCGGGCTACTCCGGAAATTCCTGCCTTTGTCTTAACCGGGAGGTTTAGATTTTGGTTTTTCGAAGGTTGCCCGCTCCTTCCCACCGGTTCAAATGGGAAAGGGGGTTATGTGTTTTTTCCTGGAGGGTATAGATGGGAGACCATAGGTGTCAGATTCGCCGAGATTTGCACCCGGTGGGTGTTACCCATTTTGCCCGCATGAAGTTGGGCAATCCGCCTCGCTCATTCTCAAGAATTTGCAATTGGCGGACATGAGGCATGACGGTTGGTCAGACAATCTTCGGACTATGGTTCGGATAAGACCGATGAGCATCCTGGATGGCAAGAAACTTTGAACAGCACTGTGTTGGGCTTTCTTAGTTCAGCGGGTTAAAGGACTAGCTCGACATCCGGAGAACAAACCCATGAGCAAAGGGTCCTCGGCAGCACGGGATATGTGGCAACCTAGAGAGGGAATGTGTTCGGTTCCTCTTCGGATCGGGGTTTCCAGTTGCCTGTTGGGGGAACCGGTCCGGTATAACGGGGCCCATGCTCGCGATTTGTACGTTCGGGAAAGCTTGGGCCGGTATTTCGAGTATGTCCCGGTCTGCCCCGAAGTGGAGATAGGCCTCGGAGTTCCTCGGCCCACTCTTCGATTGCAATATAACGAGCGGAACGACCTTCGACTCATCTGCCCGGCCACTCAGGAGGATCACACGGAGAGGATGACTTCGTGGGCCCAAAAACGCCTGCGGGAATTGGCCGACTTGAACCTTTGTGGGTTCATCTTGAAGAAGAATAGTCCAAGTTGTGGTCTTCGGGTCCGAACGTTCCGGGCCGATGGCAAGCCCGCCCCCTGGGCACCGGGGAGATTCGCTGCAGTGCTCATGGAAACTTTTCCCTTACTCCCCATCATCGAAGAAGGTCGGTTGCATGATCCTCAGCTTCGGGAAAATTGGGTGGAACGGGTTTTTGCCTATCACCGACTGAAACAGCTGTGGGCAGGTTCGTGGAATCTCTCCAAACTGATCGAATTTCACACTGTCCACAAATTGCAGCTGATGGTTCATAGCCCAAAGAAAGCCCAAGAGATGGGCCGGTGGCTAGCCCGGGCCAAGGGGTTAGGGCGGGCCGAGATTCGTAAAGAATATGAGCAAATGTTCATGAGCACGCTTGCCATTCCAGCCACCCGCGGCCGACATGTCAATGTCATGCATCATATGTTGGGATATTTCCGTGATCACCTCGATAAAGCAAGCCGGGAAGAATTGTTGCGAACCATCGAAGAATATCGGCGGGGAATTGTGCCACTGATTGTGCCCCTAGTGCTTATTCGGCATTATGTGCGAATATTCAATGTCGAGTACCTTCAGAAACAGCTTTATTTGGAACCTTATCCGCCGGAACTTGCTCTCCGCAGCCAGCTGATCTGAGCATGAATTCCCGTGCTTGGGATGCCCCATTATGCCGTTCCCCGGAAGGGCAGCTCTTCTACTTGCCGGGAGGGAATTCCCACTTTTGGGTTCCACACCGTATCCACGAGAAGTTACGAAAATCGTTTGGCGAAGGAAAGCCCGGGAATTCCGGTCGGATACTGCTCCGCGAAGTGTTTCAGGGGTGCTCCGGAGCTTCAGCCGTTTGGCCAGCCGGGGGCTTCCTCCTGAAGTTGAGCCATTGGGGAGGATCGGTCTCCGGGCACCATGTCGGAGAGGGTTTGGATCGGCAACTCGCGGCTTTTGCCCGGCATGAACGAGGGCAAAACAGGATGCGGTTACCACGGTTCAGTAAGGATCTGTCCCTCACACACCATGGGTGCCGAAGAAACGTTTTGAGAAGTACTCCTTTGAGGTAATGGGCGGCTTACCCGGCACTCTCTACTGCGGCAAGAGCTACCTCGAGCGTGAAAGGACCGTAATCCGTTTCGAAGGGAATCGCTATTGGGGTCACCGTGGACGGGAAGTGAACGATGTGATTGTGTCCTGTGACCACATTGGGCAGACTTACCGAGAGTTGATACTCTTCCAATTGGGCTTTGGCGGCACCGGCCACCATATTGGTAAGTTCACCTACGGCATCGAGGACCTCCGTGTTAATTTCGGAAAGCTCTTCCATCAGCAGGGCCGAAGCGGCCTTAAGGGCCACGGGGGTCGAGAAGCTTAGGACCACGGTTCCCACGGCTTTGCCCGAGAGACCGATCACCCCGCTTACCGAATGCTCCGCCGTGCGTGTTTGTTTGATCACTGGTTTGCCTCGGCGGACCTCCCATCCCAACATGGTTCGAAACGTGGTGTTCACCGCAGCAATAAACGGGTTGATGTGTTCTACTCGCATCACAGTTGTCGCCATTTGGGTTTCCTTCTTCCATCCAGGTCGTAGAGTTATACTCCCGATCCCGTGCTCGAAGCACATCGTGGCTTCGAGGGAAGGGTTGTGCCGAATTTAATTGCAACTCGGGATCGAGCACCGGAGTTTAGCCGCAGGTATCATCGGTCCCAGGTAAGATTGCCCCTTACCACCCGGATCCGGGAGGAAAGTTTTCCGTCTCAAGCCATCCAGGGGCCGAGAAATCCGTAACGGTGGAGGTCCCTCGGACTGACCAAAATCCGCTCGGATGTCTCCACCTTCCCTGCTACCCTCATGATTTGGCAGCGGAAGGGGAGGTCTTCCGGTTGGTTCGCTCAATCGGTAAGGGGAATAACCTCCGTTGTCCCTTTGGCCCTGGTTTCTATTTCGCCGTTTCGCTTACCCGGAGCCCCAAAAATGCATTCGGGGGTATTGACTTTGGCTACCCGGGATTCACCCTAATCGGACTGCCCACTACCATTTGTGTTGAAACAGGATCCTCGAGCTTGCATTCTGTGGGACCGGGATCCTCAACCCTGCTCGGGCCATTCGATGTTTGTTACTTTGCTCCTTCCCTTAGGCACGGACAACCCCGTAAAAAAACGGTAAAGTAGACCTTTCCCTTGGCAAATGCTCACAAAGTTGCTTTCCCTTGGTATTTGAATCACGGACAGTACTGCGAAATGTGCTGCCCTCACGTATCGGAATTGCCTCAACCTGCCAAACCAGAGGCAATGTGAATGCGTTCGGCCCCCGGGTTGGCAGAGTTTGAATAAATCAGTCCGAGGGAAAACGGGGCCGATTTCTCCTCCAAATCCGCAGGTGCGAACGAGTCGGAAGTACCGTCGACCCCTGATCCATCAAAGAATGGGGCTAGTTGCTTTTCGACTCTCTCCGGTGACCACCATCCGCGGGCCAACTGTCCATGCCGTATCCGAAGTCTTGAATTTTGAAACAAACCCCTTTTCGAAACTGGACCTATGGCAGTTTGCTCAAGGTGGTCGACCCGTCGGAATCCCTGCTGCACTTGCCGGAAAGATCCTCGAGCTTTCTAGAACTCAACGGGGCAACCCTCGGAATGCCTTGGTGTCACTCAACCAAAAATAGAATGCCAAATTGCTGGAGGTCGGGACAGGCGAACAACTCTCTTTTCACCCAAAAATAGGAGAGACCAATTATGCGGTTTAGGGGACTAGGGCTATAAATTCCGGTTCTGACGGGTCGTGTAACTTTTCCTTTGTGATGTTTTTCGTGGTGGCCTCCGAGGGTGGGGAAAAGATAGGCATTTCGAGACAATCTCGGCTTGGAAAGAAAAAGCCTTCGCTGTCTGAAACAGGCACCACGGTAAGTAGGGGAGGCCCTGGCTCTTGATCGCCCGGCGAGTTTAGAGAAGCAGCCGATCCCGGCGAAAAGAAGACAAAATCCTTGTCACAAGTTCACTTCAGCTAACTTCGTTCCAGATTAACTTCAGCCAACTTTCCCGGAGAAGAAGCTAACAGATTTCTTGCCGTAACTCCCACAGTGGTAATTGGTTACGACTTTCCCTAGAAGGGCAATCCGAGTTACTGCTCGTAAACTGCGTAGTTTTCTCAATTAGTGGAGTACCACATGGAAACAGTGAATACTTCCAGGTATGAAAAGCCGGGCCGCAATCCATAGATGTTTTGCCCGTTCCACTTGCCGACCTATTGTGGTTTGCGGAAACCGATCCTATTCCCGGGGGAGGTACTGCGGGGTTCCACCCATATGGTCTGTCAAGGGGAACTGTCAAACGAAGCTCTGCTCCGGTCTCCCCAGTGTTTGAGCAGTGTCTGCTAATCACAGTGGGTGGTGAAATAACGTTAGAAAGCATCGAGCAGTTGGGCCCGATGTCTGCCGGGTTTTTGATGTTCAGAATTTCCATGACCGATTTCAAATGGAAGATTCCCGCAATGACAAAGTTTGCCCTGCTTTCCAGGGCAGTCTCGGGGACTATGGCAACCGCCGAATTTGGAATCCGATACATTTAGCATTAGGAGTTTTTCGTAAGGCTTCTTGGAGGCTGGATTTATCGATTGGTTGCCCATTTTCGACCCGCAGCCAGTTTTGCGGCAACTCCATCGAGATGTGGCTGGCACCGAGGGACGTAATTATCCCGAGGTAACACATCGGGGTTCCGAAAAAGGAAATCGGAGTTTTCTCCTCTCCCGATATCTGCGTTCACTTGTGGCAAGATTTCTTAATCCCATTTGGGTGGAATTTCTTGATGCCTTTCCCATCTGGCCACAAACGGTATCGCCTGTCTGGGAACTAGTTCAGGGTTTGTACCGGACTCGGGATTCCAGATCGATTGCTCCCTCCCGGTGGGCCCTACCGAACAGGGGCGGGACACTTTTCACTCCAGAACAAGCCGGGTTTTTGTGTGCTTTTGCGGGGAGGTTCCGAGGAAATTAAGTTTTGGGGATTCGCACGTGCCGGGGGTTATTCACCTTGGAAGCCTCGGGAATAGCCGGAAAAGTTGCAGGAAATCCACCTCTCCTCCCCAAATTCCGCATTTCCGCTAGTTTCTTCCAATGTGGGGCCCGCTACCAGAATCGGAAAATCCCGCAAGTCTAGCAGAACCTGACTCGATATTTATGTGTAGGCCGACGGAGTCTTTCCACCCTCAGGAGGCGATTGAGGCCCCGGGCGTAATGGCTGACCGCCTCCCACCCTCACTCGGATGCATTGTAACCCGAACACATGAGGAGAGTCTAAGAACTGGGGTTTGCTCGATGACTCGGACAACCAGCTCTGGGCTGTTGATGCTACTTCTCGGAATTGCCATGCTGGTGGGCACGGGTTGTGCCTCCTACGGACCCAGCCTCGGTCCATTTGCGGTTCCGATCCCGGTTAGTCCGTATTTTCAAGACCAATTGGAAGATCGGGCTTGGGAAGAGGAGCGATATAAGAAGGTGGTCATTATGGGCCCGATCACCAGTGGCCCCCATCGGGCTTTGGATCCGCCAAGTCATGACGAAATCATGCGGGCCCTAGAAAAGGCAAGGCCTTTGGAAGGTGGCCTGCCGTTCCTCCATGAAGTCCAGCGGAAGAATGTCCGGATCGTCATCGAACCCTTGGGAGACTACGTAGACCCACCGCGGGTATATCCGCTCATTGGGCCAGCACAACTTCACCACGCCCACTACAAATGCATCATCTACTTTACGGAAGTAACTTGGGTTGGCTGGCCTATTCCCCACCGAAAAGTCAATGAAGATGCGTGTGAGGTGGTTTATATCGACCACTGCCATTTGCATTTGGTCGGAAATGTTGATCCAGGCCCCGGGTCGCCCTACTAACAAGATCGGGGGAATGCTTGCTGGGGCCGGGGATTGTCTCGATTGGCTGGCTGAGAAAACTCAAAGCAACTTGCAAAGGGGATCCACTGAAAGAAATACCGGAAAAAAAGCGATTATCTTTGGCTGGCGATGTAGTTCCCCGCCACGGATGGACCGGGGTGTCCAGCACACAATGGGGAGAAATGGACTTCTCCCCATGTGCTTTTTTGGTCGGCCCTCTCTGCCCGACTGCGGCCCATAGAAACAGAGATGATTTGTCAACTTACTAAGGGGGCATAAGTAAGAGGCCTGAGGACCGGTGAGATTGCACAGGGGTAACCCTGGGGAAAACCAACGGAGGGCTATGACACTCGGGTGTTCCCCGGCGTTTTTGTGACTGGGTGAGAATTCCGGGTGAGGGCAGCGGGGAAAAGCCCAAAAAACTTGGGACAAAAAGGCAGCCGCACCATCGACCTGATCACGCATTGAGTGATTAAGTTTAGTCAACAAGCTAAGGGGTTGATATCGGTCAACTTTCCCGGCCGCACGACAAATTCCCCAACTTCTGCGGGGAAACGGGGGAGAAATTTCGGAGCTTGCCGATCTGGGAAATCTGGGCCCATGGAGCAATGCCATTGGAGGAAAAGGAAATTACGGGCCCTCCAACTGCTTGGTTCGGAGCGACTGGTGTTGGTCATATTCCTGGGCTTGGTGCTGCCGGAGGCCAGGCTTCAGGGCCTTGAGCTTCCTGCAGAGGCCCAGTGGCAGGTGGCCAAGACCCACTGCGATGCCCGCAGGTGGGATTTGGCCGCCGAAGAGTTCCAAATCTTTTTAGATCGTTGGCCGAATCATCCGAAGGCTGCCCAGGCAACGTTTTATTTGGCTGAGGCCCTTCTTCACCAGGGAGAGTTTGCTCGGGCTTCGGCACTTTATCGTCAGCTCATGCAATGGCCGGATGAAGGCCTTCCGGAAAGGACAACAGCTTTTCCCTTGCCGGAAAGTTTTCGGCCAGTGGTCTGTTTTCGCTTGGCCGAAAGTCTCTTTCTTGCCAACCGTCGGGATGGGGAATCCCTGGCGGAGGCCCGTGAGCTATTCGAAAGATTTTGTCAAACCTGGCCTCAACATCCGCTCCAGTCGCGAGCATGGACTTATTTAGGGCAGATAGTCTCCCGACAAGGCGAGTATCAGGAGGCAGTCCGGTGCTTCCGCCGTTCCCTCGCCGAGGGACCAGAGGATCAATTGGCGGATGCTGCCCGGTTTGGCTTGGCCGAGGCGTTAGAACACTTGGGTGATGCGGAGGAGGCCGAGCGGTTTTACTTCGCCCTTGCCTACAAACGGTCTTCTCCCTTTGCACCGCAAGCTTGCTGGCGGCTGGCCCGACTTCACGCATCTCAGGGGCTACTCGAGGCTGCAGCCGAGGATTTGCGGCATTTCTTGAACACTTGGCCCGAGCACTCGCTTGCGAGTTCTGCCCGACTGACCCTTGCCCGCTGCTTAATCACAGTGGGAAGGGCGGATGAGGTCTCGGAAGTTTTGCAGCCGTTGCTTGAACAACCCGTTTATGGACCGGAGGCTTTGTATTGGCTGGGGGTTAGCTACCTGGTTCGAAAAAACGTGGTCTCGGCCTTGGAAGTTTTCGAGTTGGCCCTCGGTCGAAAGCCAACTCGTTCCCTTGCCAATTGGCTGCGTTTGCGAAAAGCCGAGGGGCTTTTCCAAGTCGGGCGACCGGAGGAAGCTCTTGCGGAGCTAGAGTTGGTTTGTCCCGGGGTAAAGCGGGGGCAAATAGCAGAGGGTGTCTTTTCCGAAGGGGGCTCGGCTTTCGGAAATGACCTTGCCTGCTTAGCAATATTTGTTCATCTGGCCTTGGGGAAACCCAATGAGGCCGGAGAAATTGCTCGGCAGCTTGTGGTGCTAAAAGGGGTTAAGCTCAGCCCTCAGACCCGTTTAGCCATCGGAAAAGCTCTTCTTGCTTGTGGGGATGCGGAAAACGCAAAAGAAGTGCTTGCTGGGTTTGTGTTTCCCTCAGCCAGCCAGTCAGAAACCCCGGCCGAAGGACTCCCGCCGGAATCGGTGGTTTGGGAGGCTCGATATTGGCTGGGGGTGGCTTACACCCAGCTTGGAAATCGCTTGGCGGCAAAGCGGGAGTGGGAACGGCTTGCCCAGGAGGCCCCGGGCAAAATCCGCCTTTGGGCTCTCATGAGATTGGCCGAGCAAGCAATCGAGCCTGGCGAATTCCCGGAGGCTTTGCGGTGGGCTTCGGAGGCAGCCCGGGCAGCCGAACAACTGGGGGAAAGACGACTGCTCGCCGAGGCCCTTTACCTTCAGGCAGTTGCTTACGGTGGGACGGGGGACATCCCTTCTGCACACCGCGTGGTAGCCCAGATTCTTTCCCTGCCCCTGGAAGAACCCCTAAAAGGTGAGCTTCTCCGCAACTTGGCTCATACCGCGATGGCAAAAGGAGAGTGGAGTTGGGCCGCCCAACTCTTGGGAGGTCTTCTTTCCTCCGGTTTACTCCTTCCATACCCTGCCGAATTGCAACTGGATTTGGCCTGGTGCGAGCTCCAATTGGAAAGGTTGACGGAAGCCACCAAGAGATTAGACGGGTTAGTCCGATCCATTTCCGAGGATTCGGAGGTCTGGCCTCGGGCGTGGTTCCTGTTGGCCCAGACAGCGGAGCTATTGGGGCAGACCCATGAGGCTTTGGCAGCTTACCAACAGGTGTTGTGGACTAGCCTCCCCGAGGTAGAAGCGGAAGCACGGTGGCGGGCCGCAAAATTGTGGCATCAATTAGGCGAGTTCGACTTGGCCTCCGCGTGGTATGAAAGCGTTGATGCCTATGAAGGAAGCGAAATCCCTAAGGATGAGTTGCTGTACTTGTGGGCCGGGGTAGAGAAGATCCGAGGGTCCGGCCGGCATCAGGAGATTTTGCTCCGGCTTGCCCGGAATTTTCCGTCCAGTCAGTATTTCGCGGAAGCAGTGCTCCAGCTAGCCGAGCTTGCCATCACCCAAAAGGATTGGGGGAGTGCTAAGCAGTGGTTGGAAAAACTACTTGCGGATTGCTCATCGGCACCTGATGCTCTGAAATCCCGAGCGGAATATCTGTGGGGCTGGGTACTTTTAGAAGAAGGCCGGGCAAAGGAGGCGGAGGCCGCCTTTCTAAAGTTGTCCGAGAATGAGCATCCCGCGGAAGTTCGCATGGCGGCTCTTTTCGGTTTAGGGGAATCCCTCTTGCGTCAAGAGAAGTATGAGGAGGCCCTAGCGGCTTTTCGCGAATATGCCGACCGGGCCCGGAAAGCGGAGAAAGCCAATTCGCCAGAACCTGCTCGGTGGCAAGCCTTGGCCGAGTTACGAGTCCTTCGAATTCTTGTGGCCCTGGGACAGTGGGAGGAGGCCGTTCGGACAGGTGTGGGCTGGCTTGCCTCCTATCCCCAATCATCAGAAAGAGCAGAGGTGAACTTTCTGGTAGGAAAGTGCCTTTACCGGCAAGGGAAACTCACTCAGGCACGGGAGTTCTTAACACAAGCGGTGGCAATCGCAGTCAGCGAAAAAGCGGAAATCGGCGGGGAAGCCCAGCTTCTCCTTGCGGAGTGTTATTTCCTTCAAGGAGATTTCCGATCTGCCCTGCGAGAGTACCTTCGACTGGAGGTTCTATTTCCCCGAAGTGCTTGGGTTCCGGCGGCAGTACTTCAGGCTGCCAAATGTTACGATCGGCTCGGACGCCGCGAGGAGGCAGCAAGGCAGTGCCGCCGTTTTCTGGAAACCTGGCCTGACGATCCGAGGGTTACCCACGTTCGGGAACTTCTTCAGGTGTGGGAAAGCTCGAAATTACAAACGGTATTTCAAAGCCAGTTTTGAGGCCCGGAGGGAAAAGTCAACCCAGGGTAAAACGTGAATATTCCCGACCGAGCCAGGTCGAACGACAGACACCAACGAGGGGGAAACTACGAGCAAAACATCCCAAACTCCACGCAACCAGCGATACGTTTTAAGGTGCAAACGTTAGGGGGCAAACGAATGAAACCCACAATGCCACATAAACCACAAGTGCTTTTTGCTGGGACCAGGGTGGTTGCCGCCCTGGTGGTAATCACGATCGCCCTTGGATGGTTTGCCGGGCATGAGCAACTGAAAGCGGAACGCGGGACGGTAGTGCCGGATTTTCTCGGGGAGCCTGAATCCGAGCCTGCTTCAGCTCCTGTGCCTTTCGGCAAGGCAGGTAGCCAGGCTCGAGCGGCCTCCCCTGCAGGAGTTCCGGAAGGGCCCATTCCCACGCGGAACCTTTGGAGCATCTTGCGGGAGGGAGGCCCCCTCATGATGCCCATTGCGGTCTGCTCCTTGGTCTTGGTGGCTGTGGTTTTCGAGCGGATGATCATGCTGCGTCGGGGGCGAGTCATTCCCCGGCCTTTTACTCGCCGCTTTTTGGAGCAACTCCGGCTTGGGGAGCTTTCCCAACCGACGGCTCTCGAGCTTTGCCTTCGGGATGGAAGTGCAACAGCGAAGGTATTTGCGGGAGCTGTGCGGAAGTGGGGACGACCGAGTGTGGAGGTGGAGCAAGGCTATCTGGATGCTGCGGAACGGGTGGCCGGGGAACTCCGACGAAATTTGCGGGTCCTCAACGGGGTGGCCACGGTAAGCCCACTACTCGGACTGCTGGGAACGGTGCTTGGAATGATCCAGGCCTTTAATGTGGTGGCTACCGCCGATGCCTTGGGTCGGCCGGAGTTGTTAGCTAAGGGTATTAGCCAGGCCCTACTAACTACAGCCGCCGGTCTGTCCGTGGCTATTCCGGCCCTTTTGGCCTATCTGTACTTTGGGAGCCGGGTTGACCGGTTACTTGCCGATATCGACGGTTTAGCCCAGGAGGTGGTTCAGAACATTGCCGGTGATAACCTCAAACCCGCCGATACAAAAGCGACCAAGTCAGGTCGGCGAAAGCACACCCCACAGCCGGAACCCGAGGTGCTCTCCGGTACTTCGGGGTGAATAGCAGGTTCACGGTTGGAAGCCCGTGGTTTTTCCCCAAAAGAAAGGCCGGAGCTTTGCCGGCCGAATTGTCCGAGTGTTCCGAAGGGTTTGGGAAAAAATCAAAGCAGGTAATGAAAAGAGAGGTCTATTCCTAAAAAATCGGTCCACTAGGAGGGGGGAGGGCAAGTATACCCGGAGTTCCGTGTATCGGGCAGCTAACACCGGTGGCCGGTGAAGGTTGCCTTAGTCACTCCGCCTACTTCGAAAAAGCAAAACGAGAGAAGTAACAACAAACAGCGAGCCGAATGGATTTTTGCCAGGCCAGAAATTCATGGTCTTGTTGTGGCCAAGAGTCCGGCAATTCACAAACCCAAGCAGTTAGCTTTTGGGAATGAGATATGCCTCTGAAGCGATTCGCGGAAGAGCCTCCTAGTCTGAATCTAACCCCGATGATCGACGTAGTGTTTTTGCTCATCATCTTCTTCATGCTGGGGACAAAATTTACGGAGTTAGAACGTAAGTTGGAGCTACGGATTCCCGAGGTAGCATCTGCGGAAACTGTTGTTCCCCCACCTGACCCTCGGGTGATCAATGTGTATCGGGATGGTACTGTAACTTTGGATAGAAAACCCGTGACTTTGGAAGATCTGCAAAAGGAGCTTTCTGCTGCTCGGCGAGAATTTCCGGCTGTAAGTGTGCTGATCCGGGGGGATTCGGAGGTGCGATATCAGCGAATTGCCGATGTCCTGAGTGCCTGTAAGCAGGCTCAAATTGTCAACGTGGCTGTGGCGGTTCGGCCTACGGAGCAGGAAGGCTCAACCCGATGAGTCCCAAGTGGCTACTAGCGGGGATGAGTTTCTTGGGGGCATGGAAGACCTATTTCCATAGCCCAGGCGGCTGGGTCTGGTGGTTGTGGCTTGGACTTGCCGCTCTGACCGTAAGCTTGGTAATCCTCATGCGGACTCGTTGGGGAGAGCGGCGGCCTCTCCGAAAATGTTTCATCCTCTCGCTCTGGGCCCATGCAATTTTTGCGGGGTTTGCAGCCACGATCGAAATTGCAGGGCCTCCTTTGTTTCGCTTCGAAGAGTCGGAGAGTATCCAATTAACCCTGGTCGATTCCTCGTTGCCTAACGACTCCCGCAATAACCCTTGGCAAGGTGAGGAGCTTGGCGATCTTTCCTCACCCCTTGATGTGTTGCCGTCCTCGGAGGGCTTGGGTTTGAATCCTCCTCTAAAGGAGCTTGAAACCAGCCGGCCCACCGTCTCCCCGTCTTTCCTGCGACTTGCCCAAAGAACTAGCTCAGTCAAACCGGTCTTAGAGCCACCCGAGGCTCTTTCGGCTTCGGAAGATTCCATCCCGATTGGGCCGACACCTGCCCCTTTCGAGGAAATCTCCGAGGAAGCCGCAGAATCTTGGCCGCTTGCCCCTGGAGAGGTACCCCTCCCGCCAGAAAAGGAACCCACTCAGCAAGGTACGGAACCCACCCCTGAGACGCCGACCCATTCCGAGGCTGAAAAGTCGCCTTTTCCTGCTCTGCCAGATTTAGACGTCTCCTCGGAAACTGCTCGCCTTTCCAACCCTTTACGACGTCAGATTCGATTTCCGGGGCCTGGTGGCCTAAATGGACGGGAGGAGATCAGCATTCCCGAAGCTGTATGGGGCGAGGCTCTATCAAGCGAGCTAGTAGAGATCCCAGTGACTAATCCCACGGAGGGACCCGAGTTAGTAGCCACAGAGGCCGCGGAAGCCAATCCGGCAGATATGACCGTGGGAATTGCGTCGGTTCCGGAACTTACGGAAATTCAAAGCGACCCGGTGGAGCCGACAACAAAGGCTGCCAGTGTGGATAGACCACCTCCGTTGAAACTTCACCTGCCGAAGTTGCAGGATTTGGGGGAACTTCTTGGTGCCGAGGGCGATCGTAAACGTACTGTGGGTTTACTCGTGCCAAATGAGATTCCGACTAGCGGGAGTGGCTACTCTGGATCCGAGAGTTCGGCTCCCCAGGTGGTATGGCGGGAAACCACCGGTCCCAATAGTTGGGAGGTGCCCCCGATTTATCGGCTGCGTCTAGCCCCCAATCGACAAATGGTAGGGCAGATGCATGGAGCTACCCCGGCAACGGATGCTGCGGTGGAACGGGGGCTAGCATGGCTTGCCCGAAATCAGGACCCGGATGGCCGCTGGAATCCCCGACGGCACCAGGCAGGTATCGAACGATTCGTTGCAGGGCGAGACCGCCAGGGGGCAGGAAACGACGCCGACACAGCGATGACGGGGCTAGCTCTTCTTGCTTTTTTGGGGGCGGGCTACAGCCATCATTATGGGCCGTACCAAGACCAGGTCCGCCGAGGGTTAGAGTTCCTTGTGCGAAACCAAGACGAGCAAGGAAGCCTTGCCGGCGGGGCAGGATACTACTCGGCTATGTATTGTCATGCAATAGCCCTATTGGCGTTGGCGGAGGCTTATGCCCTCACGGGAGCTGGAGAACTTCGGGAACCGATTGCCCGGGGTGTGCGATTTACCATCCGGGCTCAAGATCCTCAAGGTGGAGGTTGGCGGTATCGGCCTGGAGACCCCGGAGATACAAGCTTGCTAGGATGGCAACTTTTGGCCCTGAAAAGTGCAGAGTATACGGGTTTACAGATTCCCTCTGAGGTCTTTCGGAGAGCCGAGGCGTTTCTTGAGAGTGTTAGCAGCGGACGAGCGGGGGGATTGGCCGCCTATCGGGCGGTGGAACGACCCACCCCGGCTATGACGGCGGAAGCGTTGGTCTGCCGATTTTTCTTAGGAGCTGCCCCGGAAGATGCTCCCGTACAAGAGGCTGTGGAGTATCTGCTCCGGGAATTGCCGGGCAAAGATCCGCCAAACTTTTACTACTGGTATTACGGCACCCTCGCTATGTTTCAGGTAGGGGGAGAAGCTTGGCAACGGTGGAACCAAGCCCTTCGTCACACGTTGGTCACGAAGCAAAGGCGAGACCACCCGTGGGAGGGAAGTTGGGATCCGATATGCATCTGGGGGGGATATGGCGGGAGAGTTTACACTACAGCTCTTGCCATTTTGTGCTTGGAGACCTACTACCGCTATTTGCCTCTCCTCCAAACCACCGGCCCAAACTCTTACCGGACTGCCGGATTCCCGATTCAAGAGGGGGTTCCCCATCCAAAGTAGGAGAGGAAATCGTAAATAGTTACAGGGTGGTAGGTTAGGCCCCGATTTATGGGTATTTTTCCATAAAATTCCGCCACTTATTGTGTTTGATGGAATCAGCTCACATCCCATAGGGCATTATTCAGAAGATCCCAAAAAATTTCCTCCGGGTGGAGTTGGCCTTCTCTTTGGAACAGGAGTGGGAGGGGGATCCTCGGACGGCCTGAACTGGTGGAATGGCGGAGTAACCGAGAGCCCGCAAAGGTTATCTTGCCCATTATCTTATTTGATCCCTGGCTTCTCCTATACAGCTGCTGTTGCCTATGTTCGCAAGATTTCCTACTTCTCCCTGATATCCCAAAGACACACAAATGCTGATCCCGCAATTCGAAAAAACTCGCCGGGAATGAGTGTGTCCGTTTGGGGGGCCCACCATGTTTTCACATCCGGTGGGAGGTGATTCCACGACGAACAACCGTGGCAGTTTTTATGAGCCAACCTAGCCTCCCGGACCACCAAATCTGCCATTTAGAGTCTGGCTTCTAAATTTCGAATTAATGCCGAAAACGGGCCCTGGTTACGAGGTATGGAGAGTTTTTTTGCCAACGTTTCGCTGGGCCTTACCGAACCCTTCTCCATTTTGGGGGTTCAGCTAAAGCTGAAATCCCGAAAACGGGAAATTAGCCGTAACTTCTTACGGTTTCAAGACTTAAGACAGTGCCGGCTAACGGGTGGTTTTCGGTCATCAAACGTGAATCCGTCTGGCTTTAATACCGGAAGCCTTCGGCAAGGATCCCTGCAACTTCAACCTGGCGTAATCGTGGAAAATTGAAGAGATTGCGTCATTTGGAAATTGTGGAGAAGATGAGACCGACGTAGGGTAGTTCTTCCACGGGTATCTTATCGGCTTGCTCAACTACAACTCGGCAACTCTCCTTGATGGGGGCCGCAAGCAAAGTTTGCCCCCAGCCGACAGATGGTAGCCCGTTTTGGCCGCGGAAATCGCCACATTCCGGCATGGCCATTGGCTGGAGCAGCCCCTGGGCTGGGGACAGTTCAAACCTCGTTTCGGTAGGAGTAAGCGGATCACCCCACGGTAGGCCAAATCCCGAAGTTTCTCACACGTGGACCCCCGGGAAGGTAAAATCCATCCTTACGCGAGGGTTGTTCTTTGTGAGGCCTGCCAGGCTCGGGGAGGCCGAACAAATTTCAGGCCAGAAGCCCGGTTAATCGCGGACCTCGCACCGAAAGTAAACTCATCGGACTAGTGATGGTTATTTCAACAATCATCTATGAAAACATTCAACGTCAGGCAGAATCACAATCCGGAGACACAAGATATTGAAATTTGCAAAACTTTTTTGAAAAAGCTTGAAACACACGGCTGAAATCTGCGGAACCGGGATTCTCTGGCCCGGCCTTCCGGTTTTTGGTTTACCGCTAACCGCGAACGAGAACCGAGGGGCCGCTCCTCGGGGCCGGGGGCATTCTCAAACGCAGGGGGTACGGAGTGATTACTGGGAAAGGAGTTCGGAAAGCTTTGGAAATGCCGTTGATGGGGCTGGGGAAGTGCTACCTTCCAAGATGCTGGAAGATTGGTTGTGCGATGAGAAGTGAATCCCGCCTTCCGGGGGAGGATGGGATTTGCGGAATCCGGAAAGGCGTGGAGGCATGCTATTCGGTGGCGGAATGGTTGGGAAATAGCGAGGAGGCCGTAATTTATTCCGGGTTATAGAGGAGGCCGTACTTCGGAATTTAGGTGTCACTCGCAAGGCTGGTCAAAGCCCCGGATCTACGAAATTTGACCTGAGTTCAAGCTATTTTGCATCTCGCTAAGGGCAGGAGCCTTTTTTCGGAGGGGCTTATGGGTGCCTTGGCGAGGCCTCGGGGGATAATTTGAGGAACTTCCGCTCCCGGCTTTGGGAATCATTTCGGATTTGAACCCACTGGAGCGAAGTTCCAGGTTAAAGGTGGTTCCGACCAAAAAGGGACCTTTGAGTAATTCCCTCCGGGAATGGAGTCAGCCAGGGAATGGAATCAGCTTCCATAAACGACAAAATGTCGGAAAGTTAGAAGTTACACCAAAGTTTGAAGTTACACCAAAGAATATCCGTTCCTCGAGCCTTAGCCTTTCACGAGCTGAGTTATTCCGGATTTCGAAGACCCTATTTTGTGTCCCACCGGGTCCTCGGAGATTTTCCGTGGGGAATTTGCCAAGGATTGGGGGAGGGGAATGGCCACGGAAATGGGGCCTCGGGGAACCCGGGTCACTAAAACGGGAATTCCCGGTTCAAGATAAGCAAACTTGTTCGCCGGTATACGGATGGGCATTTATGACCACGGCAAATATGAAGATAAGTTCCATCCTCTTACTTGTCTGCCTGTGCTGTTATTTTCGGGCATCGCCTGAAGAGCAAATTGTGAAATTTGCGATCGGGCAAATCCGGCTTCGCTATGTGCATGATGTGAAAACTGGCGAGCTGGTTGGTGGGGCATTGGCGGGATGTGTGGCGAAACTCGATCGATACTGTCAATACTACGATCGCGAGGCGGTGGCCCAGCTTAACGAGGAAATTGATCGGCAGTTTGCAGGGATCGGGGTGGAAATCCAGGCAGACCCAGAGACAAAAGAACTGGTGGTCACTAGCCCATTGCCGGGCAGTCCTGCCTATCAAGCCGGTATTCGAGCCGGGGATTGCATCGTTGCCGTTGAAGGCAGATCGCTCCAGGGAATGAACCTCGAGGAGGCAAGCCGGCTCATGCGGGGTAAACCGGGGACCACCGTTCGCTTGCAAGTGCGTCCCTTCGGGACGGACGAAATCCGCGAGGTTGTACTTACTCGGCAGATGATCAAGGTATCGACGTTGTTGGGGGACCGACGTCGGCCGGATGGCTCGTGGGAATATATTCTAGAGGAACCCCAGCAGCCAAAGCTGGGGTACATTCGCATTGCCTCTTTTGCTCCAGATACTGCCCAAGAATTGGATACTCTCCTTGGCTCTTTGCTGAGCCAAGGGGTCGAGGGTTTGGTCCTGGATTTGAGGAATGATCCCGGAGGTCTCCTCGGCCCAGCGGTGGCAATGTGCGACCTTTTTGTTTCCTCCGGCACAATTGTGACCACCCGGGGCCGGGGAGGAAGGATTCGCTCGGTGTTTCAGGCGAGTGGGCGGGCAAAGTATCCCGATTTGCCGCTGGTAATCCTGGTGAATCAAGAAACAGCTAGTGCCGCAGAAATTGTGGCAGCCTGCTTGCAAGACCATGGCCGGGCAGTAATCGTGGGGCAACGCACTTATGGTAAGGGTACTGTTCAGGAGCTTGTGAGCCTGGGTTCGAGATATGGAGTGCTGAAAGTGACCACCGCCACTTATTGGCGGCCGAGTAATCGGGATATCAATCGTCCTCCCGGAGCGGGCGAGGATGTCCCTTGGGGGGTCCAGCCGGATCCAGGCTTTGAGGTCAAAGTGGAAGGTGAAGCTCTTGCCCGGCTAAATCGCGCGCGAGCACTTCGGGATGTGGCCAATCCCGAATTGGCCGTCCGTTGGCAAGCTGCTCTGGCTCGGGCAAGCGAAGGAAATCCCGAAGAAATTATTCTGCCTGGAGGTGATCCGCAACTGGCTAAAGCAGTGGAATACCTAACAAAACTGCTAAGTGAGCGTAAGGGGCACCCAGGGACCTCTGGCATGCCCACTGCCCAGAAAAATTAGATAGATGCCTGTGAATTCAGCCGAAAACCAAGGAACCGACGAAAGGGGAATTACGACCCCGCGGGTTTGTTTTACCCAAGCCTGCTGCATTTTGGGATCTTTGGTAATGTGGCAGTGCTCTTCGGGCTTGCGAGCTAGGGGAACATAAGTTCAGGGACAATAATAGCGGTGAGAGTTTGCTTGGAAAGAAATGCTCCCAAAATCGGAATTTGGGCTCGGAAAACCGAAGGATGTGCAACTTGGGGCTATTCAGCGGACCAAAGGGACGGTCTGTAGGGCAGAGTGATTCACACAAGGCGGTTACTGGTGGATATCGGGTCACGATGGTTCGTACCGGGCGGGGCTGCTTCGCTGATGGGTGCCCCGCGTGGACCATGGGGTAAAGACTGGCAGATACCGCAGTGTTGTGCGAGGCTTGAGGAGGCTGAAGAAGGCTGAAAGCGGGCAATCGGGATTAACACACCCTCCGGTGGGGCGACACGGGATATCCTTGAAGGTGAGGAAGGTAAGGGGACGCCGTCTGAAAAACGACAGAACATTGATCTAGGGATCTTAATCCAGAGGGAAACCCATGCGTAGACTGCTTTTAGCACTCCGAGCATTTTGGTGGGTATTGGTCCGTAAAGAATTGGCCGACCGTGTGGCGGAGCTTATTTCGCCCAAGGAAGAAGGCCGACCGGGTCCGGGACCACAACCTACCCCGGAGACTCCGCCTGCCGAGCCGGCACCTGCACGGCAGGAAGTTCCCAAACCCGGGCGAAGCGAAGCACTGACTCTTTTAGCGACGTTGCAGCGGGAGGCCCGCTTTGTGGATTTCATTATGGAGCCGTTGGACCAATACTCCGATGCCCAAATCGGAGCGGCTGTGCGAGACATTCATCGCGATTGTGCCAAGGTACTCGATAGAATTTTTGGGTTAAGGCCCATTGTAGCCGAGTCGGAGGGAAGCTCTGTGGAACTTAAGGCCGGCTACGATGCCCATCGCTACCGAGTTTTGGGGGAGCCGGCCTCGGGGGAGGGGGTACGTGTTCGCGTGATTCACCGCGGCTGGGAAGCCACTCGGTGTGATTTGCCCACCTGGACAGGAACTTCTGCCGCCGCGTTGGTGATTGCTCCCGCCGAGTTGCAAGTTGAGGGTGCTTCCGCACCGCGACTGGGCGAAGGATTCGCTTTACCTCCAAGCCCAAACGAATCTTAGGACCGTTTTCGAAATAAGAAAAACATTCGCCAACCGAAGCCCCAAACGGCGGGGCCGAGGAGTCGGAAGTTTTTCCGTGATGGGTCCACACTTGTGCTTGGGGGTTGCTGCATACACGTCCAAGAGGAAGGACACACGGCGTTTAAGGTTTTCCCACACTGGGGACCAAGTTATCCCGGCAGGTGAGGCCGAAAGCTTTGGAACTTGCACGCCTGCACAATCGGAACCTGTGAATGATTCCCCCAAGAATGTCACCGGTTTTCATAAATCCCAATACGTGGTCACGTTAGATTGGAAAATATCCATTGATCGGGCTGTGGTGTCTCACGCTTTGGATTATTCAGAGTTTCCAATCGGTTTGTTGCAGCGGAAATAAAGTATCTCGGTAATGCCCACCTGGGATCAAATGCAAAGGCCTATGGGAGGCAGATGGTATAGCTGTCTTAATGTCCAGCGGGCAATTCCCAGGTAGCCTCCATCTTTTAGTTAAGGGAGAGTCTGCCCAAGGGGATAGTTTCTCCCCCCTTGGATGTGCACTCGTTAAGCAAAGGATTCTTCACAAGCAAGCGGGACAGGAAGGTGGAAGAAAATGGCGGCCAAATTTGTAATCGGCATCGACTTGGGGACAACTAATACCGTTTTGGCCTATGCTCCCTTGGAGGCGGACAATCTTAAAGTTGAAGTTTTCCCGATACCCCAGCTTGTTGCCCCCAACACGATCGAGAGCCGGGCTCTTCTTCCGTCGTTTTTGTACATTCCTACAAACCAAGAGCGGGAAGCGGGGATTTTTAGTCTGCCGTGGGATGCCGATCCGCAATTTGTGGTGGGAGAATTTGCCCGGCGTCAGGCGGCTGAGGTGCCGCACCGCACGGTGGGAGCGGCAAAGTCGTGGTTGTGTTACAGTCGGGTGGACCGGCGTCAGGCCATTTTGCCGTGGAATGCCCCCCCGGAAGTTCCGAAAGTTTCCCCCGTTCTTGCCTCTCAGAAGTATCTTGAGCACTTGGCTCGTGCTTGGGAACAGGCATTCCCGGATGCTCCGATTGGCGAACAGATTGTAGTGCTAACCGTCCCGGCTTCTTTCGATGCTAGTGCTCGCGAGTTGACCCGGGAGGCTGCGTTGGCTGCAGGGCTGCCGGAAGGACTTATTCTAGTGGAAGAGCCGCAAGCGGCAGTGTATGCATGGTTAGATCAAGTTGGCGATCGTTGGCGGCGGATTCTCCACGTGGGAGATAAGCTCCTTGTGTGCGATGTGGGCGGGGGGACCACCGATCTGACATTGGTGGGCGTGGCCGAGCAGCAAGGGGAGTTGATCTTGGAGAGAATCGCCGTAGGAAACCATTTATTGGTCGGCGGCGACAACATGGATTTGGCTCTTGCCCATTATGTCTCGCAAGTGCTGGCGGCCCAGAATATCGAGCTAGATCCTTGGCAGGCCGTCTCTCTTTGGCATGCCTGTCGGAATGCAAAAGAGGTACTCCTGAGTGACGAAGCACCGGAAAGTTTTCCGGTGACCATTCTTGGCCGAGGGAGCCGAGTGATTGGAGGCACCGTCACGGCCGAATTACGTCGGGACGAAGTGGCCAAAGTTGTGGTCGAGGGTTTCTTTCCTCACTGTGCATTGTCCGATCGGCCGAGCCGCCGCCGTGTGAGCGGTTTCCGGGAGCTAGGATTGCCGTTCGAGACAGACACAGCAATCACGCGACATTTGGCGGCCTTCCTGACGGCACATGGTGCTCCGGCTACAGGGCCTGCCCGGCCCACTTATGTGCTTTTTAACGGAGGGGTATTCAAAGCGGCATTACTCCGGCAACGTACCTTGGAAGTGCTGGCTGAGTGGTTCGGACCGCATCAAGCTCCAAAGGCATTGCCGCTGCAAGGTGATTTGGAACATGCGGTTGCCCGGGGAGCTGCCTACTACGGCTGGGCTAAGACCCGAGGAGGAGTTCGGATTCGTGGGGGTACCCCTCGCTCGTATTACGTGGGTATCGAAACAGCCGGGCCGGCCATCCCGGGAGTCCCACGGCCGTTGAGGGCTCTTTGTGTCGTCCCCTTCGGGATGGAAGAAGGTACGGAAACGGATGTACCCGGAGATGAGATTGGCCTGGTTGTGGGTGAGCCGGTGGTTTTCCGCTTTTTCAGCTCTGCTGTCCGTAAACAGGACAAGCCAGGGGATATCCTGGATAAATGGAGTCCCGAGGAGCTTCAGGAAACCGACTCCTTGGAGACACTGCTTCCTGCCGACGATTCTGCCGATGAGGAAATTGTGCCCGTCCGTTTCCATCCTCGAATCACAGAGCTCGGTATGTTAGAGTTGTGGTGTGTTCACCCCAGAACTGGGAGAAAATGGAAGTTGGAGTTTAGCGTGCGAGCTGAGTCGGAAGAGGGTCTTCCGTAATTGCTTGCCCAAATCGACCAATCTGAGAAATATCTTGTCGTAATTCATTGGGGCAAGAACTTATGGTTTTCGTTACCAGAAGAACCATTGAGAGAAGGGCACCAAAGTTGTAATCTCTTGGTTTGTGAAGAGTTACGGCGGATTCACTCAGTTCGGGTGAAGTCACACGCCCGTCTCATCCGTTAGGCGGGAGTTCCCATCAGAATTAGCAGTCTCATCCAATCGGAGACCCAATGTCAGCGAGGATCGGTTTGTGGGTTGAAACCGAAGCGAAGGTAACCGAGTCGGGTTCCGCCGTCAGACCAGGAAACCCAGGATAGGCGAAACGGGAGATTACGGAGTAATTGCCCGGATAAGCAAGGGTCTTCGGAAATCCTTGTTGTTGCCGTCGAAAACCTCTGGCATTCAGGCATTTTCTTTTCTGGATTGGTCGTTACCTGATTCAAAGTCTGTCCGGTACCCGGTTCGTGCATTCCGTA
>Ga0071330_1114559_pt1 | contig 44179 bp, 47 predicted proteins | sample GBScel77sediment_FD_63802 | JGI IMG/M metagenome (GOLD analysis project Ga0071330, IMG submission 63802) | Hot spring sediment microbial communities from Great Boiling Spring, Nevada - Cellulolytic enrichment Sediment 77C v2 (version 2) | ecosystem: Environmental > Aquatic > Thermal springs >...
AAAATATATTAAAAAATATTCAGTAAATTCAAAAATTTTCCAGCTTGAAAAAATATTATAAATTATTAGAATTTAAACCAAAATTTTATTGAAAACTATCTTTTTTCTCCCTTTAGAATTATAGTGATAAAAAGAAGTTATTATTTAGAGATAATAATAAAAAACTTTTTAGCTTTTTGGGCTATCTTTTCAGGACTTCTTTTCCCTTTTACAGTTTTTTTAATCTTGTTTTATGAATCAGGTTTAGCTATCAAAACCTTTGGAATAATAAAGTTTTTAACCACTACTACCTGGGATCCTGTTTCTGAAACTTTTGGTGGGCTTACTATGTTAACAGGTACTTTAATAAGTACTTTTATAGCTGTTCTTATTGCAGCTCCTGTAGCTATAGGAATAGCTATTTTTATAACCGAACTTGCTCCTTCTTTTCTAAAAGGAATAATTACAAGTGCTATACAACTTTTAGCAGCTATTCCGAGTATAATCTATGGAATGTGGGGATTTTTGGTATTAGCCAGTTTTATGAGAACTTATGTAGAACCAACTTTACAAAAAATATTTTCTCCTATTCCTTTATTAGGGAAACTTTTTTCTGGCCCCCCTACTGGAATCGATGTTCTTACTACCTCTTTAGTTTTATCCATAATGATTATTCCTTTTATGGCTTCAGTGGTAAAAGATTCTTTTGATCTGGTTCCTTCTGTTATAAAAGAGTCAGCCTATAGCTTAGGAGCAACTAAATGGGAAGTTATTAAAGATATAATTATTCCATATACTGCCTCTGGTATTACAGGAGGACTTGTTCTTTCAACAGGGAGAGCTTTAGGAGAAACAATGGCAGTAACTTTTTTAGCAGGAAATGTAGCTCAAATTCCTACCTCGTTGTTTTCACCATTTACAACTATAACAGTAGCTTTAGCAAATCAGTTTACTGAAGCAGACACTCCTCTTTATCTTTCCTCGCTTTTTTATTTATCTTTTATCCTTTTTGTTTTTTCTTTTATAATTCTTAGTTTTGCCAAACTTATGATACTAAGATTAGAAAAAAAATGGAAATAGAAGTATTTAAAAGAAAATTAATAAATTATATAATGTTACTGATTTCTTTTTTAGCTGCAATTTATGGATTATTTTGGCTTTTTTGGATTTTAGGAACCTTATTTGTTAATGGTTTTAAATATCTTACTTTAGAACTTTTTTTGCAGGATCCTAATCCTCCCGGTATTGAAGGAGGAGGTCTTAAACATGCTTTTGTTGGTCATTTTATTATAACCTCTTTAGCTACTTTAATAGGTGTTCCTACAGGAATATGTGCAGGTATTTATTATGCAGAATATGGGAAAAATTCTAAAATTTTTATGGCACTAAAAAATATTACTGATATAATGGTAAGCACTCCTTCTATTATTATGGGTGCAGTAATGTACGCTTTGATGGTAATTCCTTTTAAACACTTTAATGCCCTTTCTGGAATTTTTGCTTTAGCACTTCTTATGATTCCTGTAATTGCTATAACAACTTATGAAATGTTAAATCTAATTCCTAATACTTTAAGAGAAGCAGCTTATGCACTTGGAGCTTATAAATGGCAAATTATTAAAGATGTTACTATAAGAGCTGCTAAGGTTGGGATTTTAACAGGTGTTCTTTTAGGAGTAGCAAGAATTTCTGGGGAGACAGCACCCCTTCTTTTTACAGCATTTAATAACGCCTATCTTTCATTTAATCTTTTTAAACCTATGGCTACTTTAACAGTAACAATCTTTAACTATATAATGGGACCTTATGATTACTGGCATAAACAAGCCTGGGCTGCAGCTCTATTTTTGACATTTTTGGTATTGTTACTTTCCTTACTTGCAAAAACTCTTATTCACTTTGGTACGCTTATCCCATTTAAATGGAAAACTAAAAAATAATAAAGATTTTGAAAAATGGAAAAGAATGTTGAAATAGAAGTTAAAAACTTAAATTTTTACTACGGAGATATTTTAGTTCTTAAAAATATTAACTTTACCATTTATAAAAATAAAGTTACAGCCTTAATAGGACCATCTGGTTGTGGTAAAACCACTTTTTTAAGATGCTTAAATAGAATGCATGACTTATATGTAGGAAATAGATACGAAGGAGAAATAATTTTTGAAGGAAAAAATATTTTGAATAAAAATGTAGATTTAATTAGTCTCAGATCTAAAATAGGGATGGTATTTCAGAAACCCACCCCATTTCCTATGAGCATATTTGATAATATAGCTTATGGATTAAGACTAAAAGGAATTAAAGGTTCTGAATTAAAGGAAAGAGTTGAAAAAGCTCTTATAGATGCTGCTTTATGGGATGAGGTGAAAGATAAACTTAGAGAGAGTGCTTTTTCTCTTTCTGGAGGTCAGCAACAAAGGCTTTGTATCGCAAGAGCCATTGCAGTGGAACCTAAGGTTTTATTGTTTGATGAACCAACCTCTGCCCTTGACCCAATTTCTACTTCTAAAATAGAAGATTTAATTGTAAAACTGAAATCTAAAATAACTATAGTAATAGTTACTCATAATATGCAACAGGCAGCAAGAATTTCAGATTATACAGCCTTCATGTATTTAGGAGAACTGATAGAAGTGGGACCAACTGAAAAGATTTTTACTACTCCAGAAAAGAAACTTACAGAAGATTACATCACAGGAAGATTTGGTTAGAAGGGTGTTTATGTTTGTTCCAGAAGGATTTTTATTTTCAGGTCTCAGCTGTGGTATAAGAAAAGAAAATAAACTTGATTTAGGATTAATTTATTCTCCTAAAGAACTTACTGCTTGGGGTGTGTTTACTACTAATACAGTAAAAGCTGCTCCTGTTTTACTGGGGAAAAGATTTATTAAAGAAAAAGAAATTCACGGAGTTCTTGCTAACAGTGGTGTTGCAAATGCTTGTACAGGAGAAGAGGGTTTTAAGAGAGCTTTAACAGTTCTTAAAGAAGTTGCTAAACACTTAAAAATTCCCTACAAAAGTTTGCTTCCTGCCTCAACTGGAGTAATAGGAGAACAATTACCTTTAGAAAAGATTTTACCAAATATTCCTAGTCTTATTTCCAATCTTTCAGCACAAAATTACATACAATTTGCCAAAGCTATTATGACAACTGATACCTTTCCTAAGGTAGTGTCAAAAAAGACAGAGGAAGGAATAGTTATATTTGGAATAGCTAAAGGTGCTGGGATGATAGCTCCCAATATGGCAACTATGCTTGCTTTCATTTTAACAGATGCTGAGGTATCTAAGGATTATCTAAAAAAAAGTCTTCCAAAAATAGTAGAACAAAGTTTTAATAGAATTACTGTTGATGGAGATACCAGTACTAATGATACAGTTTATATGCTGTGTAGTAATCTAAAAAAAATTAAAAACTGGGAAAAGTTTGAAAATAGATGTTTAGAAGTTGCTAAAGAACTTGCCTATCTTATAATAAAAGATGGAGAAGGAGCAAGTAAAGTTGTTAAAATTTTAATAAAAGGAGCTAAAACTAAAAAAGAGGCGAAAATACTTGCAACCTCTATTGCTAATTCTCCACTAGTAAAAACAGCTTTTTACGGTGAAGATCCTAATTGGGGTAGAATATTTTCAGCTCTTGGAAAAAGTGGAATAAAATTTAATCCTCAAGAAGTAGAAATTTATTTAAATGGAATTCCTTGGATTGCTAATTTTAAAAATGTAAATAATGAAGCTAAAATTAAGGAAGAAATGAGAAAGCCTGAAATAGAACTTTGTATAAGACTTAAACAGGGGAAAATAAGCTACGAAGTTTTAACCACAGATTTAACTGAAGAATACATTAGAATAAATGCACATTATAGAACATGAAGATACTCCTTACCAATGATGACGGAATTTATTCAGAGGGTCTCTGTGCATTATATGAAACTTTAGTTCTTGATCACGAAGTTTATATAGTTGCTCCTGAAAGTGAAAGAAGTGCAGTTGGTCATGCTATAACTATAGAACAACCTTTAAGGGTTAGAAAAGTTAAAAGAGGAAAATACTTTTGGGGATATGCAATAAATGGAACACCTGCTGATTGTGTAAAACTTGCTCTTTATGAAATCGTAGGACCAGTAGATTTGGTTATTTCTGGAATTAATAAAGGAGCAAATATAGGAATTAATCTTTTGTATTCAGGAACCGTTTCAGCAGCAACAGAAGCTAAAATACTTGGATATTCTTCTATTGCTGTTTCTATAAGTGCTTACAAAGATGTAGATTATTGTTTTGCAGCAAATTTTATAAGTACTTTTATAAATTATGTTTTTGATTTGCCACTTGATTTACCCTTTTGTTTGAATATAAATATTCCTCATATAAATCCTTATAAAATCAAGGGAATTAAATTTGTTAGACAATCAATTGCTAAATTAAAAGAAATTTTTGATAAAAGACTTGATCTTCATGATAAAATTTATTACTGGCAGGGAGCAGAGGAATATACAGAAAAAGATCCAGATACAGATGTAGTAGCATTAAAAGAAGGTTATATTACTATCACACCCATTAGATTTGATTTAACAAATTATTCTTCTTTAAATAAGCTTAAACAAGTGGATGATAAGATTTTAAAAAGTCTGATTGTATAGAATCTTTTTATAAATCTTGATATTTGAAAAAATTATCTCTTGGTTTAAAATTAATATTATAATAAATATGACGGAGGTGTTATAAATGAGAAAAAGAGGCAGAATAATAACTATTGAAGATGTTAAATTTGTATATGAAAACTATGCTAATATGAGTGCCACTGAAATTGCAGAAAAATTGGGGATAAGTAAATTTCAGGTAAATAAAATTGTAAATGAATTAAGAAAAAGAGGAGTTGAAATCCCTAAAAAAATTGGGAAAAAAATTAATGTATATGATAAATTTGTAGAAGAGCTTAAAAAAGCTAAAAAAAATTTAGTGTAAAATTTCGTCAATTAGTTTACAATCTATTTTAATCTGATTTTTAAGTTCCTCTATAGAAGAAAATTTTCTTTCTTCCCGTATACGTTTTATTAGTTCAATTTTTAATGTTTCTCCGTAAATATCTTTGTTAAAATTGAAAATATGCACTTCAATAGAAATTTCTTTTTCTCCGAAGGTAGGTCTTTTACCTATATTTAAAGCCCCTTTTAATTTTTCTCCATTTAAAATTACCCAAACTGCATATACGCCTGCTGGAGGAAGAAGTTTAAAAGGAGAAACCTCTATATTTGCCGTAGGAAAACCTAAATCTTTCCCCCTTCCTTTTCCTTTGATCACTTTTCCTATAATAAAATATGGTCTTCCCAGGAGTTCATTAGCAGTTTCAATTTGTCCTTTTTCTATGAGATTTCTTATTGCAGAACTTGAAATTATAACACCATTTAACATCACAGGAGGAACAGCTTTTACTATAAAATTATATTTTTTTGCTACTTTATTTAAATAATCTATATCACCCTTCCTAAATTTTCCAAATCTAAAATTAAATCCCACAATTATCCCTTTTGCTTTGAGTTTGTCCACTATATATTCTTGAACAAATAAATCATGAGAAAGTTCTGAAAGGGTTTTGGTAAAGGGTATTAGGATCAAATTTTCTATTTTTAATAGAGAAAGCAGATAAAGTTTTTCTTCAAAGGTAGTCAAAAGCTTTAAATTTGACTCCGGGAAAAGAACCATACGGGGATGTGGATCAAAAGAGACCACAGCAGATTTAACATTTAAGAGGCGAGCTAAGTTTTTGGTTTCTTCAAAAAGAACTTTATGCCCTAAATGGATTCCGTCAAAACTTCCTATAGTAATTACTGTTTCAAAGGTAAGGGGGAAATCCTTAGGAGTATAGATTTTCAATCTTTCCCTCCAAAAGGTTAATGAAGCTGTTAAATAAATAAATTGAGTCATGTGGTCCAGGAGCATTTTCTGGATGATATTGTACAGACATAGCCTTCAAATCTGGTACAAATATCCCCTCAAGAGTTTGATCATTTAAATTTATGTGAGTTATTAAAGCAGACTTGGGGAGTTCTTCTTTTTTAACACAAAATCCGTGGTTCTGTGAAGTAATTTCTACTCTTTTATTGAAAAGATTTAATACAGGATGATTTATTCCTCTATGTCCAAATTTAAGTTTATAAGTTGTCGCTCCAAGAGCTTGTCCCAAAATTTGGTGTCCTAAACATATCCCAAAAAGGGGTTTTTTACCAAGAAGTTCTTTTACATTTTTTACTATGGTTTTTAAGGGTGCAGGATCTCCTGGTCCATTAGATACAAAAATCCCATCAGGATTATGAGAAAGTATTTCTTCTGGTTTGGTGTAGGCAGGAAATACAAGACATTCGCAATCTCTTTCAGTAAAAAGTTTAAGTTGATTAAATTTTAAACCACAATCAATAACAGCTATTTTATACTTAACTTCCCCCTTAAATGTTTTATAATTTTCTTTTCCCTTTTTTCCAAAATAATAGGGTTCTTTACAAGTCACATACTGGACTAAATCTCTACCTACATAATCAGGACTTTCTTTTACTTTTTCTAAGAATTTTTTAGGATTAAGAGTTTCAGTTGTAATACCACCTTTCATAGCTCCATAAAGTCTTATGTGTCGTGTTAACGCTCTTGTATCAACTCCTTCAATCCCAAGAATATTATTTTCGGAAAGCCAATCTCCTAATGATTTTTCAGCTCTCCAGTTACTATAAAATGGCTGATATTCTCTTACAATAAAACCTGCTACTTGAATCCTTTCACTTTCCATATCCTCATGAGTGATTCCGTAATTCCCAATAAGGGGGTAGGTCATGGTAACTATTTGTCCGTAATAAGAGGGATCAGTAAGTATTTCCTGATAACCAGTCATCCCAGTATTAAAGACAATTTCTCCAAAAGTTTCCCCTCTTACAGTAAAAGAATATCCCCAAAAATGGGTTCCGTCTTCTAACATAACAAGTGCTTTATACCTTTTCATAGGTTTGACTATTTTTTAATTTTTGTTTTGATTCCCAAAGTAGATATTCTCTTATAAAGTCATCAATTTCTCCATTAAGAACTTCTTCAACTTTGTAAGATTCGTATTGGGTTCTATGATCCTTAACTACTTTATAAGGATGTAAAGTATAAGTTCTAATTTGATTTCCCCAGCTTATTTCTTTTTTTTCTCCTATTAAACTTTCTTTTTTACTTTCAAGTTTTTGTTTTTCTAATTGGTAAAGCTTTGATCTTAAAATTTTCAAGGCAGTCATTTTATTTAGATATTGGCTTCTTTCATTTTGACAGGTTACAGTGATTCCTGTAGGTATGTGGGTAATTCTCACTGCAGTTTCAGTTTTATTTACGTGTTGACCTCCGTGCCCACTTGCTCTCATAGTTTCAATCTTTAAATCTTCAGGTTTTATTTCTACTGCAACATCTTCTTCAATTTCAGGGATAACAGTAACTGAGGCAAAAGAGGTGTGCCGTTTAGAATTTGCATTAAAAGGTGAAATTCTTATAAGTCTGTGAATTCCCTTTTCTCCCTTTAGATATCCATAAGCCCTTTCTCCCTCAATTAGTAAAACAGCGTTTTTTATTCCTGCCTCTTCCCCAGGCAATATATCAGTAATTTTTACCTTATATCCCTTTTTTTCAGCCCACTTTACGTACATTCTAAGAAGGATGGAAGCCCAATCTTGTGCATCTGTTCCTCCTGTTCCTGCATGAATGCTTAAAATTGCAGAAGAGTGATCATATTCTCCTGAGAGTAAAAGTTTAGTTTCTTCAGTTTTGAAGGTCTTTTCAAATGAAGTAATTTCTTCTAAAAGAGTATTTAATATATCAGGATTTTTTTCCTCTTTATAAAGAGAGTACCATTCAAGAATTTCTTTAAATTTTCTATTAAAGTTTTCAAGAATGGATAATTTCTCGAAAATCTGAGTCCTCTCTTGAAGAAGTTTTTTTACTTTTTGGGAGTCCCAATCTTTGTTATTCTGAAGTTCTTCTTCGATTTTAATTAATTGAGTCTTTAATTTTTGAGGTTCAAAGACACCCCCTTAAATCTTCTAATTTGTCCTCAAAATTTTTGATTAATTTTTCTAAATCTACATTTTTATAAATCTGAGCCAACTTATGCATAGCAAATAAAATATAAACCAATTTTTAAGAAAATAAAGTCTTTAAAAAAGTTTTAAGTTGTTTTTAAGCTGAGAGATGTGCAAGTGAATAATTTTTTCTCCATCAAACATTAAATAAGTAAAGTCTTTTTGAGTAAGAAGGTTTATTATTTTTTCAATCTTTTGAGGATTTATTTTAAAATTTTCGGGGAAGGGAAAAAGGTTATTCAAACTCCAAAGACTTAAAAATTTTACTGCTAAGTCAGGAGAGCTAATAAGACACTTGTATACATGAAAATGTGCGTTCTTTTCTAAAAGATCTTCTTTATATTTTTGGGCAAGTCTTCCTATTCCCCATATAACTCCTCTTTGAGCAGGAGGAAACTCTAAGTAATTATCTGTCTTATATTTCCCCGTATCTTCTGTTTCCCAGATATAAGAAATAAAAATGGAGAGATATTCATTTTTCAAAACTTCATGATTATATAATGCTTCAGCAAATCCTTCAGGAACACCCCAAGCCATACTTCCTGATTCTTCATTAAGCATCCAAATTAAGCGTCTTATTATTATTCTTGCCCTTTCAAGGTCTTTATTTGCTATTTGAGAAACTACATATCCAAATCCTATTATAGCTTTCCAGCGAACTTCTTCTTTCGGATGTAAAAAAGCTCCTATAAGGAAACTCACAATTTTAGTGGGAGGAAATTTATTGAGAGAATTCAAAAAATCTTTAAGATTCTCTTTTTCAAGAATGTCCCAAACTTCTCTTTTTAAATAGATAGACACTTCTTTAGGAAGAGCTTTTAATTTTTTGGGCAACAATTTTTCCAAGTTCTTCGCACTGCTTTAAGGCTTCTTTATTAGGCGCAAATTTTACTTTTATTCCTTCATGAACTACTTCAGCCTTTATTTCATTTAGGATATCATTTAAAAGTTTAATTGACTCTCCACTCCATCCATAGGAACCAAAGACAGCCCCAATTTTTTTTCTTGGTCTAAGTCCTTTCATATAATGGACAAAACTTGCTACAGTAGGCATAAGTCCATTGTTTAATGTGGGAGAGCCTAAAACTAATCCTTTAGCAAGCATTACTTCAGTCATTACATCAGTTATGTCTGAAACAGAAAGTTTAAAAAGCCTTGCTTCTAAATTTTCTTTTATAACCCCCTCCATAATAGCATAAGCCATTTTTTCTGTACTTTTCCACATGGTATCATAAATAATTACCACTCTTTTCTCTGCAATATAATTGCTCCAATTTTCATAAAGCTGAATGATTTCGTTTACATGTTTTTTCCATACAATCCCATGGTCTGGGCATATTAATTTTATTTCAAGCTCGAGGTCCCTTACTGTTTTTAAAAGGTTTTGAACTCGTGGAGAATAGGGAAGTACAATATTGGCGTAATATTTAGCAGATTCCTGTATTAAAGTGCAATAATCAACTTCATTGTCAAATCTATTAGAAGTTGCATAATGGGCTCCAAAGGCATCTTGAGAAATCAAAATTTTTTCTTCAGGAATATAGCTTATCATACTATCTGGCCAATGAATCATGGGGGTTTCTATAAATCTTATAGTTCTTTTTCCTATTTTAATTTCTTTTCCAGTAGATACTTCTTCATAGGGAAAATCGTTTTTATGTAAGTAATTTTTTAATCCATCTTTTCCCCTTTGAGTAATAAAAATCTTTTCAGGTTTTATAATTTCTACTATTTTTAAAAAACCTCCAGCATGATCTGGTTCTATGTGATTTACAATTAAATAATCAATTTTTTCTGGGTTAACAATACTTTTAATTCTTGATAACATTTCTTCTTCAAATCCATGTTTTACAGTGTCAAAAAGGGTAATTTTTTCATCTATTAATAAATAGGAATTATAAGTGGTTCCTTTAAAGGTAGAGTATCCATGAAAATTTCTTACATTCCAATCTATAGCACCAACCCAATAAAAACCCTCTTTGATTTTTACTGCTTCCATAGAAAGCCCCCTTTAAAAGTCTTTTTTTAAAGAGTAATGATAGTATAACCCTGTTTTATAAAGTTTGCCATTCCGGCGTGTCCATACATATCTTCAAGAATAGTAAGTCCTTTTTCTTTAGCTAATTCTAAAGTTCCCATCTTTTGTGCACAAGCCTTACAAACTCCAGCTACAAGCCCTTTCTCTAAGGCTTTTTTAAAAAAATTGTAAAACATGCTTTTTTCAGAAAAAAGTTCAGGTATTAGCTTTGTTGCAGCACCTTCTAAAATGATTTTAGCTTCAAATCCTTTTTCACTTATATCTAAGGCATTTAATAAAACATGAATAAAACACATTGGATCTTCTTTGAAAGCAAAGAAAGCTAATTTAATCATGGTACCCCCTTCTAAGTAATTTTTTACTATTTTTAAAAATTATCTTTTAATCTTCAGGCACAAAATCACTTTTTGCTGCCCCACAAATAGGGCAAGTCCAATTGTTAGGTAATTTTTCAAAGGGTGTTCCCGGAGGTATTTCTTGATTAGGATCCCCTACTTTAGGATCATATACATATCCGCAAACATTACACTTATATTTTTTCATAAAAAATTCTCTCAAATAAAATTTTTATTTCAAAACAGGTTCAAATTCTTCTTTTGGTGCTCCACAGGATGGACAAACCCAATCATCTGGTAAACTTTCAAAAGGTGTTCCTGGAGGAATGTTGTGTTCAGGATCTCCCTCATCAGGATCATAAATATAACCACATACTCTACACTTATACTTAATCATAATTCCCTCCTTTTAAGGAATTTTATAAAATTTTTAAATATTAAGTGTTAATCTTCTTCAGGATAATATACATTTTTAGGATTTCCACATCTTGGGCATCTCCAGCTATCAGGAAGTTCCTCAAAAGGCGTTCCAGGAGGAATTCCTCCCTTAGGATCTCCTACCTCAGGATCATATACATTTCCACAAACACTACATTTGTATTTTTTCATGTCCCACACCTCCCATATTTTTTATAAAAACTATTTAGATGGTTCACAAACTTTAGAAGATTCCCATAATCCATGTAAATTACAGTATTCCTTAGCAAGAACTTTATTTGCCTCTACTTGAAAAGTAGCTTCTGGAGTGTCTCCAGGTTTTAGAAATTTAATATAAACCTTATCCTCATCTGCATGAAGTTCTATCCATTCAATATAATGTTCTTCTGTCATAGGATGAGGGATACTTCCTACTTTTACTTTGTATGTATTACCTATCTTTTCAATTACAGGAACATGCTTCTCAACTGTTGCATCAATAGATCCAGCTGTCATAAGCTGCATAGGCTGTCCACAACAAACTAATTGTCCTATACCACTATGCATAACTAAAACAATGTTTCCACATACATTACATTTATAAATTCCCAATTTTTCAGCCATCTCTTACCTCCTAATTAAAACTTTTATAAAATTTAAATTAATACAAAATTAAAATTTGTCAATATAAAAATTATAATTAAGTCTAATTTTATCAATATACTAAATTTAAATATAGAATAGCTTAAGAAAAAAAATCAGTGTAAATTATAATTTTTGGTAAATATCTTTGAGTTCTTTTAAAATCATTTCTATTAATTTTTTAAGCTCTCTTTCTAAAGAGACTTTATAGGTTGAAGTTTTTAAAGATTCTTTTTTCAAAATTTTTTTTATTCCTTCAAGGGAATAACCTTCATCAAGAAGTTCTTTTACTTTAAAAAGAAGGTTAACTTGGTTTTTTTTATAAAACTTTCGATTAGCAATCCGATAAGGTCTTAATTGGGGAATTTTCTTTTCCCAATAAAGAAGAATGTATGGTTTAACTTTTAAAAGTTTTGTAACTTCACTAAAACTTATGTAGAGACCTTCCTCTTCCCTGTTATTGTTTTTCATTATGTAGTTTTGTTCTAAATTGAGAAGCTGTGCGAAATACTATTTTTTTAAAGGGTTTTATTTCTACTTCCCTTTTATTTTTTAAGTTTCTTCCCTTTCTTTTTTTTGTTTCATAGGGAATGAAATTCCCAAATCTTACAATCTTAGTTTCTTCTCCCAATTCCAATGCTTTTTTAATTTCTTCTAAAAGCTCATCAATCAAGGTTTTTAGAATTCTTTTAGAAAGTCCTACTTTTTGGTGTAATTTATTTATAATTATTTTTTTATTGATAGTTGTCATTTATCTTGGTTTAGCAGAAAATTTTTTAAATATAATTTTAGCTATTTTATCTTGGATTTGATTAACTTCTTCATCTTTTAAAGTTCTGTCTTCAGCTCTATACCAGAACCTTATAGTTATACTTTTTTCTCCTTCTGGAATAGGAGGGCCCTCGTAAATTTTAATACAGTTAATATTTTCCAAATAAGGAATTGATAAAGTCTTCACAAAATCCAAAATCTCTCCAATTTTTATTTCCTTTTTAAGAATACAAGTTATATCCCTAAAAGTAGAAGGATATTTGGGTGGTTTTTTTATTATTAATTTCTTTTCTATGCTTTCAATCTTTTCAAATAAAATTTCTAAATTAATTTCGGAAACAAATAAAGGAGGTTTTAGATCAAATTCTTTTAATATCAGATTTTTTACTTCTCCAGCAAAGCCAAATTTTTCGTTATTAAAATAAAGATCAAAGGAAGCTCCCTTTTTAAGAAAGGGTTCTGAGGAATGAGGTTTAAAATCTATATTTATTCTTAAAATCTCAAAAATAGATTCCAAATATCCTTTTAGATCATAAATATCAAATTTTCTTAAATTTTCATACCAGGATTCTTTATTTGCATTTCCCATAAGCAAAATTCCAAGATAAAGAGGTTCTTCTGCTAATTCTTTTTCAGTTGGGAAAAATACCTTCCCAATTTCAAATATTTTAAGAGAACCTATTTCTCTAAAAAAATTGAAACATGCAGTTTCAATCAGTCCAGGAATTAAAGAAGTTCTCATAACTGATTGAGAAGAAGCTAAAGGATTAGCAAGTTCTATTGGTCTTAACCTTTTATCATCTTTTCTGAAATTTAATTTTTCTAAGGATTTAGGATCTATAAAACTGTAAGTAATGACCTCAGAAAATCCAAAGGATTTTAAGATGTTTTTAAGGTTTTTTTCAAATTCTAATTTTTTGGAGGAGCTTTTACAATAAAGGGTACTTTTAGGAAAGGAGGAAGGGATTTTTTCGTAACCATAAATTCTTGCAATTTCTTCTATAAGATCTTCAGGTATCTTTAAATCTTGACGATAGGAAAAAGGAATTACTTGGAAACTATCACCAGATTTTTGTACATCTCCAACTTTATCTAAGATTTTTTCTATCTCCTTGGAGGAGATAGAAAATCCAAGATACTTGGTGATTTTTTGATTAGAAAGCGTTATCCGAGGAGGAATAAAGGGGTTAGGATAGATATCTACTACTTCAGAATAAAACTCAGGATTAGCTAATTTAAAAATAAGTTCACTTGCTCTAAGTAATCCCCAAATAACTCCCTCTGGATCTATATTTCTTTCAAATCTGTAAGAACTTTCAGTAATTAATTTATATTTTTGAGAAGATCTTCTTATTCTCTTTGGATTGAACCAAGCAGACTCCAAAAATATGTTTTCTGTTTTTTCAGAAATTCCAGAGTTTTCCCCTCCCATAATTCCTGCGAAAGCCAAAGGTTTTTTAGTATCAGCTATTATAAGATCTTCCTCTGTAAGTTCTCTTTCAATGCCATCTAACATAAAAAGTTTCTCTTTAGGATAGGCGCATCTTATAAGAACAGTTTTATCTTCTATTTTATCCCAGTCAAAGGCATGAAGAGGCTGTCCCGATTCTAAAAGCACATAATTTGTTATATCTACAATGTTATTAATAGGTCTAAGACCACAAAGCCACAACTTTTTTTGTATATAAAAGGGGCTTTCTTTTATTTTTACTTTTCCTATAAATCTTCCTGCATATCTAAAACATCCATCAGTATCCAAAATCTCTATTTTACCAAAGAATTTATCGCCTAATTTTAAGCTTTCATCTAAGGAGGGAAATTTTAATTCCCAGGAAGTGAGTAAATTTAATTCACGAGCAACCCCGAAGATTGAAAGAAGATCTCCTCTATTAGGAGTTATAGCAAGGTCAAGGACAACCTCAGAAATTTCCAAAATCTTATATATAGATTCACCAAGAGGAGAATTTTCAGGAAGAACAAGTAGTTTTTCTTTCTCTTCACCAATGCCAGCTTCGTAAGGAGATAAAAACATTCCGTAAGATTTGTAATTTTTAATGGATTTTATTTCTACCTTTTCAAAACTAAAGGTAAAACTTTCAGGTCTAGCTAATCCTACTATCAAATTAGGTTTTACTTGATCTTTGGCAGTGGTTAAAACAGTGAAAATTTCTTTTCCATCTGTTACTTTACAAAGAACTAAATCTTTAAGATCTTCTGGTTCATAAACTTCTAAGATTTTTACTGCTATTAATTCTCCCAAATTTTTATAAGGAGTTTCTATGTTTTCTACTTCAACTCCTCCCATGGTAAAAATTTCTGCAATTTCTTCAGGACTTTTTTTTAATTCAATAAATTCTGAGAGCCAACTTATAGGGACTTTCATTGAATTTCCTAATTTATTTAAAACTTTGTAAAAACAATAAATGATTTTCAAAAAACATTCTTATATCATCTATTCCATATTTTATCATAGCAATTCTTTCTATACCTAATCCAAAAGCAAACCCTTGCCAAATTTCTGTATCATAGTTAACTGCCCTAAAAACTTCTGGATGAACTATTCCAGCTCCAAGTATTTCTAACCATCCAGCCTCCCCACAAACTTTGCACCCTTTACCTCTACATATTACACATTCAATATCCATTTCCAAACTTGGCTCAGTAAAAGGAAAATAACTTGGTCTAAATCTAACTTTAGTTTTTTCCCCAAAAATTTCTCTTGCAAAATAAGTTAAAACACCCTTAAGATCTGCAAAACTAACCTCTTTATCTACCATTAATCCTTCTATTTGATGAAACATAGGAGAATGTCTAATATCTGCATCACAGCGATATACTTTTCCAGGGGCAACTATTCTTAAAGGGGGTTTCCTTTCAAGCATTGCTCTAATTTGCATAGGAGATGTGTGTGTTCTTAGTAAGGCTCCATTTTTAAGATAAAAGGTTGCTTGCATATCTCTTGCAGGATGCCATTCTGGAATATTTAAAGCAGTAAAATTATAATATTCTGTTTCTATCTCTGGTCCCGTTACTATTTCAAAACCAAGCCTTGAAAATATTTCACAAAGTTCATCAATTACTTGAGTAAGAGGATGAAGCGTCCCTATGGAAGGGGATCTTCCATGTAAGGTAAGATCTAAACCTAAATCTTTATCTTCCTCCTTAAATAAAATTTCCCTTTCTTTTTCTCTTAATTTTTCTTCTAACAGGTCTTTTAACTCATTAAGTTCTTTTCCTAAATATTTTTTTTCTTCTAAAGGAAGATCTTTTAAAAGTTTAAGGGAAGAGGTAATTTTCCCCTTTTTACCTAAATATTTAATTCGGAAGTCTTCTAATTGAGAAAGATCTTCTATTTTTTCAAAACTTTCCCAAATTTCCTTTTTAAGTTTTTCTATATCAGAAGAGTTCATTTTTTAGAAATTCTAAAAATTATTGCCACTGAGCTTTAGCAATTTCCACTATTTTAGAAAATATCTCTGGTTCATTTATAGCTAAGTTTGCCAAAACCTTCCTATCAAGCTCTATACCTGCCTTCTTTAATCCCCCCATAAATTTGCTATAATTTAATCCATTTAATCTTACTGCTGCATTAATTCTAATCTGCCATAGTCTTCTAAAATCTCTTTTTTTCTGCCTTCTATCTCTATAGGCATATACTAAAGCTCTTTCAACTGTCTCTTTAGTCCTTCTAAAAACATTTTTTCTCTGCCCCCAATATCCTTTAGCTAATTTTATCAATTTTTTATGTCTTCTTCTGGTTTTAAAACCACCTTTTGCTCTCGGCATAGGAATACCCTCCTTTAAAGAATAAGGATTTTTTAAAACTTATAGGGGATACATCTTTTTATATGAGAGTAATATCCAGAAAAAAGTTCTTTTTCTTGTTTAAGATGTCTTTTTCTTTTTTTACTTTTCTTTCTTAATAAATGACTTCTCCCAGATTTTTTATGCATTATTTTCCCTGTAGCTGTAACTTTAAATCTTTTCGCTGCAGATCTATTAGTTTTCATTTTTTGTTTACCCACTTTTTCCTTCTCCTCCTAAATTTTTATAGTTCCTAAACTTTACACCAATTTTTATTTGTTTCAACACCTCCTCAGAAATTTTAAAACTTTCTTTTTCTGATGGGAAAACTTTATTTTTACAATCATTTATAAAATCTTTTAAAGCCTTTTTAAGATTTTCATATCCATTGAAATAGGTTCTAACAAATTTAGGACGCATTTCTGGATAAAGTCCTACTACATCATGGAAAACAAGTATTTGTCCATCTGTATAAGGACCTGCACCAATTCCTATAGTTGGAACATTTACCTTTTGGGTTATTAATTTAGCAAGTTCTGCTGGAACACATTCAATAACAATAGCAAAGACCCCTGCTTCTTCTAATATTTTTGCATCTTTTAATAATTTTTGTGCACTTTCTATAGTTTTCCCCTGAACTTTTAATCCTCCAAGTTCCATGCTCCTTTGGGGAGTAAGTCCAATATGTCCTAAAACGGGAATTCCTGCTTTAATAAGGGCTAAAACAATTTCAGCAACTTCTTCTCCTCCTTCAACTTTTACTCCATGACATCTCCCCTCTTTTACAAACCTTCCAGCATTTAAAATTGCTATTTCCTTAGATACTTGATAGGATAAAAAGGGCATATCTCCTATGCGAAGAATATTTGGTGCACCTTTACTTACTGCTTTACAAAAAAGAAGCATTTCTTCCATACCTATTGAATAAGTATCCTCTTCACCCAGAATTACCATAGATGCTGAATCTCCTATTAAAACAAAATCAAATCCAGATTCTTCAGCAAGTTTAGCAGAGATATAATCATATGCAGTAATAGCAACAATAGGTTCTTTTCCTTTTTTTTCTATTAAACTATATGGACTTAACTTGAAAAGAGACACTCTGTTTCCTCTTTATAAGGAAAGTTAAATTTTTCTTTAAGATAAAGATATCCTTTTTGAGTAAGAATTCTTCCTCTTTTGGTGCGACCAATTAATCCCATTCTTATTAAAGCTGGTTCATAAATAGTTTCAAATTCTTCTGGTGTAATATCTGCTGAAAGTGCAAGAGCTGTAACCCCTACAGGTCCACCCTTAAATTCTTTATAAAGAGTTAAAAGACATCTTCTATCTTCAGGAGTTAATCCCCATTCATCAATATCAAGAAGTTCTAAAAATTTTTCAAAAGTTTGAGAAGATACTTTTAATAATTTTTTGTCCTTAGTTTTTGAATTTAGTAAAACAAATTCTCTTAATCTTCTTAACAGATTTAAAGCTTGTCTTGGTATACCTTTAGAAGCTTTAGCAAGTTTAAAAGCTGAATCTTTTTCTATTTCAAGCCCCCAGAATTTGCTAACCTTTATAATAATGTCTCTTAATTCTTCGTCTTTATAATAGTTTAATTTAAAAATTAGCTGAAATCTATCTCTAAAAGGAGCTAAACAAAGATTTGGTTTATTTGTAGCCCCAATTAAGGTAAATTTTGGAAGATTAAGTCTTATAGTTTTTCCAGTATTTCCCTTTCCTATTACTATATCTAAAGCAAAGTCTTCCATGGCTGTATAAAGAATTTCTTGGCAGGGTTTCGGCATTCTGTGAATTTCATCAATAAAAAGGATGTTCCCTTCTTTTAAATTGGTGAGAACCGCAGCTAAGGTTCCGGTTTTATCAAGAACAGGACCTGAGGTAATCTTTAAATCTCTTTTTAGTTCATAAGCTATAATTCTTGCTAAGGTTGTTTTTCCAAGTCCTGGAGCACCAATAAAGAAAGTATGAGGGAAGATGTCGTTTCTTTTTTTTACCGAGGAAATATAAACTGAAAGCTCCTCTTTTATTCTTTTTTGTCCAATAAATTCATCAAGAGTGTGAGGACGGAAATAAATCATTAAAAATATTATATAAGAATTCTAAGAATATACAAGAAAGTTTAAAAGCTAAAGCTTGCTTTTAAGCTCCTTTAAATAAATTTCTTTCATTTTTTCAAATAAAGATATCAATTTTGTAGAAAGTTCTTCTCTTTCAGCCATTAAATTTCTAATTCTTTCCTTGTCTTTACTGTTATGAGCAATTACGATATCCCTACAAAGCAGATGAAATCTTTTATGGAGTTCTTCAAATTCAGAAAAAACAGATACACTCCTAAATTTTTCTCCTTCACCCTCATAAAGCCATTTTCCTATACCGCAGGCTTTATAATTTCCAAGAAGTTCAGGATCTAAAGTATCAAGGCCCATTAAATGACCATTAACTCTAATTACTAATCTTTCGTGATCTGATTTAAAGATATCAAATAGTTCCTCTTTTAGTTTTTCTGTTTTTACTAAAGATGCAGTGTGTCTCAGGTCTGATGAAATACTTACTAAACTATAAATAGTTTTTGTAAGCTTTTCAATTAAGTTTGTTACTTCAGCAGTTAATTTAGCTGTTTCTTCTACAGTTTTGCTTATTTCTTCACTTGCCGTAGATTGTTCTTCTGTTGCCGCAGCAACTTGAGCTATAGCATCTTTTACTTTATGAGAAGATTCTACAATATTGTCAAGAGCATCTTTTACTTTATTTAAGGATTCTACCGCTTTTTCAACTTCCTTAGCAGTAACTTCCATACTTTCAAAGGCTTTATTTGATTCTGTCTGAATAGTTTTTATTTTCTCTGCAATCTCATCAGTTGCTTTACCTGTTCTTTCTGCAAGCTTTCTTATTTCTTCAGCAACAACTGCAAAACCTCTTCCATGCTCCCCAGCACGTGCTGCTTCAATTGTTGCATTAAGAGCAAGCAGATTTGTTTGATCAGCAATATCTTTAATAAGTTGAACTATATAACCTATTTCTTCTGTACTTTTATTAAGTTCTTCAATTACATTTCTTAAAGCTATAGTATCTTCGTTTGCTTTTATAATGATGTTTGTAGCTTCTTCAGAAATATTTTTTCCTTCTATTGCAGCATTTATATTTTGAACTGCAAGGTCTGAAACTTGTGAAGCATTTTTTGCAATATCAGCAATTGTTGCACTCATCTCTTCAACAGCAGAAGCAACTTGTGATGCTTGAGTACTAAGAATTTTTGCATCCTCTAAAGCTTTATTGATAATTTTAAAACTTTCATCAGTTGAATCAGCTAACTTTTGAGAATAAACAAGGGATTTTTCATTAAGAGAGATAAAGGAGTTTAAAAGTTTATGCATACTTCTTGCGATTCTTCCTGCTATATCAACTCTATCCTGAAACTCAACTTTTATGGTTAAATCGCCTTCTGCCATCTTTTCAAGAAGACCTCCTAATTTATCAAGAGGTCTATGAGTTACTATGTATGCAATATAGAGAATCACAGGAGTAGCAAATATTCCCAGAAGTCCCAAAATTGCAAATAAGGCTTGTATCTTTTTTGCGATAGAAAAAACACCTTTAAAAGGCATTTCTATAATCATTCCTCCAAGAAGATCTCCCTCTCTAACATTATGACAGGAAAGACACATTTTTTCAGCTTTTAAAAGATAAAGGGTTTTTAAAGAGCTATTTGTTTTATAAATTTTTCCTTCTTCTTTATTTAAAATAATTTTATCAATAAAAGCTTTTTCCTCTCGAGAAGGATAAAAATTTGGGCTCTCACTGCCAAACTGAGTATCTACTTTTTCAGTTCTAAATATCTTTACATTTTTTAAACTCTGTAAATAGTAATTCCTAAGCTCTCTGTAATTTGAGCTTGCCATATCCTTTATTAGGGAAGCTTTGATAGAAGAATAGTAATTAGGGAAGGTTTCAGTTTTAGCATGATAAAGAGTAATCCATTGTAAAAAAAATCCTGTAACAATAACTGTCATTATCACTCCTAAAGCAGTAACGACAGTTAAGGGTATAATAAGTTTCCAACGGATTTTCATTTTTTTATCAAGATTGCTAAAAAATTCCATAAGGACTCCCTCCTTTTTTTAAAATTTTTAATATTAAAAATCGGCATTTTTTTGATTATTTTAAAAAAATTATCTTTAAAATTTGAAATGAGTCAAGGTTTAATAGTTATTTTTTCTTAAGCAGAAAGAAAAGCCAATCTTTCATATTTTGTATGTTTTTATTTAGATACCATCTTCCCTTTTCAAATACTCCATAATCTGCTCCCCCCATAGCAGAAGCAAACCTTACAGAATTTGCATAAAATAACCACTGTTCAACCCACATCTTTTCTATAGCTTCATCAAAAATGCAAGAAGCATTTGCTACTCCCTTTTCCCAAGCTTCAAGTAAAATTTTTGTAGCTTCAAGGGTTTGTTCATTGGTTGTTTTGATAGTATTATGGAATTTAGTAAAATGACTTTCTACCCAGGAGCTTGTGTGACAAGCCATGCAAATACTTTTCATTTTCTTTTCTCTTTTTTCCATTTCCTTTTCATCTATAAGAAATTCTTTTACAAATTCTCCTGTTAATTCAGTAGGTAGAGGAAGTCCAGCTTTATTTTTAATTTTTGTTGTATCAGAGTCTTTTGGATGAGGATGGGCATATATTAATCCAAAAATTCTCCAAGAAAGTCTGTCATTCATTTGATGCGTTCTTTCTACAATTATGTTATCATTAGTATCAACCAATAAACTTACATGACAGGTCGCACAAGTAGGAGCTTTGAAGTCTTCTCCCACTTTCCAAGGAGTATTATTGAAGTTCCATTCATTCTTCTTTGAAGAATATATATTTCCATGTTTACTTACAGAATAAACTTTATAAGCAGGAACATCAGGTCCCTTATGACACTGGGAACAGGTATAAGGTTTTCGAGCAATTTCCATAGAAAAGGAATGTCTTGGGTGACAAGATGTGCACGCTCCTTGTGAATTATCAGGATTTATTCTCCCTACTCCGTTATTTGCCCATCCTAAAAGAATAGGAAATTCCATTTCTCCCATTTGTGTATTTCTTATTTCCTTACCTTTTACTTCCACCTTTGTTCCGTGACAGGCTAAACAAGCATCGTTTTCAGAAAGAATATTTGGATTAGGTTCTAAGGAAGATTTAATAAGTTTATCGTATAAAGGATTATTTTTTAAATTAATATGAGCTTTTGACATAAGGTTTTTCTCGTATTCTTCAACTTCTTTAGAATGACACACTGCACAATCTTTAGGAGAAACTACAATATGAACTTTAAATCCATTGTGGTCAAAAGTATCTTTATGAGATTCAGGATTTAAGGTATGGCATTCAGCACATCCTATTACTATGTCTTTATTTTTAAAAGAAAGAGAAGAATTTACTTTACGAGAAAGAGGGTCTTTACTTAGAGCTTCTTTTAAGATAACTTTAGAATGTAATCCTGCCTTCCAGTCTTTAACTATACCAGGGGTTACTATTTCATGACAGGAAAGACAAATTTGAGTCTCTGGGCTAATAGAAGACTGGGCAAAAGAGGTGGTATAAAATAAAAAAAAGAAGCTTATAATTTTTATAATATGCTTATACATAAGACACCCCCTAAATAAATTTATCTTCTTCTATTAAGGCTTCTTTAATTGTTTTATAATAGGTTAATCCTTTGTGGAAAACTTTTGATTTTATGGAAAATTCAATTTTTTCTGTAAATTTATCTAAGGTTTTAAAAAAAGTATATATTCTTTTTAAATCTTTTAAGGTAATATTTTTATGGTAAATTGCCTCCCATTCAGCTTCCTCAAAACTTTTATAAAATTTTAACATTCTTATTTATCAACCTTTTTATTTTTAAGTTCTTTTAACTTTTTAAGATAAAAAAGATCAACTTTATCTTTTTCTCTAAAAAGAGAAGCACTTTCTTTCATTTTTATCAAAAGGTCAATAGAGGCCACAGGCACTTTTAAATTTTCTTCAAGATTAATCCACTCAATTGCGTTTTCAACAGTTTCCCAATTTATAGCTTCTCCAAATTTTGTAATTAAATCTACATAAAATCCTTGAGGAGTTCCATATCTAATAACTGAATAAGTATAAAAATCATTTATTTTTAATTTTCCCAATTCTTTATCTTTAAAAATTTTTTTTAAACATTCTATTATTTTTTTCAAATTCTTAGATTCAGGTTTAATAAAAAGATCTACATCTAAAGTTCTTCTAACTATACCATATAAATTGAGAGCAATTCCTCCAACTATACAGTAATTAATCCTTTTATTGTTAAATTCTTCAAAAATTAGTTTTAATATTTCCCAAAAATTTGAAAATTCATCCATATTATTTGTTTTAAAAATAACTTACTTTGAAAATTATTTCAACAGGAATTGAAAAAGATAGAGGAAAGTTGACAATTAAAAAATTGGGCCGTGGAGGACTCGAACCTCCAACCTATGGATTAAGAGTCCATTGCTCTACCACTTGAGCTAACGGCCCTATTATTACAGTAAAATAATATACTCTTAAGATTTGTCAAGAAGTTAAAAGATATTTCTTAGGTATTGAAGTAGTGAGAATCTGTTTTAAAATTTAAAAAGAGGGTAGGGTTTAAGAGGTGGTTGCTCTGGGAGATCTTTGAAAAGAGATCTTCCAGGGAGGAAAGTCCGGGCTCCGCAGGGGAGGACGCCGGGTAATGCCCGGAGGGAGTAATCCCTGGAAAGGGCCACAGAAAAAAGACCGCCAGCGGCTAAGAGAGATTTTTAACTCTCTTAGTGCGGGCAAGGGTGAAAAGGTGAGGTAAGAGCTCACCGCACAGGATGGTAACATCCTGTGGCACGGTAACCCCCGTCCGGAGCAAGGCCAAACAGAGCCTAAGGGTGCCCCGCCCAAAAGGCTCAGGTAGGCCGCTTGAGGAGAAGGGTAACCTTCTTCCCAGAGAAATAACCACCGCCTGAGGTTATCTCAGGTAACAGAACCCGGCTTACTTAAACCCTACCCCTTCCTCTTTTAAAAATGTTTAAACAGATTGAATTTGTTAAAAGTATATACGATCTTAAAGATCTTCCTCCTCCTGAATTTCCAGAAATTGCCTTCCTTGGAAGATCAAATGTAGGGAAGTCATCTCTTATAAATGCTATTCTTAATAGAAAGAATATAGCCCGTGTTTCTTCAACCCCTGGATTTACCAAAGCCATAAATTTTTTTAGAATAGACTATCAATTTTATCTCGTTGATTTACCTGGTTATGGCTTTTCTAAAGCACCAGCAGAATTGCAAAAAAAATGGAAATATTTAATTGAAGGATATCTTACAGTTCCAAGAGATTCCCGTTTACTTATTTTAATTTTTGACATAAGAAGAAACCCTGATGAACTTGATATTAACTTAATTAAGTTTGTAAAGCATATTAAAAAGCCTTTTTGTATGGTGTTAAATAAGATAGATACTCTTTCTAAAAAAGAAATTGATAAACAGGTTAAAAATTATATAGAAGTTTTTAGGTTAAATCCTAATTTTCCAATATTTTTGACATCTTGTAAAAAAAAAGAAAACATAGAACCTTTGAGAAAATTCATTTTATCAAAAATAAAAGCTTATTAAATTTTTACGCTCATACCGTCATAGCAAGCTCTTATTTTTAATCCAAACTCATCACTCAGCTCTTGAGCTACTTTAAAAGGATTGACTTTAAGCATGGTCATCCCAAAATGAGTAAGGATAACTTCTTCAGGTTTTATTTTACTTAAAATCTTTTTTACATCTGAAATACTTAAATGTAAAACCCCTTCCTTTGGGGTGTATCTTACAGTATAAATTACAAGGATATTTGAGGAGGCAAATTCATCTTCTAATTTTTCGAAATAGGCTGTATCAGTTATAAAACCAATAACCTTATCTTCTGGAAGATGAAAAAGTAGCCCATAATTTTCTGCTGTATGTTTAAGTAAACAAGTAGTGCTAAATTTAAAGGGAAAATTTTCATAAAAAGTATTAGGTTTTAAGATTTCTATTTTTTTAAGATAGGACTGAAGATAAGAGAGTAAAATCCCTTCTTTTAAAGCACTTTCTGTTAAAAATAGAGTTCCTCTTTTTTTAAATCCTCCTTCAGTGACAGCATCAACTATAATATTTAAATCCGCTGAGTGGTCTAAATGTTGATGAGAAACTATAATAGTTTCTATTTTTTCAATAGGGATTTTCCTTTTGGCAAGGTAAACTAAGGTTCCTGGACCAGGGTCAAGAAGTAAATAAGAATCATTAATATTTATAACAGTTCCAGCAGAAGCTCTTAATTGTTTAGCAACTACGTAACGGGCACCAGCTGTTCCTAAAAATATAATTTCACTCACAAAACTAATCTTATTTAATTTTTAATATATTTTCAAGATTATTATTGATATTATGAGAAAAGCTATAACCAAATTTTACCTTACTATAAAGATCATCCCTTACAAGAGATTGGACTTGACAAAAAATTTTACTGTATTATATTTTTTTTAAAATAAAAATTTTTATAGGAGGTGTATTATGGAAGAGGTAAAAGAAATAATTAGCATGCCAAGAATTGGAGATCAGGCACCAGCCTTTGAAGCAATGACTACAATGGGTCCTATTAAGTTTCCTGATGATTTTAAAGGTCAATGGGTGGTATTTTTTTCCCATCCAGCAGATTTTACACCTGTTTGTTCCACCGAGTTTTTAGCCTTTGCCCAAATGAATGATGAGTTTACTAAAAGAAATGTTCAACTTTTAGGTTTAAGTATAGATAGCGTTTTTTCCCATATAGCTTGGATAATGAACCTTAAAGAAAAAACCGGGATTGAAATTCCTTTTCCTATTGTAGCAGATGCTGACGGAAGAGTGGCTAAACTTTATGGTATGTTACATCCAGGAGAAAGCTCCACTGCTACTGTAAGAGCAGTTTTTATCATAGACCCCAATGGAAAGATAAGAGCTCTCATTTATTATCCTCTTTCTGCAGGAAGAAATATGAGAGAGATCTTAAGATTGATAGATGCTTTACAGACAGCAGATAAACATGGTGTAGCAACTCCGGCTGACTGGGTGCCTCAGCCTCAAGTTTGGGAGTTTACCGAAGAAAATACTAAAGTGATAGTACCTCCGCCAACCAATTATGAAGAAGCTGTAAATAGATTAAAACAGGGATATGAATGTATTGATTGGTATTTCTGCAAGAAAAAATTAAGCTAAAGGAGAAAAAAATGTCTGCTGGATGTGTAAGCCCTGATGGAAAACTTAGTGAAAGAGCAGTCGAACTTCTTAAGCTTTTGGATGAGAAAGGTAAGATTTCAGCTTCTGAGGTAGCAGGATTAACTAAAAGACCTCTTTTTCAAGTAAGAAGTTCTTTAAGAGAGCTTACTGAGGCTGGTTTTATTGCTTGCGAAGGAGAAGAATATAGTCTTACAGAAAAAGGGCGTTCTGCCCTTTGTTAAATCTGCAAACCATTTATAAAATTTGTAAGGTGGCAAAGTATCTTTTGTCACCTTCCTTTTCTTTAAAAAATCAATTCTTTTTTATTTAAGCTAATTAAAGGATACACAATATCTTATCTTTTGAAGTCTTTTCTGATATAATAAAGAGGAAATTCAATTAAGATATAAATCTTGCTGAGAAATATTAATGAAATTTGATTTTACTGGTTGCGGTTCACTAAACTGGGATATATTTTTTGAGGTAGAAGATCTTTCTAAACTAAAATTTGAAAATCTAAAAATTCTTCCAGGAAGAGAAATCGTTTTAGAAAGAAGTCAGTTTTTAAAGTTTTTAAAATTTTTAGAAAAAAAGGGAAAGGTTCTTTTTGAATGTGGAGGAGGCTCGGGAGCAAATACAATTTATGCTTTATCTTTATGGGGGTTTAACAATACCTTTTTAGGAGCAACTGGAAAGGATGAATTTGGTAAAAAAATAATTGAAGAATTTGAAAAAGTAAATTTAAATACAGATTTTATTATAAAAAAGGGTGAGACAAGTTTAGCTATAATTTTACTTGATAAAAGAAAAGATAGATTTATAGCTGTTAGCTCAGGAAATAGTGAAGATTTTCTTCAAGAAGTAAAAATCAATTTATTTCAGTTTGAAAGTACTTTTCATTTTTCTTCTTTTGCTAGTAAAAGTGGTCAAGAATTTCAGAGAAAAATTTTATCCCATTTAAATTTTAAAATTTCTTTTGATCCCGGAGAAGTTTATGCCAATTTAGGTAAAGAATTTTTATTTTTTTGGTTTAAAAACACAGAAATTTTATTTATTACCAAATATGAATTAGAAAAAATAGGGTTATCTCTGAAGGAGTTATTAAACTTAGGAATTGATAAGATATTTTTAAAAAAAGGAAAGGAGGGTGCAGAACTTCATTCTAAAGAGAAAAGTTTAGAAATGTCAGTTTATGAGGTAGAAAAAATAGTTGATAATACAGGAGCAGGAGATTATTTTAATGCCGGAGTTTTAGCAGGTATTAAATATGGTTTTTCAGAGGAAAATATATTGAAATTAGGTGTTTATTCAGCAGGCATAAGCCTTAGAGATTTCGGAAGAAAGGGATGTTTAACTAAAAAGGAGTTTCAAAAATATGTGGATTTGTTAAAATAGTTTTCAAAATGAAAACTAAAGAAAAAATCCCTAAAAATATTGATAGGCTTTTAAAAAGCCTTTCTCAAGAAGATTCCCTTTTCGGAGAGATTTATCTTGAATCTGTTGAGGTTTTCAAATTAATTTTAGAACCAGACAGAATAGATGAAATTAATTGGGGTAAAGAAGAAGGTATAGCTTTCAGGAAAATAGATGAAAAATTTAAAATTAAATTTGCCTATTCCTCCAATTTGGAAGATACAATAGCTTTAGAAGATTTGGTAAAAGTTGGCTTAAAAGAGAAATTTTTAGAACCTAAAAAAGAAAGATCTTTGATTTCCGAATTTGGTAAACTTGAAAATTATGAATTATATCTTAAAGAGAGATTAGAATTTTTAGAGGAGCTAAAGAAAAAAGTTAAAAAGACAGAAAACATTAAACATTATAAAATTGGATTAAGTGAAATAAAAAAAGAGATTGTTATTTTAAATTCTGAAGGAAAGTTGATAGAAGATGAGAGGGTTTATTCTAAACTTATTGCTATAGTTATTGCTGAAAAAGATGGAGTTTTAGAAAGAGGGTATGAGGTTTTTGGAGGAGCTCTTTCTTTTGAAAAAATTAAGGAATTACCAGAGGTATTAAACATTTCTGAAAGAGCAAGTGATCTTGCTTTAATTATGCTTTCTGCTAAAAAAGCTCCTGCAGGGACTATGCCTGTCATCCTTTCAGGAACAGCAGGTGGAACCATGATTCATGAAGCAGTAGGACATGGGCTTGAGGCAGATCATGCTGAAGAAGGATTATCTATTTACTCAGGTAAAATGGGAGAGAAGGTTGCAAGTGAACTTATTACTGTTATTGATGATGCAACTTTACCCTCACTTTATGGATTTTATAGATTTGATGATGAAGGAACACCTGCGCAAAAGGTGGTTTTAATTGAGAAAGGCGTTTTAAAGAATTTTCTCTATGATAAATACTTTTCTTTAAAATACGAAAAAAAATCTAATGGTCACGGGAGAAGACAAGACTATAGACACATTCCTATACCAAGAATGGCAAATACTTATATAGAAAAAGGTCCTCATAAACCTGAAGAAATAATAAAAAGTATAGAAAAAGGGCTTTTAGTTAAAAAGATGGGAGGAGGAGAAGTAAATCCATTAACAGGGGATTTTGTTTTTGAAGTAAGAGAAGGTTATTATATAGAAAAAGGAGAAATTGCCTATCCTGTTAAAGGGGCAACTCTGGTAGGGAATGGTCCTAAAGTATTAGAAATGATTGATATGGTAGGAGATGACTTAAAATTTATTCCTGGAACCTGTGGTAAAGATGGGCAAGGAGTTCCTGTAGCAGATGGTCAACCTACGCTTAGAATTCCTGAACTTACAGTAGGTGGAATTATAGAATAGGGAGGGAAAGAAATGTGTGGCATTTTTGGAATATATGGAGTAGAAAAAGCAGCTAATTATACTTATTTGGGTCTATATGCCCTTCAACATAGAGGTCAGGAAAGTGCAGGTATTGTGGTTTATGATGGAAAAAAGACGAAAGAATGGAAAGGATTAGGTTTAGTGAGTGAAGTTTTTAATGAGGAAATACTAAAAAACCTTTCAGGTTATATATCCATAGGACATGTAAGATATTCCACCACTGGTTCTACTGTTCTTCAAAATGTTCAACCTTTTTGTGTAAATTTTGCTAAAAAAACTTTAGCTATTGCTCATAATGGAAATCTTGTTAATGCACATCAAATTAGATGTGAACTTGAAGAAGATGGACATATTTTTCAAACCACCATGGATAGTGAAGTAATTTTGCACTTAATAGTTAAAAACCTTAAAAAGGGACTTATTAATGCAATCGCAGAAACAATGAAAAGAATTAAAGGAGCTTATTCAATTTTGCTTCTTTATGAAGGTACTCTCGTTGCCTTTAGAGACCCTTGGGGTTTTAGACCCTTATCTTTTGGAATGTTTAATGGAGGGTATGTTATTGCCTCTGAAACTTGTGCTTTTGATTTAATAGGAGTTCAGTATTTAAGAGACATAGAGCCAGGAGAAATACTTATAATAGATAAAGAGGGACCAAAATCCTATAAAGTCTTTAAAAAAGAAAAATTCAATTTAAGTCATTGTATTTTTGAATTCATATATTTTGCAAGACCAGATAGTTATATATTTAATAAAAATGTATATTTAGTGAGAAAAAATCTTGGGAAAAATCTTTACAAAGAGTGTCCCCTTCAGGCAGACTTTGTAATGCCTTTTCCAGATTCAGGCAATTATGCAGCTATAGGTTATTCTCAAGCAAGTGGTCTACCAATAGAATTAGCTATGATAAGAAATCACTATATAGGAAGAACTTTTATTCAGCCTTCAGAAAAGATTAGAAGTATTTCTGTAAAAATGAAATTAAACCCAGCTAAAGACATTTTAAAAGGAAAGGAAGTAATTATAATTGATGATTCCTTAGTTAGAGGGACAACTTCTCGTAACAGACTTAAAAGTATAAAAGAAGCAGGGGCTAAAAAAATCCATTTCTTACTTTCTTGTCCACCTCTTAGATTCCCATGTTTTTTTGGTATAGATTTTCCGTCCTCTGCGGAATTAATCGCACATAAGCATTCTATAGAAGAAATTAGAAAATTTTTGGATATTGACACCCTTTATTATTTAAGTATTGAAGGGCTTTTATCAGCAGTTGAAGACTTAAGAGATAAGGTATGTTTAGCTTGCTTTACAGGAGAATATCCCATAGAAGTAGACTTTAGTTTTAGAAAAGATATTGCTGAAGTTTAGTATTATGAAAGCCTACAAAAATTTACAAGAATTTATAGAGGTTTTAGAAAAGGAAAAAGAGCTTTTAAAAATAAATATTGAAGTTTCTCCAGAGCTTGAGATTACAGAGATTACTGATAAAGTTTGCAAATTAAACGGTCCTGCACTTTTTTTTGAGAAAGTAAAAGACTACAAAATACCTGTAGTAACTAATCTTTTTGGGAGTTTTAAAAGAATTTGTCTTGCTTTTGGAGTAAAAGAGATTGAAGAACTTGCTTTAACTTTAATTAATTTCATAGAAATAAAAAAAATGGAAGGTTTTTTTGAAAAATTAAAATTTATTCCTAAACTTTGGCAAGCTAAAAATTTTTTTCCTAAATTAGTTGACAAAGCACCTTGTCAAGAAATAGTTTGGACAAAAGAAAAAGTTGATTTATTTAAACTTCCAATTTTAAAATGCTGGCCAAAAGATGGAGGGCGTTTTATTACACTTCCCTGTGTTATAACTAAGGATCCAGAGACAGGTATGCGCAATATAGGAATGTATAGAATGCAGGTCTTTAGTAAAAATGAGACTGGTATGCATTGGCAAATTCATAAAGTAGGAGCAAAACATTATCAGAAAGCAGAAAAACTTGGGCAAAGACTACCTGTTGCAGTTGCCATAGGACCAGATCCTGCAGTAATTTATTCTGCAACTGCTCCTCTTCCTGAAGATATAGATGAACTTCTTCTGGCAGGATTTTTAAGAGGAAAACCTGTTGAACTTGTCAAATGTTTAACTATTCCTTTAGAAGTTCCTGCCGAGTCTCAAATTATTCTTGAAGGTTATGTAGAACCTTATGAAAGAAAATTAGAAGGACCATTTGGGGACCATACAGGATATTATACTCCTCAGGATTATTATCCAGTTTTTAAGGTAACTTGTATTACTATGAGAAAAGATGCTGTATATCCTGCAACAGTTGTAGGTAAACCTCCTATGGAAGATTGCTATCTTGGTAAAGTGACTGAAAGGCTATTTTTACCTCTTATTAAAAAAATTTTGCCAGAAGTGGTAGACATAAATCTTCCTTGGGAAGGAGTTTTTCATAATTTGGCTTTTGTTTCTATAGATAAAAGATATCCAGGACATGCTTTTAAAGTAGCTTCAGCTCTTTGGGGACTTGGGCAAATGATGTTTACTAAGATAATTGTTATATTTGATAAAGAAGTTAATGTACAAGATTTAAGTTCCGCATTGTTTTACATGACTGGGAATGTAGATCCAGAAAGAGATATAATGATAGTAAAAGGACCTGTTGATGCCCTTGATCATGCAAGTCCTCAGCCCTGCTTTGGATCTAAAATGTGTATTGATGCTACAAAAAAATGGAAGGAAGAAGGATATACTCGGGAATGGCCAGAAGAGATAGTAATGACAAAAGAAATTAAAGAAAAGATTGACAAAATTTGGAAAAAACTTAGAATTGAAGAATTTTTAAAAAAAGAGTTAAAAAATCTATGAAAGTAGCTATAATGAGTGATAGTCACGATTCAATTCTCAATTTACAAAAAGCTATAGAGATCTGTTTAAAAGAAAATTGTGAAAAAATTTTTCATTGCGGAGATTTGATTTCACCCTTTATGATTCCTATTCTTGGGGAGTTTAATAAAGAAATACACCTAATTTTAGGGAATAACCCAGGAGATATTTATCTTTTAATTCAAAAAATTTTAGAATATCCTAATATAAAGCTTTATGGAGATAATGCATTTTTAGAGATAGAAAGATACAAAATTGCTATGGTTCATTATCCTAAGATAGCTTATGCTTTAGCAAAAACAGAAGAATATGATTTTATTTTTTGTGGACATACTCATAAGTATGAGATAAAGGAAATAGGTAAAACCTTAGTTATAAATCCTGGAGAAATTTTAGGAAAGGAAGGAGCTCCAAGTTTTGTTATTCTGGATTTAAAAACAAGAAAATATGAAAAAATAACCTTTTAAGGAGAAAAAGAAATATGCGCTGGAGTAAATTTTTTATTCCTACCTTAAGAGAGGATCCATCTGAAGCTGAAATAATAAGTCATAAATTTTTGCTCAGAGCAGGAATGATAAGAAAACTTGCCTCTGGTATTTATAACTTTTTACCTTTGGGATTTAAAGCTTTAAAAAAGATAGAAAATATTGTAAGATGTGAGATGAATAAAGCAGGAGCCTTAGAAATTCTTATGCCTCTTGTTCAACCAGCAGAACTTTGGAAAGAAACCGGACGTTGGGATGCTTATGGAAAAGAACTTTTAAGATTTAAAGATAGAAAGGAACATGATTTTTGCTTAGGACCTACTCATGAGGAAGTAGTTACTGAAATAGTAAGAAGAGATGTAAAATCCTATAAAGAACTTCCTCTTATTCTTTATCAAATAGCAGTAAAATTTAGAGACGAGATTCGTCCAAGATTTGGCATTATGAGAGCAAGAGAGTTTATAATGAAAGATGCCTATTCATTTGATGCAGATTGGAATGGATTAGAAAAAAGTTATCAACTAATGTATGAAACCTATGAAAAGATTTTTACCAATTGTGGACTTAAATTTAAGGCAGTTGAAGCTCATACAGGAGCTATAGGAGGAGATGTTTCTCATGAATTTATGGTACTTGCTGAAACAGGGGAAGATGTCATAGCCTTTTGTGAAAAGTGTGGATATGCTTCTAATATAGAGCTTACCCCTGCTATTTTTGGGGGAAGATATCCTTCTGAGCCTGAAAAACCATTAGAAAAGGTTTATACTCCAGGAGTTAGAACTGCTCAAGAAGTAGCAGATTTTTTAGGACTTCCTGTTTCTAAAATAACTAAAACTTTAATTTACATTGTTGAGGAAAAAGAAGCTGTTGCTGTTTGTTTAAGAGGAGATCATGAAGTAAATGAAGTAAAACTTGAAAAATTATTTTCTGGAAAAACTTTTAGAATGGCTGGTGTTGAAGAAGTTAGAAAAATTGTAGGAGCAAGTCCTGGGTTTATTGGACCAAAAGATTTAAAAATAAAAGTAATTGCTGATAAAGCTTTAGAAGGGTACCCTAATTTTGTGATAGGAGCAAATGAGGATGAATATCACTATCTAAATGCTAATTTAGGATCTACTTTCAAACCTGATATAATAGCAGATATAAGGAAAGCTACCTTGGGAGACCTATGTCCAAGGTGTAGAGAAACTTTAAGTTTTACAAGGGGTATAGAAGTGGGGCATATTTTTAAATTAGGGGCAAAATATAGTGAACCTATGAAAGCTATGTTTTTAGATAAAGACGGGAAAATGAAGCCCTTTATAATGGGATGTTATGGTATTGGTGTAAGTAGAGTACTTGCCGCAACTATTGAGCAGAATCATGATGAAGAGGGAATAATTTTTCCTTGGCAGATTGCACCTTTCCAAATCGCTATAGTATATTTAAAAGAAGATTTTAAAGAGAGTGCAGAAAAAATTTATAAAAATTTGTCTCAAAATTGGGATGTAATTTTGGATGATAGAAAAGAAAGACCAGGAGTTAAATTCAAAGATATGGATTTAATAGGGATTCCTCTTCAGGTAATTTTAGGCAAAAGCTATGAAAAAAATAAGGAACTTGAGGTCAAAATAAGAAAAACAGGAGAAAGAAAATTTGTTAAAAGAGAAGAATTAGAAAATTTTGTGAGGAATTTTGAAAATGAAAGAAATTAAAATTTCAGAACTTGCAAAAAAAATAAACGGAACCTTAATAGGAGAAGATTTTGAGGTAGAAGGAATAAACGCTATTCCTTTAGCTAAAGAAAAAGACTTAATTTTTGTGGATTCTCTTAAAAGGGTAGAGGAAGCCCAAAAATCAAAAGCTAAGGCAATATTGTGTCCAGAGGGGTTTGCCAAATATTTTCCTCAAAAATCGGTTATAGAAGTAAAAAATGTGAGAGTTGCCTTTGCTAAATTGACTAAACTTTTTAAAATAGAAATAGAACCAAAATGGGGTATAAGTAGTTATGCTTTTATAGAAGAGGAAGTAAAGATAGAAGAGCCTTGTGCAATATATCCTTTAGTATACATTCAAAAGGGAGCAAAAATAGAAAAGAATGTAGTAATTTATCCAGGAGTTTTTATAGGAGCTTACTCAGAAGTCAGGGAAAATACAATCATTTATCCCAATGTAGTAATCTATCCTTACACTAAAATTGGTAAAAATTGCATAATTCACGCAGGAGTAGTAATAGGTGCAGATGGTTTTGGTTTTGCTCAAGAAGAGGAAGAAGAAGGATATAAAAACATAAAAATTTATCATTTTGGAAGTGTAGAGATAGAAGATGAGGTTGAGATAGGTGCAAATACAACAATTGATAAAGCTGTTTTTGGAAAAACAATTATAGGAAGGGGAACTAAAATTGATAATTTGGTGCAGGTAGGACATAATGTTAGGGTAGGGAAAGAAAATATTCTTGTTTCTCATACAGCTATTGGTGGAAGTGCGGTTTTAGAAGATTATGTAATGCTTGGAGGACAAGTTGGAGTAGCTCCTTATAGTAAAATTAGAAAAGGTGCAAAAGTAGCAGGTAAATCAGGTGTAACAGGGGAAGTTGCACCTTACGAAGAAGTAGCAGGAATTCCTGCAATTAAAGCAGATATCTGGAAAAGAGCAGTAATTATTTTTGCTAAACTTCCTGAAATTTATAAAGAATTAAAAAAATTTATAAAAACAGAAACTTAGATAAAATCTCTCATTGCAGTGGCAACCGCTATCGCTCCCTGGGTATTGACTATTTTTGTATAATCTGGATCAAAATTATCAGAAAATTTAACAAATTTTTTCAAATCAATTGTTTGTGTATTAATTTTTAAAGAATTATTTAAGATTTCACCTATATTAGGAATGTTTGCACCCCCGCCTACTAAAAATATATTTTCAATGGTTAAGTTAAATTTTCCTGTTACAAACTTGATAGTAGTTTCTAATTCGTCAAGAACTTCTTTAATATAATTTTTATAAATTTTTTTAACCTCAGGATGATTATCCCTTTCTGGATTTACTATTAAAGCTTCTGCAGTATCAACATCTACTTTTAAATTTTTAATTATATCTTTTCTTAAATTTTTCATTCCTAAATTAAAGAGTTCTCTACTATATATAGGTACTTCTTTTTCACAAAAGAGTAATTTAATTTTACTATCTCCCCAGTCTACAATAACCTTAGTTTTTTCTCCATAAATTACTTCTATAAGATTATGTAAGTTTACAAAATCTGCATCAATATTATTAGCTTGATATTCCAAGGTTTTTATAAGGGTCTCATATTGTTCAATTATTTCTTTTTTAGCTACAAGATAAAAGATTTGATAAAAATCTTTTTTGGGAATTATATAATAACTATAATAAACATCTTCAATCTTATAAGGGATTTCATCATTTATCTTAGTTTTTATTTCTTCTTCATTAGGGATATGTGAACTTTTGAAAGAATCAAAAATTACAAGGTCATAAGGAAGTGAAAGGTTAACTATTTTAGTGTTACTTCTAAAAACATCTAAAACATTTTGTATATTGGAAAGTAAATATTGAAAATCGTTAATAATTCCATTTATAATAACATTTTTATAGGTTCTTCCTCGAACAAAATTAGTTAAAATTGGTTCTCCTTTAATAATTTGAACTTCAGCTATTTTAATAGAATAACTTCCTAAATCAAAGGCTAATATTCCTTTCTTTCCTAATTTACTTTTATCTATAATACTTTGGAATCTGGGGAAAAATTTTTTTATCATAATTTTTTCTCTCCCTTTTTAAGTATTTTTAATTTTTGCATAATTTATGCTACCTCTATCTATTGAACTTTCAAGAGAGGAACTGATTTTTTTATGAAAAAATTCCAAATCCTTTAGGAAGTTTGCTTCTACATCTAAAAGCCACTTTTTTAAATCATTTTTAGCAAGCTTTAGATAGGAATTGACTTGCTTTTTCCAGATTTTCTTAAGCCTTCTGTTTTTGTCTTTTAATTTTTTAATTATGTATATGGGTCCAAATAAGGTAGAAACTGCTGGAATAGCTTTTAAAGTTATTGTTTCAGGTATAGCTACAGTTGCAATAATTCCTCCTGCACTTAAAGCAATTCCTGGTGCTGCAGTAATAGTTTTATCTAATAACCCTTCTTCCTCTTTTATTTTAATAGGTTGAGGTTTAAAACTTCCATTTTCTGAAAGAGCTTCAATTCTAATTTTATCTCTAAGATTTTCTTTAAAAAATTTATGTTGATGCTCAATATGCATATTTTTAATTTTTTCTAATATTTCTTTCATAAGATAATTTAAAAGGGTATCCAGCAAAACCTCAGCTTTTTCTTTTAAAAGTTTACGAGGGTACTGTTTTACAAATTCTCTCAAAAAGTAAATATCAAGGTCTTTGTCTAAAATGAAAAAGATTTCATTTTTAATAAGTTCAATTTCTTTAGAAATATCATCTTCTAACCTTTTCTCTATTTGTTTAAGAATTTTAGGTTCTATCATTTTGATAATCCTTTCATAAATCCTTCTATTATTTTTACCTCCTTTTCAATTAAAGCAATATTTTTTTCAAGCATAAGAATTTCATAATCAATCCTCTCATTTGATTTTAATTCCTTTTTAAGATTTTCCAAATAGCTTCGTTTTTCTTCTAACAATTTTCTTATACTCTTTTTGTAAAATTCAAAGGCTCTATAAAATTGATCTCTTAGCTCCTCAATTACATCAATAAAGCTTTCTATAAGGTTATTTTTAAGAGTTTTAAAAAATACTTCACCATCTATAACTTCTTTTACTCCTACAACTACTTTTTTTGTTCTACTTGATTTTAGCCATTTCCAAGGTTTTAAAAAATTCCAATTTTCTACAATACCTTCCACAACTTCTTTTGTAATTTCTTCTTTTTTAGCCACTGCTTTTCTACAGCTTTCTTCTATAGCAGAAAAATCAATTTTAGGAATTTGAATGTTATATTCTTCTTTAAACTGTTCACCTACTTGTTCAAGTTTTTCTTTAAAAAACTTACTTATATTTCTAATATTTTCTTGTACGATCATATTAAGATCGTTTTCGGCATCTCTATAATATTTTCTTAATTCTTCTATATCGGTTGATTTTATAAATTTATCGTAATAATTAATTTTTAAATTATCAAGAGAATTTTCTATAGGAGAATGAACTCCTATAAAAATAGTTGCTGCTTCTTCTAAAACAGAATAACAGTATGTCTCAAGTTTTTTAAGACCTTTTTGTCTTTTTTCAATTTCTGCTAAAAATTCTTCTCTGTTTTTTCTGACTCTGCAATAATTGAATAGTTTCCTGGTGAATATTTATCTGCTCTTTATATCCCGCCTTTATTAATTCTAAAATAGTTATTAATTCTGAAAAAGGAGCAGAAAGTAAGAAACTCTCAAGAACTGGTATCAATTTTTCAAAACCTGAATATTTAATAAATGCTTCTTTATCATCTAATCTTTCTTCCTCAGCAAGATCCTTAAAGTAAACAATCCACTTTCTTTTTTGTCTTTGTTCCCTTTTTATTTCCTCGAGGGTTTTTCCCCTTTCTAAATCTTCATAAATTAATTTTAATACACTATCAACTATAAAAATTCTATCAGGAGAAATAAGAGAACTGTAGATGCGTTTAGCTTCTTCTAAAAGTCTCTCTTTTTCCTCAAAAAATACTGCAGAATGGGTTAATATTAAGAATAGGTTTTCCTTGCTCTTATTAGTTATTACCGAGGAAATAAATCTTTTAAAGGATTCTGATTCTATAGGTTTAATTGGGTGAATAAACAAAATAGCATTAGCTTTATCTAAAAAAGAAAAAGAAATGTCATGAATTCCTCCTACAGCATTAACTCCAGGCATATCAACTAACCTTATTTCATCAAATTCCCAAGGAAAGGGATAACCTAATTCTATTTTTACAGGGATATTATCACGGGATCTTGAAAAGGCATAATTTTCCAATTTATATTTTAATTCTCTAAGATTTTCCATTCCTGATTTTTCTTCCAGATATTTTATAAATTCATTATCTATTATATTTAGTTCGCCATTTTCAAGAATATAAAGATCAATTAAATTAACAGGAATGTCTCTATAATCCTCAGGAATAGCTGCTATTTCTTTTAATTTTTCTTTTAAAACTTCCTTTGGGCTTTCCTCAATAAGTTCTGTTTTTCCAGAAGCATAAGTTACTTTTAAGTAAGGTCTTTTAGAATAAAAGATTTCTATCAATGCATTGGTAGCTTGTAAAACATCAGTAGGAAGGATTTCTTCTTTTATTAAACTGTTAATAAAGGTTGATTTTCCTGCTTTTACTTCACCTGCCACAGCTATAAGAAACTGATTATTTTTGAGATTTTCTATTCTGGTTTCTAAACTTTTTATATCAATTCCGTCATTTAAGTCACCTCTTAAATCTTTGTAATTTTTAAAAAGCTCAAAAATTTGTTGTTTATAAATTTTATAATCACTTAATTTAAAGTTTGGTTTCTTAATATTTTGATCTAAAAACATCTTTACCCTTTATTTAGAATAATATTCTAAATATTTCTCTCTTAAATCTTCTAAGTATAATTTCAATCTTCTACTTACAGTTTTTAGTTGTTGAAATAGTCTTTCTACTTTCAGAAAATCTTCCATATTATAGGCAATTATTAATTCTTTTCCTATATTGTGAAGTGTTTTATAAGTTCCTTCAAATTCGCTGAAGTCAAAATCTTTAACCATTTGTTTAAACTTCTCACCCTCTTCACTGTAGTACCATTTACCTATAGGAAAGGCTTGATAATCTCCCCATCTTTCTGGGTCAAGTCTATCAATCCCTTTAATGTGAGCTTGTAATCTAAGTACATAACGGTCAATATCTTTTTCAAAAAGATCAAAAAGAAGTTCTTCCATTTTTCTTGTTTTAACAGTGGAAGCTACTGTTTTCATATAAGAGGAAATTAACAAGGTTTCGTAAGTATTTTCACTTATTTTATCCATTAATTGGCTAATTTCTGAAGATACTTGGTTTATTTCTTCAAAAGCTTTATTAATTGCTTCAGAAGTTTTTACTCCCTTTTCAATATTTGTAGCTATATCTAAGGCTAACTCATTTATTTTATCCCCCAAATTAAAAACTTCAGTTAAAATTTCTTTTAATTGGGCATCATTGGTAATTTCTTGCCCCTTTTCAACTTTACTTTTTATCTCTTTAGCAACATTATTAATATTACTTGTAAGTCTTGAGATTTCACCTATAGTTAATCCGAAATCATCTACTACTATAGAGGTCTGAGCCACTTTCAAGTTTTGAAATTTTATTTTTTCATTCACACTATCTACTAATTTAAATATATCGTCAACTTGTTCAACTAATTTAATAGAATAATCAAGTGTTTTAGAAGAAAAATTTCTCATATGTTCTAAAACCTTATCCATACTATTAGCAATTTTTCCTACAAGGTCTTCTCTATCTTTTATTCTTTCTTCTACAGATAAAGTTAAATCTCCCTCTGCCATTTTATTTAAAAGGTAAGTTACTTTTTCTAAAGGCCTATGAGCTATGTAAATATAAGTTAAATATACTAAAATAGAAGCAGTAATAATTCCTCCCAAGCCTAAAAATATATAAAGAGGAATAATAAGTTTAAGTTCTTTTATTATATAATCTATAGGTAAAGTGATGCTTATAGCACCTATAACTTCATTTTCTGAAACATTATAATGGCATCTTAAACATTCAGCTTGAGCTCTAATTGGATAAATTCCTTTTAATTTTTCTTTTTCAAAATCAACAAAAACTTTTTCAATTCCTCCTGAGAGAATCTTTGCTTCTTCTTTATCCATAGCATAATATTCAGGACTTTCTTTTCCAAAAAGCTCATCTATTTTTGAGGTTCTTATTATTCTTACATCTTTTTGCTTCTTTAAAAATTCTTCTCTTATAATTTTATAATTACCAATTGGATTTCCTTCCATTTTTTCAATTAGGGCTCCATGTTTTATTATGGTATCATTAATAAGGTTAAATTGATTTTTCAAAATTATATTTTTTGCATGATTAATTCCCACATAATAAGCCATAAAAGAGGTAACTACAATGGTGAGAACAATTAAAATAATAAAGCATATGACAATTATAGGAACTATTTTTTGATGAAGTTCTAAGGTTCTATTTAATTTTCTAAACCAGCTTCTTAATCCCATTTTTTAAAAACCTCCTTTTTATTTTTTTATTTTAATTCCTAAAAAGGGACCATACTTTTTATCCATAGTAAGTATGTGATTTAACCACCAATTTTTTAAAAATTTAAGAATTTCTAAAAAATTAATTTCTTCTTCAGGATTTTTTAAAAATTTATTGAGATTTTCTTTAAATTTTTTATGCTCCTCTTTATGTATATGAGCTTCTGGATATTCATATTTTTCCATTAGTTCTTCTTCTAAGGCAAAATGCTTTTCAAAGTAGTTTATTAAAGAATCAAGAGCTTCTTTTAAAGCTTTTTTGTCTACATTTAGTCTTATAGCATCATAGATAGCATTAAACATATTAATAAGTTTTTTATGTTGTATATCTACCTCAGGTATACCTGTAGCTAAACTTTCATCCCAATTTAAAAAAGGCATTAAACCTCCTATATACTTATGCTTGTAATTATTAAATAATATTATAGTTGTGTCAAGATAAACATTTTTAATTTTATTCTTAATTTTATTCGGAAAAATAAAAGTTTTAATAAAATTTATTTTGGATTGACAATTTTTTAGGATGGTATAATTTTTTTAAAAAAAAGCTTTTTAAATGCCCCCATCGTCTAGTGGACCAGGATACTGGCCTCTCACGCCAGAGACACGGGTTCGAATCCCGTTGGGGGCGTTTACTGAGTTATCAAATGTGTTATTTTTTAGAAATAAGTAAAAATTTAATTATACTTTTATTAATTTTTACCATTAATTTATATGGAAAAAGTTTTATTGAGCTTCCTCCCCCTCATTATAAAGGCACTGTAACATTAGAGGAAACTTTAAAAGAAAGAAGATCAGTTAGAGAATTTTCTTCTCATTCACTTAGTTTACAAGAGATTTCTCAACTTTTATGGGCTATGCAAGGTATAACTGAGTCTTCAGGTGGTAGAACTGCCCCTTCTGCAGGCGCTTTGTATCCTTTGGAAATATATTTAGTAGTGGGTAATGTTAAAGCCCTTCCTTCTGGAATTTATAAATACGAACCTTTTAAACATAGACTTATAAAAATTAAAGAGGGTGATAAAAGAGAGGAACTTTCTTATGCTGCCTTAGGTCAACCATGGGTTAAAAAGGCAGCAGTTAATTTTGTTATTGCAGCAGTTTATGAGAGAACCACAAGGAAATACGGAGAAAGAGGTATAAGATATGTTCATATTGAAGTAGGACATGCTGCTCAGAATTTACTTTTACAGGCAACAGCACTTGGGATTGGAGCTGTTCCTGTGGGTGCTTTTTATGATAGGGAAGTAAAAGAAGTTGTTGGACTAAAAAATGAGGAGCAACCTCTTTATATTATTCCAGTGGGGAAAAAGAAATAATATAATTTATTAAAAGGAGGTGCCTATGAAAAGACATTTTATTTTAAATTTCTTATTTTTCTTCTTTATTATTTTTTTCTTTGATTTATTAGGATATTCTGAGGAGAAAATACAGGTTGCCAATGAAGAATGGATACTCTTAAACACTTCTCCGAAAGAGGAAAAGCTATTTTATTCTCCAAATAGTATTAAAAAGCTCTCAAAAGATAAAATAAGATTAAATATTTTATATTATCCTTCCTCAGAAGTAGTTAACAGATGTAAAAATTATTGGATTCAGTGGTTTTGTAGTGGTGAATATAGAGAGGTTTTATGGGAAGGGCTTCCAGAGGAGGATAACAAAAAGTGTGAAACTTTAAAATACGGTATTTATGAATATGAGATAGATTGTGCAAAAAGAAAATATAAAGATAAAAATTGGGCATGGTATAATAAAGAAAATGAAATATTATATTCTCGTAAGTCTGTAGGAATTTCTTTTCTTTCAATTCCTGAAGATTTAATCAAGGATAAAATCTTTGAAAGGGTTTGCCAATATTAAAAAAATTAAATGGAAGTTGATTTTCTTCTTATTAATCCTTGGATTTATGATTTTTCTGCCTATGATTTTTGGCTTAGACCTTATGGACTGCTTCTTCTTGGTGGTAAACTAAGAAAGCTTGGTTATTCAATATATTACATAGATCTTCTTGATCCCTTTCATCAAGAACTTCCTAAAAGACCAAAGAGAAAAGAATTTGGCACAGGGCACTTTTGTAAAGAAACTGTCCCTAAACCTGTTTATTTTAATGATATTCCTCGAAAATTCTATAGATACGGATTACCTTTTTCTATATTTAAAAAAATCATCAGTTCTCTAAAATTTAAAGCAATCTTTTTGACTTGCACCATGACTTATTGGTATCCTGGATTATTTGTGATACTTGATTTTATAACCCAAAATTATCCTGAGATACCTATTTATATAGGTGGAATCTATGTAAAACTTTGTTCTGAACACTTAAAATATGAGATAGAAAGGTTTTATAGAGATTTTCCTATTTATATTGTTAAAAGCGATGTTGAAGAATTTTTAGAAGCTATAAAGAAAAGTTTTTCACCCTCTGGGACGCCCTATTTAAATGATTATCCTATATTTGATATGCAAACCTCTATCCCTTATGTAATAATTATGACAAGTTATGGATGTCCTTTTAATTGTCCCTATTGTGCATCAAAAAAACTTTATCCTCAATTTAAACAAAAGAATTCAGAAGAGGTATTTGAAGAGATACTTTTTTGGCATAAAAATTATGGAATTATTGATTTTGCCTTTTATGATGATGCCCTTTTATTTAACTTTGATTCTCATTTAGCTTTAATTTTAGAGAAGATTCTTTCCTGTGGATTAAATTTACGTTTTCATACACCAAATGCTGTTCATGCAAGATTTATTACTGAGGATGTAGCAAAATTATTAAAAAAAGCAGGATTTAAAACTATAAGAATAGGGCTCGAGAGAGTAGAAAATAGATTTGATAATAAAGTTAGTATTGAAGAATTTTTGCAAGCTGTTTCTTATTTAAAAACTGCAGGCTTTAAGGAGAGAGAGCTCGGAGCTTATCTTCTTTATGGAATTCCAGATGAAAATTTTGAAGAGGTAAAAAGTTCTCTCTTATTTTTAGAAAGACATAAAATTCCTCCCTATTTAGCTGAATTTTCTCCTATTCCTGGGACACCCTTTTTTGAAATAACTAAACAATACTCCCGTTACCCTATTGAAGAAGATCCTATTTTTCATAATAATACTGTATTTCCTGCTTTAAAAAAACCTGATTGGAAAGAAATAGAAAAGCTTAAAGCTTTAGCAAGAAAAATTCGCCATTCAATTTGTAATTAATTTTAGCCAAAGAAAACTCCACTCATTTTCTCTTTGATGTTTTATAATGGAATAGCCCATATTTTGATAAATATTTATTATGTTTACTGCATCTGTATTTAAAAATCCGCTAAGAAATATATGAGAACCTATTTGAGAACAATTTTTAATAATTTTAGCTAAATTTTTAATTTCTCTATAACCAATATTTGCAAGAATTAGATGAAATTTTTCTTGAGGAATCTCTTTTTGGATAATGATCTTATCCTCCACTTTATTTAAAATTGCATTTTCTTTACATGCTTCTATGGCAAGATCATCTATATCTATAGCAAAGATGGTAGAATTTTTAAAGAGTTTTGCGCAGGCAATACTTAAAATACCAGTTCCGCACCCAATATCAATTATTTTGAGATTTGAATCCTTTATTCTTTCTTTGAAAATTTCTATGTTTTCGAGCATCATTTTAGTCGTAGGATGATGTCCTGTGCCAAAAGCTTGACCTGCTTCAATTATAACTACCACTTCATAAGGATTGGGTTCATATTTTTTCCAAGGAGGAATAATTACTAAATACTTTCCAATTTTAAGAGGTTTAAAATGGGCTTTCCAAATTTCTTCCCAGTTTTCTTCTTTTAATAGTTTGTATTCTACATCAATCTCTAAATTTTTTTCTAAAAATTCCTCAAGAAGAGCTAATTCAGGACCATTTTCCTTTAGATAAAAGATAAAATAAACTCTAAATTTTTTTTCGTTAGTTTCCCATCCTTTTTGAATATATTCATATAAGAAGTCTTCTACCTTTTCTTTTTTAGTATAAGGAACTTTTAGAATTACTTGATAAATCTTGTTTTCCATATTTAGACGTTTTCTTTTTAAAATACTAAAATATAATTTAGTTTTTAAATTTTTAAAATGTTTAACAAAAAACTATTTTACATAGGATTTATTTATTTTTTCTCGGGTCTTCCTTTTGGTTTTTTTTATACTTTTATCCCCGTATTTTTTAGAAGCGAAGGTATAGATGTAAAAACTATAGGACTTTTTTCTATAGCAGGTTTACCCTGGAGTTTAAGACTTCTTTTTGCACCTTTCATAGATAGATATTTTTACAAAAGTTTTTGGATGGGAATTTCCCTTATAGGGATTTCTGTAAGCATTTTTGCACTTTCTTTTTTTACTCCAGCTACTTTGCCTTTTTTCATATTTTTGTTTTTTATTACTTTCTTTTCAACACTTTTTGATACAGCTTCTGATGGATTT
>Ga0071330_1093939_pt1 | contig 44110 bp, 52 predicted proteins | sample GBScel77sediment_FD_63802 | JGI IMG/M metagenome (GOLD analysis project Ga0071330, IMG submission 63802) | Hot spring sediment microbial communities from Great Boiling Spring, Nevada - Cellulolytic enrichment Sediment 77C v2 (version 2) | ecosystem: Environmental > Aquatic > Thermal springs >...
GACGAGGTCAAGGTCAAATTGCTCGAATGGTACAACGCGCAATTGGAGATACTCAGAAACGAGTACGAGATGACAACAAGATAGTACCAATAGAACAAAGCCAATCTCGACGCAGAGCTACACGCACGTATCGAAACGTTACTGTAGCAGTTGGATCCGTAGCATCATCCGCTGTTCAAGTTGAACCCAATGTTCGCTCAGGACGCAGTTCGACTCATGAGCATGTATGAGCACGGGTTCAGCTTCGCGGATGCGCCAGTCATGGCAGATTACGTGTTTTAGCTTCGAAAACTGTCCGAAGTCGTTAACGCATACTCCACGGTCAATTTGTAGGCTACAAGATAGCAAATGATTGTGGAAAACACCAAGCGCTAGATAGAAGAGTCGCGTCGTAGCTGGCTCGAATACTAGATCCGCACACGCTCTCCATTCCAACCCGACAGATCGCTCCAATACCGTGACATATACAGGCGTGCGGTCATACTCGGCACGAAGCCATTTTAGAGCATCTTTCCAGTCTCTAGCGAGATAAACTTGCTAGATAACCAAGTTAGACTCAGCACAGAACATATAGCCAACGAGGTGATACTGTACTCGGCGCCATTCTTCCAAGACTGGATCTTCCCAATTCGCTTCTTCTAGTGGCTTGGAAACAAGCTCACAGGCTCTGACACGCTGTAGAAATTCCGTGGCAGAAACTACACTATCACACGTATCATTTTGGATGACAACATTCCAGACGAATACAGATTCCCAGTTTTGGAAGTGGCAGATTACGCCGAAGTTCAGCAACAGAAAGTGCTTGTTGGCACCTCGCGGTTGATGTCTCACCTTCAAAGGATGTACGCAGGCGAGCTAACTGTGATTGGCAATCCCGAATTGAAGCCACACGACCGCATTGTGCTAATGGACAGTCTCAACAACATGTCAGGTTGGTAGGTTGTGAGAAACGTGGTACATAGGTTCGACACGCAAGTTGGGTTCATAACCCAGTTTGAGATAGAGCCTGAGATAGAGGTGCGAGACTTGCACGTCTCCACTTGGAAGTCGTTCTAGGGCAAAGCGCTCATGGCTTAGATTGGAATCGCACCATTCATAGCCCTGATATTTGGCGCTGGGTTCGGCACGCTCGTGGCTTAGTTCGCATTGCAACAATCGTTAGGTAAGCTCATACAAGCTGGCTTGGCGAAATATTTCACCGTCTCACCCAAATACAAGTACGCAGATAGCGAGAGCTCAGGCTAGCAGGTTAGTTTAACAAGAGTGGTGAATCCAATCATAGTCAAGCCACTGATGAAGTCTGGGATGCTATACTTCGCAGGGTTCGAAGGCGCTAGGTACAGCAATTAGGCGGTTGGGTTCAGTGGGCTGTTAGAAGACGCGAGACGTGGGTTCGAATACATGATAGACGGCATACGCTAGTTTGGCGCATAGTTCTCCGAAGGCTGGTACTTGTTGACTAGAGCTCTGCAAATCGCAGTGAACGACATGCAAACTGCGAATTAGCTGTAGAGGACTGCGAGCGAACTGCTCAGTAACCCGAACGAAAAGTGAACGAGGTGATGGGATGTTTATCAAGGCGTACGATGTTGTGGAACTCGAGATGGACAAAGGGCTCGTCACCGTCAGAGTTGAAAATGGCGATCTTGTCAAATACCCGTTTCAGTTCATTGGGATCAAAAACACCAAAATCAAGCCAGATCAGGTGCTGGCTATGATAGTAGGTGAGAATCGCAACAACGCTGTGGCTATAATCTTTCCACGGCAGAAGCTCATCTCGCAACAGATTTACACGGACACGAGGTAGGGGAGCGCATGAACCTATCCAAGATCGTCGAATATTAGCTTTAGCGGTTTGTGGAATCTTAGATCAACAAATAGTTCGATGCGGTCGTGTTGGACACGTTTCAAAAAGACAATGCGTTCTTGAGAATCACAGGTCAAGAAATCGAGCTACACACGTCGAATAACACGCATATGACTTTAGAGCACGAGCTCAGCGTTCGAGGCTAGCTCCGCATGCTCGCAGGACCTGACATGATGCGTTTTGGACCGCTTCATTCGCTGTCTACTTAGTTGCTGTCCATGGTGGCTTCAACTGGTGTGAGCCCGTTGCCTGTGTTTTAGCCAACCAACCCCATAGGCTTGATAGTCACGATCCTGTCTATGCTGTGAGGCGGTGAGTGGCATGTACGACGTGAAAACCACGCAAGGTGACATAGTCTTCGAGGACACGGATTTTTAGCCCGCAGACCAGTACCAAGCTATTTAGAACGTAGTGCGCAACGTCGTGCTCACACGGCGGGGATCTATGCCAACCAACCCAGAGTTTGGATCTGAGCTTTTGCACGAGAAAGCCGTGAGCGAGCTCGCCACTCGCCCAATCGAAGACTTGGCTGGTAGGATCGCAGAGGATATTTTGCATTCCGTGTGGCTGGTGAACCCAATTCTCGCCAAAAAAGTCAAGTGCGATTATGCCATAGACGAGGAGAACAAGACTGTCACGTGGCGATTCTTCGTCCAATCTGAAGACACGTACGTGCCGTTGCTGTTGAATGTCGGTAAAGTTGAGACGCAGTTGGGTGTCACGTTAGTTTTCGAATGAGGTGAAAGCATGTTTGAAAGCAAATCTTACACTCGGATCGTCGCCGACATCATAAATAGGTTGACTTCGACCACGAACATCAACGCCGTAGAACCTGGCACGGTGTTGAGATAGATCGTAGATGCGCAATAGCTTCAGCTGTACGATCTGCAACGCATCGTTTAGCTTCTCACATCGCAGACCTTTTTAACAGAATAGTCTGGTCCGTTTTTAGATACCATCGCATCTCTGTATGGCATTCGCAGACGGGGCTAGACCACAGTGAGTTAGATAGGTGGTGTGCGATTTTACACTAAAGACGCCACGTAGCTGGCGAGACACATAGACGAAGACTTCTTTGTTAGAAACGAAGTCACAGTCTACGACAGATACGGTGGCTCATACGTGGTTTAGCACTAGCCTATCCCGAGTTACATGCTGAATTATTCGCACGTCACGGTTAACTAGACGCCAATCACCATAGCGAGTGATAAGCTGGAACGTGGCGACATAGTGAGTTACACGCCAGTGACTGGTAACATCGCAGTGACCAACATCTCGCCAGTTCAGCTGATTCATCCAGCTGAGACGGACGCCGAGTTGAGATACAGAATCTAGGAGCATCTTAACAGCTACAGGCAGGCGACTTCGTAGTAGCTGAGATTGTAGTAGATGACCGTGCCGGGAGTTTAGGATTAGAAAATCGTCGAGTTCCCACGTGGAGTTGGCTCTGTCGATGTGTACATACTTGGAATTGACATAAACTCAGACGAGTAGCTTATTGAGCCTGTGCGAGAGGCGATATCCCAGCTGGTATAGGCTGGCATAGACTTCGACGTCAAGACGTTCAAAAAGACGCACGTCATACTTGGCGGTATAGTCAGGACCGAAACGCAGATCGCCAGATCGCAATTGCTTGATACCATTCACGAGATCGCAAGGCGCTACATAGATGCGATCCCAGCTGGTGGCGCATTCAACAAATACGCATTGTTGGGTCAGATAATCCGTGAGTCTGGCATCTCAACCATAGACAACTTCACGGTGTATTTGAAATCACCTGCGACTATGGCGGTCTCCAGACCGCTGACTCAAGACACGTACCACTGTCTTGAAAACGAGAAGCTCATGCTACATCCAACTGACTGGCAGGTGTTTCAGCTATTATGAGACCGTTCTGGGTCGGGTATTTTAACGGCAAACTGGAATGGAAGCATCCCAAAGCTTAGCCATATGCGATTTACACTCGCAAGTTCAAAGATGCGCAGTATGAGCTGTTCGCCGTCACCGACCAGAACGCAATCGATTTTTCACTCACAGACGTGTAGGTCCAAATTCGAGCGCTTGGAGATTAGCCAGATCTGTCAGGTCCGGATGATTACTATCTGTTCAGCGCAGATAGGATTCACACCGACCCAGAATTAAGCGTATCGTACGTGCGAGATAGCTTCAGGAACTAGCTACCTGAGTCTCTGACCGCAAGATTCGATTCGAGCTCGAACCTGACGAAACTGTAGGAAGCATTAGCTTAGCCTGTGGATTGGCTCGTAAACTGGCTGACTGTCACGCACGATCAGTTGACTCAGTATAGACGTGTGCAATTCACGCCAACTAACCGTAGCGTTGTGCATTATCCAGCGCAGTTTTCTAAAGTCACCGCGTTCGAATACGACATTTTGCGTAAACAGATCACGCCAGTTGAGCTCAGATACGATCCAGATCCAGAGTTTCCAGACGCTTACGTGCCAATTCATTTCGCCGACTACAATCTGGATAGCGTCTTTCCGACGTCCATAGCGCAGGAGCCATTCGAGCGCAGTAACATCTTCGCCGAGCAACAAAAGTAGGTTTGGCAACTTGACACGTTCAACTTCAAATTGTATCTAGTTTTGCCGTCTGGAAGCGTGATTTAGCAAGCTGAGCTGATGGAATAGTTCAACATAATCGCATACGATACCGATTTCGAATACCTGTACGTCTTGGACGATTTGTAGACTGAAGCTAGCGCACTGTTTGACCAATCGTACTTTGACGAGACGTATTTCGACCAGCTCGCCACCACGCAGAAGCGGTTGCTGGTCTACAGATTACCCACAAAGCAGGAAGAGCGGTTGTATCCAATAGCGGAAATTCCTGTGATGGTACCACACAGCGCAGTTTAGATGCGTCTATTCCACGGCTAGATGCTGTTGAGATTGGTCACAGGGCAGATTTGCGTGCTTTAGGCGAGACACTACAGCTATTCTGTCAGAAACGGTGATGTGATTTTGAATGACACGTTTCCAAGCGTTTAGTTTGAGCGCAACGACAGAACTGTGAAATAGAGATTGAGAATGTTTGAGCTGTTACATACCAGCGTTGACGATTTGCTGTAGTTGTTCGGTATGCACAGAGCCAGAGCTGAAAGTGTTGGCATGTAGCTGGCTAGGTTACTCGTCGATTTGTTTGAAAATTAGCACGTGTCAGACAAGCTGGCTAAGCAGTTTCTGCTCGACGTCAAAATGCTTGAAATCGCAGAGCTTGAGGATTTGTACTCAGCGGACGTGGTTCGCAGATTGGTACAGATGAAAGCCTTGCCGTACTAGCCAGATTTTGCGAACGCCGTGTTGGACAAAAGCGGGGTTGTGCGTTACACCACAGAGTAGCTTCACAAATCCAGATATGACGAAGACAGAACGCAAGACGCTATCACAGCTGTAGACGACACGATACAGCGCAGGCTGTACCTGCTCGGCTCATCTTGGCTCTAGGCTGAACTGGCAGAATGGAAGTTTGTCGAGCATAGGACAAACACCGTGGCGATTGAGCACGATGACGTGGCTCCGTTCAAGTACGGCTACAATTTCGTGCCGTGCTCGCCTCACGTTTTACGCAGAATCGTTCATGTCACGGACATAGACGCTGGCGCATATTCTTCGTTTCTAACTGGCAAGACTCTTGTGCTGGCTAACTTTCCATTCGAACAGCTCATCTGTGCTCAGAGCACAAGCGCAGTGATAGGCACGGTGAATGGCATGTACGCTTATTAGCTCGAGTTGCCGTCGCATGATGTGTCCATCATCGCCAAGCATGGTGGCGATTCTATCCCGTTACTCGTGCTGGATAACCGCACCGTGGCGTACTAGGTCGCAGATGGCTACATGTATCTGTCCATGCCGTTGAGGCAATTTTACATCACACGGGTGGTGAGTCAATGAAAGACCTCGAGCTGTTCAAGTAGTCTCGCAATTTGGTATACTATCACGCATAGCCCGTGACAGGGCACGTCACGGATTTTGACATAACTTATAAGGTCTACAAAAGCTTCGCCAAGCGCATGGTGGTCTTGAACGTTATCACGAAGTATCACGATTGGTAGAATTACGCAGACTACGTGCTCACCGCGATGTTTGGCGTCGGCGAGCTCGGCGAATACGAGCCGTAGAGATTCGAATATGCGAAGTTTTCGTTCGACAGGTTTTCGACAGACCAATATTAGCAAGCTGAAACTGGGATAGTCAAGCATTCGCATAGGCACGATTATTATATCGATTTGCTTCGGTTCGAGTCGAGCCCGTACATCGTCACGACGCTGGAAGAGCTGAATCAAACTGGCGTGTTGCCTGGGCTGGACCTTGAACATCCGAACGTTATCGTTGTGTCGTACTGGAAAGGTATACTCGAACCCGAAGTGCGAATAGTGAACGGCTTGGTTCAATTGGACGCAGACGTGCGAGATTCTGAGCCGATCGTAGTGTATTACAACAGCAAGCTGACAGTTTATGTCACGCACAGAAACGATGTGACCATAGATGACGAAACCGACGTGGCGTATGCCACTTAGAGCGTGAGTATACCGCTGGACATAACCAAAGACGAGTTGAGGTACCTGTAGTATGCGAACTACACGCTCAAGACCGAAGCGGAGGTGACACTTTGAGACTGAGTTTGCCAATTAAAATTCTGCCTCCGTATCTGAATATCGTGAGAGCTTAGCGTCGGCACGAGAACATGCTTCTGCTCGGCGTGTAGGAAGCTGTGGATAAGACCGCAGAACGGCTTGTGCATGTTGTCGCTGACAACAGACCCGCAACTGGGCATGTGATTTTCACAGACCAACAGCTGGACGGGTACATCTACACCGAAGTTTTGCATCCGAAGACCAAAGAACCGCTGTTCTTCAGCCACGTCATACCGTACTTTGGGTTCGCATCCGAATAGGAGCTCAACAGTTAGATCAAGCTCACAGACCAAGATGGTAACTTGGTGCCTGAGGAATTCTACACTCTGCGTGTCGATGGCGACATATACCTTTACACGAACCTGTTCAGCGACGATGAAACCGTGTACTTTGTGCACATAAATTAGTACCCAAACAGCGAACGTGGCATACGCAAGACGATGCTGTTAGACAGCAGAATTCGACCTGAGCAGTTCACAAAGCCAGCTGGCGCACACTATTAGCTCGATGTCGGCTACAGAGAGCTCTACGTGCCAGACCAGCTGGATCTGGATAACGAATGGCCTCTGTTGAGAAGCTCGACACAGCAGACGGTTTTAGGATGCAAAGTCGATGCCACACGCATACAAGGTCAACTGTACCGTGTGCCTAAGCTGTACTATTTAGATTGCTACAGCGATTATGATGTTCTGTCCATCTCGTCGCACGGATATTAGCTGATAGATTCGACTGAACCCGTCGTGGAATTGGTCTGCATCTACGCATAGTTCGGCACTATAGTGTACCAAGACATCAGGGCGAACTACTACGAGTAGCATTTCGAACCGTTCAGAGGTGACGCAGATGCCGACATATTATGACCAAGGCTTCTACGACGGATTGTATGAAGTTGGCAGACCTTAGCTGTAGGTGCTACTCTCGCCAGAAGAGACGGCTTTCTTGTATCCGCTCATAGGTGATTTGAGCATCATGAGACACATCAAATAGGCTGGTAGCTTGATACTGCCGTTAGATGACTCGTAGTTGCTACCAGCTTGGGATTAGTTTGTGACAACTGTTGGGCTCAGCGTGTCAACTTACTCGACGCTGTTGGCTTCCAAAGACACAGCGCAGATCTTGGACATCGCAAGATAGCGAAACACGCCATAGCAGACCGTATCGCAGAATTTGATCGACGCATTGATACTGTCGCATTTGCTTCAACCGCCGTTCAGATTCGATTACTGCAACTTCAGCGATGACACGCAGATACTCGCTCAGTTCTGCTGAACTAAAGTTAGTCTCTACAGGTCGGGGGTGTTGCGATGTAGTACATTCCTGAAACGATATACGTAGGCAAAATCATAACCGCAACTTGGGGTCAGAAATTAGAAAACATGCTGGCTAGAATCGGAAACTACATGGGGGTCATAGACTCCACAAACGATTTGCCAGACGTCCAGACCGCTTCGGAAGGCGATTGGTACGTCGTCAAAGCGTCGAAATAGATCTACGCCAAAATCGATGGCCAATGGCAACCCATAGGGGCTATAAGCTACGACCAGTTAACCGGCACAGTGCCACGTGCGGCTCTGGCTGGAACGTATGATATAGACATCACTGGCGAATAGGCAGTCTAGGTCAGATTGAAATACTAGCGCACGATCAACGGCGAGCCATTCGACGGGACACAGAATATCACCATAACGTAGAGCACACCACACGCTGTCACGTTCGATTAGTCTGGCGAAGGTGAGAACCCCGGCTAGACTTTCGATGGCAGTTAGCCGGTCAAGATATCGTACAACACCATTGGCGCTTAGTCAGCTTCGCACAACCATGACGACAAGTATTTGAAGCTCGATGGTGGCACGATGCAAACTGTCGCAGTCGTGCGAAATTTGAATGCAGATATGGTAGATGGGCTTAATTAGGATCAATTTGCTTCATAGTCGCACAACCACGATAGCAGGTATTTAAAACTGAGTGGTGGTGGTATAACTGGAGTGCTGGACGTGAACTAGGATGCCGATAGTAGGCTTGTGTTGCCGGTTGGTAGTAACAAATACGCCACATTGGAGTGATATGAATGCCAAGAGCTGGGTCGCTTTGGATTGATGGTTGCACGCTTCGCTATATAGATGCAAATGGTACACAAAGGTAGTTCACAGGCAAGAACGAAGGTACGATAGGCTCTTAGAGACCTGGTTCTATATGGGTCGAAGGCGACAGCATATGCTACATCTGCGCAAGCAGGCACAAACACAGGGTGTACAGTTAGCAGAAGTAGAGCGTGTCTTAGCGGGCTGGCTCTGCGTGGGTGCAGTCCACAGAGTTGCGGTACATAAACCAAAACGCCAATCAAGTGAGAGCTGTGTGTGGCGTGTGTGAAAGTCAATGTCAAGGTTGTGATACAACATGTGATGCGGACTGTGGTTAGTGCCAGCCGTGCCAAGGTTGCGATACAACATGTGATGCGGACTGTGGTTAGTGCCAATGGTGCCAGAGTTGCGATACAACATGCAATGCAGACTGTGGTTAGTGCCAGTCGTGCCAAGGTTGCGATGCAGACACTTGTCAATGTCAGCTCCCCGGCTGTGGCGGTTCATGCAGATGCTGTGGCGAGTACTGTAGCCAACCTCAGGTAGATTAACAAATCATTGGAGGTGCTAAAGTTGCGATTATCGGATTTCATACGCAACAAACACTTCAACAGCATCATAATAAACATCTCGGACGGTCCAGGTACATGTCACCTCAGATGCACATACTGCTCGTTGAATGGGTTCCGTAGCGAAAAGCCAGTAGTTATGACCGAGGACAATATGCGCTTGGCGTGCCAATACATAAAATGGCACTTTGGCGAAAAAGCACACCTACACTTTTTTGGAACCGAACCGCTCATGTTTCCGAAACTGCTCTTCCTCGCTAGACGTTTGATGCCAGATAGCACTATTACGGTCACAACGAATGGCGTGTAGCTCTAGCTTGATGAAACACTCAGTGACGAGCTACAAAAACACGACATAAGGATCACAATTCTCTCATGCGACGGACCGTATCACGATCAGCACAGGCTACTTCCAAACGGCGAAGGATCCTTCAAATACGTTAAGCGAGCCTGGGAGCTTCTACCAGACTACAAATGGACAGACGTGACATTGAGAGCTACCTGGTTGCCACATCAAAGGCTCGTGGAATTCTACAAGTTCTAGCAGAGGGAATTTGGAACATTACACATCACGCCTATCCCCGATATACTCTCAACAGGTTGGAAAGAAAAAGACGTGGCTGAGCAAGTCATGGAACTCGCAGATTTTCTGCGTGGCGAATTGGTCAACTCGTTATAGTACAAGATCGTGTTCGACTCAATCACGAAGAGAATCACTCGCCGAACCTTCTGTAATATGTCCGAGTTCGCAATAGACCCAAACTTGGACGTTTATGGCTGTCACCACCTACCTAGGCAGACGCGGTACGGCAGTATTGTGACCAACGAGGTCTACCCAGAAGGGGTAGAATTCATCGAAAGACACATCAAACTTGTGAAGATGCCAATAATGCGAGAATGCGAATACTGTCACGCCAATGTGGCTTGCCCCGTGACCGGCGAATGCACCGCCGCATTCCTGCAAATGACTGGTAGAGCGCATGTGCCACCGGCTCACTATTGCGAATTCGCCAGAGGCTTCGTCTCAGGTGTCTTCTATTGGTTGAGTTTAGCTCAAAAACAGCTCCTAAGCGAACAGATCATACCGAACCTTTTAAAGGGAGGTAGCAACAATGGATGAGGTGAAGTTTCTTGATTCGGACGGTAACGTCATTGCGTCCTTCCAGGCGCAATCCATAATCAGGCGAGTGTACTGGATTTCCAGAATACAAACGTGGTCGCTTGAAATTCAGTGCGACCTACCCGTGGACTTTGAACAACTGCCAGAGTTCATCGGTAACACGACAGCTATTATGGTTGGCGATCGATTGTACAGCTTGGATACCAACGAGGCTTCCCTCGCAGAACATCCACAAACACCAGGTGTCACTAAAATGTCCCTTGGCAGACGGCTATGAGGCTAAAGGTTAACAACACAGAACTCAGACTCGCTCTCACAAACAGAGATAACATCTGGCTTGTGGAAAATCTGTCCGACTTGGACATCGACGCTTTCGTGCAAGCGCCAGATGTACTTCAGCTCTTGGACGATGACGGCAATGTCGTCGCAGAACTAATCAAAAACCGCATAACGCTAATTTTCGAGCACGATTGCCATTAGGGCTGGCTGGTGTACAACGATGAGTGAAACGGTCTACTACGCAGTTGAGCTGTTGTCCACTGCGTTGGTAGAAGAGACGTAGATGCGCACACGTTTCGCAGTGCACCTGTTCGTGCTCGGCGACACGACTGGTTAGACACAGAGCAATTATCCAGTCGAATTGGTTGTGGAAAGTTAAGTTCAGCTGGTGTGAGACGCTTATTTTGAGGTGATGAACTTGGCGGTTGCACCAAATGTGCTTATCGCCACAGTCACACACGACGGGTCTGTCAGCGCAGAGTACACGCACACGGTTGTTGGTTTAGCTAACAGGCGGGATTTGCAGACGACACTTGTCACGTTGACGCACGAAAACCTTGTGACTCGTGGTCGTAACAGGCTACTCAGTTTGTTTTATCACGACTTTCCACAGTACGATTATTTGCTGTTCTTAGACCCAGACGTAGGCGTGTCTGTCAACCAGTTAGTCACAATGATTTTGCGTAACTTAGACGTGGTGTGCGCACCGTACAGATTGAAAAATCCCAGTGTGACAAACGTTGCGATCAGTAACATTTTAGACGACAGTATGTTCCCGCTTGTGGAAGTGGAATACGCCGGTGCAGGTTGCATGCTTCTATCCAGAAGGCTCGTAGAAGATGTCGTGAAACACGCCACGCAACAAGGCTGGTATTATCCAGACCCACAAGCTCCTGTCAACACAGAGCGGTTCATATACGACGTGTTCAAAATTGGGCTTGTGCCAGATTTGAACGCATATTTGCCAGAAGATTATTGGTTCTGCAATCTAATCAGGCGATTAGGCTACAAAATCTACGTGGACCTGTCCGTGTCTACGACACGCAACATAGGGCTGAGCTTGCCGTACAACATCAGCATGCTCATAAGGGAGGGTAAGTCGGATGCAGAACAGGCACAAGATACACAGCAGAATATTGGTGCCTGAGACGCTTGAACCAAGCGAATAGCTCAAGTTGGTTGGTAAGGTCACAGTTCTTTAGGTCAAGCCAGATGGCACATGTCGCAAGTTCGAGTACAAAAACACGCTGACTCAGGCTGGGAGACAGTTGCTGTACAATTTCTTGATTTCCACATCTTCTGCCCCACTCGCATAGAACATAAACTATTTGGCTGTGGGAATAGGCTTAAGTCATCCATCACCCACAGACCTGAGGTTAGAAAACGAGATAGCACGCAAACAGATCAGCTCCAGATTCAGCGATAATATGTGCAAATTCGGAGTTTAGTTCGAAATGAACGAATAGAACCCGCCAGGTGGAGAAGCGATAACCGAAGCTGGCTTGTTCATGAACGCCACGGCTTAGCCCGACAGCGGAGTGCTAATAGCCAGAGCGATGTTTTAGCCTGCGGTGTTGAAACAGCAAGACGAGATGCTCGTTGTGGTTTGGACCATGACGCTTGAGTGAAGACTCATCTGGCAAAAACAGCTTGCACCTGTCTGACAATTTGAGCGTCAGACAGGTTTTTGATTGTTCCTCCACTGACGCTATACTCCAGATACGGCAGAATCCAGCGTCTGGAGTTTCTCAGTGACGTTGGGACAGGTTGAGCCCTCGCAATCTAACCGTTAGCTTCGTTGACGACCACTTCGCCAGTCGCTCGTAAGAACGGGATTATCTAACGCGTCTCAGTGCATAGCTTCTTTATGTAAAACACCAAGCTTAGCATCTGTCTGTAGCCTCTAACGTTCTCTGGCTCGAATGGATAGGTGAACTCCATCTGTTGCTCTGGAATTGGCTAATCGCTGGCTATTGGCATCTACCCAATTCGCACCGCAATTTGTCTGACAGCGTCCCGCAATTCCGACTCGGTTTTTGCCCTCTAAATCGTCAACAATTCCTAGCTTGACAGCCCAGCTAATGCGTTCAAAACGCCAGTCATTGCGTCTAAGTGTGAAACCTCAGCTTGCATGTGCACGCCTTCCATGTCCAAATCGAATGCCATCAAGCCACGCTATATTGTTTCGCCAACTGGATGTTGTATTCTCGCAATCATGTCGTCCAAGTCTCTCGCAGTAAAAGTCACGTTACCTTTAGACTGTGTAGCGAGCATCTACGCTATTCTGAGTTTGGTCACATTGCCGTTGATGTCCAGCACACGAGCGTACTGCGTGCTCGGTAGACCATATAGCATCCTGTAAAACAATGCGTACTAATACTCCGCGTATGGTTTACACACCAACTCGGGGTTGAACCACAGCATAACCTACAGAGTGAACGCATCTTCGTCTATAGGCTCGAGATTTGTGCGTTCTAACGTGTTGTACAATGCGAGCTAATAAGCCAACTCCTCGTCGGATAATAGGTTATACTACATACTGTTCAGCGTCTTGTCAGAAACTGTGGTAAAAGTCCCAATTGGCGTGAGAGGCTAATAGGCTATGACGCTGGAGCTGGCGATTTGCTCGGCTTCACTGCGGTTTTTGAACGTGCCTTGCATGAAATCTTCTTGCGTATCGTACGCTTTGTAAGCGAAATAGTCCCTGCATCTTTCGCAAGGCGTTTTGTTCGTCTTGAGCGTGTCGCTGATTCTGCGAGCCAAATTGTAAACTCTGTTTTCATCGAAATCTTGCTTGGCTTTCTGCTACTCTTCCAAGCTTGGTAATCTATTGTATAGCATCACGAACTTATTCACGTAGTGCACATAGACGCCGAAGTTCATGCCAAGAATACACCTTCGCCATAGCGGACAAATATGCGTAGCTTCTGACCGTTCAGACTCATACCTTCAGGCTTATCTATGCGCATGTAAAAGCTCACAGATTCGTTTGGCTACAAGTCTGTGAAGATGCGTAGCTCCCGCTTTGATCCGCACACTTTCGTGTAATTCACTCCATCTAAGCTCATCTCAACCATAGAATTTTCAGGCTCGCCATCGTTGAACAAATCGCCACCAAGCAGTATGGACCGACAGCGCATGTCTTTGTCGAAGCACGTTGCGTACCCGTTCGTGATACCGTAATCGCCAACGTAAGTGACTGTGACTCTGAAAAGGGTTTCGCTCAACCGCTCGGTGGATATCTGCAGGCTCATTGTACCACCTCGAAGCTTATTTCCAACGGCAAGCTCACTATAGGCAACACGGTCTCAGGCTAAGTTATCTGCACATACAGCATAAAATCTTTGCCAGCTGAGATAGCGTCAGGCTTGATAGTCACCCAGTTGTATCCAACGACAGTTTGCCAATCTGTGCCGTTCACGCTGACTTTCACTCTGCTGGCTTGTTCATTCACACCCGAGTCAGTCACGCCAAACAATCTGCGTGCGAGATGCTCCAACGTGTCTTCGTCTGTCTCTGCGAGTTTTATCTTCACACCGTATATCTGCTTACCAGTGTCGTTCTGAACCCGTATAGAAAACGTCTTAGTTTCGTGCGGGAACAACACCATGCTCTCAAGCTCAGCTTGCTAATAGCCCTCGAAGAGGTGAATGTCTCCGATGTATGTTGGCTAATCTAAGAGCCATAGCACTCGCAACACAGATTGTATATCTCGCACCGTTTGATACAAAAACGGTGGCGAGAACGACTTGGTACGATATCTAACCGTTTGGAGCGAGAGTGTTTCTTGAAACGCAGAGTACTTGTCACGGAAGGTTTGGTACAAGACAGTTTCGCTGAAGCCGGAGTATTTGTCCCTTTCAGTTTGCAAAAGTAGCTCGACTGGCAAACCAGCGAGTCTGGTTCGAACCGTTTGGTGTGTGGCTTGAAAGCTTTCAAGCCCGCGAACGACATTACGCACCGTCTGGTACGAGCCTTCGAATGAAAGTATCTGTATTTTTAAGACTACACCTTGCTAAAACTGTCTTGCGCCAAATAAGCTGGTTGCGAAGCTCACGTTAGTGACAGAGTCTCCTTTCAGACTTCAACTTTCAAAGCGACAGTCTAATCTCCGCCAACCTCTTCGTCGCTCGTCTATCTGGCTTTGACCCAGAAATACGCTCTGTCGTTCCCATAGCCTAAGTTCGTGATAACTAGAGGCTAGCCCCAATCGCCATATGTGCCTGGCGTGCCGTCTTCGTCTGGCGCAAGCTACCATTTGTCTATTGACTAGCCTTGTACAATCTCGGCGAAACTGATCGTCACCGTGTCTGCGACGTAACCGTGTTGTATCTCGACGAACATGCGCACTTCAGCTTCTTGGTTCAGGTCCTACCTGAGCGTGAAGCGTATGGGATTAGTAAAATCTCCAACTTGGCTAACGTAAGTGTTATTGTTTGCGAATCCGACACGTATCAAGCTCAATTCAATCGCCTCCTCACTGGATCAGTTGTAACAGCTGTTGAACTGCGTTCTCAAGCGTTTGAATTCTGGCATCGAATTGTGAAAACAGCGCATGCTACTGTTCTATTGTGACGGTTTTTTCAAATATCACTTGCTTGAGTGAAGCCAACTCGTCTTTGAGCGCATTGACGCTGGTTTCCAAGAGCTTCACACGGTCCTCTAAACTCATGTCTGTTCCCCCTCAGAAACTAACGTACAGCGAGTATGCGAACTGCTACGGTAACACGCCAAGCACCTAACCGTCTGTGCGCACGAATCGCACTGTGAGTCTTCTGAAGCCGTACGTGTCGGTTGGGAGACGCAACACCACATTTTGCGCCTAGGTTTTAGTCAATTGCGCAGAGTCTACAGCTGTGCCATCCAAGCTCACCTGAATCGAGACGTTGGTCACATCGTCCAAGCTTCTGTAAGCCAGCACGACGCTCATAGGTTGGAACTATCCAAACACGAAGTCCTGCTCGTACAGAACTATGCCTTCAATTGGCACAGACGTGTTGGTTGCGAATCGCTCGCTTTTGACAAACATAACTCTCGCAACGTAATGCCACATTCCGTCCGACTAAGAGTACATCTACATGTTCAAATGCCTTAGAGCGTACTAAATATCCAAGTGCCTGCCAAATTGCGTGATTGGCAAATCCGAAGCGAGCATCCTCGTCTGGCGTGCGTACTCGTCCACCATGATGAACTGGTTACGGATTTTGTAACTGAACGCTTGGTTGACATACTAACCCAACGGGATACAATTCTCTGGCACAGTTTTGCCAGCTTCTATGACGGTCGCAACCGCTTGCGGGTCTATGTAAACCACGTCTCCGTCTTCTAAGTCCAGTTGAACTTGCGTACGGCGTATGAACCGCAAATCGTTGTTCCACGTGTAGAACCCATCGTTCACGGTCAGGGTTCGGCTCACAGGATCGTACTCCAGCATACAACCGTAGACGTAGCCGTGCTAGAGCTTAGTCTCGATTTGCACGAGCCTATTCTCTAAGCCTTCGATATCCTGCAATACGCTGTTGAAGTAACTCGACAGCTCCGAACTGCTCACCACACCTTTGTATGGCAGGTTCACAGATTTTATGCTTGGCACACTTATCCCTCCAGATTCACGATCTAATCGCTCAGGATTGGTACAATCCCGCTCCCAGATGGCTTGATCTGAAACTTCACAAGCACATCGCTGAGATTTCTGTAGACCAGCAAGCAATCTGTTGGCACAGGTAAGCTGAAAGTCAAGCTCGGCTAAGGCTTAGTCTAATCGCACAACGCATCGAACTCGTAAAATTGTAGCGTGTTCAAGCTCGGTGAGGTTTTGTCGACAAACGCAGTCGCTTCGCCACGCTTCTACGTGAAAGACTCGCTAACTTCCGCCAATCTGCCAGCTGGCTAGGTTATGTTCTTGTAGACGACCACATCGCTGACACGGATCGGCACGATCTAAATTGGCGCATCTACTCCACTGTAAAATTCCACGCTCAATCTGCCATAGCTTTTGACGAGGCTTACACCGTTCTTGAGCTCAATTGACTTGCCAGACGCAAAGCAAGTCGCAGACACGTCAATTGGCGATTCTATAATCAGCTAATGCACATACTCAGAGCTCAAAAGCTCGAATTTGTTAGCGGTCGGCTATTCGGTCTATCCTACAAGCAAAAGCTAACTCACATTCTTGTCATGTAGAAACTCGCACGTCAGGCTATCTGTTCCGAATTGTAAGCGCATCATATTTGGCGAAATTCGCTCGAGTGCGCCATCCTAAACCACGTACAAGCCCACGTGCGCCTCGTTCCACAGCTCTAACTCCTGTTCGGTCAGATTCCAAGTCGCGGACCAAAAGGTGTTTTTGGTCGGTGTGGCGGTCAAATACGCTTGGTTCAGCTCAGCTCCGAGCGCATCCACAGTCACAGGTATAATGCTCTCAACCTACTGGTCTGGCTCGAACTCAGCTAAATTGACTGTTCTGGTCAATTGTAAGCTGACAGTTTTCATCTGTTCACCAGCCTTCAGCTACCCAAGCCGTACATGAGATACTAATACGTCGTGGTCTTCTGGTTCAGCTCAGTTAACTTCGCTGGGTCTGAAAATTTGAACACGCATAACCCGCTGGGTCTAAAGTCCCGCTTCAAAGAATGCAGAGTGTACTACGTCACACCGTCTGGCAGATCAGATCCGTCCCAGACGCCGTACTACACGAACCCAGTTTCTGTTCTGTGCTAGCCGGTCAAGTACTCTGCGGTTGGATCATACTTGCCGTACAATACGCAGAAGCTGAGCTAATCTTTCGAGGACAGGTCTATATCCAACGTGCCAGTTGAGCTAACAGACTCTGTCACGTCAGATTGTAAGCCTGAGACGAAACAGCGAATTTCACCAGCTGTGAATTGCGACTCTATCTGGTAGGTGTAGCTCTTCGGCTGAATGTGAGGCTTGGCGACGTTGTACGTCACCTCAACTGGCACCACGCTCTAAGTGAGCTAATAGACCGCGCGTAGCGAGCCGTCTGTGCTGAATTTCAATTCCCTCAAGGGTTTGTCTGGCTTGAACAACAGCTATCTGCTCTAAATCGTCTTGTAAGTCCAAGGATGCGACTCGGTTTCGTAGTACACTTCCAAGCTGACGTTGCACGTGCCATATAGATCGAACAGTAACAGGTTTGTCGCTCCAAAGAGCTTCAAAGTCAGACGCTGAATATTGTAATTCGGCGTGTTGATAGCGAACTCCGCGGGCTCCGCCTCAACTGGCAAATCCTACAATTCGAAGCTTGTGATTGGTAACACGCAGTTGTTGAACAAAACCTAATCCGTTTGGGTGCGAAATTGCAAACTCGGGAATTTGAGCGTTTCTACGCCACGCATGTATTCCTGCTATGCGTATTGCCGAGCTTCTTCGCTCAAATGTTCCACATAAGACCAAAGCCTCGCAGATTGAGACAAAGCTTCCCATCTCAGCAAAACCTGCTTGTACATCTGTAGCGTCTAATTCAAGTCTATGTTTAATCGGCGAAGCTGTTGTCTCAACTGTGACATATCCAACTTGCGTAGCTGGTGCAAGTTCTCACCAACGATTAGCTACTCTGTGAGTAGCGGTCTATCTGAAAACACGCGGTTCAAATGCGCAAACACCAACGTGTCGTGCATGCTTTCTCCGTGTTCCAAAAGATAGCGTTTAAGCTCCTGCGCATAAGCCAAAAGCTTGTGCTTCAAGCGTCGCTACCCCCAACAAACACTTGTCTCAGAATCACGCTGTCATACTCGCTGTTCGTCTAAACTGAGACTATGCGTATCTCATTTGAAACCTGCGTAAGGTCGTACTCGAACGAGCCAGAAAAGGTTGCGAGCCTATTTGGACCAACAAACACGTCAGTTTGAATTGTAGACTCTGCGAGCTCGTAGCACAACACCGCGACTGTATAATTGCTGAATTTTGGTTCAATTCGCTAATTCAACGTGAAGGTCGATTCGTAGCTGTTCAGAGTCTAAGCGCATTCACCAAGCTCTATTCTGTAGGTGTTGATCTGTCTAGCCCAGACGTGAGTTGGCACGCTGAATCGCACAGTCAATCTGCTCTAAGTTGTCGCCGGGCAGAGTATTCGCACTCGATCCGACAGCGTCACAGGCTTGGTTAACAGCTCTAACTCGTCCGCTGTTATAGAATACACAGTCACGTATGGTATGGCGTCAAGATGCACGCTCAAGTCCAGACAGTTGAAGAGCGAAGATCGCTAATCGAACTCGACGGCGAAATCCTGCGGGGTGGACTAAATCGCCACGTTGTTTTTGATAACCTACCAGCCAGATGCGCTAAAATGCTGTGGCTTGAGCTCAAAAGTTCGAGCTTGCGTAACTTTCTAATAGCCTTTGCACTATTGCACATCCACGGTGCCAGAAAAACTTAGCCATTTTGGTGGGCTCTATCTGAAGCTGTAAGAATGCACCTGAGCGTACGCTCGCTTGAATTTGTGATCCTCGTGATAGAAATAGCCCAGCTTGTATCCAGTTGGCTTGTTGGCGATATAATGCTACGCCGTGGTTGTGATCTCATCCAGCGCTATCTACTTATCCTGCGCGATGGATTTTATGATCTCAAATGGCTGATTCAACACGCCAAATCGCACAGTCTCGGATTCTGTGGGAACATAGAATCGCACTGGTAACTCGCCAGGTGCGAGAATTCGAGATGCGACTTTTTCACCGTAAACTTTCGCTAAATTGCTGTACAGCTCGTATAGCATACGATCACCTGACAAACATGATCGGCTCGTTTATGACATCGTCCATCGCTATAACTCTATCGCCATCTATGGTGTAATTGTACAAACCGAAGACGAGCTCGAATGGCTCGCCAGGCTCGTAGACCTAATAGCCGTCGTATTGATCACCGTAGCACACCTAAATCTCAAGCTAGCCTAAGATTGGCACGCCAGTGTACAGCGTCTTCTGCGCGGAGTCAAACGAAAAGGTCATGATCCTTTGTAACGCTTCGCTCATCACGTAGGGCTCAAACACGTGCTGGTCCACAGTGATCGTCACGTGATTGCAATACTCGCCAAGGTCCTAGTACCAGACGTAGTCTTTTAGGCTCGCCAAGACCGTGCGATCGTTCGCCGTGAAGCTTCGCACATTGCAAATACCAAGCTTATCTAAGACGTAGATTCTGGACACTTCCACAGGCGAGGATAGAACCACATCGAAACTGTAGGATTTGGAATCGTGCGCCCCTGCGTACAATATCTTAGCCACCTTGTCCACAGATTGGTACATCTGCCCTATCGTCTAAGGTAAGCTCACACCCGAGATGGAGGCTAACCCGCCATTGGACGGATAGCGTACCAAGCAATCTGTCATGTGCGCATAGCTTTGCGTCTTAATCGCGTAGCTAGCGGACAGCATCTGGAGCTATTCTATTTGTGGCATGAACCTGAGCGTGTCCGCCTAACGCTTATGGTGCAAAGAATACTTCGTGGTGTAGTACACCTAATCCACGTAGCGGTTCAGCTAATCTGTCAGACTGTCTGCGTCTGTCAGCAAATCTTCCAGCCAGAGTTGAAGCTACAACACGTCCTACGCCTAGCTGTTGAACTAATTCGCAAGCTATTCGCTGGATAGGATCGAAGAATCGTAGTACGTGGTGGAGCTTGGGAACCTCTCTCCCAAGCTCCTCACGTACTCGCTAAGCGCAGGATCACGCTTTCCAAGTAATTGTTCAACCTAACGTTTTATGTACTCTTCGGCTCGCATCTTTTAACGACTAACATTCACTGCTGAGCTATACGCTGTTTCGCCTGCTCTTGCATCTGCTTGATGAACTCCTCACGGGCTTGAAGCGCCAACTCCTGTGCGATTTTGTCAAATTCTTCGTCTGTTATGACGTTCTTTTCAACCAGCAATTTGCGCAACGCTTCTATCAACACGGAGCTACCTATAGTTGTGGTGGCGAGATTCTAATCCAATTGCGCAACTATCTGTTCCAGCATGTCCAACCTGCGCTCAAGTATCTTCACTTTGTCACCAGCGTTTGGCAATTCGATGTGATTAGTTTCCATTCCGTTCTTCCTCCTCCTCGTCATCATCACCGTTGTCACAATTTGCATTCAGCACATTCAACAGCTTTTTCAGCGTCTCTGGGTCAAACTCCAAGTTCGGATCTGGCACCACGTCCACCAACTGGCTGTTGTACGCTTGGTACTAATCCAATTTGCACGGCGTGCTGACTCTACCACCTCGTCTTGTGATCCTCAAAATCGCAGGCTCTTGAATATTCAGCGATGCGTTGCTGGACATGAACAGCTTGGACTAGGCGTCCTAAACGCAATATGCCAGCTCGTTGTTTTCACCGTACAGAAGCTAAACTGTTTGCTAACCCATCCACGTTTTGATCAAGACCAAGTCACGTATGACCAAAGCGTCTTCCAACCTGCCAGATGAGACGTTGAAAAACTGCAATGCCAGCACGTCACATTGACCTGTCAACTAATCCACAAGGTCTGCGAACTCCTCAGTGCCGGTTCGTGGTAAACTCTCGTAGAATTCCAAGCTAACTTGCGTTCCAATAGGCTCGGTGTACGCTCTAAGCACAACTAATTCACCTCAGCTTGGCGTCCTGTTGCTCTTCGAACAGCCTCTCAAACGTCACCGTCTTGCTCATGCGAATTCTGCCATCGTCCGTGAGCCAGATCTTCAGATAATTGCCAATATGTATGACCTTGGAGCTGGCTAGAGCGACCTAAATCTCACGTTCTAACAGTGTCGCAAATTCTCTAGCCACGCCAGTGTCTAAGTCGTTTTCTGCGGCTATTAGGCTCTACAATTCCGCGATGCTGTACTCATTCTTTATGCGCGGGATCATTTCCTTCGCCTGCCTGTTTGCTTCGATTTCGTCTCAGGCTCAGGTTCGTCTTGCTTGGGCAACAGCACGTAGAGCCTGTCAGCTTCGACCACAGTCTGCAAGGTGCCAGCCTAAATCAGCTTCCAAATCTCAGTTTTCGGCAGATTCAAAATCTCAGACGCCTCAGGTATGGTCAGTTTGCGCAAGTAGCATCCCTCCTCATCCGCAAGTTGCGTACCCGCAAGATTCGCATTTCGTGCACCCATCGTACTTGATCAGCTTGCCACCGCAAACTGGGCATTTGTCGGCTGAGACATACTGAACCTCAGTCTCACGCAAGAAATCCTTCAGGAAGTTGGCGATCTCACGAGCGTATTGACTCTTACACTTGCTCAGTTGCTCTATGATTTGGTCGATCCCAACTCCACTGCGTAGAGCTATAGAGCTGAGTCTGCCTATGATCTCGCTCTTGCTCTTGCCATCTTCGATGAATATCTCGTACGGCTTGTTGTTCTCGTCCACAGTTATGGTTATGTACGTCGTGCCAACTTCGTTGGTGAACTTGCCAGTGTAGGATTTCATGAACTGTCTGCGTGGCTTGGGAACTATCTGCTTCTTGTTGGTGTCCACAAACAGTTGTATACCCAGCACGTCTATGGGTTGAGCTTTGGTCTCAAGCACTTGAGTTTGCAAAGACGAGTCTCTGTAGACGGTTATGCCGTAGCAATTTAGACGCATTGCGAGTTTGTAAGCTTCCAACACGTCGTCTATTGTCGCATTCGCCGGCATGTTGATGGTCTTACTACACGAGCCGTCTATGTAGCTTTGCACATAGTGCTGAGCGTAGATATGCTCAGTTGGCGAGATGTCCAAAGCTGTGACGAAGTGTCCAAGCTCGGCGAAATCTGTAGCCTTCTTGCCTCGCAGTATAGCCTCAATTTGCTCTTGACTCGCATGCTTTAGTAGCACCCTGTCTATGATCGTTAGCCTTTTCGTCTCGCCAGTCTTGGTTGTCATGTTGCGAGTGTAAAATAGCGCATACTGTGGCTCTATGCCAGATGAGACTTCCGCTAAGCTTGAGATCGTGCCTGTTGGAGCTATGGCGTTGGTCCGCACGTTTCTCAACCCAGTCTTAGACCACAACTTGGGTAATTGCCTTATCGCCGTGGTGTAATTTCTCAACAGCTCGGATTCGATCTGCTCTTCAGGTATGGTGGCAAACGGCAAAAAGTCTGGGTCTGTGTAGCGTGATTTGTCAAACTCTGGGTATGGTCCACGCTCTTGCGCGAGTTTCATAGACGCGAGTTTACTGAAGTAAGCCAACGCCGAAGCCATGACGCCAAGCATCTCGTTACCTTGTTTGGTGCCATATCTGATCTTCATCTCGTAGAGCACATCTGCGCAACCCATCATACCCAAGCCTATCATCCTGTAGCGCTCGTTCACACGCTTCTGCTCTTCGAGTGGGAAATTGTTCAAGCTCACGACGTTGTCCAAGAACCGTATGGCTAAGTGAACTAAGCGTTTTAGAGCTTCGTTCTCTTCGCTACCAAGCTCGAACATCTTTGCTCCGTACAATTCGTACAGCTTGTGATAGTTTATAGACCCAAGCGTGCAGTTAAAATACGCCGGCATTATGACCTCGCCACATGGGTTACTGCCTATCAGCTCGACTTCAGGGTTAGGCCAGTAGCGCTTGGCTCTGCCGACAAATATCAACCCCGGATCACCACGTAGATGCGCATTTTCCGCCAGCTTGTAGAACAGCTCTTTCGCAGGTATCGTTTTGTGCACTCTGCCATTGAATTGCAATTCTATCTGTCCATCGCTATCTAAGAGCTCCAAGAACTTCTCTGGCTCGTCTATGTTCACCGAGATGTTGAAGTAATTCAGCACGGACTTGCCATCGTTGTCCCGCTTGCACGTTATGAACTTCTCCACGTCTGGATGATCTAGGTTGAGAATACCCATCAAAGCGGCGCGTCTCAACGAGCCTTGCTTTATAGCCTCAGCCGCAGAGTTTATCACGTGCATGAACGGTATCGGACCTGAAGCCACACCTCCAGTTCCAGCGACTGGCGAATCCGCAGGTCTGAGTGGCGAGAAGTTTATACCCACTCCGCCACCCCATTTGGTTGTCAGAGCCATCTCCTCGATGCATTTGAATATACCCTGCATCGTGTCTGTGATTGGCACCAAGAAGCAGGCGCTCAATGTGCCTATAGCGTTTCTTTGGGATTCTCGTATGCGCTTGTAATCCTCCAAGCTCGTCTGCTCGGCTGGCTTGTACAACAACTCAGGCTCGAGACTCCTAGCTCCGGCGTTGAAGAACACTGGCGAATTTGGCAGAAACAGCATCTCGTAGATGGCGTCGTAAAATTCTTGCTCTACGGCTCTGATACGCTCAACGTCATCGGTCCATTCGACTTCTGCGCTCGCGATGGTTTTGGCGATGCGTCTGCAAACTTGAGACCAATCCGACTCGATCAAGTTGTTGTTGCTATCCCGCCTGAAGTAGCGATCCTGTAGTATCGCAAGTTGATTCTCGCTCATACGCATAGACACAACCTCCGCATCAAACGCTCACAGATTCACCAAGCTCATTTCGCACGCACGAGGACTTGAATAGGCAGTATGCGCACTGCCAAGTCGCATCGTCACCCTCCGCTGTGGGCTCAAAGTCTCGGTTTGGTAAGGCGCCACGAATTATGCAATCGTACACGTACTTGTATCGGTCCAATATGCCTTGAACTGTGATTTGCCTTAACGGGACCTCGTACTCGCCATCTCTCTCGAGTTTCCAGACACGCAAGACGTGAAAGCCTGCGACGTCCTGTAAACTCGCGACGTACTCTGCCATGCTACACGTGCCTCTGTCTTGGTACACTATCCGCCATTCTCGAATTTTTGGCACTGGAGGCTGAGCCCTGTAGGTGAAATAGTACAAATAGCATGCGACTTGTAGCAAATGCTCAGGCTTGGGACACGGCGCAGTCTCATCCTGCAGGTACGGTCTGGAATCTTTGTACTTTCTGTTCCTGCCAAGAATCTGATCCTGCAAGAATTTGTACCCATAGCCGGTTTTGAACTCCACGCCAACCAGCTCGCCATCTATGCGAACTATGGAGTCCACTTCACCTGAGACGTAGATGCCACGAGACGCATCGAAGAACGAGATTGGCACATGATCTGCGACGTAGATGCCTGCGATTTTGAAAATGTCAATTTGCCGAGCTTCGAAAGCCAAGCCGAAATCGAAGATGCTGTACGCTTTGTTGGACAGGCTGTCTCGCAGGCACCGACATTGCTCGTAGTACGTCTTTCTGGCGCAGGCACCTAGAACGTATTCGTCAAGTTTGTACGAAGCTTGAGTTGGCGCAAACACGTACGGTAACTTCAACCGCGAGTATTGTTGCCATTCCACGGCGCTCTCTGGTGGCTCTAAGTCTATCAATCTGGTCCGCATATGCGTCTCACCTCTGCGATGCCACGAACTATGTTGCTGTACAAGCTCGAATCTTCTTCTGCGAAGTCTGGCACGTTCAGTTCGCTTGGCAAGTCGTATTCCGTCTCGGGCTCAGCGACCTCCATATCCCTGTCTTCCGCGAGCTATTCGAATCTGACCGTGTCGAATTGCTAGCTCGCACAGCGCTAATGCTTCCATAACCATTGTGTCATACGCCTTGGAAGTAAATAGGTCGCATACGATATGAAGTCCTAATCTGGCTCGTACGTCTCGATCAGCTCCAGCAGAAACAGTATGGCTTGCTGTTTGACATCCTGCACCGTGAGATTCTAAGACTCCACTATGCGACTGCAGGTGTATCTGAGCCGATCCTAATTCGTCGCAGTGGTGAGCTTGCGCATCTTCTCCAACACGATCTTGTACACTTCTTGATTGCCAACATATTCGGTGTCTGTGATTATGCTCACGATCTAATTGATCAAGTGACATAGGCGTTGCAAAATCTTGTTAAAATAGCGTTCCTGCCTGCGTTTATTACCCTCACTCTTCTACTTCTTGTACTCCATCACTTGTCGTGTCAGGGTCTAATAATTGTTCACTTGGCGCAAGCACATACCTCCTACACAGCTCGGCCATGCACACCGCAACGGCTTCGTCCTCAGTCTCGCATTGTATTTTGAACAGGTCTTTGGCTAATTTCATGGCGAGCTCTCCAATCCGCATGTTGCGTGGCGCATTACCGAGCAGATGCAATTTGGAAGGTGTGAATAGCATCGGCACAACACCAAGCACGTCGAATGAGATGAATATCAAGGCGCCAACCAATCTGGCTAAATTGATCGTACCCTTCACGTTCTTGCCCATGTACTGATCCTCTATGGCGACGTGTACCTCCTCGGCGTGTTTGAATCTCTTCAACAGCTCACGAATCTAGTACGTCATGGCGATCACACGGTCTAACACGTCAGAGTTTCTTGCGCTCAGCCTGATTGTCCCACGGTGCAGGATCTTCTCTTCGCTCATGACGCACACGCCCATACGGATCGTGCCTGGGTCTATACCAACAAACAGCTTCAAGTTATCGCCTCCATGCGCCGTGTAACTGCGTCTATCACGTCCTGCTCTAACGTGTCTGAAGCTCGAATGCGTACAAGCTCCCAACCTAACAAGCTGGCGTAATAGTCCTTGCGTCTGTCGAGCATGCGCCTGCGCTCAAGTTTACTCTGAGCTTTCTCGAGATCTTTGTCGTACGCTATGACTTTGTAGTGGTGCTCGCCGTCGATTTCTATGGCGAGGTTCAACAGCGGTATGAAGATGTCAACTTTGTAGCGTCGAGCCATTCTCGGCGTCTTGTTCGGCTCGTACATGCTCTTCTCCTGCTGGATTTCCAAGCCCGGAAAGCTCTTCCTTAAGGCCTCGACTGCCCGACGCTGGTACGAGCTTCTGCTAGCGTAAGCCACCGAAATCACCAACCTTGTCAGTCATAGCGCTATGCACGGGCACTAAGCATTGCGCCTCGATTGGACAGAATCTGCATTGCGTACCCTAAGACACTGGCATGTCTAAGCCTTGGTTTATGAGCACCTACTGCATGAGCCAATACACTCGCAATGCGACTCTCGACATAGCCTAACCGATGCTGCTGGTTGAGATCGCTATCTGTCTGGTCACATCGTCGTATGGGTAATACAGCACGACGGAATCGAGATACTTGGTCTATCTGTGCGCGCTTCTCGCCTAGCAGGAAACGAGCTATAGAACATGCTAATTGCACAGCAACTGCTCTTTGGTGAAGTCCTGCCATCTCAGAATCATGGGATAGAAGTACTATGCGTCCAGATACTAGCTGATGCGATTCCAAATCAGCTTCTTGATCTCCTTCTAAGCCCTGTCGATGTACACCCCATGAAAGAGCATGTCAACTGTCACGATCAACGGCTCAGGTCCATTCAGCGTTTGAACTTGCGTGCGATACGTCACCTGCTGAGGTTTCAATGGTCTGGCTGGCACGTGTCCGAACGGTCTGACAACCTTCAGAAACTTGGTGTGTATCCATTCACGGAACTCTTCTCTCAGGTCTGCGAACGCAGTTGGCACGTACGCGAACAATCTCGAGTTGCGAGATTGAGCCTTCAAATCCTACACCCACTTGTCGATGTACTCTTCGACCTAGCGCACGAGCTAACCTTCGCCTTGTATCATGTGTTGAAAGTGTGTCGAGAACGCATAGTTCAGCTACACGCGAGCTAAGATGTTGAACAGCATCCATTGTGGAATCACAAAATCTGCCAGCTTCAATCTGCGAACTGAAGTGTCGTAGTCCTCCATCATGAGTTGCATCTACAAAATCGGGCAGTGATCCAAGAACTCAAGTGTCGTGCCGTCTATGCGTATGAAGGTGCACAGCTCGCCTTTGTAACGAATCTTAGCCATGAAGGGTGGGAACAATCCCAAGCGCCTGTAGAGCCATTCGGGTTCGTAGTAAAATTCCGGCTGTCTGCAGAACGGTCTGGAAAACTAAAACACCTATTCGACGCCTTCGCATCCGTAAATCATGCGAGTCTGGCGCTGTATGTACTCTATCTGCTTGGGATCTGTTATGTCAGATATCGAAATCCACAATCCCAGCCGTCTGGATTTTGGACTTGACACTTTCAAGCGCCTCCTTGTAGATCCGCAGTCTCTGCTGTTTCTCTGTGAGCGCCTCAATCTCACGTCTCAAAATTGCAGAATCTGCGTAAATTTTGTTGGCGATCAGGATGGCGACACGCTCAGCTGAGACATTCGCAACTTCGGCTAACCTGTCCACGGCTCGGGATGCGTCTTGTAAGTTCACGTACTCGCACGCTAGTTCCAGATCTTGCGTCATTTTGTAAACTGCGACTTCTGGATGATAAATCGGGATCTTCGCATCTTTGGCGAAATACTCGTCTGGGTCCATGCCGTCTTGTAGGAGCCCGACGTAGACGCTGAAATTTGCGTCTTGTAGCTTGCTCAAAGCCGTCAATGTGCAGGTTTTGCCAGTTTGGTCCCCATCCAAACAGATTGCGACGTTTTTCACACCCAAAGACCTCAACCTGGCGATAGTGTTGGAATTGATCTGCGTTCCACCCAGAGCTAGGACGTTGTGCTTGCCCTTAGTCCATGCGACCAGCGCATCTGAGTAGCCTTCGACGAGCATCACAGACTTGAAGCCAGCCACGAGGTGTTGGCCGTACAGCTCGTAAGATTTGTTATACAGCGGGTTGTTCGCTGGATTTCGAAACTTAGGTTCCAGCGAGAAGTTACGAGCCACAAACGCTATGGGGCTGGAATCGACACTGAAGACTGTGAAGAGTATGCCGTCTGTGAAGATTTTGTCTAACCCGACAAGTGCGCTGGCATCTGGATGCTTGCGACACATCTCGCGAATTATCTCCTCGACGAATGGCACAACTCCGTATTGCTTCGCAAGTTTAGGGCTCACACCTTTCGATTGCAAATACTCGTAAGCTTTGGCGTCGAATTTCACAGACCTGAGTATGTCGAGCGTCTTGGTCAGCACGTATCTGGCTTCTTCGATAAGCGCTCTGCTAACAGGCTGGCTGATCTTAAAGATCTCGCACAGCTCACGTATCGCAGTCTCTCTGTCGCAGTTGTGTATCGTCATGTACGCGGTGATGGTGTTGTACCAGCTGTTACAGCCGAAGCAATATGCGTGATCTTCGTAAACTTTCATGCTTGGCACTTCGTCTACATGGTTCGGGTTGATGCACCTGTACTTGCCATTGCGCTTGTAAATGCCTTCGTAATCGAGATAATCTGCGATCCTAAAGTACAGCTCTTCGATGTAGCCCATGGTCAATTTCCCCCTGAATCGAAGAGAGGAAGCGATCTTTGACGCTTGTAATGTTGCTTGCTGGATGCGCACATCAGCTTTCGCACGATTAGATCTTCGCAATCTCCAAACAAGCCAACTTGCTCAACGAACTCGTCACTTTCGCACGCCATGATCGCGGACGAGCATAGCTCTTGCATGATAGTCAAGTACCTGTAGACTTCGTAGACGCTCATGCCAAGCTCTTCAGCGATTTGCTCGCGTGTTAAGCCATCGCACCACAGCGAGGCTATCAATCTCATGACGCAAGCTTCGTTGCGCTCTACAAAATTGTCCAACATGACCTCGAGTAGATTAACAGCCTCGTAGAGCACGGCTCTGCTAAGTTGCCTGGTTTTGACCAGGTTCATACCGTGCTCGTGTTTCATACCTATTCCCCCAAATCGACGAACGTGTAGCTTGCTAGATTAGAGTTGCGAAATTCGAACACGATGTATCCGAGCCTGGTGTAGTGCCAATTGAGATTGCGATTCCACAACTCGTATGGCAACCTGCCACACATCTTGCCGGATTCGAACAGTAACCTGCCTTGATACTCGCAATGGCCTAACACGTGCGTGTGACCTATAGACACAGCCGTCAAGTCCGTGTCGAATTGGAGCAGGTACTCCAGCGCCCTGCGGGCTGTAGACAATGGCGTGCGCAAATACGTGTCTGGGTGAAAGAACGCAACATTGTTTATCTTGAACCCGTTCCGCGAGTACTCCACGCCAGCTTCGTCACAGATTCTTTCGAGTATGTCCGCACCACCTAAAACGTCCAATAGCTCCGAAGTCACGACGTTGCGTCTCAGCATCCTTTCATAGCGCAAATCGTGATTGCCAGCGCACACGTACACTTTTTTGTACACCTTAGAAAGCTCGGTCAGCATCTCAACCGCCATGCCGTACGTCGTGGCTAATTGGTCTACCCTGTAGATCTCGTGTCTGGAAGGATTTGCGCAATCCAACACGTCGCCATTTATGAGCACATAGTCTGCGTCGTATCTGTTGCGTAGCAAGTCATCCAGCGCCTTCTTCGACACGTACGGAAGATGCGTGTCCGAGCAGTTCACGAGTTTGAAATCCTCAGTCAGCGTGAGCTCACAATACGGCTTGTAGACTTTAGTCTGCACTGCTCACACCTCCAAGCTTGGTTGCGTACTCGATTAGCAACAAAATCGTCTGTGTCGGAACGTGTACGCCACACCAAATGTCGTTCAGGTCTGAGAGCAATCCCAACACGAAGCGTTTGAGACTGCGAATCGGCTCAACCTTCACAACTTCCTTGACTCTTGGCAAGCTCTTCGCAACTTCGAATGCGTCGGCGCTGTCTTTCGCTACTATGTGTCTCGTGGCGGTCACGCTCCTACCGGACCCGACATGCCCAACCTCGACAGTCACGACGTACATCTTCATGTGAACGCACCTGCCAGCTTGAAGATTGCGTCCGCTTCTGGCTTGACGTAAATCACGCACGAGTCTGAGCCGTAAGCCACGTCCAACATGTTGCCAACGTGTATGCGCCTGTTGTTCAGAACCAAATAAACCTGCGCTTGCGGGCTGTTCAACACGCTCAAAATCGGCACGCACACGATCTGAACGATCGTCTCTTTGCGCTTCGTGTTGTGCACCAGCGCTATGTTCATCTGCTCAGCCTCGTGACTGGTCACGAACTCGCCATAGTCGATGACGACGATGGTTCATCCCTCCCCGTCTCAGGATGAAGCAACACCAGCCAGCCGTCTGGAACCGCTATTAAGTTGTCAAAGAACAAAATCAGGCTACCATCCGGATAGCCCTCTTCGCCGAGGCCATCCAAGACGGTAGCCTGATCGAGACTACCAAGATCGTATTCAATTGTGCGACGCTCGAGTACCTCCTAACCCAGCAAGCCTGTCCTCCGTACCAGCACATCAATCTGCAGCCTACCTCCGCTTAGCAACCTATCCACATCTTCCCGAGTGAGCCTTAATCGCACGAGTCTGTCTCTGCCTGCCAGTCTCACTGCGTCATGCTCTTGAACATAAGCGTACCACTCGTTGATGCGTTTAAATGTCTCCTCATCGCCTCCTCTGTCTGGGTGATACTTCAGCGCCAGTCTGCGGTACGCACGTCTGGCCTAACCCTTGACGCCATAGAGTTCAATTTCCCGCATCGTCACACCCAAGCACTTCAAGCAGTGTACGACAGAGTTTGGCGAGTTCACCGTCCGCCTCCTTGTTGGTCTCAAGCACCCATCTCAGCTCGTTTTTGAGCGCCAGCTTGTCCAAGCCTCGGCTTGAAACCTTGGCCGCTGCGCAGACCAACGCCGCCACGCTCAGCTCAACGTCATTCTTGGTCTTCTGCAATCTCTTGCGTATCGCCTTCAACGCCTTCACGGTTCATCGCCTCCAAAGCCTCGAGAAACTTCGCATAGAGTTCGTCGGCGTGCTCTAACATGTACGCAGTCAAATCTTCTTTGCGCATGCTCTTTCCGTTCAGAGTGTAATAGCTCCCGTTTCTTTGAATCAAGCCGAGCATGACGAGCATTTCGAAGTTGCTACGTGCCAAGTCCAAGCCTTGGCTGGTTATGAACACCTCGGCGCTCCGATACGGCTGACCGCATTTGTTCTTCACGGCTCTGATCGTGCTGACGATTCCCGTGGCGTTCTGCTTGGTCCCGATCCAGTCCTTCTTGCGTATCTCCAGCCTGTAACTGGCAGAATAGTTTTTCATTCTCCCGCCGGGTGTGGTCTCAGCTGCGCCGTATGGTGACATGGAAGATCGCAACTGGTTCGAAAAAACGAACACAGATTGATTCTGTGGCAATGCGCTTGTCAGGATTCTAAGCGTGCGGTTGAACGCTCTGGCGAGCAGGCCGGGCTGGACGCTGTGATAATCCTCCGCTTGTAGCTCCTCTTCCAGCGCCAAAGCTGGCAGGCTGTCCAGCACGATGAGGCTGACCTCAGGGTATCTGCACAACCGCTCCGCTATGGTCAAAGCCTCGTTGGTGGAGCTTGGCTGAATCAAAACGACACGCTCATCTGACAGGTCCAGCCCGTTCAGCTTCGCCCAGCGCTCATCTAACGCGTGCTCGGTGTCGATGTAGACGACTCTACCCTTGCGGCTTTCGAGGAAGGCTTTTGCGATGTGGAGCATCACTGTGGTCTTGCCAGACTGTTCGGGACCGAAGATCTCGAGGATCCTGCCTGTTCTGATACCGCCGTCTAAGACGTAGTCCAAAGCCATGATCTTGGTTCTGACAATGTCGCCTGATAGGTCTCGGACCCAGCGCTTGATCTCGACTTCCAATGGGCTGAGGGTTTGTGGCTTCTTACTCGGCACATTCCCAGCTCCAGTCAGAACGGGACCTCGTCGTCCTCCGCTGAAGGCTCGGCGGGCTTATTCTCTGCGTATCTGTTGTACGAACCGTTGCCGTTGCCGTTCCTCTTGTACCCTGTGTCGATTGTCCAAATGTCGCTGAGCTCTGCGAAGATGATGTTTTCTGACCCCACAACTCCATCGATGCAGACCGTTTTGCCTTCAAGAAAGTTAGCGTGTTTTCTTACCGGGACTAGAACTGTGATGTGTTCCTGCTCACCGTTTCTCCAACTGCAAGTGAGTTTAGCGTAAGTCTTGCCGTTTCTCGTGACGGTGGTGGCTTTCTGGACTTTGAGGATGCCATGCGTCCTGAGCATGCTCCCACCTCCGTACCAGCTCGTAGCCGTTTTAGCAGCCTCCCTGTACCAATTGTACACCGCAACCGTGGGTTAACGCTTAACTTGAGGTTACGACTCGGTAAAATCATGCGCTTGACCGTAAAAAATCTTTTTGCGCCTTTGCGACGTATCGCGCTCTGTATAGCGCTTTAAGTCAGTGTAAGACTGTTGCATGGAATATACTTGTTTGATCTTGTTAGATGTTAGTGACATAGCGTGCGTTGTTTGCGTTACGTTTTGCGCAATTGCGGTGTACACGACTACAAAAGCGTTTAATTGCGAAGCTGAATTTTCGTTCCTAAGCGATGTCTAACTCGTCACAAGTTCCACACCAAGACCATTGCGTCTCATGAAATCGCATCGTGACTGCGTAAAAAATTTTTACGCATCGCACTGGTTTAAGTCTAGGCGCCAAATAAGGGTTAAAACGCATAACCTGCGTCGCTATTAAAGCTTTACTGCGATAGCGTTTTAGTAAGCGCATAGCTATATACGCTAAAGCGTGTAATTGCGATTTCGCGATAGCTATTATGCGTATTGGCTAGCGTATAGCTTAAAGCGTCGCGTAGTACAGCTAGCGTATTATCGCGAAGTTTTTTAAGACAGACAGACAGAAGCGTTTTTTTACATAGACCAAGCGAAGCGTTTAAATACCAGCGCTTAAAATATCGCGTACTTAAAACCATGCGTAAAACCAACGCGTTTACGCTAGCCCAATACCAGCGTACTAAAACCCAGCGTCTTAAATACTTCGCGTTTAAAATACGCGTATTTAAAAACCAGCGCTTCTAAACCCAGCGTCTTAAAAAATCGCGTATAAATCGCGTATTAAAACCTGCGCTTTAAAATATGCGTATAAACACGCTAAATACTTAACCCAGCGTCTTAGCGTTAGTTAAGCCTTTACGCAGTTAAACTAACGCTTAGACGTCTTGTACTTAGACTTGTACTTGAAAAATCTTTCCCTGTCTGTCTGTCTTAAATAAAAAAGCGCTATTAATACGCTAGCTTACGCTAGCGTTTCGCGAAGTACTAGCGTACTTCGCGAAATACGCTAGTATACTCGCTAGTATTTTCGCGATAATAACGCGTAAATAACCTGCGTTTTGTTATCGCGATAGCTATTACTTACGCGTAATAGCTATCGCTTAAACAAATACCAGCGCTAGTACTAGCTATACCCAATACGCAAATACATAAACCAACGTTTTGCTATCGCAATAGCTATTACTTACGCGTAATAGCTAATGCGTAAGCAAATACTTGTACTAATACTAGCTATACGCGTTTTTTATACGCAAAAAAATACTAGCTATATAGCTAACGCTATTACTTTGTTCGCATTACGAACTTTTGTCCAAGTACCGCAACGCTCTGCCCACTTGCTTGGCGCTTATTCGCATCGCCTTGTTGGCGTGCTCGACGTATCGCCACCAGTGATCTATGGCGTTAAGACAGATCCTGCTCCAACTTTCCAAGTTCAACTTGCGAATCTGCTCTATTGGTAGCGCCTGCAAATCTGCGATTTCTTCCGACGGCTTCACGTTCTCATGCTTTTGCAACACGTACACGTAGTGAATACCAAGATGCACGCTTGACACTTCGCTACTGTCGTCGTACACTATACCCGCCGTGAACAAGTTCCTCCTGACTATCGGTAAGCCAAGCTCTTCTTCCATCTCGCGTGTTAACGAACAATATACACACCCGTAATCGTATCTTTGCACATGTCCCCCAAACCCGATGCTATAATAATCATGCAGCCTATCCTCCGTACCAGCTCGTCTGTAGCAGAGCACAGCGTGGTCGTTAACCACGGTGACGTATGGTATGATCTGTAGAGACTCCGTGCTGTGCTCTGCTACATCCCGACTCAAATAGTACCTGTGCGACAGCAACTTAGTCAGGAGCATTGCGACCTCATCGGTCATTGACAAGTATGATACCTTGGTCAAGCCGAGCTGGTCTGCGGTGGACTTAGGCACTACCAACACGTCGTTTTGATTCTGCATTTCACGCACCTCCGTAGATGTAAAACACCTTGCCAGCTTTGAACAGCAGATTTGGACCTTTGTAAATTTCCGCCTCGCCATTCAGTTTCGCTATCATGTTTTCGTGTGGTGCGAACTCAAACTCGACGATACAGGTGCCAGATTCGGCGCCGTTCACATAGATTTTCCTGCCATCTGCTCTTAGGCTTCTGATTTCGCCTTTCAACGTCACGTTACCGACACGCTTATAGCCCTTGAAGTTGCTCTTACACGGCTTGATAGGCACGTGGACTGTGAACAGCTCAGTCTTGACAGCGAATTGCACGTGATTGAACAATATCTCCGCCTTGGTCTGCTTGAGTCTGCTCATGATTTTGCGGATATGCGCCAAGCTCGTGTACGGAAATGTGCCACAGCATTCCCCGTCAGTTTGAACATCCGCATAGACTCCGAGCGTGTGCTGTTCCAGCGTCACGGTTAGGATCATCTTCGAGTTCGATATCGCAATTTGCGCATCCGCCTCCAGCTGTGGGTATATGACCACTCTCAAGTTCTCAAGCATCTGTGCGAGGTTTTCAACTTCGCAAGAGTGCGTGTATTTGTATTTCGCCAGATTCGGGACCATGCACGTTGTGAGCGCATAACTCTTACTGTCTTGCTCGAGCGAGTATCTGCCATTTTTGTAAACTAACTCCGCCTTGGAATTTGACAGCGTCAATGGTCTGAAGACCAGATACGATTGGACAAACGTTTTAGCTGGCATCTGCAACAAACTCGTCCCATCCGAGGCGTACAAATTGCCGTAGCCGAGCACGCAGACCTTTTCGACTTGTGAGCCCACGAAGTATCTGCAGAGCAACTTCATGTTTCGCAGGTCCTGCTCGTCCAACACGATCGGTTTCACGCTATCACCTCTTGCATTAACTGTTGGTCCAGAACCGAATGGGTGTCCTTGCCGAGTATGGCGTGCAGGTTTCGCAAGCTCACGGCGTCTTCGAGCGCAAAAATTGCCAGCTTAGACCTCGCTCGGGTTATAGCCGTGTAGAACAGCCTATTGTCCACCATGCCGTACGCATTTGGCTCCAAGATGAACCAGCAGACATCCGCTTCGCTTCCTTGCGCTTTGTGCACAGTCATAGCGAGCGCTCTATCCAGCATAGCGTCCGCTTCGATTTTGTTGTACTGTATCTGCCTGTTCGGGTACTCTATGCTGACCTCGAACGGGTTAGACCAGATGACACGTCCAATTTCGCCATTCATGACTTCTTTCTCGTAGTCGTTCACACACTGCACGACCTTCATCTGGTCCTGTATCCAGCGATTGGGGTCAAATCCAAGCGCCACGCCAAGCTCCCTGTTCAGTCTCGTGCTTGACAACTTTGATCTTTGCGGGCTTCTGTACGGGCTGAGTATCAGAACTCGCTCATACAGTTCCAACAAGCCGTATTGCTCGTAAGCTTTCCTGTACGCCGTCTTTATCTTCTCCAACAACGCATCGCTATCATCGCTATGCACAAGCTTCACAGTTTGACCATTTCGCAGATACTGCAGAAACAATTGAACATCACGTTTCAGCACGGCGTCCGCTAATCTCGCAATTTCGTCGTTGTTTCTGTAATTCTGCGTGAGCTCTACCACTCGGATTCTGTCTCGCATGCTGACCAGCGTGTGGAATGGCGCACCGCATCCAACTGGTGGCAACTGGTTCACGTCTCCAACCAAGCAAATCGCAGTATCTCCAATAGCTCTCAACAGCGCTCCAAACACGTGTATATCCAGCATGCTGGCTTCGTCTATGATCACCAAATCGTGTTCCACTCGCCTATTTTCTTTCACCCCGTCCCAAGCTATGTGGGCGTGCACCGTTCTTGCTCCAACTGAGCTTAACCTCTGCGCAGACTTACCGGTTGTGGACAGCACGACGACGTCCAAGCCTAAGCTCCTACCGATTCTGTGTATCGCCTCTATAGTTGTGCTCTTACCAGTTCCCGGTCCACCAGTTATGCAACTGACTTTGCTAATTAGCGCAGTTAACACGGCTTGTTTTTGCGTGTCGTTGAGCTTATCATTTACGTCCAGCTGAAACTTTATCTCCTGTTCTAAGCTCGTCGAATCTTTCCTGTTCAGGTTCATGTTGCGTCTCAGATACAGCGTCGTTATACCGTATGCGTGCGCCACGCTGGATAGCATATACGAATCTTCGCCTCGCTGTATCACCTGTCCGAGGTCCTTGAGTATCTCCAAAGCCTGCTGAACTCGCTTGACATCCGTTCTAAGCTTTTCTGCAAGTTCTGCGCTGGTCAATTGCGATTTTTTCTGCGCACTCGATACTCTGTGCAGTGTGTACACCACCATAGCTGGCAGGTAGAGCTCATCCGACTTGTCCACCAACCCACGTGGGTCGATCCCTTCGATGTAGATTGGCAGATAAGCCAAGCTCTCTTCGATTTTGCGGTCCAAATCACGTTGCATCGCCATCTTAGCCAGAGCCACAACGGTTCGTTCGGATTTGCTTTTCACCTTGGCTGATATGATTTGAACCAGCTTGAGCAATCTGACCTCGTGCGTGATACTCTCAATCTGTCGCTTCTGTATACCCGAGATGGAGTTCAGCACGCTCGGGTCTTTGGCTATGATATCTATAGCGTTTTCACCCAGCTGGTCTATGATTTTTCTCGCAGTCGCTATGCCGACGTAGCGGATATTTGTCAACGTCAGAAGCGACTTCATGTACGAGCTCGCTCTGATATTCTTCAAGTTCACGAGCCTGTACATTTTGCCATAAACTGGATCCTGCACGATTTCAAACTCTCCAGCTACCTCGTCGCCAACTGAGCAGTTCTTAGCTTGCACAACCAGCTTCTCATCGTCTTTGTATGCGACATAGACATCGTCACCTATCTTGTTTGCGAGCACAACTTCAAGTTGCAAGTTCAATCACCTCCATTTCGAGAATGCCTCCCCGCAGTGGGGGAGGCGTGAGTCATTTACGCTTAAGCTTGTCAATTAGCTCGCTCGCTTTGGATTTTGTGAGCTTGTCATAGTCGATTCCGAAGGCTCTTTCGACTTCCTGAACTGGCTTACTGTTCGCCGTGGCGTATTCGCTCACAAGCCTACGAATCAAGTTCTTCTGGTTATCTGTGGCTAATTCTTCGACACGTGCGCTGTGATCCTCCAGCTTGGCGTTTTCTGGATCTGTCGCACTCGGCAACAGGAACGTCTTGAGCAGGAAATACTTCAGTGCTCCAGTTTGAGCCTTGTACACGCCCTTGTCTCCCTTATCCTGTCCAGAGCCGACCCAGTTGAACGACAGCTGTTCGCCAGTTTCGACATCGTAGAACGTGAACCGCATAGACACGATGGCGATGTCGTCTTTGAACTCGCAATTTGTGACTTCGGATGTGAACATCACGTTTCGACTGTACAGCGCCTGTCGGATCGGCTTGACTATGTCTTCCTCTGTAGCGTAGCGATAATCATGAAACGCATTGTAGCCAGTTTTCTCAATCTGCTGGATCGACTTAGCCGCTTCGAGCAACTTAGCCAACAATCCCATTCGCCTCACTCCTTCGCCGGTCTAATGTGACCCTTGATGTTGTTGAGCGTGTAGATCGCAAGTATCACGTCATCTACAAATCCTAACGGCAGCAAATCTGGCAACAAGTCCACTGGCGAGAGTATGTAACTTCCAACGCTTATGATCGCAAACAATGCCCAGGCTGGCAGTGTGACCTTCTTACAAGCCACTTGCTTCAGTAGCATTATAAAGTCTCTGAGCGCCTCAAATGCGGACTTGCTTCTGCGTCTCACGTAAGCTTCTGTCCTATTAGCTAACCTCTTGACATCAGGCAGAAGCACAAAATCACCTCCTTGTTGAAATTTTCAAGATGGTTGGATTTCCAGCGACTCGCCTTTGATCTTCGCATACATCAACGCCTCTACGCCGACCAATGCGACTCTGTCTGCGAAGTTGATCGACACGATCTGTGGCTTTAAGCCAAGCGAGCTGGCCGCTTCAGCTTCATCTTCTGACAGTATGTAGATTGGCACGCCTGTGTAATCTTGCCTCTTACGCTCACCTTCGTCTTTGTACACGCACCACGCCTTCACAGGTAAGCACAAGCCCGCTTTGGCTTTCGTCTCGACATGCAACTTACCAAGCTGTTTCGGCCACGGTCTCTTAGCGTTCACGAAGCAATCGACATAGTTCACGTACGCTTTCGCCGCAGATAGCAGATTCTCTCCAGTTTGGTATCGCTTCACCAGCTCGATGATGTGATTGTTGTGTCGAGCTATTATCGCTGCGACTTCGTTCTCGCCTTTGACGATTTCTTTTGCGAATTGGTACAAGGCTTTGTCGTACACTTTTCATCCCTCCTCGACTTAGCCTTGCGTTTCGACTTAACCTCACCTTTCTGTTTTGGCTCAGGTTTCGTTTCGCTAGAATCGCTACAGATGTGCTCAGCTTCGTCTTGCATCTGTCCAGACACTTCCACAGCCAATTGCTCCATTTCTGCGATCGCATCCGAGTTCAAGCTCGCACAGATGTGAAACGTGTCTGTGGTCTTGACCAATCTGAGCTTCAAGCCGAACTCGCTCTCAAATTCGCTTGGCTCTTTCCACAGACTGCGTCTGACATACACGTGCGGCTTCTTGCAGAACAGCATGATATGCTTGCTCCTGAGCACGACTATCGCATCTGGGTTATCTTGAAGAAACCGCAACAGCTTTTGGTAATCTTCGTATTCCAATCTGCTGGCATTTCCTGCGGTGAGCATAGGCATAAAGGTTTTGAACACCATCCCACCTCCTGTTAGTCTCTTCTCGTGGGGATAGGTATGCTTGGCTTTCTCTACAAAGCGATTGTAACGTTACTGCTCAGGTTAAGATTGGCTTTTCGCAAGCGCAGAATTCACGATGAGCACAGCTTCGCTTGCGATATCGTTTTAGCCAACGGCTTGTTCAAGCTACAGAACCTGCGTGATTATGTTTTGAGCAGATTCTGCAACAGATACTTTCCAGACCCGTGGTACATTTTCAAACCTCAAGCTAAGCTTAGCGATTTGCTCAAAGCCGACAGTGTAGATTGCGCAGATCTGTAGTACATTCACACGCTACTTTAGTGGTGCGCAGGCTTCACAAGCTACATAGTCACGCTGATCCCCGAAAGACTTAGCTTTTCGCCTTCGAAGCTTCACACCGTTTGCGTCGTGAAGGTACGAGGCTGCTACGTTTAGCTTGACACGTTTGGCTACGCTTACACGTTCAACACGCCAAGTGAGCTCACAGATCACTACAGCAAGCTATATGACACTCGCTACGTGGCTATAGATGTGCGAGACGCATTTCTCAGACCGAGCGAGTTAGACTGAACGCAGGAGGCTGGTAATGTGAAGAAGTTTTTCAAAAAGCTGGGTTATCTGCTAGCTATAGTCTTCGTCGCAGTGATCGCATTGTTGCTATTGATCAAGAAGAAGCAAGCCATACCGCAGGATTTGGAGACTCTGCGAAATGAGCAATAGAACCTCGAAGACGAGTTAGCTAAGCTCAAGAAGCAAGAAGAGCAGATCAAAAAGACGGACAAGTTCAAAGACGCAGATTCTGCGTTCGAGTATCTCAACAGCCTAATTGAGAAGCTGAAGTCTAAAGACTGAGGTGATATGCGTGCGTAAACTCGTTCTGCTTGCGTTAATTCTGCTCAGCGCCTGTGTGCTCGCCGATTACAAGGTGATCCAGCAAGCGCCAGATGGCAGGTACTATTTGACCGAAGAGACTGTGATTTAGCTGGCTAATTATATCTACAAGCTTGAGGAGTTGAATCAAAACTACAAGCTACAGATCGCCAACTTAGAAAAGCAAGTTGAGAATCTGAAACAGCAAATCAGCTGGTATGAGAATTAGCTCGCAGAAGCTGAGAAACGCTACAAAGAACTCGAAGCCGAGCTGAAGAAACTGCAACTCGCACGTGACGTTTGGACCGTGGTTGCGACCATAAGCATAGGTTAGCTTGTGATATTGTTCATAAAGTGAGTGATAGCATGGAAGAGAGCAAATTCGCAAGCCGAAAATTCATACTGGTTTTGATCATAACTGCGGTTTTGGTCTTACTGAATGCGTTCGGCAAAGTCAGTTCCAGCGACTTGACAAATTAGCTCACCTTGCTCTATGGCGCATACGCTGGCGCTAACGTGCTGACCAAATTCACTCAGCGCTGAGCTGGCTCACAGATTCAATCTTCGCAGATCGTCTATAGTCACCAGATCGTTCAGCGCGATATGTAACTGCTGGTCCGACTCGTCAAACCGTATAGCGCAAGTTCTGTGCTGGTTGGATACCAGCAACGTATGATCGTCTTGTAGCAACTCGCCAGTTATGATGTGGTGAAGTTTCCACGCTTGCTTAGTTGATCCATCTTGCAATCTCGGCTCGTGCGTCAATGTCCTGCTTGAAAGGTACTTCACCTCATATAGACTGGCATATTCCGTTGTGCCAATCGCATAGCTCACCAAGATGAAATGCCTATAATCTATCTTCTGCTTGGTCTTGAATGGCAAAAATCCAGTCAATCTGGCGGTTGGATGCGCACCAAGAATCGAGTTAGCGCAAGCGCAAACCAAATATGCGAGCACCAACTCGCAATCTCGAACTTCGAACAGTAGCTCGAGGTTGCGCATGGATTGGAGCATATCGCTCAGCACGTGGCTTTTACTTAACCCAAGCTTCATCGCCAAACTGTTCATACCAACTTCATTGTTGTGCAACAGCTTCAGATCCACCAAATCCACGCTTTCTTGAACTGGCAATTCCCGCACGAACACCAGCGTGTGGCTGTTCTTCACAACCGTCTTGCCATTTTCGAATATCGCCACGCAACTCACAGCGTCAGATCGAGCTTTCTCGGTGTCTGGTGGCTCGAAATTCTTCGCCTGTCTGGACAAAGCTTTCGCCGCAGAAGATGTGGACGCGCAACTCACAGGCTCTGTCACGTAGCTTCTACTCATGTACACAGTCGCAGCGAGATGCTTCCACAGCCTGTCAAGATGAGAGTTCAATTTTTCATCTGCGAACATTCGCTTAGCTTGCTCATCGAACGCCACAATGAACCTGAACGGTAGCGTGTGAAAATGATCCCCAAGGTACTGAGTCTCGTTACCCATACAGCTGGTGAACAGACACAGAACTGGCTCGTTTCGCAACTGCGCATCTATGACCCCAACGAGTAGCTCATTCGAGCCGTTGGAGTATAATTCCGCATCGAACTTGACCTTAGCGTGCTCTTCCGTGCTCTCTGCGATCTGCCTTTTACCAACCAATTGAAAGCGTGGCACGTTTCGCCATTCTACGCTAACACTGTGCTTTCTGGCTTCGTACTTCAGCAGACTCACAAGCCTTTGCAACGTCACGAGCGTGTAGATGTCCTTTTCGATCATGACCCTGTGTATGTAATCTTGGTCATCCAGCTCAGCCAGGTCTATGATTTTTGTGAACCAAATCGGCTTGGTGCGAAATTCTACCATCTTAGCGGACAGAAACGGCTTAGCGCAATTCTTCACAGCTTCCGCCAAAGTCGTGTCATGAAATTCCACCTGCGTGACATTGAACCTGTCATCTAAGCTCAGTTTCGCAACTGGCGTGTCCAGCTCGGAATTCGGCTCCAATCTCAACTCGCTCACGTTCAGCTCTATAGTCACCTCGTGCAGATTCAAATCGTTGTAGACCAAAACAGGCTGTGTATAAACAGCTTCAGTCAACTCGAACCCGTAATTGTCCAAATAGCGCTTCAATTCGTACACGTTTTCGGAGCTAAACTTCACAACTGGTAGCTTGGGACTTTCAAGCCATTCTGAAAGATTCTTCGCTGGCACACTCGCAAGTATTGGCGAGATTTCAATCATATCGCTCACCTCCAATTCATCGAAAACCCCGGCTTTCAGCCGGGGTGTAATATCTCAGCGCTTATCTACGACCTTTTTGCGTCGTCTCGTGGTTAGCAATTTCGGCTCCAATTCGATCTCAGGCTTCGTCTTCTTCAATTCTACCAGCATGTCAAACATCACCGTGGCGTAGCGTGTGATCCCACGCTTAGAATATCCACGTTCTGCGAGCTTATTCTTGAGCAACTCCAACTGCTTCCAATCTTCCTCGGTGAGCAATTTCGCATCTTCCAGCCTCTGAAGTAAGCGCTTGAACCGCTGTTTGTCTACCCACTTCGAATCCGGTCTGCGTAGCATAGACGCAAAATTCTCCACGCTCTTATCGTCGTAGCCTATACGCTTCAGAGTCTCAATCACCTCTTGGCTGACTCGCTTCTGCTCTTGCGCCTGTCGCTCGAATTCCGCTATAGCTTGGATGACGTTTGGATACATCTCAGGCTTATACTGCGCCACGGTTATCAACACTTCTGCGAACCCTTTGGTCGTGTTGAATCGCTTGGCTATGTAGTCTACCAAACCCGCTCCGTCCAACTCGCCTTTGTGCACTCTCATCCCTCCTTGGTGATTTTGTACCTTGCGCAATTCGGCCATTTGCCGTCTCTAACTATTAGCCATATGATCGCATAATTCGCTATGTCTCTGAGCGTGTCTTCTATCGCCTCGTTCTCAGGCCTCTTATTCTGCGTGACTAAGTTGATCAATCTCTCGAGTTTGTCGTTGAGTCTAACCAGTAATCCAACCTCGCCGAACTTGGCTATGTTGCCAGGTCCATAATCCGCCTGCTTCTTCGCAAACAGCTCCACACACCTCTCAACTTGGCTTATGAACTCGTCTACCACTGGATCTTGACAGATCGCTTTGGCTTTTTCGTACACTCGCCCACCTCCAAGCTGATGTTACAACCCCGCTGGCGGATTAAACTTCACCGTATGTCCGACAAGGTTATGAGCTCGTTGAAGATCAGCTTCAATAACCCTGTTGTGCGATTATATTCGACGGCGTAGCTACCTTTTTCGCTCAGAACTACCAACACGCCGTTTTCTTCTCGCCACACACCCTGATCTTCCAGCACGCAACTTATGTGTTCTAGCTTCTTTGGCATGTCATCTGTCAATATCACCTTGAACACGAACGCAACGTTTTTGCCATCCGCTATAGTGTAAAGCACGAGTCGAACCCCATTTTCATCCTCGCAGAACACGAAGCTTCGCACCTTGAAATTCACGTAGTTGTCTCTCACGCTCGCAATCGCTGTGGCTAAAGCTGGACCGCAGGCGTACTTTGGAAAATCGCTCACAAACAGATCCAAAGTGTCGTTGTAGTATCTGACGCCTGGGATTCGACTCAACCAGCTGTTATCTGACTTGGTGCCATCGTCATTTTCCACGAACAAAACGCCTCGGAAGAAGTACTCGCGCTTCTTCTGTGGCAACGCATGCTTCTTACTTAGCTCATACGTCATTCGTCTGTACTCTTCTTGCACATCTTGGTACGGGTTCACCATCCTAACCACCATACGCATCACCTCAAGCACGCCAGCAAATCTGGCGTGGCTTTGTTCAAATCCGCCACGAACTCCTCAAGCGTTTGATACCCGTTAGGGTTCAGTTTCACGTAGCTGTCTTCTGAGGCGAGAATCGCAAACGTTCCTACGTCTGGTTTGGACATGCTCACTATCCTGTCGTTTATGAATCTCAGCACGTGCGAGCTATCTGGCACGGTTGGTTCTGGCACGAACATGATGCCTGTGACGTCCACACTCT
>Ga0071330_1046598_pt1 | contig 43930 bp, 41 predicted proteins | sample GBScel77sediment_FD_63802 | JGI IMG/M metagenome (GOLD analysis project Ga0071330, IMG submission 63802) | Hot spring sediment microbial communities from Great Boiling Spring, Nevada - Cellulolytic enrichment Sediment 77C v2 (version 2) | ecosystem: Environmental > Aquatic > Thermal springs >...
AAAAACTTTCTGAAACCAATCTCCAATAAGCCAGTTAAGCGCCAATCAAGTGTCTTGTTGATGCTTTTGTATACAAGAATATGAAACACTTGCGCGAACTCTAGGAAAATATTTTCCAGATCTCGTCTAAATACAGAATATTTTTAGCTTTTGCATGTATCACAAATACGCCACAGTTAATTCAGTGAATAAGTATTACTGAACTAATTTTAGCCTAACCAAAACCTCACCAAGACCACCAAAAAATACTTGGCCTTTAGCGATCCCCCCACCAAAGTTAAAACAAGAATTAAAATTTAAGGAGAATTTAGGGACATAAAGAAGGTTTATTCAAAAAGGTCATGAAATAATGTATCTGAAATCCTTTTTAAAGTGATTTCCCAAGTATGAATTTAGATGGGAAAGTTAGAGGTCCATTAAGTCATACTTTGAAGTTTCCCTTAGCTCTCATTTAAAAATCTCCTCAGGGTAGAATTTAGGTTTAACTTTCAGTTTCAAAATAAATTGATCAAACTCAGATTTCAGGCAATTTGTGTAGACGGCAATAGCCCGTCTGGGGTGTCGAAGCTTCTACGAAGATTTCCGCTGCTTTTTGGTATGGAGATTTTCGTCAGTCTCTTTGAAAAGCCTCAGCGAACTCCATAGGTTCCAGAAGGGGGACGAAGCGAAAAGGAATAAAAATGCCTCTTTTTAAATTTTAGGCTAAAATTCGGCTCCAAAGTTTTAGCGTTTAGGGTTGGGTATCGTGCAGCCTATGGCTAATTCTTATGCGAATTTTTTCGTCCCCTATTTTTGACTAAAAATTTGAATAGGCCTTTTTTAAGGCTGTATTTGCTTTTAAATAAATTTCGCTTTTCGATCCTACAACATGGTGAAGCTGACTTGTTGCTGCTCCTTCAATATTCCCAATTTTGAAATAACCCTATTAATTGCCATCCAGAACTCATTGAAGGTCAGAGGAGAAAGTTGAAGGTTTGAGGGTAAGCTTTGACTATTGATTATTTTGGTGACGGCATAGAACTTCTGGAAAGAACCGTTAATGGTAAACGTGTTAAAGTTGCATGGGATTGGGGAAACTTTAAGAGTACTGAAGGTTTCCCTGTTGACGATAACTTGATTAATTGGGTTATTGGACAAGACCAAGCCTTAAACGAGTGCTTTCTATGTCTTAACGAGTGGGTTCATAAATTAAAATTCCTTGAAGAGTCAAATTGGTATGAAAACTGGAGTGATCCAAACAGGCCTAAACCATCAGCAAAAACAATCATTAGTCCAGGACCATACCTTTTGCTTCTAGGCGACCCTGGCACGGGCAAGTCCCTTATCGGAAGGGCCTTAGCTGAAAAGTTAACACAAATTTATAGGGAAAATGACATAAAGCCATACGATGTTTTATGCTGGAAAAATCCTACTTTACCAAGCCAGCCTAAAATTTCTATTCACAGGGCAGGAGAAGGAAAGAAGATCGTCCAAAAAGAGCAGATTAATGAGTTTAAAAGAAAGTTTGCCGTGAAGGTAGGGCTTAAAGTTCTACAGTTTTTCCTCATCATAATGGGTCTACTGTTGGTGTCTCTGGGACTATATTTTATGTTTCAAGCATGGCAGATGTGGAATGAGAATCCCTTGGTTTTTGGGGAGCCACTACAAGAACGTTATAGCAACTTCCAAGAATATCTTGTAGGAAAATTTGTCAGCTTTGTGCCAATAACATTCATCCCAGGCGGAAGCCTCATCTTCTTTGGAGTTTTCATATGGTGGCTTTCCAGAATCGGCGGCCTTAGTGCCCTGAGGGGGATAGGAGGCGCACAACAAAGCGATGTTCCGAAACTCTTAATTGACAACAGCTCGGGGCAAGCACCCTTTGTGGACGCCACAGGCCACAGAAGCTCTCAGCTTTTCGGCTCCATAGCATGGGATCCCTATCAGACCGGAGGTTTAGGAACCCCTGAGCATCAAAGGGTAACTGCCGGCGATGTTCACAGGGCATCCTTTGGAATTTTATATATTGATGAAATTAAGAACCTTGACCCTGAAGAAGCGGTAACACTTCTGACGGTATTAGAGGATGGACAGCTGCCCATAACTCTCCGTGGAAAATGGCATGGAGGAGACACTGCAGCTATGGCGGTTTCCACAGAACCCATTCCAGCGATCATTTTTCTAATAGGCGCCGGAAATTTTGACAGTATAAACCAAATTCACCCGGCCCTGATGGATAGGATCTACGGTTATGGAAAAATTGTTAGAATGAGTAATGATATGCCCAATACATTGGAGAATCGAAGAAAATACGTTCAGTTCATAGCCCAAGAAATTAAACGTTTCAACCTAATTCCATTCAGCAGAGAAGCCTGCGAAGAAATTGTGGAGGAGGGTAGACGTAGAAGCAATAAGAAGGATGCTTTAACAACACGTTTTAGGCCCTTAATCTCAATAATTAAAACTGCAGCGACGCTGGCCATGGGTGAAGGATGTAGGGTTGTTGAGCGAAGACATGTTATTGAGGCTATAGAAAAACACTGCAAAACTATACAGCGGCAAATACTTGAGCATGAAATGAGCGAGAGAGGCAAATTGCTTGAGATAAAGCCAGAAGGAGTTAAAATTGGGCAAATTTACGGTTTAGCTGTGGTTAGGGATCCCTACAGTGGAGAAATGACTGGAAGTGTACTATGCGTTAAAGCCAACATGATGAAGCGAAGCGAAATGCATAGGAACTACCCAATTAGAGGCTATTATAAGGTGACCGGTGTAGCAAAAGGACAGCAGAGCTTCATAGCCGACAGCATAGCCAAAGTCAGAAGCGTCATTTTGCAGAAATATGGCATAGACATAGCTCAAGACTATTTAACGCACATAGACTTTGCCCAATCATACGGCGTGGACGGAACCTCTGCAGGCGTGACGATGGCTATACTTCTATGCTCGCTTATTGAGGGGAAGCCCATAAGGCAGGATGTAGCCGTGACAGGCGAAATAAATCTAGGGGTTAGTGATTCAATCCAAATAACCGCTGTTGGAGGAGTTCATGAGAAGATAAAAGCTGCTGAAGCCTGGGGTTTCAGTAAAGTTGTTATTCCAAAGAAAAATTATGAGCATTCTATCGATGTGCGCGATTATAAGATTAAGGTGGTTCCCGGGGAAACCTTAGACGATTACCTACAAGAGTGCTTGGTAGAGGAATCTAAAATAAGGGTTCCAGTTAAAAATGCATAAAAATCCGAAAGGATAAAACTACTGTCCAGAACCCAATTAAAGGTTTCCATGTATGACCACGACGGCTGACAAGGATGCTATTCGAAGGTGGCGTAGACGGGGTTTTTATAGCGAAAATGTCCTAGTAAAGCTTTTACAGAAAAAAGGCTTCAAAGCTGTGAGAATACCAGTAAGCAACCCAAGCCTAAACCCCCTGCCAGATGTTATAGCCAGAAAAGATGATGATGTCTATGCCTTTGAAGTTAAAAATGCAAGCTACTATGCCTACTTTCCAAAGCAACAGATTGAAAAACTCTTCAGATTTTTAGACGAAATTATACCCATAGACAGGAAACTTAAGCATCCGGTAGTCGCGGCACATCTCGGCAAGAAGTGGATTTTCAAAGAGCTAAGCTGGGATCTCTGGGAGAAAAATAAGCTGCCCGAAAAGGTAAGGATCCTGAAGCGTGACAGAGGAAACTTAAATCTCTTATGGTAGCCGAAGTATCATGTATTTTTATTTCTGCATCATAAATAATTTACATCCTGGTTAATTCAGTGGTTAGGTATTACCAATTTTAATCTACATAACTAATATCGTACCAGGACCTCCAACCTTAGAATACAAAAGCATAGACCTCAGCGCCTTAACTAAAATTACACTAGAGAGCAGGGTTCCAGAAATAAGCACAACTACCGCATTTTGGGGCGGGAAAGGTAAATAAATCCCTCCTTTCAATTCCTAAATTACAGTGATAAATATGGCTCAGGGAATTAAAGGCCTCATTGTCAACAGCAGGATCGGACCAAAAACGCAGAGACCAAAAGAGTACATAATCCAGTTTACTCACATAAATTCTGTTTCAGAAGCCAGCAGACTTATCGGACGTAAGGTCGCATGGAAAAACGGTGAAAATAAGATTATTGGAAAAATCGTAGATTTACATGGTAAGAAAGGGCTCGTTAGGGCTCGCTTCAGAAAGGGGCTCCCCGGGCAGGCCTTAGGAACCACTGTGGAATTAGTCGGCTAATTCATGCTTCTTCAGCAACGCTTCAACTTCTCCATGCATGTTTTACTTGATTAAAGCTTAGTCCCAGGACTAAAAACCCTCATTATTAAATCCAAGATTGAGGCAGAGATGAATTTCTGAGTCTCAGGAACAGTTAACTAGGCGCAGTTTTCATCATTTTTATAAAGACAAAACAGGATTTTACAATTATCTAAGCAAAATTTTACATCAATCAATCAAAATCTTTCGCGTCATTATAACCAAAAATTAAAAATGAGCAAAGATCAAATTTTTTAAAGTAAAATGTTGCTGACTTAATTTATATTCATTAAGTAAAATTTTGAAAAATAATCACAAAAAAATCAATAAAACACGCCCAAAAAACTCCGTTTAAAATTTTTCGCAAATTTGTTATTTTCCACGCTGCCTTTTGCGCATCAGATTCTCTGCCCTTTTTAAATCTAGGGGAGTGTTAACATTAAAAAATACATCGAGTTTCGGATCTAATTGCTGAAGCACCAGTGTGGATACGTAACGTATACCCCTTAGTCTCTCAATCATGGCTCGCATGGTAAGGTGTTTATCCTCTAAAGCCTTGTAAGCGGCTGCAAGCGCAGGTTTTACATTGTAGGCGGCGTGGAGTGGTTCAATATTGCCGTTGGGCCAACGGGGTATTACAGCATTTCTATCCACACAAATATCTAAAAGAAAGGCAAGGATATCCTTGGATAAGAAAGGCATGTCACATGGCAAGAGAAGAGCATACTTCGCCTTCGTCTCTATTAATCCAGATATGGCGCCCGCAAGGGGAGTTTGTAGATCAAGCTTATCAACGACTATTTTTGCCTCTGCATCTAAAACTTTGGAAAATTTTTCCGCTTGTATTTTAGAATGAACAACTACTATCTTCTCTTCAATTATGCCGTCGGCGGCCTCTAGAACATATTTTATCAATGGTTTATCGATTAATGGGACTAAGCCTTTATCCTCTCCAAGCCTTGTAGAGAAGCCTCCGGCTAGAATTATAGCTGACCTTTCCAAATTCGTCTTTCCTTAACCTAAACGATATATCGAAAGGATAACTGTTTATTGTATAAACTTTTTGTGATGCTTATTTGCTAAAGTTTGTCTATTTTTACTGCAATTTCTTCCATTATCTTTGCGAAAAGATGATCAGGGTTGTCTTGGACGAATATGATTTTCCCTTCAGCCTTTGATATATCACAGAAGCAAGGGATGGCTTCTAGAAGGGGGGCTTGGTAAATATCTTTAACCATTCTGTACAGCTTATCCCTCTTAACATTAAAAGCCTCTGCGTACATAACCTTGTTTAAGACTATCTCAGTCTTCTTTTCAAAAAGATCATACAAGCCGTGGAGCATTCTTTTTGTCCCCTCTACGTCTGAATTATCAAATGTTGTGGCTACAATCACTATATCCGCTGCAACTATAGCGTTTATTGATGAATACTGAAGCCCCGGGCTTGTGTCGAATATTATATAGTCAAAGCCCAGTTCGTTTAGAAGCTCATTCCTCAGATGTAAAAGCCTTGCCAGGGCGCGCATTTCCCATTTCCTATCCTTTGAGGACATATCTCTAATGGCTTCCATTGAGGGATTTGCAGGGCAAAAGTAGAATTTCTCCTTTTGCGCTATTCTTTCGCTTAAATCTATTAGGACATCTTTCAGCTCACATATTCCGTTAAGATAATCATTAAGCCAATACTGTGTCTTTTCAATGTTTAAAATTGTAGATAGGCTTGGGGCTCTGAAATCCAGATCCATTAGGCAGACCTTTCTACCCTGCTTAGCGAGGGTTGCCGCAAGATTTAGGGATATTATGGTCTTTCCCGTTCCGCCTTTGTAAGAGTGTATTGCCACAGCCTTGCCCATCAATTACCCCCTCCATGCCCCGCATTATTTTTCCACGTAGAAGTAGGCCTTACGTCCCTTCCTCTCTTTCTTTAAATGCCCCATTATCACCAGTTGGTTTAAATAGGCGCTTTCCACAGCCCTCGCCCTTTTCGTTTGCTGTGCAACTTCCTCTGCAGTAGCGCGTCCAAGCCTACACACGGCGATAGCCGTTTTTCTAAGATGGTCCGGCATGGACAATAGTGTCATAACATCTAGTGGAACATCAGGGGGAATTGGGGACTCCTTTTGCCCATGCTTTTGCAATTCAATTATAATTTCCATCTTTTCATTAAGCCTATCCAAGCTTTCCTTTATTTTTTCCAACACTTGAAGCGGTTTTTTAGATTCAAATGGGTCATGAGCAATCACAAGGCTTTCCTCTTATTTGTTTTGTTTTACAGTTATACATGTGGAAAAAGGGTTTATTAAGTCTTACTAAACAATAGTGATTATTTAAAACAAAGAAACACACCGCAAAAAATAGCACTACAACAAACCAGAATTCTAACTACCTATGCAAAAATAGAAGATGAAATAGATTTGGGTGCTAAAAAGGCGGGACTCTGCTCTGGTTCTCTTCTAATATTGGGAGAACTTGCTTCAGTTCTCTGAAGTACTTCAGAACTGTGATGCCCCTCTGGGTTATATTGTAAACAACCCTGCGTTTGCCCACAGTCCTCTCCTCGACCAGGCCTTGCTTCATTAGAAAATCAAGATATTCTTTTAGAACGCTGCAGTTGACGTTTGCCTTATACATTATATGCGTTAGCTTAAGAGGCCCCCGATGGGCTAAAACTTGGAGGATATCAATATACATCTCGAGTTTGGATCTTCTCATTGTCCAAACCCTCTTGGCATATTTTTCCTTCCATTTTTATATAAAGCTTTTATGGATTTGAACTATGTTTCCGGACCCTTTTAGTCTTCGTTAGAGCTGGTTTTTTCCTGGATACGCTTTAGCACGTTCATTCTATTTTGAAAAGCTGTTACCAGGTCATCTATCAATATTTTTTGAAAATTTGTATTTAGGTGCTTTATATCGTTCTTGAGGGCTTCTGAGATTTTTGCTTTTATTTCCCTTCTTTGGTGATAGCTAAATTGTATGCTCAGAGTTAACACCACCTATGGCGCTACATAGTAAGCAAGGGAGGTATTTAACTAGCTTGTGAATGGAAAATATGGATTCCGAATCCATATTTGAATAATAAAGAAGCGGCGTAACAAATTTTATCATAAAAGTTTTAAACTTATGAGGAGGGTAATCAATTGAAATTCAAGTATGTTCTTGTTGTCATATGCATTGTGGAAATATTAATCGTGGTTTTCCTCTTATCTTTACATCCAAAAAATGGAGAAAGTAAAAAGGTTGAAGTTTACGTGGGCATAGCTTTTTGTGGAAGCACGGCTGATGAAGCCAAAATTCTCATAAATCGTGTAAAAAATTACACTAACCTGTTTGTACTTCTCTCAGGGCCGGTGAGCGTTAATGAGACGGTTATGACTGAAATTTGTGAATATGCATTTGACGCTGGGCTTCATATAATAGTGTTTTTCGGCGATCTTGATTCAAGAGTTCTCGCAGCAAAAAATCTGAAATGGCGCCTATCATGGATTGAGATGGCGAAGAAACGTTGGGGCGACAAATTCCTGGGAGTGTATTATTATGATGAACCCGGAGGCATTTTCATTGATTATAAATGGGAGACCATGTTATCCCAATTTAACATAACAATAGACAAATTATCTTATGACTTAGTAGCAGAGACATATGTTCAACTATTCCATATGGATGATGGGTTTTATTTTCTTAAATCTAACTCCTTAAATGTCTTTGTTTCTGACTATGCGCTCTACTGGTTTGATTATCTGGTAGGATACGATGTGGTGCTCGCCCAAGTGGGTTGGAACCACACATTTGCTCAAGATATAGCGCTTGTGAGGGGTGCAGCTACAATGCAGAACAAAAGTTGGGGAATAATGATAACGTGGAAATATAGACACCCACCATATTTAGATAGTGCAGAAAACATCTATAACCAAATGCTTGATGCCTACAAGTGCGGCGCAGACTACATAATCATTTTCAACTATGCTGAAGACATGAAAAGTCCTTTTGGGATAATGACTGATGAACATTTTGAGGCGCTGGAACGCTTTTGGAATGATTGTTTAAAAAACCAAAATGCGATTCATGGCTCAGTAGTTGCAGAAGCAGCCCTTGTTCTTCCTAAAAACTATGGATGGGGAATGCGGCATCCAAATGATAAAATATGGGGTTTGTGGGGGCCGGATGAGAAATCAACGCAGATTTGGGGGTTATTAAGCGGACTTCTCAAAGAGTATTGCTTACGCTTGGACGTAGTTTACGATGATCCAGAATTTCCGATTGCAAATAGGTATCCCAAAGTTTATTATTGGAACCAAACTGGCTTTGACACTTAAATGAAGTGGAATAGATTTGCAGGTATACACTTTCAAGATTGGAAAAATAATTAAGGGAGTTCCTTACACCAATTTTAGCCAAAGATGTTGGAAAATGGGACGCAGTCGAGAGGACTATGGATGAGTGGAAACCAAGAAGTTGCAGAAGGCGAACAGAATGAGGCTAACCAACAGTTTAATGGAGAAATATTCCAAAGTCTATTTACCTTTGCTGAGACCCGCCTCTGCATATTTTAGTTTAATCATTTTAAAATCTCTCCCTCTCGGCTCTGTGTTCTTAGGATTTAAGGAGGAAAATAGCAATGATCTCGAATGATAAAAAATTCAGCGCTGCATTTAGGCAATCCTTAGTTGCTTATGCATTCAATCTCTTTGGAATTCTTGCTGGATCACTATTCGCCTATAGCTCAGGGCTTTTCGAGAAAGTGCCGTGGGCCGTTGCGATTTATCCGCCCATTCTCAGTGCCAGAGGAGTCATAGGCGGCTTGTTCTGTGGTCGTTTAGGCACGGCTCTACATCTCGGAACAATTCAACCAAGAATCTTCGGCAATACGAAAAGCTTCTATCTGCTTTTTAAGGCAATTGTTGTGCTGACCCTTGAGACAAGCATTCTTATGGGCGGCGTTGCAACCCTATTTCGCGGATTTTACGCAGGTTTAACATTAACTGACATCTTGGATATGATTGGAATTGTTGTGGCAACCATGACTATAGCGTTAATCATAATTTCTCCATTGACTTTAGCTGTGTCCTTTACCTCCTTTAAACACGGTTTGGATCCAGACATAGTTCTGTATCCGATAGAGTCCACCGTTGCTGATTTCTTTATTACGGCAGTTTACGTCCTGCTGTTAAGTCTTCTTCTACTGTACAACCTTCTTTTCAGATACTTCCTGCTTTTTTTAAGCTTGCTTGCCTTCTTTGTCGCCATTTATCTTTTAACTAAGAATAGGGGCGAAAATGAGTTTATAAGAACCCTTAAAGAGTCGCTTCTGACGACAATTATCGTTTCCTTTATAGTTAATGTTGCTGGGACATTTTTGAGCAGTATTGACGAGACGATACATGGAAGGGAGGTTTATAGTTCTTATCCCATATATGTGGTTTATCCCGCCCTGATTGATACTATCGGCGATGTTGGCTCTACGGTTGGATCAACCACTACAACAAAACTGGCCATTGGCACACTCAGCCCGTCCTTATCCTCAATCAGAAATCACTTTAAAGAAATTACGGGTGCTTGGGCGGCCTCCATGGTTATGTATTTTGTTTATTCCATTTTTGGCCTTGCGATCAAAGAAATTTTAAGTCCAGTGAATCTTCTGAAATTTGCTGTCTTTTTGTTTTCAGTCAACATGCTTGCGGCATCCACAATTATAATGATTTCCTATACCATTGCCATCATAACATATCAAAGAGGATTAGACCCGGATAACTTTGAAATTCCATTAGAAAGCTCCTTGGCTGATAGTGTGACAACCATTTCATTGTTTATTTGCATCCTCTTGTTTACGACTATTTAGGCTTTCACTTCGCTCTCCCCCATAGAAGAATAGGTTTAAAAATACTTTTTTAAGTGATTAATATTGCTGGAGCGACTTTAAAACCATGCCTCCCTTTGAAAAGGTGGAATATAAGCCAATACCAGTAAGAGAGCTTTTACTTGAAATGAAAAATCTCTCTGAACTTATGATTGATCTGGCCTACTCTGCAGCCTTATTTAACGATAGGGAACTCGCTGAGGCTGTTTTAGAGCTTGAAAGGAAAATTGATAATCTTGCCTACCTGCTTGACATTATGACCATGATAGCTGCTAGAGACGCAGAGGATGCGGAAGCCCTATTAGGGGTTACCGTGGTAGCATCCGCTGCGGATAAAATTTCAGACGCTGCGGCCGATATTGCCGCCATAGTCACCCAAGATATAGGCGTTCATCCAATTGTAAGCGATGTCTTTGAGAGACTTGAAAAGCGCCTAATTAAGGCCACAGTGCATAAATCCTCGGTTATTATAGGCAAACTTATCGGCGAACTGGACTTGGCGCCCAGGATGGGCGTGGATATCTTGGCTATATTTCGGGATAAAGACTGGATAATCAATCCTAAGGAAAATGAGCGGATTCTTGCAGGTGACGTTCTCATTGTCAGGGGGGCTCCAGAAGGCTTAAAGGAGTTTAAAGAAATCTGCGAGGCTAGGAAGGCTCAACTGAGGGACTAAAATGTCAGGGAATGCTGAAGTTGATTTCGAGAAAATTGTTGCAAAGTTTGCAGAACTTAAGGATACATCAGAGCTAATGATAGACTTAGCCTATTCCTCTTTATTACTAGACAATAAGGAATTGGCTGAGGAGGTTCAAAGGCTTGAGGAGCACATTGATAAACTTCACACGGAATTCGAATTGCTTGTGCTTTCTAGCCAATTCAAGAAGGAGGAGGCTAAAGGGTTCCTTGGGCTCATAAGACTTGGCGTTGCAGCGGAAAAAATTGCGGATGCTGCGGCGCAAATAGCCGAGGTTGTTCTGAGGGGTATAAAGTCGCATCAAGTGCTAAAACTCGCAATAACGGAGGCTGAAGAAACGATAGTTTATACTCAAGTAGCTGAAGATTCGATGCTTGTAAATAAAACGCTGCGGGAAGCTCGAATTCCAGAGAAAACTGGAATGTGGATATTAGCCATAAAACGAGGCGAAAAATGTATTAGGCCTAGACCTGATATCCAAATCCAAGCAGGCGATATCCTAATAGCCTCTGGTTACGCTGAGGGCGTAGAGGACTTAAAAAGGTTAGCTTCACCAAAAATGGAATAATTCAAGCATAATTTAGTTGCTTGCAATTGGTTGGCGCTGGTAATCATTTCGATTTAAATGAATTGCTTGAAACATTAAGTTCTACAGGTACTATGTAGAGAAAATGTGGATAATTTAGCTTCAAATACTTATGGACAACGTCACTTTTCAGCTTTTTTCGGCTTCTTCAGCCTTCTCTTCCTTTGCCTTCTTTTCCTCTTCCTCTATCTCTTTAGTTATCTCTTCTATTGGTTTCGGCGGGGGGGTTGTTGCCATGGTCCAGCCTATCCATGCCCCGATAAGCATGACGGCTACGAATGCTATGAAAACTGGGACCGCTACTACCCAGAACTGAATTGCACTGGCGCTCTCTGCCCAGCCTAAGCCTATTATCCACTGAGGGTAAAATAGGGTTACCACGTAGAGAATGGCCAGTAGAACGCAGACGATGAATATTACGCCGCCTATTGCTTGATCTTTACTAACCATATATGTCACCACATAAAGCCATGTTATAGCATGTTTCCTTTTAAAGTTTACCATGTTAAATGTTATATCGTCCCCATTTCCCACGCTGTCAAATATCTTTTCTGCTCTTCTGTTAGATTATCAATTCTTATGCCCATAGCCTCAAGCTTCATTTTTGCCACGGACTCGTCTATTTCCCTAGGCACAGGATATACCCTAGGAGGCATTTTCTCGTTTTTCACAATGTATTCCACGCTTAACGCCTGATTTGAAAAGGACATGTCCATGACCTCTGAGGGATGTCCTTCCGCTGCTGCAAGGTTTACAAGCCTGCCTTCCGCAAGAAGGTAAAGTTTCCTGCCATCTTTTAGAATAATCTCTTCTAAATTGGGCCTTATGGTTCTTTTGGAGACTGCGAGCTCTTCTAGGTCCTTTAAGTTTATTTCAACGTTGAAGTGGCCGCTATTGGCTAGAAGCGCCCCATCTTTCATTTTCTGCATATGTTCCTTTCTTATCACATTTATGTTGCCTGTGGTTGTTACGAATATATCGCCTATTTCAGCAGCTTCGTTCATGGACATTACGCGGTATCCATCCATCACCGCCTCGAGGGCCCTTAGCGGATTCACTTCAGTGATTATAACGTTTGCTCCCATGCCTTTTGCTCTCATGGCGACGCCACGTCCACACCAACCATAACCGCAGACAACGAAGTTTTTGCCAGCTAAGAGAATGTTCGTGGCTCTTAGAATGCCGTCTATTGTGCTTTGACCAGTTCCATATCGGTTGTCAAAGAGGTATTTTGTGTATGCATCGTTCACGGCTATTATCGCATATTTTAAGGCACCGGTTTTCTCCATGGCCCTAAGCCTTAAAACACCTGTTGTTGTTTCCTCGGTGCCGCCCTTAACATTGCTTAGAAATTCGGTTCTTTTGCTGTGCAACGTGCTTACAAGGTCTGCACCATCGTCTAATGTAATCGTAGGCTTATGATCAATAGTTCGCTCTATACACCAGTAGTATTCCTCAGTAGTTTCTCCTCTCCATGCATAGACGCTGACTCCCTCCTCGACAAGGGCTGCCGCTACATCGTCCTGGGTGGATAGCGGGTTTGAGCCGCATAAGGCCACATCTGCACCACCAGCCATTAAAGTCTCAATCAAAACCGCGGTTTCCTTTGTTACATGTAAGCATGCGCCTATCGTTACTCCCTTTAGGGGCTTCTCTTCTGTAAAGCGTTTTTTAATCCGATTTAGGACGGGCATATGTTTTGAGGCCCATTCTATTTGCATACGCCCTTGAGCAGCCAAGCCTTCATCCTTAACCTTAAAGTCTTTCATCCGGATTCTTTTCCCCTTTTTGCTTGATCAAGTATCAATGCTTTTTATTTATTTTATGCTCCAAGTTTACTTAATAGTCTGCACTTCGCCTTTTCCGCTGCCTCCATGACTTCTTCAACATTTATTGTTGTCAGCTTTCTGTTCTCCATTATCAATCTACCATTTACAATAACCGTTTCCACATCCTCCGGCCTTGCCGCATAAACAAGATGGCTTATCTCGTTATGGATTGGGTATAGGTGGGGCTTAGCGAAATTTAAGATAATTATGTCAGCTTTTTTGCCAACTTCTATGGATCCTACTTCCCCATCCAAGCAAAGAGCTCTGGCCCCTTCAATGGTTGCCATTTTCAGAACTTGTTGGGCGGGCATTAATGTGGGGTCCCTGTTAACTCCCTTATGTAGAAGGGCTGTGATCTTCATCACTTGGAACATATCTGCCGTGTTATTGGAGCATGGGCTGTCCGTTCCAAGGGAAACGGTTAGTCCAGCTTTAACCATCCTTGCAGCTGGGCTGATGCCTGAGGCAAGCTTAAGATTCGAAATGGGGTTATGCGAAATTTTAACATTCCTGCTTTTTGCAACTTCAATATCCCTTTCTGTAAAAGCCACGCAGTGAGCCGCTATAACCTGCTCGTCTAGAACACCTAAAGAATCCAAATACTCCATAACCCTGCCATTCAGTTTTACATTAAAGGCTTCCTGAATCTTATCAGGCTCGTCGAATGTCTCTGCAACATGAATGTGCCATATTATCGGCGCATTATCAGAGCCATATTTTTCGTTTAGTTCTCGACAAACACCCTTGAGCTCCCTCATATATTCTGGATCAACAGTATAAGGCGCATGGGGATCCACGCTTACGCGAATTAGCCCATCCTTCCCGCCATGCCAGTTTTTGGCTAAATCCTCCAGCGCCCTTCGATCCTCCTCCTTTCTCCACGAGAAGCATACGTGACCCACAACGCCTCGAAGGCCTACATCCGCGAAGGCCTTTGCCTCGTTTTCGCCTGGCATATAATGATACATGGTGTTCACGGTTGTTGTTCCGCCCATAATTGATTCCACTGCCGTAAGGAGGGCGCCAACATAAATATCGTGGGCTGTCATGTGGCTCTCCAGAGGCCATATCCACTTTTCAAGCCATTCACGGAGGGGCAGATCATCCGCGTAGCCTCTAAGAAGGCTCATAGCGGCATGCTGATGCGTGTTAATCAGCCCTGGCATGACAATTTTGCCCTTGGCATCTATTTTTTCGTAGCCCCTGCCATATTTTTTCTTAATTTCCCGCGCTTTCCCTACATCAACGATTACTCCATCTTCAATAACAACAGCCCCATCCTGAATAATTGCATCATCCCGCATCGTTATTATAGTTCCATTGCAGATCATAAAATCCAATTACAGCACCTCTAATGGCATATGAATAATAATCATCGGGCAACCTAATTAAAAAGTTATAGACGCTATAGCTGAGTATAATGAGGGAAAGTGCAGGAATTAATGGTGAGTTAGGCCATATTTAGGTAAAACGCCAAGAAGATGGTAGAGGTTGGTAGGCAGTATGGCTCATTCAAAAAACACCTCAACCCTTCTTTGCTAGGGAGTATTTTCGTTGAGAAATTACGGGGATATGGTATATTTCAATGGGTTTATGAAAGGAATGTTTACGGGTTCCCCAAAGAAATAGGATCAAATCATAAAATTCGACTTGCATTTTTAAAAAGTTTTAAGCTTTCTCACGGTAATTGTATTTTGCCGAAAATAAGCTTAAAAAGGGAAAAGGAAATGGAAAAGCTTGTAAGAATCTCAAAATCAGTTTTACTGGCTCTAACGCTAACAATGGCAACACTCATGGCAAGCATGCCCGTCACTTTTGCTCACACTCCGCCGATAAGTGTTCCAACATATGCATACGTTATGGTTTCACCAAATCCTGTGGGTGTTAACCAACCAGTTTTTATAGTAATGTGGCTTCATGCAGCGCCATATACTGCAGCGGGAATTGGCGGAGATAGGTGGCACGACTTTTACATTACAATAATAAAGCCGGATGGAGATCGGGTGAAGCTTGGGCCCTTTATTTCAGATCCCACTGGGTCAACATTTACTACATGGACGCCTGATAAGCCTGGCAGATATACCATAATATTCAACTATACTGGGCAGGTGCTATCTTTATATCATCCCATAACTAAAATTCCCGGGCAGACTAGCGTCTTTGTTAATGACACTTTCCTGCCAAGCAGCGCAGTAACCTATCTCACTGTACAGGAAGAACCTATACCTGAACCTCCAACTTATCCTCTTCCCACGGAATATTGGACACGACCGATTGAGGGGCAAAACACTGAGTGGGCTCGTGTCGCATCTCATTGGTTGGGCGGTGCACACATAAGTTCTCAAGGTGCATACATGGCTGGTGTTGTAGTTGGTCCTCCTAACCTTTGGCAAAAAGATGGGGTAGCCCCAAACAGCCCCCACATCATGTGGACTATGCCCATAGAGTTTGGAGGAGTTGTTGGAGGGACAACTGAAATTCCAGGTGTAACCTTCTATTCAGGAGGCTCCTATGAAGGCAGATTTGTTAACGCCATAGTAATGTATGGAAGACTTTACTTTGAGAAGCCTCTTGGCCATTCTGGTACTGGTGGCGGATACGTTTGTGTAGACCTACGCACTGGCGAGGTTATATGGGAAAGGAGCGACATGGGAACCGGTAAGCCATGGCCTGCGCCTATAAAAGGGCAACTATTTGATTATGAATCAATGAACCAGCATGGGGTGGTGGGAGGGGTACTCTGGGCTGTTGTAGGCACGAAATGGGTTGCTTATGACGCATACAGCGGAAATTGGATGTACAACTTAACTAATGTCCCAACAGGATTTGAAGTGTACACCAACAAAGGAGAGATAGTGCGCTACGTGCTTAACTATAATACTGCTAAACGTTTAGGTTGGCTTGCGCTTTGGAATAATACCCAAGATAATGTAGGGTTGCATGGTGGAATAGGAACGGGAAGCGCCGCTTATCAATGGAGACCTCGAGGGAAAGAAGTCGACATGAGTAAGGCATATACTTGGAATGTGACCATAACCGCTGACCTAACGGGAAATGCTGCGCCAACGGTTTACTTTGTTATCCCAGGCGACATAATACTTGGACGAAGCAGCGCTATAGCGCCAGGCGTTGGCGACAAGTTCACGCCTGATCCCTACGTGGTATGGGCTATAAGCGATAAGCCAGGCACACGGGGCCAATTATTATGGAAGAAGATGTTCCCTGCGCCAGCTGGTAATCTTACGAGGAGACTTGGGCCTGTAGACACAGTTAACCGCGTATGGACAATGTTTGACGTCGAAACTATGGCTTGGTTAGGCTATAGCCTCGACACTGGTGAACTGTTATGGGGACCTGTCAGCTACGTTGAAAACGCCTTCAGCTACTACGGTGGCGGAGAAGGTGGCGGCCAAAGAGGTTTCACCGCTTATGGCATTCTATATACGCAAGGTTACGGCGGTGAGCTCTGCGCTATATCTTGTAAAGATGGAAAGTTGCTGTGGAAATACGGTAGAAACAGCGGGTTAAACACGCCATGGGGTAATTATCCCATTTTTATAGCCGCCATCGCCGATGGAAAAGTATACGCTTTCAATAATGAACATTCACCAAATGCGCCATATTACAAAGATTATAGAGTGCACTGTCTGAATGCTTTCACCGGAGAACTATTATGGACAATGATGGGCTGGGCTGGTCAAACAGGAGGCAGAGGCTTATCAACAAGCGTCGTCGCTGAGGGCTTCTTAGTATACTACAACTACTATGACAATCAAATCTACTGCATCGGCAAAGGACCAAGCGCAACAACAGTTTCAGCATCACTGAAGGTTATCAAAAAAGGAGACAGCGTATTAATTGAGGGGAAAGTTACAGACATATCCCCCGGCGCAACCAGCGACTCTATTGCGAAGCGTTTTCCAAATGGAGTTCCTGCTGTAGCTGACGAGAGCATGGGTGAATGGATGGAATATCTCTACATGCAAAAGCCACGCCCAACAGATGTTAAAGGCGTTTGGGTAACTTTTGATGTTATAGATCCTGACGGCAATTGGGTTCATGTAGGCGGTACAACAACCAACGATGGTACGTTCAGCATTCCATGGAAGCCACCTAAAGAAGGATTATGGACCATAGTGATCACTTTTCCAGGCTCAGAAAGCTACTGGCCCTCCTACGCATGCACAACAATCCTTGTAGAATCAGCACCAGCCCCTGTGGAAATCCCAACTCCAGCCTCACCTGAGCAGGTGTCCACCGTGCAAGCAACAGTTGAAGCTCTCCAGCCCATAATAACAGCCCTTGCAGTGATCGTTGTTGTTTGCGTATGTCTAGTGGCCTACGACATATACATAAACCGCAAAATGTTCAAGCAAGCCGCAAAGTAAGCATTAAATCGCGTATCCCCCCATTTTTATTTGTTTTTGTTCCACGCTAAGAATGAAAGCATTCAGATGAGCTGAGGACCGAGGCTCCTTCAAAAATCAAAATGCAGATGCCACGCCCAACAGATCAAAGAAAAGCTGACAAAAACTGGAACATAATCGTAAAGTAGTATCATTTACACCTGATCAAAAAAGTTATAGAAACTTTTAGTTGTTTCGGAAAATTATAAGCGCCATGGTGGCAAATTCTAAGAATGCAGCGGCGGAAAATAGTATTAGGACCAAATTTTTTGCCGTGAAATATGCTGCAAGGGCGACGGTTATGGGCGCTAATACCGTTAGGAGTCCGGGAATGATTACTTTAATGAATTCGCTGAACCTTGCATAAATGTTTCCAAGCGCAAATTCTTCCTTCCAAAATTTTCCTACAAATATTGAAAGTTCAAGCATGCATGCCGCTGCTATCGAGAAGGTGTGGATTATCCCGAAGATTATGATGGAATAGAAGCCCTTTCCAATAAAAATCGATGTGATAAAAAGCGTGGTTAGGGAAAGAAGGTATGTTACGATTGTTGTTATCGCTTTAGCTTTGATAATTGTTCTTTTTCTTATCGGGAGGCTTCTCGTATAGGCGGAGGCTAACCCCTCAATGGAAAGCAGTGTCGGCGGAAGAATGAGGGTCAACATGGACATTCCCAGAAGCATGCTTAGGATAACGTTTAATCCTATTTCGCTGACGGAAATGAAAGAGAGAACTAGGATGATTGTTTGCATTACTGGCAGGAGAAATAGGCTTGCATAGGAAGGCGACTTAGAAGCTATCCGCAGGTCTTTACGTATTATCCCAAGCCATGGCGCTGAAGTTTTAATGTTGGTGTCTATTGGAATTTCTGCGCCGCTAACGGCTTTTCCGGCTTCGGTGCTGAGTGTTCTTATGCGCTCAGCAATTATTTTTAGGCAGTATAAAGCGCAAGCTGCGTAAACTGCAGAGGCAAATGCGGAAATAATGTATAGCGAATCGCTGGGCATGCTTGGGTAGGCTAGATAGGCCGCTAGGAAACCATAGGAGAATGGGTAAACCAGCGCCATGTATTGCGCTGAAGAGAAGGCTTGAGTCATTGAAGCAATTGTGCTGGCTATTTGAGTAGCAAAATTTATTATTACATATGTCCCAAGTGTTGGAAGAACCCAGACAATTAGGAATATGAACCTCAAAATCATGCTTCCCCTCGATCTTCCGCCACCCCTAAGAACTTTCGAATAAAAGAATATTGCAAGGCCTATGGTAAGGGCTACAGCGAAGATCTCGGTGACTTCAATGGCTATTAAGGAGGCGAAACTACTCGCCAAAGATCCATAACAAAAGGCATGGATCGTTGGGAAAAGCAGGAGGGCAGCGATTAAAGGTATATCGAATATTCTTATAAAGCAGATGAAAATTATCCATGAGATTTCACGCTTTGACATGGGAAGGGGACTTAAAATGTCAACAACTTTAGATGAAATTAGGGATGTTGTAACCTGAAGGCCCATTATTGTTGTTAGAAACAACAATGCAGCCAGAAATGCTGTCACTTCGCCGACCATTACGAGTTCCTTTGGAATTTCGGTCTTCACCCCAAAGGCTGTGGGGGCAAAGACTGCAAAACTGAAGGCGACAATAAATATTGTCGTTAGAATTTTGCTGATCAACGTATTTAATTCAGCATTCTTTATGAGGCGTTCTATGCTTGAATCTTTTTGGGGTAGAATTGCTCCTGCACGGAACGCGAAAATTGATTGAAATGAAACTTCCCTGTAAACCCTGCTTGATATGCGCCATAGCTCTGAAAACTTCAATTTTAAGCCTCTTCCAAAGCCTTAATTACTTCCAGTACGCTTGTCTCCTGCTCTGTAACCTTGAGGAATATGTCTTCCAGCGATCCCTCGGCGCTTTTGACAAGTTTTCGAAGATCTTCAACTGTTCCTTCGCCTACAAGTTTTCCCCTGTTTATTATACCGACCCTAGTGCAAAGCTTTTCTGCAACCTCCATTATGTGTGTTGAAAATATAACCGCGCCGCCCTTTCTTGCATGCAGATTTATTAGCTCCTTCAGTATTTTTGAGGATTTGGCATCTAAACCCACTAAAGGTTCATCTAATATTAGGAGTTTAGGCTCATGTAAAAGCGCTGCAATTATCGCCACCTTCTGCTTATTTCCCCTTGAGAGTGCTGCAATGGGCGTGTCAAAATATTTTTTAATATCAAATGCGTAGGCCAGCCTTTCAAGCCTTAAATTAACCGTCTCATCTTTCAGATTTCTAACAGAAGCCACGAACTCGAAAAATTCCCTTGGATTGAGGGAATCAAAAAGAACAACCTCTTCAGGTACATATCCAATCTGACTCTTTACTGCGACTTCATCATCTAATGGCGATTTTCCATAGATTTGGATTTGGCCATTGCGGGGCTGTAAAATTCCAATTAATGCCTTTATTGTACTTGTTTTTCCAGCGCCGTTGGGTCCAAGCAGACCATAAATTTCTCCCGGGTTAACGGTGAAGGATATATTATTTACGGCGATAAACGAGCCATAAGCAACTGTGAGATCCTTAACGATTACAGCTGCTTGTTGCACTTTGATTCCTCGTCGACCAGTTTATGCTAACCTTTTCTAACCATTAATTTATCTCTTCTTTTGCGTCTACAATTTTATGCACAACGCCGTAAGGTGTGATAGCCCCATACGTATGGTTTTCGCTAAACTTATAACAAGTTTTGCCCTAATGTTGTTCGTTGAGGGTGGATTTTGAGCTGCAAGAAGTTTAGAGTTATTAAGCCTGAAATTCGTGTTGTAGGCGTTGATGATGGTGCCTTTGAACCCCGTGCGCGGGGTTTCGTTCCAGTGGTTGGCGTTGTTTTTCGTGGAGGATATTGGCTTGACGGGGTCATGTATACGAAAGTTAAAATTGATGGGTTGAATGCCACCGATAAGATTGCCTCGATGATTCTAAATTCTGTTCATTATAAACAATTAAGGGTTATACTGCTTGATGGAATAACTTTCGCTGGTTTCAACATTGTAGACATTAAGAGACTTAACGCAAAGACTGATCTTCCAGTCATAGCGGTCTCCCGCATTATGCCAGACTTTAGAAAGATTCGTGAAGCTCTAAGGAACTTGCCTAAGAACGAAAAGCGATGGAATGCTATTCTAAATGCTGGCGAGGTTATCGAAGTGCCTGTTGGAGGTGGAGAAGAGAAAATTTTCATTCAGACGTCCGGAGTGTGTGAGGAGGATGCCGTGAAAATTGTGAAGTTAACCGCTACTAGAAGTCACATACCTGAAGCTTTGCGTGTAGCCCATCTTATTGCCTCCGGACTTAATGCTATTCGGAACAGATCCTAATTGCAAGCAAGAAAAGTTTAAAAGGCACAATAATAAGGAAAAGAAGCGAAGGTTGGAGCAAAAAGGATGGAATTTTGTCCTAAATGCGGAACCCGTCTCGTACCCAAGAATGTGAAATCAGGCAAAAAGGAATCCCTTTCCCTCATCTGCCCTAAATGTGGCTATAAAAAGACCATGGCTGAAGAAGAGGCGCCTAAAGTTGCGAAAATTATTAAGCCTAACCCCCAGCGTCTCGTGGCGGTTATAGGTAAAGAGGAGCAGGAGCTTCGAACCCTCCCAACAGTCCAGGTGGAATGTCCTAAATGTGGAAACAATTTGGCTTATGTATGGCAAGTGCAAACCAGAGGCGCCGACGAATCTTCAACGCAGTTCCTACGTTGCACAAAATGCGGGTACACATTTAGAGAATACTCCTAAACTCAAACTTTCAACTCAGCAATGTACGAAGTTTAATTTTGTTTAATGCGTGATATGAAAAGCTTGTTGGATAGTGTTGCGCCAAATTTTTTATAGTTCTAGAGTATATCCAGTAGAAGGTGAATGGCGTGTTCAAGTTTAGGATTTCAAATGCTAAGATTTTAAAGGATATGGCTACGGCGATTTCCATTCTTGTGGACGAAGCAACTTTTCAAATAGCCCCGGACGGGTTAAAGCTTAGAGCTATGGATCCTTCCCGTGTTGCTATGGTGGACTTTGAATGGCCTAAAACCGTCTTTGAAGAATATACATGTATGGAGCCTACAAAGATGTGCATAAACATCGGTGAGCTGCTGAAATTGCTGAAAAGGGCTGGCAAGGATGACGTTATAGAGTTCTCCCTAGACGAGAAGACGGGAAAGTTGCAGGTTCAAATAACTGGTAGATATACTCGAAGTTTCACGGTGCCGCTGCTTGAGGCCTCTGAGGAGGAGGTGCCTACGCCTAGAATCGCCTTTAATGTTAGGGCTAAAGTCGCTGCTGATGGGTTGCGTGAGGCTATTGAGGATGCTGGACTTGTGAGCGATCATGTCCGCCTAGAGGCTGATAATGAAAAACTCGTTTTTAACGCGGTAGGCGACATTATGGGAGCCACGATAACTTTTAAAAAGGGAAGCGATGTTCTGCTGGATCTTGAGGCTAAAGAGGCCTCTAAGGCTACATTTAGCCTAAGTTATCTTTCAGAAATAATTAAGGCTGGATCAGCGGCGTCTGAAGTTGTTGTTCTTGAGTTCTCAACAGATATGCCCATAAAACTAGATTTTCAACAAGTTGGGGAGGGGAAACTGGTTTACTACCTGGCGCCTAGAATCGAGTCCGCCTAGTGAAAAAATGCGATTTCAAACCATAATTTTTACGAAGCATGATCTGGCGAAATATCCCTTCCTAAAAGAGGCTGCGGAATACGTTAGATCTCTAGATTTGAAAATAGAGGAGCTTGCAAGCCCGGAGTTTTCAAGGGTTCTAGAACGTGCCGAGGAGAGGGTTGAAGAGGCTATTCTTTATGCGCTGGTTAGTCGAAAGCATCAGAACGAGGAGATAGAAATAATCTCATTTCCGGTAGCAATAATTTTGGCTGCGGCTACTGGAAATCCCCACATTAAGAAGAGGTATGCCCTTGCTGAGGCAAAGCAGGCTTATAGTAGCATAAAGCTTGAACCAGTAGAAAAAATTATGGCTATAGCTAAAAACTTTAATTGGAAAATAGATTTGAATCCAGAGGCTGATATTCCATACCAATTTAAAATTCATTTTACGGATTATCTGAGGAACACAGCGTCTTTACGAGAGAGTAAATGGAAGCTTGTGAACCGTATGGTGTCTGGTGGAAGCGTTTATTTGAGCAGAAGTGAGGTTTCAAGGCTTTTAAGCGAGGAGGTTAGACGATACATTGAAGGTCGTCTAAACATAAAAGCGCTTCCCAAGATGCCTCAGCAAATAGTAGAAATCGTAAATAAAATTTCATCGTTGGCTTTAGAAAAAGTGGGCAAATTCGAGTTGGAGGGCATCCCGAAAAAGGTGGCAAGCGAGGCGTTTCCACCATGCGTTAAAGCCCTTTATGAGGCAGCATCAACTGGGCGTCACATATCCCACATAGGCCGATTTACGCTTACCTCTTTTCTTGTAAATATAGGGATGCCTTTGGACAGTATTATTGACCTTTTCAGAGTTTCATCTGACTTTAACGAGCGGTTAACCCGTTATCAGGTGGAGCATATAGCTGGAGAAAGGGGTTCTAGGACAAAATATAAGCCGCCAAAATGTGAGATGTTGAAGACCCATGGATTATGCATTAACCCTGATGAAACCTGTAAGAATGTAAGCCATCCACTCGCATATTATATGTATAGGTTTTCGAGAAAGGGAAGGAGACATGGCGTTGTTAAGAACGGCGATTCTGATGGGGACTTATAATTGCCGGTGCTAAACTCTTGCCTTGGAAAGCTCCTCTCTTAACTGCTTCACTTCAGCCACTATTTTTTCCGCAAGCTCCATCATTTTTGCGCTTACATTCTTTAATTCGCTGGCAGCGTTTGACACCTGCGCGGTTACTGCTGATTGTTGTTCTATGCTGGCAGCTGTTTCCTCTGAGGCTGATGCAGACTCCTCAGAGAAGCTGACAACCTGTTCTACTGCACTGTTAACTTCTTCCAAGTGTTTTACGCTCTTTTCTACATGCTCTCTCAGGGAGACTGTTATTTTTGCCGCTGCGCTCATGGAGTTTCCCATTTGCATGGAACTTTTAACAGCCTCAGCGATGACTAAACCGCCTTTCTCGGCAACATGCCCAGCCTTCTGTGCAATTGCCACGGCCCTAGCCTCCGACTTTGTAATGGCTTCTATTGATTCTACGGCTCTTCTTGCGGCTGTGCTTGTTTGCCCCGCAAGCTTCTTTACTGCATCAGCAACTACGGCAAATCCCCGTCCAGCTTCCCCTGCCCTTGCAGCTTCTATGGCGGCGTTAAGGGCCAACATGTTCACTTGACCGGCAATTTCAGATATGTCGCTTGCTAATCCTGCAACGTTCTTCACTGTGGCATTTACTTCGTTCATGGTTTTGATGACTTCAGAGATTGCATTTTTTATTTCCTCTAGGGCGCTTGTGGCTTGTTTCCCGTTTTCGCTTACCTTAAGGGATAGGGTGGCTGTATTGCTTATCTGGTTGTTCACTTCTTCGGTTCTTTTATTTACCTCGCTCATCAAAACTGCTAGTTTTTCTACGACTTCGAAGGTATCCCTGGCTGTTTTTGCAAGATTCTGGGCGCCCTTTGAAACGTTTTGTGAGGCATATTGGATATGCTGCATGCTGCTGTTCAGCTTTTCCACCGCTTGTGCTAGCTGATTGCCCAAATTACTAATCTCCCGCGAGGCCCCCAGTATTTCCGCCGAGAGGCTTTCCACGCTCTCAGAAACTTGAGTGGCGGACTTTACTATGCCCTCAATGGTTGCCATCATCTCCCTTTGCCTGGTTATATCCATGGCTACTTCTATTGCGCCTATAACCCTGTTATATTCATCATATAGCGGGTAGGCGGTATATCGGACATTGAAGGTTTTTCCGCCTATTCTTGCGATGGTTTCCGATGTGACTGCTTTCTTTGTCCTCATGGCAATAGCGGATGCGCATTTTGGGGTTCTACAGTGCTCTGTGTTGAACATGTCATAGCACTTTCTACCTACGACATCTTCTACGTTATGTCCGAGCACTTTGGCTCCGAAATCGTTTATGTAGTTTATGTTAAAATTCTCATCAATGGCAATTACTGGTGTTGGAACGGCCCTCAAGTACTGTATTTGCTGCTTGCTTTGCATTACAGCGGCTTTCAGGTCTGAAACGTCAACGAAAAGCTCCATTGCCCCAACAGTGTTGCCATTCTCATCAAGTATTGGTGAGCTGAAGTATTGAAAATGCTTCTCTCTATCTTTAATGCGTGCGCTTGTCTCTGATGATGCCGCGCGGCCAGTTTTCATGGCCAATGCGCAAAGACATCTAGGAGTCAAACAGTCTACGGTTTTAAAGAGTTCATAACACTTTTTACCTTTAACCTGTTCAGGGCTTAAACCAATTAGTTTTATTCCAGCGTCATTTATATAAGCAACATTAAATTCGCTGTTTATAACAATGAGGGGAATTTGAACTGCTTGAAAGTAGTTAGCGAAATCTTTTAGGTGCACCGTATTTGCGAGGGGAGCAGTTCCTTCCGTGTAGTTTGACTTCTCCATAATTAACTCCCTAGAGTAGCATGGCTAATATTGACATGTCAATATTGCTGTTGATGGTCAATAATTTGTGTACATGCAAGATGCGACACACAACATCCAAGTCGGTTTCTAGAGGCCGCATTAAAGGGTGTATTCCCCCAGTAAGGTTTATATGGTAGGATTATCTATCCGACGAGCTGTTGGAAAGCAAAAAGATTTGCGTTATAGCTATTACGGTGGCTCTCTGTATAGGGTCAAATTATGCTTTGGTCAGTATACCAAATTTTAAAGTCATGGATTTTTTTGTTTTTATAAGCGGTTTTGTTTTTGGCCCCCTTGTTGGGGCTTCCATAGGGATTCTCATATGGCTTATTTATGGGGTGATGAACCCTTATGGTTTTGTTCTACAGGTATGGCTTGCAACAATGTTTTCAGAATCAATTTATGGTCTTATAGGAGGCTTAATGGAGAAAAGAACAGCTTCAAAAAATTTCTACAGCAACCGTTTTGGGCTGAGCTTTTTGTTTGGAATAGCTGGCTTCTTTTTAACCCTTTTTTATGATTTAATCACAAATATTGTTTATGCATTAGCATTCAGCATCCCCATAGGCATAGCCCTTATAACCGGTGTGCCCTTTGCGTTGGTTCATGAGTTAAGCAACACCATCCTTTTTGGGTCATGTTCCATTCCCCTAATAGTTGCGCTAGAAAAATTTATAGGAGGTGAGAGGTTTGGCGTTTTTAAAAAATAAATGGGCTTTAGCAGCCATGGGCATTCTCTGCTGGGCCATCGCTGCTTCGCTGGTCTCAGGCTATTATTACTACCAATACAATGACCTTGTGACGAGGCTTGAAGGGGCAAAGGCCACAATAAATTTAGGCGTGGATTATGGCAACGGAACTAGGGTTTGGTACAACGGAACGAAAGGCTTAACATTGTATGACGCAATGCTGAATGCGGGATGGAATATTGATGGCAAATCCTACGGCGTCATGGGCATGTATATAAAAGCTATCAACGGCCTGGAAGAGTCCAATAGCAACTTTAGATATTGGGGTTGGTGGTCATGGACTGATTTCGGATGGGCGCATGGAGGCTCAGCATGCGACAAATATGTGGTAAGTCCAGGTGAAACAATACTGTGGTACTATTCACCTACCGACCCAAACACGTTTGAAATGGCTCCACCCCCATGAAGAAATTTAGCTTCTAATAAAAACACTTTCCCTTTTTCCAAAACTATTATGCACAAATTCTTCGTTCTAGACTTATATAGGTCATTGAGCAAGTTTCTTTTTGCGTGTTTGGCGTTAAGAACATCTTTGCACCTAAAGCTTCCCAACTTAAAGTGTATATTTGAAACCCATTTTTGAAATAGCAATGAAAAATGGGCTCTGACAAAACCTTCTGTCTTTCTTCAGCGGCTTGGACAGACAGTTGACACGCTCTGGACTCAAGCCTGTTTGCTTAAATGTTGTTGTGCGCAGAAAACAGCCACAACAACGGAATCTTTAGAGAAGTGCTCGGGGTTTATTGGTAAATTCTCTTTCTGATATCTATTTTGACGATGACTATTATTTTTTCTTGCTCGTAAACTTTGAATAGTGCTCTATAGTTTCCAATGCGTAATCTGAAGGTGTCTGTTTCGCCTGCAATTTTAACGATGTCAAGTCTAACCGCGGGGAAATCCTCAAGCTGTTTAAGCTTATCGACTATGCGTTGCTTCTCTTCAGATTTTAGGTCCTTTAAGAATTCATATGCCCTCTTATGGATGAGAATCTAAATTTCATTGAGGGATTTCAACTCGCTGAAGCGCTTGTTTTTAACGATATCGTCAACTTCCTTTAACAACATGCATTCCTCGGTGGTTAGGAAAACATCCTCGAGAAAATCCCTTAACTCATCAATCTTCCTTCCGATTTCCTCAACCTTTCCCATCAGTGTCTCCGTCTCGCCCAAAAAATCACCAAAAATACAGTTGGAAAGCACACATATAAACACTCACTTTTGCCGGCCAACCAAAGAAAGCTCCGGCAAATAGAAGAGGATAAATCGTCATTCATGTTTAAACCGCGCTTTTGGCGACAGAGCATGTCATTATAATTGAAAGAATACAATTATCCAGCTTACTAGCGCTAATATACTCACTATTATTGGTAATAACCATGCCCAGATTAACCTATACTTACCTTCTCTTGTTTCCGAAACTTTTGAAACAATTCTCAAAAGCAATGATCTTTGTAAAACTTGCTCTCTAATTTGTTGGTGCAAATTTGCAAAACTTGAGCGAAGTAAGGCTTCGTCAAGGAGTTGACCAAAATAAACTAACCTGCCATAAAAATAAGCACCCAAAGCACCTAAAAGAAAATATAAGAATGAAAAAAATAGTTTATGTTCAAAAATATCCGAAATTCTCGCCAGATTTAGTAGTCCGATGAGGCTAAAAAATATACTTATTACTGGTCCCACATGCGCCGAAACTTGTCTTGAGTAATATGCAACTAGATTATTAATCTCATGTTCATCCATAGTATTTTATTTCAACAATTCTTCTATATGTTATTTTTTGTTTCATGAACACGTTCCAAAATTTGGATATTCTATAGATTAGGAAGTAGATAACCCAGAAATCTTCAGAAAACGAAAATAGGCTACTAATGTTTGCTCACTAAAAGAAAGTGATGCTGCATTTTTCTTTAACTATGAGTTTAGGACTTGTGAAAGAAATTCAAGATCACTTGCCATGATCTTGTTTGATAGGAATCATATTTGGACGTAAAAGAACCATTTTCCTCTGAACAAATTATGCATCCAACTTTGTCGACTTTCTCCAGAACAGTATCTTGAGGAACTGAAAGTTTTTCGATTCCAAATGGTAGCAAAAATTTGTAAAGGAAGAAATCCCGTGGATAGATATTCACTGCAACATTTTCAAGCTGTTTCTCTTCATATTCAAATAAATTAAATGATGAATGAATTACTTCTACATGGTTTGAAAAAATTCCAGCGAAGAATTTTGCATGAAATTTCTGATATCGTATTATTGCGTCTTCGGCTAAAATTGGCCGTAAAATCTGTTTTTCGATAGTATCGTAAAAGTCATCTTCGGCATGCTTAATCAGAATTTCCTCGGGTTTCATCCCGCTGAAAATAGGTAACCTTTTAAAGAGTTTATGTGACTGGGGACGTGTAATTATTCGAAACTTAAATGGAAAGATACGCGACATTAACCATTCCCATTCGCTATAAGTGAATTTTGAGGAAATGAACGGAGTGCAAACTATTATTAGATCAGCCAGTCTATTCCATCGGTCAAGGAAGGCGGCAATCAATCCTTTTACTCGCTTGCCTAAGTATAATCCATCAATGGGATCAAAAATAGCATCCTCAACATGAACAAGTCGAAGATCCTTTTGAAGGACGGGAAGATCGGGATTCAACTCGAACCGCATCATATGAACTGCAGTGGACTTCCATCCGCAGTAACATTGAACTTCATGAAAAACGAAAAACCATTTCAGATCATTCCGATCGTTGGCCAATGCATAGTTAAGAACTTCATCATGTTCTCTAACAATTTTCTTCCATTTCTCTCGTTTCCACAGAGAACGAAGTATTAGTTTATCCAGTTTAAAGCCGCATTTCGGACAATGATAAATTCCAAACATTTGAACCCCTTATAGCTTGGTTAATTTTTAACGCTCGTTGGTTGCTTTTAAACTATCAATAGAAAGAGCCATACTGGCATAATGACGGCGTTTCTTTTGGTTTCCAGTTTATCTTTGGAAAGTAGTATTCCTTTAGAAGCTCCTGAGACTTTTAGAAAGTCAATTATGCCATATAAGTCCTTTCTGCTGATGGTTTGCTGATATTTTACTTCTATTGGTACGCTGCTGTCGATTTCAGCTTTAAGGACAAAGTCTACTTCTCTTTCTTTTCGCCCTCGCCAGTAGAAGACTGAGGTTTCATATGTGAAAAGTTGTTTTTGTTTGCTTAATAGGAATGCTAGTCTTACTAGATGGTTGGCAACTATTCCTTCTGCGATTTTGCCTATGTTTTCAGTTTCTTTGAGAAATTCTATGGTGGAATCGAATGGTTCTTTTCCAGAAACCCACGCTCTCATTGCATGAAGGTAGAATGGGTCTTGAAAGTGTATTTTCTTTTCTTTTTGATATGCTGGTGCCTTTTGGTTTACGTCGTAGTGATACAGGTATAGTAGCACGAAGCTATCTACAAGCGTATCTACGTATTCAGCGATCGTGTTATGGTGAGCGATGTCTGTTTCTTGTTTTAAGGTATTCCATCCGACAGGGTTTCCTAAAGTTTCAATCACTCGGTTAATTATCTGCCTTAGGTAACTTTCTCGCTTGTTCCATCGGGTGAGATCGCCCAATATGACGTCTATATATGTTTTGTAAACGTGTTCGGGTATTTCGTTGTGTTTAAGGTATTCATCGACAACTTTTGCTGTGCCTCCTGTTATTAGATAGTCTTGAAAGAGTTTTTCAAGCTCTTTCGCTAAAAATAAAAGTTCTTTAATTTCCTCTGGGATTCGGCCTTGAAGTAACTGTTGGAGTAATTCTATTCTTTTGTCGATTGAAAGTAGGTTTAATTCTCTAATTGTATTTCTAACATCTTCATTTAGTGTTTCAGCGTATTCTGCAAATTTCATAGGCAGCATTATTTTGTCTAGGGTTTCCTCTGTTTGTCCCCGTCTTCCTGGAAGTTTTTCGTATGCTTTTTTAATGTCAAGGGTGTGAGAGCCTGTTAAGATTGTAGTGGTATTTTCTAGCTTGCCTGTATCTACGAGATATTTTATGGCCTTTTGCCAATCCTTGACTGAAGAGATTTCATCCAAAAATAGGTACGTTCTTTGTTTGGGTGACGATCTTATCTGGTCTAAGTATACGGATATTTTCTCGACAAGTTCTCTTGGATTATTTATTAACTCGCACGTGTAGTAGAATATAGCCCTTGGATGCACTCCCAAATCTAACAAGTCTTTTATCATTTCCTTCAATAATGTTGTTTTCCCAACTTGGCGTGGGCCTCTAATGGTGTAGATGACATCTGCGCTAAGATCAAACTTATATTTGAGCCTTGGTTCCCAGCGCACTTTGGAGTTTGCTAGTGCTTTTATGTATTTGTCTTCGAGAATAGCTTCAGGAATTCTCCACCAAGGATTTTGATCCATCAGTTCAATAGGAATGGACATAGCTGTAAATTTATTGACAACTTATTTATAAATAGTTTGTCAATAATTTGACAGCTTACTTATAAAAATGATAAAGAGAAACCGAAAACATATTCTTTTAATTCCTTTTGCATGAATGGATAGAAAACGGAAATTGTTAGATTTTGTAGCATCTTGTTAGAAGCTCGGAAAAGTTCACCACCAGGGTGAAGTTCTTGAACGTATTTGAGTTTATCGGTAAATCCTTTTCTGATGTCTATTTTGACGACGACTATTATCTTTTCCAGCTCGCAAACTTTGAATAGGGCTTTATAGTTTCCAATGCGTAATCTGAAGGTGTCTGTTTCGCCTGCAATCTTAACAATGTCAAGTCGAACTGTCTGGGAAATCCTTAGCCGTTTAAGCTTATCAACGGTGCGCTGCTTCTAAACCTAATTGATGAATTTCAACTTGCTGAAGCGGCTTCTCCAAGATTTCATTTGTAATATCCAGTTAGCGCGTATATTTCAGCTGTCTTTGTCGTTTAAGCGTGGAAGTGCTTTACTGCTCTTCGCAAGAATGAAACTCTCAATTAATTCTATTATCCAAATGGAAAATAAACAACTAAAACTTTAAAACATTAACTTTCATCAAGAATTGGATTGAGTAAATAGTTTTTATTGGTTGCTTACGAGGATAATGTATGAAGAGATGATAGAACATTAATTGCAATACTTTGCAGCTGCTTCTAATAGATCTTTTATAGGTGTGAAGGGATCCTTTGCAAAAATTTTAATGATCTCTTTCTTTGTTTCAACATCCTTTAATTTAGCATCTTCTCGACTAATTTCTTTGCCTTTTATTTTTGGCGGAGGAGGAGTGGAATGAACTAAAGCGCCCCTAATTTTATCGTGAGAGTAAGTCCACCCTTCCGGATTTTTATCTGTCTTCATTTTCCAAATATTTAGGAGTTCAAGTGTTCCCGTTGAAAGGGTTATGTAGGCTTGCTGATATTCCCCCCTCTCTATGTTTTTTAGGAATTCATTGAATTTGAATCTAACAAAATTCTTTTCTTCATCGCTCATATTGCTTTTCTTTTTAAGTATCTGTTCGATGAAATCTGTCGGGTTTTTGATTTCTCCGATTTTTAGTAGGCATTTTAGGAGTGTTGCTCTTCTCATAGCTGTGCAGACGTGTTTGAGTGCAAGGAGCATTATGAAGAATGCGGCTACTCCGATTAGGTGGTCATGCACTTGGCTGACTCCGAAGCCAGCCAATAATGCGATTATAGTTAATAAAATTGCTAAAAACAAAGTGTCTACAGACTCTATGCCTCTTGAGAACACCCACTTTAGATTGTTGTTGAAAAGAAAGGCAGACAGGATCAATGGACACATTACTCCAATAATGTAGATGTACGTGGACCGTTGTATGAAGAAGGCTGTGAAGAAGGCTCCGGCGAATAGAAAGAAGCTAAATCGCCATTCAAATTCGCGTTTAAACCACGCTTTTGGCAAACAGAGTAAAGACAAGCATAGCAGGGTCAAAAAGCAGTATACGTTAAATAGACATGCAAAAGATAAAGCCACTATAGACCCGAATAATATCCAATCTGCTATTCTATTTACATGTTTTATAATATTTAATGAGTAGCTGGACAATAGAGACGCCCTAAATTATTCTTTTTAAGAAGTGCTATAAATTTTCGTGGGAGTATTCTAATTTGATAAGTTTTAAATTGTTATTTTAGGTAGGTTTTCAAATACAATAAGTTGCGAATTTTTATTCGCCTCGAGCAGTTCTTTTGCTTTTTGATAGTTTGGACATATTACCTCTACTATTTGCCAGAATTTTTTGGTATGCCTTTTTATGTAGGTGTGGGCTATTTCGTGGGCTATTATGTATTTTAAGGCTTCTTCAGGCAATGTGATGGTGCTTATTTTTAGGGTTATGGTGTTGCCTTTGAGTTTTGCTATTCTTTGTTTTTTGTTGTCTATTTTTTCTGCTATTTTGAATTTAATGTTTCCGTGAATTTCGATTTTTCCCTCTTTTTTGATTTGGTTGTATATTTCTGCGACTTGCTCCTCGAGGAGGGTTTTTAGGTATTCTTTTAGGATTGTTTGGGGTTTTATTTTTGATGATTTTATGACTATTTTGTCTTGTTCGCTTTCTACACCATCTATGTTTGATTTCTTTATTATTATTTGGGCGGGTTTTCCGAGAATTGGGATTGTGAGGCTTTTAGTTGCTGTTTTCATGTTTTTGCCTCGAGGGTTTCGAATATTTTTTCTGTTAGTTCGTCGATTTTGTCTTTGTATTCCTTTAGCTGGGATAGGAGTTGCACTCTGATTTCCATTTTTATTTTTCTTCTGGCTTCTCTTTGTTTTTGCCAGCCTTCGAAAAGTAGTTTTTGCTGTTTGAGATTGTTTAGGAGGTTTGTGGCGAAGTTTACTATTTTCTGTTTTTCTGTTGCTGGGATTAGGGCTTTTATTGTTTCGTAGATGGGGTGTTTGTCTTTGCCTATTTCCTCTTCTTCTTTTTGCCATTCTGTTATTTTTTGGCATATTGTTAGGGCTTTTTGGATGGCTTCTTCTGTTTGGATTTTTCTGTTTCTTAGTTCTTCGTAGGTTTTCATTACATCGGCGGATATGCTTATGAAGAAGGGTGAGGTTGGGTGGGCTTTTGCTTGTCTTTGTATGTTTGTTAGGATGTCTATTGCTGCGCCTGTTGTTGGTTTTTCATGTTTTATTCTTTCTATGTATTTGTCGTCGATTGGTAGGATGGGGTAGTTGTCCTCTATGGTTTTTATGTCGATGGTTTGTTGGATTAGTTGGACTGTTTTCTTTGAGAGGTTTTCTATTTTCAGTTCATCTATGTTTTGTTTTTTGTATCTTCTGTTGTAGGCTATGTATATTTTGGTTAGGAGCGTGTATTGGGCTAAGTATGGTTTTAGGAATGGTTCGCCTCTAAGCATCTCGTAGGATTTCATTAGCTCTTTCATGGTTTCTTCGAAGTTTTTGGCTGTTTGCGGAGATAAAAGGACGTTTAAAGCGTTTTCGAGGCTTTCATGGGTGTCTTCAATTTTTATGTTTTCGAAGATTTTTAGGGCTTTGTTTAGGGTTTCTATGAAGGTTTGCTGTTCTTTTGTTAGGTCTCTTATGACTATTTTTATGTCTCTTTCGTCTGTGGCTTCGAAGTTTTGGAAGGCTTTTTCCAGCTCTTTAAGTATGCCTATGTAGTCGATTATCAGTCCGAATTTTTTGTTTTGGTATGGGCGGTTTGTTCTTCCTATTGCTTGGAGTATTCTGTGCTCTTTTAAGGGCTTGTCGAGATACATGGTCCAGAGTTGTTTGGCGTCAAAACCCGTTATGAGCATGTCTGTTACTATGAGGATTTTCGGTTCTTTTTGGGTTAGGAATTTTTCTATTATGGTTTTGTGGATTTGTTTGATGTCTTTTGTTTGGTATTTTTCTTGGATTTTTTGGAAGTAGCTTCTTATGGGTTGTTTGTCGTTGGGCTGGGCTGTCATAACTATTTCAGTGTAGGCCTCTGGTAGGAGTTGGTCGAGGGCGTTTTTGTATATGGTGCAGGCTTCTCTGTCTATGGTTACAATTAGGGCTTTGAGTTCGGTGGGTTCTACGACTTCTTTGAAGTGTTGGGTTATGTCTTGGGCTATTTTGGCTATTCTTTCAGGCTTTTTAACGTATGCTTTTATCACTTTGACTTTTTGTTTTAGTTCTCGGCGTTCTTGAGGTGTGAGTTTTTCTATTTCCTCTTCCTCGTATTTTATGAGGTCTTTTAGTTGTTCTGGTTTTAGGTGGTATTCTGGTAGGCGTGCTTGGTATGATAGGGGGACTGTGAAGCCGTCTTCCATGGAGTCTATCATTGAGTATCTGTCGAGGTATAGTTCGCCTGTTGGGCAGAATTTTTGGAAGGTGTTTCTCTCGGCTTTTGACAATGGTGTGCCTGTAAAGCCAAATATGAAGGCGTTTTTGAATATGCTTCTCATCATTGTTGAGAATTTTCCGTAGTGGGTTCTGTGGACTTCATCTGCCAAGACAACGACGTTTTCTCTGGCTATTTCGATTTTTTCTCCTTGTTTTTCAAGTTCTGTGAAGTCTTTTGGGCGGAATTTTTCTATTGTAACGAGGAATATGCCTCTTTTGCCTTCTTTCCCCCATTTTAGAAGCTCTATTAGGTGTTTGACTGTGTTTACTTTTTCTATTGGGATTTCTATGAAGCTGAAGTCTTTTTCGATTTGTTCTTCAAGTTCTTTTCTGTCGACTATTACGAATATGCTTGGGTTTTTTGCTTCTGGGCAGTGGTGGAGTTTCCAAGCTGTGAATGCCATGGTGTAGGTTTTGCCTGCTCCAAGCCAGTGCCATATTAAGCCAAACTTCTTGTTTTCTATGCCTTTCAGCGTGTTTACGACTCTTTGGTATATGCGGTTAGTCGCCCTAAACTGCATGTATCTGGCGGTTATCTTTGTTGTCTTGTCCCTTTCCTTTCTTATGAAGGTGAAGTTTTCTATTATGTCCAGCAGGTTTTGTTTTGAAAGCAGCCCGTATATGGTGGTTTTGAGTTTGTTTGTTTTTAGTTGTTCTTTTGTGTATGGGTATGGGTCTTTCCATTGGTTTAGGAAGTCTTCGCCTTCTGGGTTGTAGGCGTTTGGGAAGTAGAAGGTTTTCTCTCCGTCTGTGGCTATGCTTAGCTGCACATACTTGAATAGTTCTGGAGCCTTTTCCTCGTAGCCCTTAATCTGCCTATAAGCGTCAAGCCAGCTTACTTCTTCAGCTGTTGGGCTTTTACATTCTATTAAAACGAGGGGTATACCATTCACAAGCAGAATGATGTCGGCTCGGATGTTGCCCTTTGAGCCTTCAAGCCTAAACTGGCGGGTAACAACAAAATCATTGTTCTCGACGTTTTGTAAATCCACAAGTTTGATGACTTTTTCTTTTCTCTCTTTTTTAAGTGGGACAAGTAAGCCGTTTCTAAAAATGTCCAAAAACCTTTTAATTCCGTCCACGTTTGCGGGAATAGTTCTTAAAGTAACTATTATGAAGTCTAAATCTTCATCTGTAAATTCGATGTTTGTGTTTACTTTTTTAACAGCCGATTTTAAATCTTCTATAACGAGAGGTTCTTCAAAATTTTCTTTACGCCTTAATTTCATTTCTTCCGGAGCCACATACCTCCAGCCGAGGCTCGGCAGCTCTTGAATAAAAAAGTCTTCAACGGTTCCCTTCTCTGTATATATGCTCATTTTATCAACCTAAATTAAATTTCGTCAACATCAACTTTTAAGCCAACTCTTTTCTTTAAGTTGAGAGAACACATTATGTATAGGGCTTGGTCTACCAGTTTTAGGATGGAGCGCCCAAATTCCGTTTCAAGCTTTTCAATTTTTATTTTATCATATTTCGATAACCATGATTGAACGGATTTCATCCATTTAAGGTAGTGAAATGATGTTAAACTCTCGCGTTTATTTTTCTTAAGACGGAAGGCCTTAGCTATATCATTGTCAATCAAGGGGAAGTATTGCGGTGAGCAAACGTGTAGTATTTTTATAACACCTATAGGTTCGTTGTGACCGATGCCAAGTTCTTTCAGTTTATTATTTAAATCATTAAAGAGTTTCTCGATTCTTCCACTTTCGATTTCTTCTTCTAACATTTTTCTGCCTCGAAAATGCTTGATCTCCTGTTTTCGGCTGTCAAGAAATCTTCCGAGCTCGTTGAAGTAGCTATTTAAATCAAAGCTGTTATCTTCAATAAAATACTTTTTAAATCTTTGGAAATTCCATGTAAAGAGGTAAGGTGCTATGGCATAACCTATATTTTCGCCCGTTCTGAGGAAATCTTTTATTAAACTCCTAAATTGCTTATCTATTTTTTCCGCTTGCTTCCCGTATACTCCAAAAACAGTATACTCAAAATCATCGATTAAATTGTTTATTCTGGCTATATGTTCGTTTTGAACGACATAAATGGATGAATCTAACCATTGATTAACCCATAAAGTTGCAAGTGGATAGACATCGTAGCGTCCTTCAAGGCACTCAAACATTTCATGAGAAGCCCTTATCCAACATTCAAACTCATCCATTTCAAACAAAATTAATCCACCCTAATTCTTATTTTCCCAGTTAGAAGCAAATCCATCAAACTCTGCTTAATACGTTCCAACCTCGCTTTTTCACTTCTTTCAAACTCAAGTTTCCTATCGACCGCCAAAATAGTATCGGCGATTTTTTGCTGTTCATAAAGTGGGGGTAGAGGGATTTTTATCTCAGCAACTTGGGATTGATTAAGAGCTGGGTATTGTCCACCTACCATCATTCTATTGCATTGAATTATTGTTTTATCTGAAAATAGGACGCTTAACAGAAAATAAGGAATAATGTTATTTTTGCAGCTTAAAACGGCAAAACCAGTTGAACATATTTGATTATCTAACTCTTTCGGAACTATAGCAAAGGCTCTTAAGTAAGGTCTTACGGTCGACATTATTACATCACTCACGTGAATCACTCTTCTGGCTCTGGAAGGTGCCTCTTTGCCTAAGATTCTTTTTGGATTTCTTATTTTTCCCGTTTCCTCCTCTACAGAGTCAATATCAACGTAAAGGAATGTTTTGTCAGGCATCTTCTTTGAGGGATCTACAGATTCTTTGTTTATTTCAGCAATATCTTTAATTTTTACGACTTTCCATGTTTTTGGTATTTTTCCTATTTCTGTTTCTCTGAACTCTTTATGTCCTATTCCCCTTGTTAGGAGCGTCTGCATTAAACCCTTCTTCAAACGCTCAGTCTTCCCAATAACCTCATCAGTCTTAGCAATAACAGAATCAACAACACCCAAAACCTTAGCAATGGCTCTCTGCTCCTCAAAAGGTGGAAGAGGAATCGGAGTTTTGCCAACTAAATAGGTGTTTAAATTTCCTTGCGTTCCTGTTTGCCTCATATTCGCAAATTTGCTTTCATTTTTTTGCAGCATATAAAACAAAAATTCAACGTCAACTTCTTTTGAAAGATTGCGGAAGACAACGAAGCCGTCATGGATGCATGCTTCCATATCAACAATTATTGGCTTTCCTATAGTAGCGCAAATACTCATTATTAAATCGCCGGGGTTTACTTTGACACTTTTTGATTCTCCCAGTTTAGAAAGATACTGAGAAGTTTTTCTAAGATATTTGTATGATGCAGTTACATCTGCTATTCGAACCCATCCTCGACCATATTCTGAAAAATACTTTGGGTCATTTATTGGTCTCGGAGATGCCCCCCTTCTTACTTCACAAACTTGATTAATTTCAACACATCTCCAATCCTTGGGTATCTTACCAGCTTGGGTATATTGGAAAATGGTCTCCTTATAGAACATTCCCTACTCTCCCATCACTCGCGCTATTTCTTCTATATAATGTTCGAGTTTTTCTGCGATTGCATGCTTTTCTTTTTCCAGCTCTTTGAGTTCTTTCCATTCTTTTATTATGTCTATTTGTTCGCCTTCCTCAACTGGCATAACGTAAAGGGTTACATTCAAATTATAATCGTTCTCCGCAACCTCTCCCTTGTCCACAATTCTGGAAAAACCAGCTTCCTCAACAAACTTCTCATAAACGCCTACAATTTTCTGAATGTTTTCTTTTGAAAGGGAATTTAACCGCCTAACAGAAGGATGTGGAATAAACTCGTTAGAAGCATTGATAAACAAGATTTTGTTTCTTCGCTCTGCTGGCTTGTTCTTGTTTAAGATTATTATGGCTCCTGGCGCTCCAGTGTTATAGAACAGTTTTTCTGGCAATAGTATGACGCATTCAACCCAATCCCGCTCAATAACTTTGCTTCTAACAACTTTTTCGCTTCCGCCACGGAACAGGCAGCCGTTGTCGATTACTATGCCTACTCTGCCATTTTCTTTAGCCGAAGCCAACATGTGCTGAATCCAAGCCCAGTCGGCGCTCTGCCTCGGACAATAGCCAAAACCAAACCTTTCAGAGGCAAATTCACCCTTCTTAAGCCTATCAGCATCATAACCATCCTGATTCCAAGGAGGATTAGCCAAAACAACATCAAAACGCATCAATCTTCCAGCCTCATCCTTAAACCTCGGAAAATCAAGCGTATCCCCATTCGCCAAATGAAAACTCTTAACCCCATGCAAAAGCATGTTCATATGACAAATAGCATAAATCGTCGGATTCCGCTCCTGCCCATACAGAAAAAGCCTCTCACCCTCAGCCTCACCATAACGCTCAACAACATGCAAATAACTCAAAATAAGCATACCACCAGAACCACAACAAGGATCATAAACGCTTTCACCAGGCTTAGGGTCAAGAATCCTAACCAAAAGCCTAATAACCTCACGAGGCGTATAAATCTCCCCTTCTTTCGCCTTGTCAGGAGCAAAACGCATCAAAATATGCTCATAAGCATCGCCCAAAACATCAGGCGAAACCTCCTCGCCGCCCAAATCATAACGGTTAAAAAGCTCAACAAGCTGCCTCAAAAGCTCACGATTCTCCTGATTACGAGCAAACTCCAAAAAATCAACACGATTAATAACACCATCAAGCTCCCGATTCAACTTGGCAATCTCGCTGATAGCAGTTGCCAAACGCTCAGGCAAATCCCTAACACTCTTAGTAATCTCATCCCACAAAAACTCCCTCGGAATATTAAAAGTGTAAAACTCAGAAGCCCTATCCGCCACCTCTTCGGCTTCCTGCTCGCTTAAACCAGCCTCCCACACCAAACGCTCAACAGCCCTACGCCTCTCATACTTACGCAAATCATTAACACGCTTCAAAAACAACAAAACCAAAATAAACTTGTAATCAACAGCCGTCCTAATCAAATCAGCAGCCCTATCAACAAGACCAGCCAACTCCTCACGAGTAACCCTAACCGGAAACAAAGGCCTCTGAACCAAACAATCACCAACAGAAAATAATAAAGGCTTCCGTCTTTAAATCTTATTTAAATCTAATCAATCATGAAAAGCAGCATACCCCCCAACAAAAAGATGTGAGACCAATGCCCCTTTTTAAAATAATAAAAGTCACCGATTTTATAAATCAAGCATATTTAGTTTTAGTTAATCTTTTACTTTACTTAATAGTCGCACTTTTCACAATAATACCTTGGGCGTTTATTTACCTCGAAATAGGCAGGTATTCTGGACCATGGTTAGCTTCCGCTCTAACAAGTCTCGTGTTTACGCTCATGTCCATATGCACAACAATCTTTTCATTCAAAAGCATAAGAAAGATAAAGAAAAATACGATGAAATGGACAATTTTCACAAACCTTATAATTACCCTAATAATCATATTCTTGCTATTTCTACTTTTTACACAGCAAGCCTTAGAGACCCACCAAAAAATAGATACATTCATAACACAACACCAAAACATGGAATTTCATCAATACGTTTCCGAAGTATGCTCCTTTCTTAACAACAACGTTAAAAACGCATACAAAAAGCCCGAAGCTTGTTTCAAAATCTACGAGAGCATCTACAGCCCTATTTCATTGGGCAAATATGTAACTCAGCAACTGGGATTCACTCGAGCAGACATCATAGTCTACCAAGGCTGGGGAACATGCGGACAAGCTGCCATCTTGATAGAAGAATTGCTTGCAAAGGCTGGATATGAAACAAGGCGACCCACCTCAAGAACATAGAACATGCATGGGCAGAAGTAAAATCCAACGGAAAGTGGCTGATAATCGACCCATGGTATATAGGCATCCTCAAAGAAGCCTAAAACAATATAACCAAAACATTTTTAAGCAAGCAATATCCCGCAATTATTTAAAAAAATGAAAGCCCTCATTGCATCAATAGTTTCCCTTGGAATTTTGTTATTTACATTAATCGAAGCCGCGAGCTACATCTCTCTAAACATAGAACTGATACAAGATGTACAACCAGCCTTCAAGGGAGACTACAAAAACGCAACAGAAAACCTTGCTGAAACATTAGCAGATTACACCAAGGACTATGCATCCTCAATTATCATCACAGCAATAATTGGACCAATTGTAAGTGCTCTGCTTGGCCTGCTGGGATTAAAAAGAAGGTAAAATCAAAACACTACAGGCTTATAGCAGTTTTCTGTTAACTTTCGGAGGTAAATGGGACCCACCAAAATACCGCAGGGTTGAAAAACTGCCCTTCATACCCACAGAGACAGAAATTGAACAAATTATAGCAGGATGCTCTCACACGAAAAGGCTGATGACTTTTCTTCAGCTACTTAAAGAAACAGGCATGAGATGTGGAGAGGCATGTCGACTGCAATGGACAGACATAGACTTTGAAAACAACACTATAAGAGTCATACCGGAAAAAGGCAGCAACCCAAGGATGCTCAAAATCTCAAATAAATTAGTGGCAATGTTACAAGCCCTACCAAAAACATCTACCAAAGTATTTGGAGTATCCGTTGACGCAATGCGAAAAAGCTTTTGTAAGATAAAGAATCAGATTGGCAAGAAAGCTGGAGAACCCAAGGCTTCTGCAAATAACCTTCCACACATTAGGGCATTGGAAAGCAACAATGGAATACGCTAAAACTAAAGACATCCTTCACGTAATGCAGCTGTTAGGCCGCAATAACATACAGAACACGCTGATATACACGCATTTAGTCAACTTTAAAGAGGACGAACACATCGCAAAAGTAGCCCACACAGAAGAGGAAATATGCAAACTCGTAAAGGCAGGCTTTGAATATATCTGCGATTACAATGGCAACAAAATTTTCAGAAAAAGAAAGTAACCATTACAACGAAATTTTTAGAGGAGTGTCCGGGGTTCAGTGTAAACGGGCGGGGTGGGATTTGAACCCACGACCACAGGCTTAGGAGGCCTGCGCCCTATCCTTGCTAGGCTACCCGCCCCGTCTCTAAAGCCTATTTAAGGTAGCCCACAATTTAAAACTTAAACGTTCCCCAACAGAAAACTTAAACTGCACAAAGCCCATCAAGAGTGATTGATGGTGCGGGGGTACCCGAGCCAGGTCTAAATGGGCATTAGGCCCAGTGGGGTGCCAGAAGCCTAGGATAAGGGGGAGGACTTAAGATCCTCTGGCGTAGGCCTTCGTGGGTTCAAATCCCACCCCCCGCATCAAAAACGAAGCCTTATAAAAGCATATTTTAATGAAATAAGTCAAATTTAAGGCAGTGTTGTGTGGGCTGAAATTTCAGCACAAAATTACTAGTAAAAGATTTTATGTGGTGGGTAATAGGGATTTTTGTCATAAACTTAGGTTCGCTTGACAATTTTGTCTGCTTAAGTATAAAAGCTAGAAACATAAAATAGAAAAGCATTAACTAGGAACGGATGCAGCCAGCTTGGTTCGAGTTTACTTGGAGCTTTCCGTTTTAATAGCCTTAGCTAACCAGTTTGACTTATTTCATAACCAAACAAAGAAGTTTTTAGACGATGTGAAGCGCTTCGGTTTTGAGTTGGTATCATGCAAACAAGCTGTGGAAATGGATTTAGCCATAGGAGTTGCTAAGAGACCTTTGAGAGTTACTGATGCACTTAAAATATTAGAGGTGATAGAAGTCTACGACATCAAGCTTATAAGCCCACATTCGAAACCCCTTCTTTTGCTAGTTAACGAGTATTTGAAGGAAACACCTCTAAAGATTGGCGACTTACTGCACTATGCCGGGGCAACCCTTTTAAACGTTGAATACCTTGCTTCATGGAACAAGGACGACTTTAACCCCCACTACGAGAAAATTATAAACAAAATTAACAAAAAGAAAAACCTAAAAACTATAAAAGTGGGCACGCCTAATATGATTTTAGAGTGGTTAAAATGAACAGCGCCGAAATAGCCAAACAAATACATGAAGATGTGGACCAAATATTAAGGGGCCTAAGCATAAAAGACCAAGAAACAGTGCTCAAAGAAGCCCACAACATAGTTGAAAGCCTAAAAAGAATAGAGCAAATAACAAGCAAAGTTAAAGCCCAAGCCTGAACAATTCCCTCTCATAAAGTAAAATTTACTGGTAAAATTATGCGTAAATCCCACCCCCGCACTTGGAATAAAGCCTTATAAAATCGTATTTTATAGAAATGAGCCAAATTTAATGGTTAGAGAATCTAAGCGTACTGGAAAAGGCGAAGTTTAAATAAGAGGATTTAGGAAGTTTTAAGGCGTCGTCGCTACTTTGAATATGTTCCACTTCTGGAATAGAAAAATATTTATTTTTAATGTAAAAAATTACATTGCCATGCAAGAAAATACATTGAATAGGTTAAGCGCCCGCACCCTTGCCTTCGCAGCCATATTTGCTGCGGTATACGCGGTGTTAAGGCTTGTACCCACCTTTCCGATGGTTGGGCTGCCGGGAGCCAGCTTCTCGTTGTCTGATGCAATTGCCCCCTTATATGGCGTTATTCTCGGACCATATGTTGGCGGCTTCAGCATTGTTTTGGGAACATTCCTAGCCATCGGATTAGGCAGACCTGTCTCATTCATGTTTCTGGACTTTCTCCCAGCGACAATAAATGCACTTTCAACTGGTTTACTCCTCAAGCGAAAATGGAAAATAGTGGTTTCAGTTTATGCAGTTCTCCTTTTGGCCTTCCTGCTGAATCCCCTGTCGCTTCTACTTGTTGAATTTCCGATAGGCGATGCAAAAATTGTTTTCCCATTCAATTGGATGCACATAATAGCCTTCTTAATGCTTCTAACGCCTATTAGGGAAAAAGCAGTTCAATGGGTTAAGTCTCCCCTAGCCACTCAAAATTCTAAGGGCCTAGCCCTAATCGCCTTTATTGGAACCATGATGCAGCATCTCACAGGGTCTATGCTCTTCGAGGTTGTTTTGGGACTGTGGCTTAAGGTGATAGCGGCTGAGGCATATAAAGGAATATGGGCAACAGTGTTTTATCTGTACCCTGTTGAGCGCTTAATATTGACGATGCTTGCCACCGTAATAGGGGCTCCCATTTTAAGGGCTTTGCGCCGTGGAAAAATTTTAGAGGCAGGCTAGAAGACAGGCTCGTCCTGAACATAGGATCTTCCAATCTTCAGCGCAATTTCAGCTTTTGTCAGCTCCTTTGCAATGTACGCGATATGTTCAGCTACCCCCAACAGCTTCTGCCCTATTATTTCGTTGTAGACCTCCTCTGCAGTTCGACCCTTAAAGATTATTTTTGGTTTTTCCGCATGTGCATCTGGGAAGAATGCCGCTGCAATCATGCCTTCCTCCCGATCCACAAAAATTCTGAAGAATCCCCTATCCATAACTAAATTCCTTTTAACGTCCTCAACGGGCCTCCTGATTTCCGCTGTTAACTCCCACTTCTTGGGGTATGGCTCTTCACGCATTCTTTTCTCCTTTAATATGAGGAGGTCTACGCCCAGATCCTTCGGAGATGAACCCCGAGCTTTCGCCAGAAACATCATCCTGGAAGCCAAGACAGCCTCTTTTACGCTTCCCTTGGATTTGTTGCTCTTCTCTGTAACTAGTAGGAGGCTTACGCCGATTTCAGATGCGACCTTAGCCAAAAGCGCATTTACCCCCACGCTGTCAGCGTCCATAAG
>Ga0071330_1061761_pt1 | contig 43856 bp, 52 predicted proteins | sample GBScel77sediment_FD_63802 | JGI IMG/M metagenome (GOLD analysis project Ga0071330, IMG submission 63802) | Hot spring sediment microbial communities from Great Boiling Spring, Nevada - Cellulolytic enrichment Sediment 77C v2 (version 2) | ecosystem: Environmental > Aquatic > Thermal springs >...
GTGGATGCCATCCTGAATGACCGAGAGCGCAACCCGGAGAAGGAGGGCAAGGAGCGCCGGGCGCAGGCCCCGGAGGAACCCTGCAACGTACGGGTTTTCCCGAAAGCGGGAGAGGAAGGTCACCACAAGGAGGGTGAGGAATACCGATGGGAGGCAGAAGGCTCCGGTGGCGACGAAAGCCCCAAGCATCCCCCCGACCTTGAACCCGGTGAACGTGGCGGCGTTGATGGCGATGGGTCCTGGGGTGAGCTGGGATAGGGCAAGGAGCTCAAGGAACTCAGGTTTTGAGAGCCAGTGGTACGTGTTGACGATTTCTCGCTCGATGAGAGGCAGGGCGGCGAGTCCCCCGCCAAAAGAGAAAAAGCCCACTCGCAGGAAGGCAAGAAAAAGGGAGAGGTACGTCATCGCCGCAAGAAAAGCCCCAGCCCTCCTCCAAGGAGGACGACGAAAAGCGGATGGATGCCGGTGAAAAGCAAAAGCCCCAAGAGCGCGGCAGCGAGAATGAAATCCACAGAATCCTCAGCCGCTTTTCTGCCAATCTGCCACACGGCAAGCACAATGAGGGAGACAACGGCGGCCAGTGCTCCCCGGAAAAACGCCTGGACGAGAGGAAGTTCCCGGAAGCGGAGGAAGAAAAAGGCCAGGACAACGATGGAGAAGAAAGACGGCAGGGCAGTGGCTAGAACGAACGCAAGCTGCATGGTAACCCCACCAATCATGAGTCCCACCAAAGACGCGGTGTTCACAGCTACAGCCCCGGGGAGGCTCTGGGCGAGGGAGAGGGCCTCAAGGAAAGCGTCTTCGCTCAGAACCTTCTGCTTTTCCACGAGCTCCCGCCGGATGAGGGGAATCATGGCGTATCCCCCTCCCCAGGTGAAGGCGCCGATTTTCAGGAACGTCAGAAAGAGCAAAAGAACATGCCGGTGCCGTTCAGACATCGCCGTCGAAAGTCGTGGTGAGGTGTTCTGCTTTTTCCTCCACCATTTTGCGCAGGGACTCCTTATATGCTCGCACCCGCTCCCGGACCTCAGGGTACTTGATGCCCAGGATTTCGGCGGCGAGAATCCCCGCGTTCCGGGCCCCGTTGATGGCGACAGTAGCCACCGGAACCCCGGGGGGCATCTGGACGATGGAAAGGAGCGAATCGAGCCCCTGGAGGGCCGAGCTTTTCACCGGGACCCCGATGACTGGAAGGGGTGTGATTGATGCCACCATACCGGGGAGGTGAGCTGCCCCTCCTGCTCCGGCGATGATGACCTCAATGCCCCGGCTTTCTGCTTCCTGGGCATACCGGAACATGCGTTCGGGAGTCCGGTGGGCAGAGACGATGGTGATCTCATAGCTTACCCCGAATTCCTCAAGGATTCTGGCTGCCTCCTCCATAACCGGAAGGTCCGAGTCGCTCCCCATGATGATGCCGACCTTTGGTGCCTTCATGGTCCTTCCTCTCCCCCCTGACTTTCAGAATGTTTTTCACCCTGAGGGCTTTTTCGAGAGCCTCTTTTAGAGTTTCCCCAAGGACAGTCACATGGCCCATTTTCCTGAACGGCCGGGTTTCTCGCTTTCCGTAAAAGTGGAAGAACACCCCCTCAATGGCCAGCGCCTCGTCAAGGCCCTCCACAAGGGGTGTACCGCTTTCCCCCTCTTCCCCAAGGAGGTTCACCATGACTGCAGGAGAAAGGAGCCTTGTTGAGCCCAGGGGCAGTCCAAGAATTGCCCGGAGGTGCTCCTCAAACTGGGACGTCGCACAGGCCTCAATGGTGAAGTGTCCTGAGTTGTGCGGCCGCGGGGCAATTTCGTTCACGAGGAGTTCCCCGCTTTTCGTGAAGAACATTTCAATGGCGAATATCCCCACTCCTCCAAGGAGTTCCACGCACTTTCGCCCGAGTTCCTTTGCCCGCTCGGCCACCTCCTCAGGGATTCGGGCCGGAGCAAGGACGAGGTCACAGATATGAGCCCGTTCCTCGAAAATCATCTCTACCACGGGGTACGTGCGGATTTCTCCTGTGGTGCTTCGGGCTACAAGCACGGCAAGTTCTCTATCAACGGGCACGTACTCCTCAAGGTATGACGGACCCTGCAGGCGCCTTGGAAGGTCCTCCTCCCCCCGGAGGATAGCCACGCCTCTTCCGTCGTACCCACCCTTTCGGGCTTTCTGCACCAGAGGGAATCCAAAGGACCGGAAGGCCTCGGGGGTGTCTTCTTCAAGGGGAGCAAAGCGGGGAACAGGAATACCTCCCCGCTTGAGCACTTCCCGCTGGCGGAACTTGTCCTGGATGATTTCAAGAAGCTCAGGAGCAGGACGAATTTTATCTTTCTCCGGACAGGCCTTGAGGAAGGTGGTGTTCACATGCTCAATGTCGTATGTCGCCACATCACTTATGGCAAGGAGCTTACGAAGGCCCTCCTCGTCGTAAAAACCTGCAGTGATTTCCTGATCAGCAATCTGTCCGGCAGGGGAAGAAGGGGTGGGGTCGAGAACGGCAACGAAAAACCCCATCTTCTTCGCTTCCTGCGCCATCATTTTCCCGAGTTGCCCACCACCGATGATGCCAATCCTGAAAAAGGGGAAGCGCCGCACCTGCATGGTTCTCACCAGAGCCAGCGTTTTCCTCCATTGTACCATGGAAATGGGGGAGGGTTTTCTGGAAGTTTTGGCAAAATATTTCATCTCCTCACGGTGGGGGTGAGCAGATGTCCTGGGACATGGTGAAAGACCCGGTAATGCAGATCCTGGAGCGAGGTCTGGATTACTCCATGATTCGCCAGAGAATTCTCGCACAGAACGTCGCCAATGTTGAGACGCCTCACTACAAAAGGAAAGATGTGGACTTCCAGAGCGTTTTCCAGGACGTGCTCCAGAGAGGAGAAACCCTGCCGCTTTCTGTGACCCACAGGGCCCATTTCCAGGACCAGGCAGAACATTCGCAGGAGGCGAGGGTTCTCGAGGAGGAGTACGTCGTTCGCCAGGACCGCTCCGGGGTGGATGTGGAGAAAGAGATGGTGACCGTGGTGGAGAACGCCCTGTACTATCAGGCGCTTGCCCGTATGGTATCTGATAAACTCGGCCTTTTGCGAACTGTTATCCGGGAGGTGCGGTAAATGAAGATTTTCCGCTCTTTCGACATCAGTGCTTCGGCCCTTACGGCTGAGCGGCTCCGCCTGAGCGTCATTGCTACAAACATCGCCAATGCCGAGACCACCCGCACGCCTCAGGGGGGGCCGTACCGGAGAAAAGAGGTCGTCTTCACTCCCCGGGCGGATGGAGGGGTGGAGGTTGCGGCCATTCAGGAGGATACCAGAACCCCTCTCCGGCTTCTGTACGATCCTGGACATCCCGATGCCGATGGAAGTGGCTTTGTGGCGTACCCCAATGTCCTTGTGGTGAACGAAATGGTGGACCTTCTTGCTGCAACCAGAGCCTATGAGGCTAATGTTGCGGCGCTTAACGCCGCAAAGAGCATGTTGACGAGCACCCTGAATATCGGGAAGTAAGGGGGTGGAATGGTGGAAGTTTCCCGGATTCCGTCGCAGCCTGTTTCCCCGTCTCCAGGAAAGGGGGCACCGAGGACCTCGAATGGTGCGGATTTTACCGAAAAGCTCTGGAAAGCCCTTGAAGAGGTGAACAACCTCCAGAAAGAGGCCGATCAGGCCATCCTCGACGTGGCCCTGGGGAAGGAAGAAAATCTCCACCGGGCCGTCATTGCCCTGGAGCGGGCCAACCTCGCCCTGGGTCTTGCGGTTCAGGTGCGGAACAAGGTCATCGAAGCGTACCAGGAAATTATGCGAATGCAGGTGTAAGCGATGCGGAGTCCCCTTGCGGATTTCACCGAACAGGTGAAGAATGTCTGGGGAGGTATGACCCAGCCACAGCGGGTGCTCTTTCTTCTTGTGAGCACCGCCCTTTTCGCTGGCCTCATCACGCTTTTCCTCTATTCGGGAAAACCAGATTACGCACCGCTTTTTCGGAGTACTGACCCGCAGGAGACCGGTCGGGTGGTTGATGCTCTTGCAGAACTCGGGATTCCCCATCGTCTCTCAAGTGGCGGAACGGTGGTGGAGGTTCCCCAGGATCGGCTCCATGAAGCAAGAATGAAGCTTGCCCAGAAAGGTTTTCCTACCCGGGGAACGGGTTTTGAAGTCTTCGACAGGAATACGTTTGGGTTGACGAGTTTCCTCCAGCGGGTGAACTACCAGCGGGCCCTGCAGGGGGAACTCGAGCGGACCATCATGCAGCTTGCCGAGGTTGAGGCGGCCCGGGTACACGTGGTGCTCCCGGAGGAGCGGCTCTTTGCCGAGGACAGAAAGGAGCCCACGGCCTCAGTGGTTCTGAGGCTCCGTCCTGGGGCAACCCTCAGAGAAGAACAGATTGAGGCCATTGCCCATCTTGTGGCCAACAGCGTCGAGGGTCTTGATCCCCAGCGCGTGGCCATTGTTGACGACCGGGGAAATATCCTGGCAACTGGTACGAAGGAAGGGACGACTCTCCTTGGCCTTGCCAATCTCACGGCTGCACAGATCGAAGTGAAGCGCGAGGTTGAGGAAGTGCTCACCCGGAGAATCCAGACGATGCTCGAGAGCGTTCTGGGTCGAGAACAGGCCGTGGTTCGGGTGAGCGCCGATGTGAATTTCGAGCGCCGGGAAGGGGAGAAGGAGGTCTTCGAGCCAGTCCTTGAAGGAGAGGGTATTGTCCGGAGTACCAAGGAGACTGAGGAACGGTACGAAGGCACTGCCACACCTCCTGGAGGCGCTGCGGGAGTGGCCTCCAATATCCCCGTGTACGGGGAACGGGAGGAACGAGGTACCCAGAGCACCTATAACCGTCGGGAATCAACGGTGAACTACGAGGTGAACCGGATTCTGGAGCGTTTCAGTTCTTCTCCAGGAAGGATTGAACGGCTTTCGGTGGCCGTGCTTGTGGACAGCACCCTCCCTCCTGAGGCCGTGGAGAAGGTGAGGTCGGTCGTTCAGGCAGCGGCAGGGATTGACTTCTCCCGGGGGGATACCCTCATCGTGGAAGCCCTCCCCTTCAACCGGGCGATGTGGGAGGAGGAGCGACGGGCCCTGGCGGCGCAGAAATTTGCTGACCTTCTTGAGCTCCTTTTGAAGTATGGTGTTGTGGCATTCCTGGCACTGCTTTTCTACATCCTGGGCCGGCGGATTCTTGTTGCCGCCACCACCCCTCCCCAGGAAGTGGTGGCAGAGTTCTATGAAGCTGAAGAAGCCCCTGAAGAGGAGGTCACAGAGCTCCCTTCAGTTCGTCCACCGGAGCTCACTCCCGAAGAACGCATGCGTCTTGAGCTGCAGCGGCAGATGGAGGAGGAAATCCAGAAGCTTGTCCAGACCAGCCCAGCCAATGTTGCCAAGCTCATCCGGAACTGGCTGAGTGAGGAGTGAGGGGTATGGCCATCGTCCCAAGGAAACACCTCACAGGAAGACAGAAGGCGGCAATTCTCCTTGTGAGTCTTGGGCCAGACCTTGCGGCCCAGGTGCTCAAGCACTTAAGCGACGAGGAGATTGAGGATCTGACCCTTGAAATTGCTACGCTTGAAAAGGTCCCTCCAGAAGTTCGGGACGAAGTCGTCAACGAGTTCTACCACATGGCCATTGCCCAGCACTACATCGCCCAGGGAGGGATCGAATACGCCCGACAGCTCCTGGAAAAGGCCCTGGGACCACACCGGGCCCAGGAAATCATCTCCCGTCTCTCGGCAACTCTCGAGGTCACACCCTTTGAATCGTTGCGGCGGGCCGATCCCCTGCAGCTTCTCAACTTCATCCAGGGAGAACACCCCCAGACCATTGCCCTCATTCTCTCGTACCTCAAGCCCGAGCAGGCGGCGACGATTCTTGCCAATCTCCCAGAGAGCGTGCGGGGGGAGGTGGCCATGCGCATCGCCCTTATGGACCGCACAAGCCCTGAGGTGGTCCGGGAGATTGAGGCGGTTCTTGAGCGGAAGATTTCCACCTTCCTCGTTCAGGACTTCACCCGGGTGGGTGGGAAGAAGAAGCTCATCGAAATCCTCAACAAAAGCGACCGGGGAACGGAAAAGAGCATCCTTGAAGCCCTGGAAGAGAGAGACCCCACCCTTGCTGAGGAAATCAAATCCGAAATGTTCGTCTTTGAGGACATCGTGCTCCTCGATGACCGGGCTGTGCAGCTTGTTCTGCGGCAGGTCGACACCAAAGACCTGGCCCTGGCCCTCAAGGGAGCTTCCCAGGAGGTCCAGGAGAAAATTTTCCGGAATATGTCCCAGCGGGCGGCCCAGATGCTCAAGGAAGACATGGAGTACATGGGCCCAGTGCGTGCGCGTCTGGTGAACGAGGCGCAGCAGAAAATTGTGAACATCATCAGACGCCTCGAAGAGGCTGGAGAAATCGTCATTGCCCGCGGAGGGGAGGACGAAATCATTGTCTAAGGTGTACAAGCACGTGGAGCTTCTTCGTTCTTCTTTCCCTGTGGGGCCAAAGGACGAGCCTTCTGACTGCACTGGAGAGGAGCGACCTCTCCCCTCCCTTGAGGAGCTTGCAGAGCTCAGGGAAATGGTCCTCAGGGAGGCTCAGAGGGAAGCCCAGCGCATCCTCGAGCAGGCCAGAAGCGAAGAAGAAGCCATCCGTCGAAGGGCGGAGGAAGAGGGACGGCGGAAGGGGGAGAACGAGGCCCGGGAGGCGCTGCGCAGGTCCTGGGAGGAACGGGTGGGTATTCTCGAGGGATGGATAAAGGAACTCCGAAAAGCGCGAGAACTCAACTGGCAGGCGCTGAAAGAACCCCTCCTGAACCTCGTCTTTGCCCTGGCAGAGAAAGTGATTGGTCGGGAGGCGGAACGGGCACCCTTTGTGGAGGAGACCATCGTGCGGGCCCTCCTTCGTCTGTCCCAGAGAGAACGAGTGGTGATCCGGGTGAACCCCGAGGAGTACCTCCTTGTGCGGGACCTCAAGGATGACCTCTTCCGCAGGGTTGAGGGACTGGAGTTCGTGGAAGTGAAGGAGGACCCCAGGATACGGCGGGGTGGGTGCATCGTGGAAACACAGTTTGGGAACGTTGATGCCCGGCTGGAGACCCAGATTGCCGTGCTTCGGGAGGAAGTAACACGTATCCTCGAGGAGGGAGACCATGTTTGACCTTGCGAGGGTTCTTGAGCGCCTCCGGGACATTGAGACACTCCGGGTGAACGGCAGGGTAGTGCAGTCGGTGGGGATTGTGATTGAGGCTCAGGGACCGTCCTGCAGTCTCGGAGAGGTCTGCGCCATTCGCTCCCGGGAAGGTGGGAGAGAAGTCCTCGCAGAAGTCGTGGGGTTCCGGGGGGAACGGACGCTCCTCATGCCCCTGGGAGAGCGTAACGGCATAGAGCTTGGGAGCGAAGTTGTGGCCCTGGGGAAGAAGGGACGGGTCAAGGTGGGTGCGGGGCTTCTGGGAAGAGTCCTTAATGCTCTGGGAGAACCCATCGATGGCAAGGGGCCCCTCGAGGTGGAGGACGAATACCCCTTAGAGTGCGATCCCCCAAACCCCCTTTCCCGGCGACGCATCCGGGAGATTCTCCCCCTGGGAATCCGGGCAATTGACGCTGTCCTCACCTGTGGGAAAGGGCAGCGAATTGGGATTTTTGCAGGAAGCGGTGTGGGTAAAAGCACGCTTCTTGGGATGATTGCCCGCCGGGCCCAGAGCGAGGTGAACGTCATTGCCCTTGTGGGGGAACGAGGACGGGAAGTCAAGGAGTTCATCGAACGGGACCTCAAGGAAGAAGGGCTGAAGAGAAGCTGCATCGTGGTGGCGACCTCCGACCAGGCCCCCCTCCTGCGTATTAAAGCGGCGTTCTGTGCCACTGCAATTGCCGAGTACTTCCGGGATCAGGGCAAGGACGTCCTCTTCATGATGGACTCCGTGACACGCCTGGCTATGGCCCAGCGGGAACTGGGCCTTGCGGTGGGGGAACCTCCCACAACCCGGGGGTACACCCCGTCGGTTTTCACCATGCTCCCCCGTCTCATGGAACGGACGGGGAATTTCGCCCAGGGCACCATCACGGCACTGTACACGGTGCTCGTTGAAGGAGACGATATGAACGATCCCATTGCTGACACTGTGCGGTCCATTCTCGATGGCCACATCGTCTTGTCTCGGAAACTCTCGTTTTCAGGCCACTATCCGGCCATTGACGTCCTCCAGAGCGTGAGCCGTCTCATGCCCGATATCACCACTCCAAAACACCAGGCCATGGCCCAGAGACTCCGGGAGGTGCTCTCAGTGTACCAGGATGCAGAAGACCTCATCAACATCGGGGCCTACGAGCGGGGGTCCAATCCCCGGATTGACTACGCCCTCTCTGTGATCGACCGGGTTCGGGAGTTCCTCCGCCAGGGAATTGATGAACCTGCGCCCTTTGAAGAGACCCTCAGGCGGCTTGAAGAACTCTTCGGGGAGGTTGTCGAATGAAGGGGTATCACTTCCGGCTCCAGAAAGTGCTCGACACCTGTCGACTGAAAGAGGAGCTCATCGAGGTCAAACTTGCTGAGCTCGAGCGGCTCGCCGAGTCCCAGCGGGCTCACCTCTCCGCCATGGAAGAGGAAGAGCGGGCACTCCTTTCGGAACGGCGGGCAAAGCGTGAGCAAGAAGGGGCTGTGGCCATTGAAGAGGAAATCTTCTATGAGCGGTGCCTTGAGAACCTCCGGCTGAAGGTGGAGCGGCTGCGGATGTACCTCCGTTCCCTCGAGGAGCAAATTCGCCAGACCCGGGAGGAACTCGTTGCTGCTGCTATGGAGCGGAAGGTTCTGGAGAAACTCCGGGAAAAGGACTACGAGCGTTTCACTGTAGAGGTTGAGCGGAACAACCAGAAGGCCCTTGATGAGATTGCCGTGCAGCGGTATGCCCGGAGGGAGGACCAGTGTTCGGGAATGTAGCGCGGGTGCTTTCCCGCATTCAGGAGATTGAACGACGGTTCGGTGCCTGTAGTCCAAGGCAGGCAGGAACTCGTGGTATGAGTTCCTCTCCTTCTCCGTCCTCCTTTGAAGAGGTCATCGCCGAATGTGCGGAAAAGTACGGGGTGAGTCCGGCACTCGTTCGCAAGCTCATTCAGGTGGAGTCGGGTGGGAACCCCAGGGCAATTTCACCCAGGGGGGCCATGGGGCTCATGCAGCTTATGCCTGAAACGTGTCGAGAGCTTGGGGTTGTGAATCCTTTTGATGTTCGGGAAAACATCGAGGGAGGGGTACGGTACCTCCGGGGACTCCTCGACCGCTTTGGGAACCTGGAGCTCGCCCTTGCGGCGTACAATGCCGGTCCCGGGAGGGTGCGAGAGTACGGAGGGGTTCCCCCCTTTAAGGAGACTCGGGAATTCATCCGGAAAGTCCTGGAGGGGTGAGGGTGGAGAAAAAAGGGAAAAAGGCGCCCCGAATAGCCCGGGAGAAAGTCGCCGCTGGAAGTGTCGGCTCAACAAAGACCCCAAAGAAAAAGGGGAACGCAGGGGAGACGGTGCTTTTGCTTTTCGTCTTTGGCGTGACCTTTCTTGTCTTTCTCCAGTTCACCGGGATGGTAGACCTCCCATTTTTGCGGTTTCTACCCTTTGGTAAAGGCAAAGTCGAGGCCCAGCGGGAGACTTCCTCCGAGATGGCACTGCCCTCTGGGACGCCAGAAGTCCTGTATCCGGGGCCAACCCTTGAGAGTACGCCTCCTGCAGAGGACAAGAGGGAGGGCGAAGAGATTCAGGAAGGAACGGATGTTCAGGAATCTCCGGTGGCGGTGGTGGTGAGTCCACTGCCGGAGGCGATGGAAGGGACGGCAGGGGTTCCTAGAGTCACCCCCGAGGTTCCCTCTCCCTCTCCGTCCCCTTCAGGGAACCTCTCCCGGGTGGCCCGGATTTACAGTGCCATGGAGCCGAAGGATGCGGCGAAAATCTTGGAGCAATGGAGCGATGAGGAGGTGGTGCAGGTTCTTTCCGCCATGAAAGAGCGAGATGCGGCCCGGATTCTCAACGCCATGAGTGTGGAGAAAGCTGCGTCGGTTTTGAAGAAAATGCGTGAGGGGAGGTGACAGGGTGAGCGGTTTTTGCTGTATTCCCAGTATCCCGGTCCTTGAGGGATCCGTACCGGGCGAAAGCTCAGTCAAAAAGGCCACACCGGCGGGCGCAGGGGACTTTAGCGCATTCCTCGATACGTACTTGAGTAGTACCGGTCTTTTCGCCGTACCATCCCCGTTCCCTGTGGTGAAGTCCTGTAGCGCTTCGTGCGGGAACACAGAGAGCGCAGAGAATGCGCCCCTTCCGTGTCCTCTGAGCACCCAGAGTAACGTATCCCTGAGTTGCCCGGGTGTGACTTCCCTGGGGGTAGAAGGAGTCCAGGATTCCCTGCAGGAGTTTTCCACGCTCCTTTCCGATGCCCTGGAGATGGTGGAGAACTTCACCGTGACGCTTCGCCTTGGGGAAGGCAATGTGACCGTAAGCGGTGCCCGGGATGCAAACGGGGTGTTCTCGTTCTCCATCGAGGGGGAAAAGGAAGCCCTTGTGGAGTTCTTCACCATGCTCTTTGAGAACCTCAGGACGTGGATTGCGGAGAACTCAGAGGAAAAGCCTCAGTGTGCCAGGCTCCAGTGCGGATGGTCTTTGCCAGAAAACGGACAGAACGAAGCTGCGGTATCCTCCGTGGAGGTGACGGATGTTCCCGTTCAGGAAAGTATGGATGAGCCAGAAGCTGTGCTGGAGAACGCTTCCTCTCCGGTCACCGGGGATGAGCCCCCAACCCAGGATGTCCCTCTTCCTTTGACCACTGAGGGTGAACTCCCAATCCAGGACACTGCTCCTTCTTTGGCCGCCGAAGGCGAGTCTCTGGTGCAGGATGGCTCTTCTGAAGGTGAAGACGAAGCCTTCGTGGAAGCACCTGAAGCTTCTTCCCGGAAGCACCCCGGGCTCTCTCAGCAGGGAGACTCTGCGACTTCCCCGGAGACAGCCACGTCTTTCAGGGGAAAGGCTGCCACCCCGGTCCTTGGGGTGAGGAAAGACACGGCGAAAGACAGCACCACCTCTTCTGAGGAAGGCATGACGCCTTCTTTCGTCCCGGCAAGGAATGCGGAGCACGCGATATCTCAGGACGTCAGGGTTTCGGTGGCCTCTCCCAAAGACTTTGCCAAGGTCTTTGAAGAAGTGCTGAAGGTGGCCTCGGAAACCAGAGGTCAGAAGGAAGTGGTGCTCCGTCTTGAGCCGGAACACCTTGGGACTATCGTCGTCCGCCTTGAGGAGCAGGAAGGGCAGATTCGCTGCTTCTGGGAAGTGTCAAACCCTGAAACCCGGGAACTCCTCCTAAAATACCTGCCAGTCCTTGAGGCGCATTTCGACGCTTTGGGGATGCCTTTTGCGAATTTCTTTGGAGATGGTCAGAACACGTACGCTTTTTCGAACTTCCAGTGGACCAGGGCTCTGGAGAGGGACGGAGATGACGAGGTACCTTTTGAGGATCCAGAAGTTTCTCAAGTGAATTTCCTGGTATAGGGGTGAGGGCGATGGCACCGCTTTCTGGAATCCAGGGTGTGTCTTCGGGAAACGTCACGGAAACCACGGCATCAAAAAGCCGGACAACCCTTGACAAGTACGCTTTTCTGAAACTCCTTGTGTACCAGCTCCGGTACCAGAACCCCCTGGAGCCCCTGGGAGATCAGGAACTTGCTCTGCAGCTTGCCCAGTTCTCAACAGTTGAGGGCATTCAGAACCTGAACAAAAGCATGGTTGCTCTTCTCCTCGTCCAGGCAGGGAACCTGGTGGGGAAAACGGTAACCCTGAAGGATGGAACGAGTGGAGTTGTCTCAGGGGTGGTGCTTCGGGATGAAACAGTGTACGTGCTTTTGGGGGATTCGCCGTACCCGATGACAGACCTCGTGGGGGTTGAGGGTGCATGATCGAGCGGGTACGAGGCATTGCCGAAGGTTCTCGGAGTTCTCCCCCACAGAAGGGCAGCGCCCTTCCTTTTGAGCGCATCCTTGACCAGGAAATCACCTTTTCGGTGCACGCAAGGCGAAGACTCGAGGAACGGGCAATCCCGCTCTCTCAGGAAGTCAGAGAGAAACTCGAGGAAGGTCTCCGGACCCTTGAGGCAAAAGGTGGCAGAACGTCTCTCATCGTTATCGACGGTGTTGCCTTTGTGGTGAACGTTCCGGAGCGCACCGTCATCACCTGTGTGGAGAACGAAAATCGGGTCTTTACCCATATCGATTCTGCGCTTTTCATGAATACGGCAGGCCGGTCCGCGGAGTCGGGGGCCTGCGGAAGGGGGGTTCGAAAGCCATGATGCGGTCGTTGTTTTCCGGGGTCTCCGGTCTCAAGAACCACCAGACCCGGATGGACGTTATCGGCAACAACATCGCCAACGTCAACACGGTGGCCTTCAAGGCCAGCCGGGTGACGTTTGAGGACATCCTGAGCCAGACCATTGAGGGTGCCCGGAGCCCCCAGGCTGGGGGAGCCGGAGGGGTGAACCCCAAGCAGGTGGGCCTTGGGGTGCGCATTGGCAGCATCGACACCCTCTTCACCCAGGGAGGGTTACAGACAACCGATAACCCCACGGACTTTGCCATCCAGGGGGATGGGTTCTTCGTGGTGAGCGACGGGCGCCAGGTGTACTACACCCGGGATGGCGCCTTCAAGCTCTCTGCCGATGGTTCGCTCGTGAACGCAAGCGGCCTGAGGGTTCAGGGATGGCTGGCTGATGCCAATGGGGTCATCGATACCACAAAAGCCCTCCAGGATATCTTTATCCCTGTGGGGGCCCAGATGAAGCCAAAGGCCACGGAAAACATCGCTTTTGAAGGGAATCTCAACGCCAATGCTCAGGAAAACGATACCTGGGTGACCAGTGCCCAGGTGTACGATTCTCTGGGGAATGTCCACACCCTCACCGTCACCTTCACAAAGACGGCGAATGCCAATGAGTGGACCTGGGAGGCTACTCTTGATGGGGGAGGAGCAGGAGGCTCCGGGACCATTACCTTTGGGCCTGACGGCCTTGTGGCTTCAGGAGGCACAGGAACAGCGACGTTCGCCATTCCCGGGGCTAACGCGCTCAACCTTGCCATTGATTTTTCAGCGCTCACCCAGTTTGGTGGGAACCCCTCAGCGTACATCAGCTTCCAGGATGGGTACGAAGCAGGGTCTTTGGATATGGTGACCACAGACTCCAACGGGGTCATCACCGGGATTTTTACAAACGGCCAGTCCAAACCCCTAGCCCAGATTGCCCTGGCCACGTTCCCCAACCCCGGGGGACTGCTCAAGCAAGGTGGTAACCTCTACCAGATTTCCAACAACTCCGGGCTTCCGAGCATCGGTCCGGCGAACTCCGGCGGCCGGGGGAGCATCGCCGTGGGAGCTCTGGAGATGTCCAACGTTGATTTGGCCCAGGAGTTCACCAATATGATCGTCACTCAGCGAGGGTTCCAGGCCAATTCCCGGGTCATCACTACATCCGATGAAATGCTCCAGGACCTCATCAACATCAAGCGGTAAGGTGAGGGGGAGGTTTCCTCCCCCCTTCTGGGGGTGAGAGGGAGTGATTGCGCTCACGAGGCTCAATGGCTCGGTGTTCGTGCTCAACGCAGACCTTATCGAGACCATTGAAGCCACGCCGGATACGGTCATTTCCCTGGTGACGGGGAAAAAGTACGTGGTGCGGGAAAAAGTCGAGGAGGTGATCGACCGGATCGTGGAATTCCGGAGGAAAACGGGAGTGGGGAAGATTCTCATCGGAACCCTGGAGAAAGGAACGGAGGAGTAAGCCATGGACATAGCGACGCTGGCCGGACTCGGTATCGGAATTGTTCTTGTTTTCTGGGGCATGCTGAGCTCTGCCGGAGGGAACATGCAGATTTACATCAACATCCCCTCTATCCTCATCACTGGTGGGGGAACGCTGGCCGCCACCATGATCAGCTTTCGCCTCAACCAGGTGATGAAGGCCATGAAGCTCTTCCAGATTGCCATGCAGGAGAAACTCCCCGATCCTTCAGAAATCATCGGGACGCTTGTGGCGCTGGCGGAGAAGGCCCGAAAAGAGGGGCTTCTTGCCCTTGAAGAGGAGGCTGAACGCCTCAACGACCCCTTCTTCAAGAAGGGTATTCAGCTTGTAGTGGACGGTACAGACCCCCAGCTCCTCAAAAGCATCCTTGAAACGGAACTCCTCTTCATGGAGGAACGCCACAAAACCGGACGGGCGGTGTTTGAAACCATGGCGAGTTTTGCCCCAGCTTTTGGGCTCATCGGAACCCTCATCGGCCTTGTGGCCATGCTCGTTCACCTTGATGACCCCAAGAAGGTCGGGCCGGGGATGGCGGTGGCTCTCCTCACCACCCTCTACGGGGCGCTCATCGCAAACCTCTTCTGCCTTCCGGTGGCGAATAAACTCAAACTCCGCAGTTCCCAGGAGGTACTCCTCAAAGAGGTCATCATCGAGGGCATCCTCTCCATCCAGGCTGGGGATAACCCGAGGATTGTTGAGGAGAAACTCAAGTCCTTCTTTGCTCCAGAAGTTCGGGAGCAGTTTGAACGGACCCGGGAGAGTCAGGAGCGGGTCATTCCCCTCCGGCAAACAAGAGAGGCGTGAGGTGAGTTCCAGTGCCAAGGAAACGCGAGGAAGAGGTACCACCTGGTGCACCGCTCTGGTCGCTGACCTATGGGGATTTCATGTCGCTACTTCTGTGCTTTTTCGTCCTTCTCTTTGCCCTTTCCACCATTGACGTTGCCCGGTTCAAGGAGATTGTGTCCTCCATTCAGGGGGCTTTAGGGGTCCTTGAAGGGGGACCGCGGGTCTTCCACCCCTCGGAAATTCCCGTTCCTAAACCTCCGAGCCAGCTCAGTCCCTCAGGGGTGGTGCAGCTGAAACTCGTCGGGCTCATGAAGGAAATTGAGCGGAAACTCATCCAGGAAGCGCAACTCTCACCGGAAAAGGTGAGCGTTCGGATTGACGAGCGGGGGCTTGTGGTGACCTTCCTCGATAACGTCTTCTTTGACATCGGCAGAGCGAACCTCCGTCCGGAGATGATTCCAGTTCTCGATGCCCTTGCTGAAGTCCTGAAGAAGATTCCCAATGCTGTCCGCATTGAGGGGCACACCTGTGATCTCCCCATCAATACACCTCAATTCCCCTCAAACTGGGAGCTCTCCGCGGCCCGAGCCATTGCCGTTTTGCGGTACCTCGTCGAGAAGCAGGGGATTCCCCCCGAGCGTCTCATTGCGGTAGGATATGGAGAGTACCGTCCTCTTGTTCCCAACACGAACGAAGAGAACCGGCGGAAGAACCGGAGGGTTGAGGTGGTTATCCTCCGGGAGGAGTAAGGAGGAAGAACCGATGGCGAAGAGAACAGAAGAAGTTGCCGGAGAGAAAAAGAAAGAAAAGAAGGGATTTTCGCTGAAGAGCATCCTGCTTATCCTTGTCCTCGCCATGGTGGGCTTCATGGGGTACAATTTCCTGAAACAGAGTGGATTCCTTGCGCCAAAAGAAGATGCACCCAGAAAGGTTCGGGCAAAGGAGCCCATCATCTACACCTTTGAGGGGAATTTCCTTGTGAACCTTGCGGACAAGGACAACCTCCGTTACCTCAAGACGGTGATTAGCGTCGCTCTCTCGAACCAGAGAGCCGAGGACGAACTCCGGAAAAAGAGTGTGGAGATTCGGGACGCCATCATCATGATTCTCAGTGCCCAGACTTCTGAGGACCTGGCGACTCCCGAAGGAAAGGAACGCCTAAAAAACCTCATCGCCGAGCGCATCAACGGGATGCTTACTCAGGGGGAAGTGGAGAGCGTGTACTTTCTGGACTTTGTCATGCAGTAGGGAGTGGGAGCATGGGGGAAATCCTCTCGCAAGAAGAAATTGACGCCCTGCTTCGAGCACTGAGTTCTGGTGCGGCGGAAGCGGAGAAAATCAAGGAAGAGGCAAAACCCGAGGTCCGTCTCAAGGTTTACGACTTCCGCCGTCCGGAGAAGTTTTCCAAGGACCAGATCCGAACGTTCCACATGATTTTCTCGACTTTTGCTCGCCTCGGAGCGACGAATCTTGCGGGGTTTCTCCGGAGCCGCCTGCAGATTGACCTTGTTTCCGTGGACCAGCTCACCTACGATGAGTTCGTGCGTTCTGTTCCCAGCCCCACTTTCGTCTGCGTTTTCTCCATCCCTCCTCTTGAGGGACGATGTATCCTGCAGATGAGCCTTGACGTGGTATTTTCCATGATTGACCGGCTCCTTGGAGGGGTGGGAGCACCTCCTGGGAATCTTCGTCCCCTCACGGAAATCGAGAACCGGATTATGCTTGAAGTTGTGGAGCGGCTCATGAGTGCCCTCAAAGAAGCCTGGGCAAACATCTACCAGATCGACCCGAGGGTGGAGAACTTAGAGTCGAACCTCGAATTCGTGCAAGTTGTCTCGGGGAACGACATGGTGGTGCTTTTTTCTTTCGAGGTTGAGGTAGGAGAGCGCAGCGGGGTCATGATGGTCTGTATTCCGTACATCGTCGTGGAACCCATAGCCCAGAAGCTCAGCGCTTCTTTGTGGTTTGCTTCCCGGAAAAGCTACGACGCCAGGGCTCAGGAGAACATCAAGCACTGGCTTCAGCGGGTTCGGCTTCCAGTCTGGGTGAAGCTTGGGGAGGCCCGTATCCGGCTTCGGGAGCTCCTTGCGCTTGAGGTGGGGGACGTCCTGCTTCTTGACCGGAGGGTTCATGAACCTCTTGAGATTTACGTGGGGAAACGGGTGAAAATGCGGGGGCTTCCAGGAAGAAGTGGCCGACGCCTGGCGGTGAAGGTCACCGAGTACGTGGAGGAGGAAGGGCAATGAGTGAGGAAATCCTGAGAGCTCAGGAACGGGATGTCATTGGGGAACTCGGCAATATCTCCATGGGGTCAGCGGCTACGGCCCTGAGTGGCCTTCTGGGGAAACGGGTGGAGATCACCGTCCCCGAGGTTGAGGTTGTAGCAAAGGAGAAGGTTCCCGAACTCTTTCCCGAGCGTCATCTCCTCGTTCGGGTGGTGTACCAGGAAGGACTCCGGGGAGAGAACCTCCTCTTTGTGAAAGAGGAGGATGCCAGGGTCATGGTGAACCTCATGATGGGAGGGGATGGGAAGGAGGGGCTTCCGGAAGTTCTCGGGGAGATCGAGCTGAGTGCCATTTCAGAGGCCATGAACCAGATGATGGGTTCAGCCTGTACGGCGATGTCGGATTTTCTGGGAAGGCGAATCAACATCTCCCCTCCCGAGACCATCTGGCAGGACGCTGAAGCCGTAGAACAAGCTTGGCTTGAAGAACAGAAGGAACCCTTTTTCGCGGTGATTCATTTCCGCTTGAACGTTGAGGACGTCATCGACAGCACCATGCTCCAGATTGTCCCCCTGTCCTTTGCCCGGGAGATTGTGGCCGTACTTTTGCCGGAAGAAACGACGACAGAAGAGGTATTCGCCGGAGTAGAGGGTACCCAGGTGCGGGAGGAACCACTGGAAGAAAAGGAAAAGGGCAAGCGCGAGGAAAAGGAGAGAGCAAAGGTGAAGGCCCAGCCGGTGGAGTTCGTGGAATTCAAAAAACGTGGTGAGTCTCAAGAACGGGCAAATCTTGAGCTTCTCTTTGACGTGACGCTGCCGCTTGTGGTGGAGCTTGGGAGGACCAGGCTTTCGGTGCGGGAAATCCTCGACCTTGGCCCTGGGTCCATCATTGAGCTTGATAAACTCGCGGGAGAGCCGGTGGACCTCTACGTGAACGATGTCCTCTTTGCCCGGGGCGAAGTCGTGGTGATTGAGGAGAACTTTGGTATCCGGATTACGGAGATTGTCAGTCCTGAGGAACGGATGCGGAGCATCCGGGAGACACGGATATGAGGAGATTGTTCCCGGAGTTTGCAATGTTCTTCGCCCTCTTTCCCAGAGTGGCTTTTGCCGAGGAGGAACTGCATCTTCCGGAGGTCACCCCTCCTTCGTCCTGGGGGGAAGGGGTGAGTATTGTTCGCTTTTTCCTTGCCTTTCTCGTGGTGGCGGGTATGCTCTGGGGGGTTTCGTATCTCCTTCGCCGGTACTCGGGAGGTAGCCTTCGTTTTTCTGCTTCCCGTTACATGCGCCTCCTTGATGTCCTGCCCCTGCGGGGGAATCTCACCCTGTACCTCCTTGAGGTGGGGAAACGCATCGTGGTGATCGCCCATACAGGCAGTGCAGTACGGGAGGTTCTGGAGCTCGATGCTGAGGATCTCGTGGAACAGCCGAAAGCAGAGAGTTTCTCAGGGTACCTGGAGCGGATTTTCCGCAAATCCTCTCCCCCAAGTTGAGTGGCAGAAAGTGACGTTCTGGGGTTTTCTGGTCGTTTTTGTGCTCTTTTTTGCTCAGGCCTGGGCTCAGGAGCTTCCTCTACCTCTTCTACCCCGGGTCATCATTGAGCCCCCAAAGGAGGGTACACCTCAAGACTTTGCCCTCTCCCTTCAGATTCTTTTGCTCCTCACGGTCCTGAGCCTTGCTCCGGCGCTGCTTGTTATGGTGACATCTTTCACCCGGATCGTGGTGGTCCTTGGATTTGTTCGAAATGCCCTGGGATCCCAGCAGATTCCTCCCACCCCTGTGCTCATCGGCCTTGCTCTCTTTCTCACGGCGTTCGTCATGGCGCCGACTTTCTCCCGTATCCAGAGCGAGGCGCTTGCTCCCTATTTTGCGGGGACCATTTCCCAAAAAGAGGCTCTGGAGCGGGGTATCGGTATCCTCCGGGAGTTCATGTTTCGCCAGACTGAAGAACGTGACCTTGCCCTCATGGTGTCGCTTTCCGGTCTTCCCCGGCCGAGAACGCAGGCGGACATCCCCACCCATGTGCTCATTCCGGCCTTCATCGTGAGTGAGCTCAAGACGGCTTTCACCATGGGGTTTCTCATTTACGTGCCCTTCCTCATCATCGATATGGTGGTGGCGAGTATCCTCATGTCCATGGGGATGATGATGCTTCCTCCTGTGCTCATTTCCCTGCCGTTCAAGATTCTCCTCTTTGTGCTCATCGACGGCTGGGCCCTCGTCACCCGGGGGCTTGTTCTGAGTTTCCGGTGAGGTGCCATGACTGAAGAACTCTTTTTCGCCGTGGGACAGGAAGCGCTCCTTGTGGTCCTCAAGATTGCCCTTCCGGTCCTTGGTGTGGCTTTACTTGTGGGGATTCTCGTGAGCATTTTCCAGGCCGTAACCCAGATCCACGAGCTCACCCTGACCTTTGTCCCCAAGATCCTTGCCGTTATCGTCATTGGTGTTCTCCTTGGGCCCTGGATGGCCCGGACACTCCTTGATTTTGCCCGGGAGCTTTTCTGGAATCTCCCCCTGCTCTTCCGGTAAAGCGGTATGGTGTTTTCTCTAAAAGACTTCCTGCTTTTTTTGCTTCTTCTTGCGCGCTGCCTTGGACTCTTCCTCACCGCTCCGGTTTTTCAGAGCCGGCTCATTCCACCTCATGTGAAGATTGGCTTTTCCGCGCTTTTTGCGTTTTTGTGTCTGCCCCTTGTTCGGGAGAGTGCTCCGACTTTCTCAGGGTTTTCTGGAGCGTATCTTCTTTCGCTTTTCCGGGAAGTACTTCTGGGCACAGTCTTTGGCGTGGTGACGAATCTTGTGTTTTCTTCGGTGCAGATTGCGGGGGAGATTATCGACTTCCAGATGGGCTTCAGCTACGTGAACGTGGTGGATCCTTTGTCGAACCTGGGGTCTTCCGTTATGGGGCAATTCTACCTTCTCTTAGCCACCATGTACTACCTGGGAATCGGAGGGTACCGGATGACCCTTCTTGGGCTTGTGCGCTCCTTTGCTCTCATCCCCCCCGGAACCTTCACCCTGCAGGCGGATTTTGCCCCCTCATTCGTGCGCCTTGTGGGAGAGGTGATGTTGCTCGCTTTGCGTTTTGGGGCACCGGTGGTTGTGGCACTGTTTCTTGCCAACTTCACCCTTGCCGTGCTTTCCCGGGCCATTCCCCAGATGAACGTCTTCATCGTGGGTCTCCCGCTCAATATCGGTGTGGGGTTCTTCATCGCGCTTTCGACGTTCCCTTACATCTTTCCCGTCCTTGAGAGCGCTCTGGATCTCTTCATTCGGGCCTTCTTTCGCGTGCTCGGTGCCCCCTGAAGGTGGCAAATTTTTTTATCTACAAGGATTGGAAGAAGCCTCAGGAGGGTAACCATGCCTGCTCAGGAAAAGACCGAAGCTCCAACGCCGAGGCGCCGGGAAGAGCTGAGGAAGAAGGGTCAGGTGCCGGTGAGCATTGATTTTGCAAGCGGCTTCCATTTCCTCTCGCTTTTCCTCGCCCTGGGGGCCTTTCTTCCGTACTTTGCCCAAAAACTCGAGGAGTGCTTTGCAGTGCTCTGGACGGAGCGACTTCCTCCTTCCCCGGATTTCTCCTGGGCAAGCTCGGTGCTCCGCCTTGGGGGGGCGTACTTCGTGCAGGCTGTGGCGCCTTTTGTGGCCCTGGCTCTGGGAGTGGGAGTTTTCCTGGGGTTTGTGCAGACGGGCTTTGTGTTCTCTTTCGAGCGGCTTCGGCCTCGCTTTGACCAGGTGAACCCCCTGCAGGGCATGGGGCGGCTCTTTTCGCTTCGCACGGTTGTGGAGTTCCTCAAGGTGGCCCTGAAAACTTTTCTGGGAATCCTCCTTGCCTATGTCGTTCTTCGGGGGTCACTGCCGGTTTTTGGGGACCTTCTGGGGATGGAACTTCCGGAGGCTCTTCGAACCTCCGGGGGGCTTGTGAGGAAACTTGGGCTGTACCTTGGAGGGCTCTTCCTCGCCGTGGGGTTTTTTGACCTTTTTTACCAGCGCTTTGAGTACGAGCGGAACATCCGGATGACCAGGGAAGAACTCAAGGAAGAGTACCGGCGAACTGAAGGAGACCCCCTTGTGAAGTCCCGTCTTCGGACCCGTCAGCGGGAGCTCGCGCGTCGGCGGATGATGCAGGAAGTACCAAAAGCTCAGGTGGTGGTCACGAACCCGGTGCACGTGGCCTGTGCGTTGCGGTATGAGCGGGGGAAGATGCGGGCTCCGGTCCTTGTGGCCAAGGGAAAACGGCTCCTTGCCGAGAGAATCAAAGCCATTGCCCGGGAACACGGTGTTCCCATCGTGGAGAACAAGGAGGTAGCCTGGGATCTCTACCGTTTCTGTGAAGTTGGTCAGGAGATTCCCCAATTCCTCTACCGGGCGGTGGCGGAGATTCTCGCCTTTGTGTACCGCCTTCAGGCGGCTCGGGAGGGGAGGTCCCTGTGAGGGAAGCGCTTGGGCGGGTCCTTGAGCGAACGACAAGAAGCAGTGACTTCCTCTTTGCCTTCCTTTTCATCCTCATCATCCTCATGATGGTGATCCCCCTTCCTCCGTTCTTCGTTGATTTCCTCTTAAGCTGTAACCTCACCCTCTCGGTCATGACCCTCCTTGTCACCACCTACATCACGAATCCCCTCCAGTTCTCGGTCTTCCCCTCGCTGCTCCTTTTTGCTACCCTCTTTCGCCTGGCTCTAAATGTCTCCACAACCCGGCTCATCCTCCTCCAGGGCTATGCGGGGAGGCTCATCGCTGCCTTCGGGCAGTTCGTGGTGGGGGGGAATTACGTCGTTGGATTCATCATCTTCTTCATCCTCGTCATTATTCAGTTTGTGGTCATCACAAACGGCGCCAACCGCATTGCCGAAGTCGCGGCCCGGTTCACCCTCGATGCCATGCCGGGGAAACAGATGAGTATTGATGCGGACTTAAATGCAGGACTCATCGATGAAGCGGAGGCCCGTCGTCGGCGCCGGGAAATTGAGCGGCAGGCCGATTTCTACGGAGCCATGGACGGGGCAAGCAAGTTCGTTCGGGGCGATGCGATTGCTGGCCTCATCATCACCATGATCAATTTCCTGGGGGGCATTGTGGTCGGGGTAGTCCAGCGGGGTCTGAACTTACAGGACGCCCTCCAGACCTATGCCCTTTTGACGGTGGGCGATGGCCTTGTGGCGCAGATTCCGGCCCTCCTCATTTCCACCGCAAGTGGCCTCATCGTCACCCGGGCAGCAAGCGAGGAGAACCTCGGGCAGGATGTCACGAGGGAGCTCACTCAGACCCCCCGGGCAGTGCTTTTGACCGCGCTTTTGCTCCTTTTCCTTGGAGCGGTCCCGGGTCTCCCAAAAGTGCCTTTTCTGCTTCTTGCCAGCCTCGCTGGGGCATTTTTCCTGGTGCAGGGTCGGGAAAAACCCAAGAAAGAGCCACCCCAGCCGCCAAAGAGAGAGGAACTCCCCAAAAGCCCCGAGGAAATCGCCCGTCTCATCGAGGTGGACCCGGTTGAACTCGAAATCGGATATGCCCTGGTGCCCCTTGTGGACCCGCAGAGTGGAGGAACCCTTCTTGAGCGAATCACCCAGATGCGCATCAACATGGCCAAAGACAAGGGGTTTGTGGTCCCTCCCATCCGGGTGCGGGATAACCTTCGCCTTCGCCCCAACCAGTATGTGATCAAAATCCGGGGGGTTGAAGTTGCCCAGGGGGAAATTCTGCCCCGCCATTACCTGGCGCTCCACCCCCAGGGAGAGGCGGTCCCCATCGAGGGCATCCCCACCCGGGAACCGGCCTTTCACCTCCCAGCATACTGGGTGAGCGAGGCACAGAAGGAAACGGCAGAAATCGCAGGATTCACCCTGGTTGATGCGGAATCGGTCCTTATCACTCACCTTGCGGAGGTTCTGAAATCCCATGCGGCGGAGCTCCTCACCCGGCAGGATGTGCAGCTTCTCGTTGAGCAGGTGAAGCGGGTGAACCAGGCGGTGGTGGATGAGCTCATCCCCCATGTGCTGTCTTTAGGAGACCTGCAGAAGGTTCTGCAGGGGCTTTTAGCAGAGCAGGTTCCCATTCGTGACCTTGTGCTCATTCTTGAGGCTCTGGCCGACTCTGCAAGACAGGCAAAGAGCATCGAGGAGCTCATCGAGGCGGCACGGCGGAGGCTCTCCCGGAGCATTGTCCGGCAGTACCTGGGAGACGACGGGAAGCTCCATGTGCTCACCCTCGATGCCAACCTTGAGGCCTTTCTCGGTCGGGTCTTTACTGGAGAAGAGGTGCTCTCTCCAGAGCGCTTCCGGAAAATCCTGGGAGGCCTTTCAAGGAAGATGGAACAGATGGCAAGCCTTGGGCATTTCCCAATCCTCCTTGTTCCTGGTAAAATGAGGAGGAACATCCGGAATCTCTTTTCCGGTTCCTTGCCGCAACTCGTGGTCCTGGCCTTTGAAGAGATTCCCCGGGATGTGGAGGTCCGGGTGGAGGGGGTTGTGAAGGAAGAAGAATGATGGAGGCAGAGCGCATTTTCCGGCCGAATCGCAAGGCAAGCCTTGGGGTGCGTCGGCGGAATGACAGAGGGGAAACTGAAATCGTGTACTATCCAAGCCGCCTGGAGTTCGTGAACGGGGAAAGACTCTGGTTTGCTGCGCCCCAGGAGCGGGGAACGCTTGTCCCGGTGGGCATTGGCGAGACCCTCGAGGTGTACGTCATCGGTGACAATGAGGTTTTTTTCTTTGAGGGGGAAGTGCAGGATCGGGTCAAGCGAGGGAACATCGCCTATGTGGTCTTCGCCATGCCGGAGAAGGTCGTTCGCAAACAGCGCCGTAACTACGTTCGTTTTGAGGCGGTGCTTCCGGTTCTTTTGAAGAAAGCCGAAAGGGCCTTTCCGGGCACCACGAAGAACATCAGTGGCGGAGGGATGCTCGTGCAGCTGCGGGAAGGGCGGGATGTTTTCGAGCCTAAAGAGGAACTCCTCTTTCTTCTATCCCTTGACGGCAGAGACATCGTTGGCCGGGCTCAGGTAGTACGGAAAGACGGTCCGGGGCTTTATGCCTTCCAGTTCAGTGAAATCACCGATCGGGACCGGGAGGATATCATCAAGTACATCTTCCAGAAACAGATTGAACTCCGGAGAAAGGGGCTTTTGAAGCGATGAAGCCGGTACGGGTCATGGTGGTGGACGATTCGGTGTTCATGCGGCGGATAGTGAAGGATCTCTTGGAGACTGACCCTGAAATCGAGGTGGTGGCCCTGGCCCGGGATGGGATGGAGGCGCTGGAGATGCTTCCCACTGCTTCCCCCGATGTGGTGCTCCTTGATGTGGAGATGCCCCGTATGGACGGCCTGGAATTCCTGAGGAGAACCCTTCCCCAACGGCCTCTCCGGGTCATCATGCTCAGCGCCCTGACCCAGGAAGGAAGCGAAATCACCATGCAGGCGCTTGAGCTTGGGGCACTCGATTTCATTCCCAAACCTTCGGGAGCGATTTCCCTGGATATTGACCGGAAAAAAGAGGAGATCATCCAGAAGGTGAAGGCCGTGAGCACCATTCCCCTTGAGCGGGTTCGGAAGTGCACAGGGTGTGCCGGAGCGCTGAAGAAACGAGTTCACAGGGAAGAAGTACAGCGTGAATCCCAGCGGGTGGTCTTTGTGGCTTCTTCGACAGGAGGACCAAGGGCCCTGCAGATTCTCATGCAGGGCCTTTCGCCCCTGCGCCAAAGCGGTATGGTCCTTGTCCAGCACATGCCCCCGGGTTTCACGAAAAGCCTTGCCGACCGCCTGAGTGACCTTGCGCCTTTCCCGGTGCGGGAGGCCCAGGGGGGAGAGGCGATTTTCGTCAACCACGCCTTTCTGGCTCCAGGGGGGAAGCACCTCGTTGTCAATGGTGACCGGCGCCTGGTGCTTGACGACCGTCCCCCACTCAAGGGTTTGAAGCCCTGCGCAGATATTTCCCTCTCTTCTCTCGTTGAGGTCTTCGGTGACCGGGTGCTGGCCGTGATTCTCACTGGCATGGGGAAGGATGGCCTTGAGGGCTGCCGAAAGCTCAAGGCCCGGGGGGGAACGGTAATTGCCCAGGACGAGAAGACCTCCCTCATTTTCGGCATGCCCCGGGCGGTTATCGAAGAGGGCCTTGCGGACCTTGTGCTCCCCATCGAGGAAATTGGCAGAGCCATCGTGGAGTGGGATCGCCGTGGAGACCATACGGAGTGAGGATTTAGCGCTTTTGCGGCATGTGGTTCGCAGGCTCACCGGGATTGACCTTTCCTATTACAAGGAGAATCAGCTCCGTCGCCGGCTGCACTTCATTATGCTCCGGGCAGGGGCAAGGGATGTGGCCGAGTACGTGAGGCTCCTTGAGACCAGACCTGAGGTTCTTGAGGACTTCAAGAACCGTTTCGCCATCAACGTCTCGGAGTTTTTCCGAAACCCCGAGCGCTTTGAGGACCTGCGGCAGCGCATCCTCCCCGAGATGCTTTCAGGTGGTGGACCGGTGCTCCGCATCTGGAGCGCCGGGTGTTCGGTAGGGAGCGAGGCGTACTCCATCGCTATCCTCCTTGAGGAGATGGGGGTCAAAAAGCCCTACCGCATCTGGGCCACTGACATTGACGACGACGCTTTAGAGCAGGGGAGACGGGGGGTGTACGTGGAGCAGTACCTGGGGAACGTTCCGCCTGAGTACCTTGCCCGTTATTTCGAGCGGCTTGAGGATGGTCGTTTCCAGATTGTGCCTTTCCTGAAAAAACGTGTGGTGTTCGAACACCATGATCTCCTCCAGGACCCGGTTCGAGAAACCTTTGACCTTGTGGTATGCCGGAACGTGGTGATTTACTTTGAGGATCGGGCCAAAGAGGTGGCCTTCCGCAAGCTTTCTGAAGCGCTCAGGGTGGGAGGATATCTCTGGATTGGGAGCACAGAACGGATTGCCAACCCTGGAAATTTTGGGCTCCGGTATGTTCTGCCGTTTTTTTACCGGAAAGAGGGGAAGGGGTGAGCGATGGTCCTCTTTGAAGACCTCAACGAAATGCAGCTTGATGCCCTGAAGGAAATCGGGAATATCGGTGCGGGAAATGCGGCCACAGCCCTCTCCAAGATGGTGGGGAAGAGGGTCAACATGGAAGTGCCTCTTGTGAGGATTCTCCCCTTAAAAGACGTTCCCGAGTGGCTTGGGGGGCCGGAGAAAGAAGTCCTGGGGGTGTACCTGAGCGTTTTCGGTGCCCTTGCGGGGCACATCCTCTTTGTCATGACCATCGACGATGCCCTGAAAATCATGCGCATCCTCCTTGGAGATATGGCACCCTCAAGGGACCAGATTCTCTCCATGGACGAGCTCGCCTCATCGGCCATGGGGGAAATTGGGAATATTCTATCGTCCTCGTACCTTTCGGCTCTGGCGGATTTCACCGGGCTCCACCTCAACCACTCCGTTCCCGCTATTGCCGTGGATATGGCCGGTGCCATTGTGGACGTCGTTCTCATCGAGATTTCCCAGCACAGCGACTACGCCCTCCTCATCGAGACGGTTTTCGTGGAGGAGGAAGACCGGATTACCGGGTACTTCATGCTCATCCCGGACACGGGGTCTTTAGAGATCATCCTTCAGGCCTTAGGGGTTGTGTGACATGGCACGGAAAATCGCTGTCGGCATGGCAGAGTACCGGGTGAGCAATGATCCAGAGGATGTTCTCTGTGTCCTTGGGCTTGGTTCCTGTGTGGGGGTGTGCCTGTACGATCCGGTGCGGAGAATCGGGGGGATGGTGCATGTTCTCCTTCCCGAACACCTCCCTGGCCAGAGCAATCCCTTTAAATTCGCTGACACGGCGGTTCCAGCGCTCCTTGCGGAGGTCGAGAAAGCAGGAGCAAACCGGCGGAATATTTTCGCCAAGATTTCAGGAGGAGCGAAGATGTTCTCCGGAGCGGATACGCTCTTTGACATTGGCAAGCGCAACGCCGAGGCGGTTAAGGAAGCCCTGAAGGTTCTTGGAATTCCTCTGAAGGGTGAGGATGTCGGAGGGAACCGGGGGCGGAGCATTTTCTTCTACCTTGAGGATGGGAGACTCGAGATCAAAATCCTCGGGCGGGATGTCATGGTGATATGAGGGATGAGAGACGGTACCGGAGGAGCCTGGCGCAGCTTTTTGCCCTTCTTGGGGCCTGGGCGTTTGTCCTGGGGTATGTGCTTTTGGGGATACTCCGGGGCATGAGCCTCTGGGCTTTAAGCGTGCGGCTTCCCGTGCTTTTCGGGGTGGTGTATGCCCTCCTTTTTGCCTACTTTTTCTGGATTATGCGACAGGGCATCCCCCAGGACAAGACAGGTGAGAGCTCATGATGAACATCGTTGAGAAGTCTGAGGATGTGGAGAAGCTCTGGAGCGATTTTCTCACCCGGCGTGATAAGGCTTCCCGGGAAAAGCTTCTCGAACACTACCTTTTTCTCGTGCGAATCGTCGTGGGTCGCATTCTCTACCTCCTTCCCCCGTACATCGACCGGGAGGACCTCGAGGGATACGGTATCCTTGGGCTTTTGCAGGCCCTTGACCGGTTTGAACCCCACAGGGGCGTGCGTTTTGAGACCTATGCCCTCTCCCGCATCCGGGGGGCCATCCTGGATTACCTCCGAAGTCTCGACCCCCTCACCCGGGGTGAGCGCCAGGATCTGCGCCGGGTGCTTGAGGCATGGCGCCGGTGGGAAAAAGACAAAGGAAAAGAACCCACCCTTGAGGACCTCTCTGAGGCCACAGGGCTTTCTCTTCGGGAAATCACCTGGCTTGTGGAACAGGGAAAGCCGGCGCTGTTTTTCGGAGAGGAAGAAAAGGTCGAGGACCTCGGGGAAGTGCCTGACCCTTCGGAGGTACTTGAGGACCGGGAGCTTCTCGAGTACCTCGGGCGGCTCATTGATGAGCTGCCTGAGCGGGAACGGCTCATCCTGAGCCTCTACTACTTTGAGGGTTTGACTCTCAGGGAAATTGGTGAGGTGCTTTCGGTGAGCGAAGGGAGGGTTTCCCAGATTCTTTCCCGGACTCTCCTCCGTCTTCGAGTGCGTCTTGAGGAGTGGGAGGGAAGGCAGCGTGGAGAAAGACGAGAAAAAGCTCCTTGATGGTCTGGAGCAGGACGGGTTTTTCCAGCTTCTTGTGCCCACCGATGGCATGCGGGCAGAAATCGTGGTCAAAAAACCCCTCACAGAGGACGACCTTGCTCCCTACGAGGAGCTTGAGGAATACCTCCATCGCAAAGGCATCGTTTTTGGTCTCACGAAAGAAGTGCAGGAGCGGGGAAAACTGCTTCTTGCAAACTCTGGTCACTACCTTGTGGCCGAGGGTATTCGACCCCAGCGCGGGAAAGATGGGGAAGTCCGGTACCTCTTTGAAGAGGAGGTTCACCGGGATTTCCTTGAGGAGCCGGAAAGCCAGAAAGAACTCTTCGGTATTCTCCACATCCCTGAAGTCCGGGCAGGGGATCTCGTGGCTACACTCGTTCCTCCAGAAGAAGGCATCCCGGGGAAGAATGTCTTTGGGAAGGAGGTTCCCGCACCTCCCGGGCGTCCGGCAAAAATCCGGGCGGGGAAGAACGTGGAGCTCATTGAGGGTGGGGAGAAAGCCGTTGCCAAGGTTTCGGGGCGTCCGGTGGTGGTGGGGAAGGTTGTTTCCGTTCTCCCCCTTTTTGAGATTGACGGTGATGTGGGGCCGAAGACCGGAGACGTCCATTTCGTCGGGTCGGTGGTGGTGCGAGGGACGGTGCGTTCGGGGTTTTCCGTCTCCGCTGAGGGGGATATCGAGGTCTGGGAAAGCGTTGAGGCGGCAACCATCAAGGCTGGGGGGAATGTCCGCATCCGGAGGGGATTTTTTGGAGGGGATAAAGGTGTGGTGGAGGCGGAAGGCAACGTCATCGTGCGGGTGGTGGAGAACGCTACGGTGAAGGCCCGGGGAGATATCCTGGTGGAGGAGGCAGCGCTCCACAGCTTCCTCTCGGCAGGAAGGAACGTGATCGTCCGGGGGAAAAAGGGGCTTCTCGCTGGTGGGGTGACCAAAGCGGGGAATCTCGTCTGGGTGAAGGTTCTGGGATCCCCCATGGGAACGAGGACTGAGGTGGTTGTGGGTCTTGATCCCGAGCTCCAGGAGGAGTACAGGAGGATTCAGGATAATCTCAAAAAGGCTAAGGAAACCATCCAGGAAGCGGAAAAAGTTTTCCAGCTTGCCTGGCGAAAACAAAAAAGCGGAGCCTGTCTTGAGCCAAAACTCCTTGAGGCGCTGAAGAGAGCAAGGGAAGCCTATGAGCTTGCCCGGGAGCAGGAGAAAATCTATATGGAGCGGCTGGCAGAAATCGAGGAGGTCTTCGAGCGCCATGAGGGCAAGGTGCTCGTTGAAGAGAAAGTGTACCCCCAGGTCCGCATTACCATCGGGAAATTCACCTACATTGTGCGGGACGAAATCGTCTACGCTTCCTTTTATGAAAAGGATAAGGATGTGGTCATTGGGTCCTTCGAGCGGCCCCGGGTAAAGGAGGGATGGTCGTGATCGACCCGGTCAACATGCAGAATGTCGTCACCCGGGCGCCTGAGGTTGCCCGGGTACAGCGAGTTCAAGAAGGTGCCCTGAGTGCCCAGGGGCAGGTTTTCGCTCAGGAACTTGCTCGGCAAGCACAGCAGGTTGAGGAGACCGTGGCCTCCCCTCCACAAGCACAGCGGAGTGAATTGAGGGAAAAGAGGAAGAAAGAAAGGGAGAAGGGGACAAAAACGAAAGTTCCTTCTTCGTGGGAGGCCGAAGCCCAAACATCTGGGAGCCGTGAAGTCTCTGGTGAGCTCGGGCATCTCATCGACACGACGGCTTAGGAGTGAGTTCCCATGCTCAAGAACATTCTTGAAGATGCTCTGCGGAAGCTTCTTCCCGAAGTCTATGCGGCGAAGCCAGAGCTCTGCCGGTGTCCTCAGTGCCAGGAAGACGTTCTGGCCTTGGCGCTCCGTGCCCTTCCTCCAAAGTACGTCTCTCGAGAACGGGGCGAAGTTTTTGCTCGTCTTGAGCTTGAGCATCCTCAGACACAGGTCGACATGCTTGAGGCACTGCTTCAGGCTGCGGACATCGTCATCGCCCGGCCCCGCTGCAGGGGCTCGCAAAACGCCTAAGGAATCTCGAAAAGGTCAACCCAGGGCATGTGATAGGTGAACCATACAAAGAAGAACACCGCAACACCGAAGAGTGCGAGGACCACCCTCAGGGCAAAAGGGGAGGGCCATTCGTCTTCGAGCCCTCGCTCGAGCGCTCCGCTGAAGATTCCCGAGAGGAACGTTACCCCGAGTGCCCAGGTGAGTTCTAGAGCAAAGGGGAGAGGTCGCCCAAAAAGCCCGGGGACAAGGTACCATACAGTGACAATGACCCAGGGGATGGACCAGGTTGCCAGAAGGCGTGAGAACCAGAATCCCCGGGGGAAGACGGGACGCCTCCGTAGAAGACCGAACTCAAGGAGTGAGGCAAAGAGGTAGGCGAAAAAGCCCATCTTGAGGTGTTCAAAGACCGATTCGCTGCTCCCGAAAACGGGACGCAACGCCTCCCACCCTGTGGCCTCATACCCGAAGTGGAGGAGCGCATAGAGGCCAAGGTACAGAAGTGTTTTGGCAAGAATCCCCATGGTCGTTCTCCTTTTTGCTTCCATTATACGGTGATGTGGCCTCTCCGGGAAGACCAATCGTTCTCGGGAGTCGTGGTAGAATTTTAGGGAGTCCCGGAAAGGAGGATAGGGATGATTGAACGCTATACGCTGCCGAGAATGCAGGCCATCTGGAGTGATGCCCATCGCTTTGAGGTCTGGATACGGATTGAGATGCTTGTGCTTGAAGCCTGGGGAGAGCTCGGGGTTGTCCCGAAAGAGGACATCGAGCGGATTCGGGCGAATCTCCGCTTTTCTCCCGAGCGTATGAAGGAAATCGAGAAAACCACAAAACACGACGTCATCGCCTTTCTCACCAGCCTCTCCGAAAACCTTGGCCGGGAATCCCGTTTTCTCCACTTTGGGTTGACCTCTTCTGATGTCCTCGATACGGCAAACGCCGTTCTCCTTCGGGAGTCTGCGGACCTGCTTCTTGAGGACATCGACCGGGTCCTTGAGGTGATCCGGAGAAGGGCCTGGGAACACCGGTATACCCTCATGGTGGGGCGGACCCACGGGGTCCATGCAGAACCAACAACCTTTGGCCTGAAACTCGCCACCTGGTACACGGAGATGCAGAGGAACAGAAGACGCCTTGAGCAGGCAAAAGAGACCATCAGTGTGGGAAAGATTTCTGGAGCGGTGGGGAACTTCGCCAATGTGGACCCGCGGGTTGAGGCGTACGTCTGCGAAAAACTCGGTCTTCGGCCTGCTCCCGTGTCTACTCAGATCATCCAGCGGGACCGCTATGCGGAATTCCTGTGGGCTCTGGCAATGATTGGGACAAGCCTTGAGAAGTTCGCTCTTGAGATTCGCCACCTCCAGCGGACTGAGGTCCGGGAGGTTGAGGAGGGATTTTCCCCGGGGCAGAAAGGCTCCTCAGCCATGCCGCACAAGAAGAACCCCATTACGGCAGAACAAATCTGTGGTCTGAGCCGGGTTTTGCGGGGGAATCTCCTCGTGGCATTGGAGAACATCCCCCTCTGGCACGAGCGGGATATCTCCCACTCCTCGGCAGAACGCATCATCCTTCCGGATTCCTGTATTCTCGCCGACTACCTCCTGAATACCTTCGCCCGTCTTTTAGAAAACCTCGTGGTCTATCCTGAAGCGATGAAAAAGAACCTCGAAAGGAGTCGAGGTCTTGTCTTCTCTGAGCGGGTGCTCCTTGCTCTTGTTGAGAAGGGTCTCACTCGCGAAGAAGCCTATGCCCTGGTCCAGCGCTGTGCTCTGAAGACCTGGGATGATGAAGAAGTGACTTTCCAGGAGGTGCTTGAGGGAGACCCCGAGATCCGGGCGCATCTCTCCAGGGAGGAACTCGCCCGGCTCTTTGACTACCACCATTACCTGCGGCACGTCGATGCCATCTTCAAGCGGGCTGGCATCTGGGAGGAGGAAGGGTATGCCTGAGAGTTGGGATTACAAAAAAGCAGGAGTGGACATGGACCGGGCTTTTGAGGTTTCCTTGAGTATGTGGACGGTGAATTCCAGGGTCTTTGAGGTGGTGTTTTCGGGTTTCGCTGGAAACTGGCTAATTTTTGGGATATGCATTGCCAGATCATAGGGTCTTTGTTCTTTTTACTCTCTTTTCCTCTGCTTCGTTTGGGGTTTACGAGAATTTTGGGAGCGTTTGGGGAGGGAAAGAAAGCCTTTCAAAGTAGCCATGGTTTTTCGTGCTGCTTCCTGAAAACTTGGCTTCTGGATGATTTCTGCTGAGACAAACCCCTGGTATTCCTGGGTTTCGAGTTCCTCGAATATCGGCTGGAAGTCGAGGTGTCCAAAACCTGGAGCCCAGCGGTTGCTGTCGGCAATGTGGAAGTGCCAAAGGAGCGCTCCGGCCTGTGCGATGGCCTGAGGGATGTTTGGTTCCTCAATGTTCATGTGGAATGTGTCGGCAAGGATCCCGACGTTCTCACAGCCCAGGGAGTCTATGAATGCAACGGTTTCCTCCACGGTGTTGAGAAAGTTGGTTTCGTATCTGTTTAAGGGTTCAATGACCATTCGAATCCCTCGTTCTCGAGCAAAAAGAGCACACTCTTTTAAGCTTTCTCGAAAGTACGACAACGCTTCATTCTTTGCCTTTCGGTCTTCGGGAAGGACACCCCGAATAAGGCCGATAATGACGAGACTTTGAAAGAGCGAGGCAAAGAGGATGTGGTCTTTCAACCGCTCCTTTGCTCTACGTCGAATTTCGGAATTTAAACTGCTCAGGGACAATCCTTCCTCTACGAATGCCTGTCCTGTACCGATAGCAGGGACCTGAAGGCCAAATTGTGCGACAAGTTCCACAAGCCCCTTTCTATCAATTTCCTGAGGATTGCGCACAGCGAGTTCCACCCCATCATATCCCAGTTCCTTCAGTTCCTGGAGAACCGGGATAAGGGATTCTTGAAAAGCAACGGCGTTGAACCTGGTTTTCTGGAGAGAAATGGCAAAACTCACCCGCATCGCAGTCACGCTCCCTGCTCCAGTTTTGCACAAGTTTTGCGAACGATGAGTTTTGGGGGGAAAACAACCTGCTGGGGAATGGTTCTCCGCTCGGGGTGGAGAATTTTGTCAAGGATAATCTTTCCGCTCAGCGCTCCCATCTCGGCAATGGATTGGGAAATGGTTGTCAGCTGTATTGACCAGAGGGAACTCAGGGGGATATCGTCAAAACCTATGATTGAAAGGTCTTCTGGAACTCGCACACCTCGCTCATGGCACGCTTCAAGAAGTCCTATGGCCATGGCGTCATTGGCACAGAAAACCGCAGTGGGTCGGTCCTTTTCGATGCTCAGCATCTTTATTCCTTCCCGGTATCCCCCTTCCATAGTGAACTCGCCATGGTAGATATGCTCTTCCTTGACCTCAATGCCTGCCTCGTAGAGGGCTTTCCTGTAACCTTCAAAACGGTCGAGATTGGAAGAGGTGGTCCACCGGCCAGCAAAGTACGCAATCCTTGTATGGCCAAGGGAGAGAAGGTACCTGGTAGCCATGTAACCTCCAAGGATATTGTCCACCATGACGTAGTCGTAGCGCTCTCGCTCTCTGGGAAGGCGAGAAACGAAGATGAAGGGGATTTCGATATCCTCGAGGAGGTGGATAATCGCACTGTCTGTTTGAGTGGCTCCAAGGATGACACCATCAACTCTCTTTTCAAGAAGGGAACGGAGGTACAGCTCCTCTTCTTCCTGACGACCGCCAGTGTTGCAAAGGAAAATGTGGTACTGGTGTGCCCGGCACACCTCTTCGATGCTGCGTACCATGACGGCGTAAAAGGGGTTCGTAATATCCGAAACAAGGACACCGATGACTCCGGTTTTCCGGGTATTGAGCCCCCTGGCGAAAGGGTTCGGACGGTACTGCCTCTTTTTGATAACTTCAAGTACCTTTTTCCGCGTTTCCTCTGACACCTTTTCGGGGGTGTTCAACACCCGGGAGACAGTGGCCTTGGAAACTCCTGCCTCTTTCGCGATATCATTGATCGTTACGCTCTTTTTGCCCACCATTTTGTGAACCCTTTCTGAAACCGTTTCCGTATTATACCTTGAAAACGGCGAAGGCGCAATCAGCTGATCGGTTTTTTCCTTATTCTTCGGGCTTTATTTTTCTTCACCACTTCGTTTGCCCCTCTTGACAGGGTATGATCGAAGGGTTATACTGAAACCAGTTTCAAAGAAAGGGGATGTTCTCATGAAGGCAGTACGCTTGCATGCTCGCTGGGACCCTCGACCAGGCTTCCAGCTTGGTCCTAAAGATGTGGAGGGAAAAGTGACCTGGCTGGGAAGCAAGGTATGGCGGTACCCTGAAGTCAGGGTTGAAGAGATTCCTCGCCCTGAAATCAAAAAACCCACTGAAGTTCTCCTGAGAGTCAGAGCCTGTGGAATATGTGGAAGTGATGTGCACATGGCCCAGAGTGATGAAAGCGGTTACATTTTCTACCCCGGTCTCACCGGTTTCCCCGTAACTCTGGGTCACGAATTCTCTGGGGAGGTTGTCGAGGCGGGAAAGGAAGCCATCAACCGAAGAACCAACAGACCTTTTGAAGTTGGAGAGCCGGTAACTTCAGAAGAAATGCTCTGGTGTGGGTACTGCCGCCACTGTGCCGATGGTTTCCCCAATCACTGTGAAAACCTTCATGAACTTGGTTTTGATGTGGACGGGGCCTTTGCCGAGTACATTGTGGTGGACTCGAGGTACCTCTGGAGTTTGCGAGAACTTGAGGAGAGCTACTCTCAAGATAAACTCTTTCTGGCTGGAAGCCTTGTGGAGCCGACTTCTGTAGCCTACAATGCCGTCATCGTTCGAGGGGGAGGTATACGACCGGGAGACAACGTCGTGGTGTTTGGTGGTGGTCCCATAGGGCTTGCCGCCTGTGCGGTTTTGAAGCAGGCTGGCGGTGCAAAAGTCATTCTCTCTGAACCTTCTGAAGTGCGGCGGAAAATCGCTCGGGAAATTGGGGTTGACGTGGCCGTTAATCCCCTAAAAGAGAACCTTGTGGAGGCGGTGCTTGAGGTTACTAAAGGCATGGGAGCAAAACTCTACCTTGAGGCTACCGGCGTGCCGCACATCATCTGGAAGGATCTTGAGGCCATTATCTGGAAAGCAAGGGGGATTAATGCCACGGTAGTCATTGTGGCTCGAGCCGACATTCAGGTCCCCATTACTCCTGAGGTTTTCCAGGTTAAGCGGGCCCAGATTGTCGGTGCTCAGGGACACTCGGGGCATGGAACGTTCCCTCGGGTTATTTCGCTTATGGCTTCTGGGATGGATATGACGAGAATCATCTCGAAAACGGTTTCTCTGGATGAGATTCCGGAGTATCTGGTGCGACTACAAACCGACAAGGATTTGGTGAAAGTCACTGCGGTGAATCGCTGAAAGGGGAGATGGTCATGCAGGACAGGTGGCTTGTGACAGAGCATCCGGCCATAGTTTTTGAGGACAACGAAGTTGGCCGTTTGAAAAAGGCGATCTGGGATGCCACTGAGGAGGAAATTGATGCCATTCTCAAAGAGTACGAGATTCCCTCGCCATCGGAGCTGGGAAAGCCTGGCACCTACATCCAGAACACCCCTCGCCACAAGGTGATTGAGAAACGCAAGAAGAATGACATCGTCTTTGTTCCCATTGGCTGCACTGAAAACCACGGACCTCATGCCTGCAGTGGTCTTGATACTTTCATGGTCACCCAGATTCTTGAGGGTGTCCGCCGGTACACCGCAAAGCAGGGAAGAGAAGTGAGTCTGGCGTTCCCACCTCTCAACTACGGTGGTCACCCCTACCACCATCTGGGTATGCCAGGCACCATCGTTATGCCCAAGGAGGTCGTAGAAGAAACAGTGATTTACACCATGCTGGGTCTTTGGAATGACGGTTTCCGAAAGATTATCCTTGTTAACAACCACGGTCATCTGTGGATGCTGGAGTCGGCCATCCAGGAGTTCATGAAGAGGTTCCAGCTGCCTGGAATCTTCATGGTTCTTGACTGGCACCGGGCTGTGCGGGAGTTCTTTTACCCCGCTGGTCGGCCCGATAGTTTAGAAACACATTTTGTGCACGCCGATGAAGCTGAGACTTCGGTGGCTCTTCTCCTTTTCCCCGACATGATAGACATGAGCGTGGTTCAGGACGCTGAGGGTGAGAGCTTTCTGCCTGATGGGCACTTCGATAAGGCCGTTGATCCCCTCAGGCGGCCCCATCGCTGGTCGGAGGGTGAGGGTCATATGGCAATTGAGCGAGCAGCCACTCCCATCGGGGTGGTGGGGAAGCCAAGTCTTGCTCATCCACGGAAAGCTAAGCGACCCATTGCAGCAATTCTCAGATACCTCACGCTCCTTGTGGACCAGATTCTTACTGCTTTTCCACCGGGTACTGTTCCACCTGTGGAGAAGGTCACCTTGCGCACGAAGGAAGAGCTGGAGCCTTTCCTGAAGGAACCAGGGAGTCCTGGATGGAAATCGGTGTATGAGCTCCCTGCCATCGGGGTGTTCCACAAGTTGTAAGGTTTCTAGCCTGCTGCCTGTTAGAACTTTGACAGGCAGCAGGTACGCTTTCTGAAGAAAAGGAGGTGGTGATTTTAAAAGGCGAGAAGAAGTCGATGGCAGATAGTGTTTTGCAGTTTTTCCAATGCTCTCCAGGGGTGAGAAGTAAAGTGTTTGGAAAAGGTTGAAGAAAAAGGAGGGAAGACAATGCGGAAGGTTACCCTCTTCTTGATGGTCGCTTTGGTGTTGCTCACAGTATGCTTTTCAGGGTTGGCTCTAGGAAAGACCTACAGATTCTATGTCATATCTCATGGAGGTCCGGGTGATCCTTTCTGGGGTGTGGTAATGAAAGGAATGGAAGACGCTGCCGCGTTCGTGAACAAAGGCAACCCTGATGGAGATGTCATAGAGGCGACCTACCTTGGACCTGCCAAGTATTCCATAGAAGAGCTTGTGAATATGTTGAATAGCGCCATTGCTACCAAGCCAGATGGTATGGCGGTGACCATAACCGATCCTGCCTCGGTTGAGGGCCCACTTCGTAAGGCTATTGAGCAGGGTATACCGGTCATAGCTATAAACGTGCCAGATCCCAGGCCGGAAGGAGAACGAATACCCTACCTTTTCTACATAGGTGGGGATGAGTATCTGAGCGGCAAGAAGGCGGCTGAAAGGATTCTTGCTACTGGGAAGCCTAAGAGGGCTATTGTAACGATTCATGAAATTGGACATATTGGCCTGGAGCTGCGTGCCAAAGGTTTTATCGAAGTGATGACTGCAAATGGCGTGCCTGCTGAGAAGCTTGCTACCTATTTAGATCCGACGCAGGCAATTGAGATCCTCAAGAGTTACTTCGCCAAGAATCCAGATACCGATGCGATCTTCACGCTGGGTTCTATTGATAGTTCCTATGTTCTTGCTTTTCTGAGGGAGCAAGGGCTTATTGGTAAGGTAAAACATGCTGCTTTCGATGTTTGTGACGAAGTCGTAGCAGCTATCAAGGAGGGTGCAACTCTATTTACGATCTCACAACAGCAGTATCTCCAGGGGTACTTGCCCATTATCTACCTGTACCTCTACAACAAGTACAGGTTTCTCCCCGCCAACGACATCTTAACCGGCCCCGGTTTCGTTGACGCCTCTAATGTCCAGCTTGTTGAAGAGCTCGTGAAGAAGAAGTTCTGGTAAAAGCCTCTGTCCCAGGAATGGGTGTCGTAGATAGCGCCTGTTCCTGGGGCTTACGTATTGTTCTCAGGGGGTATAGTCTTAAGGATGGGGGAAAATACTCATGGAGAGTAGAAGACATTCACTCCTTTTTGCTCAGCTTCTGGGCTCAATTCAAAGATGTCCCGGATTTGAAGCTCTGGCAGGGTTGGTTGTGCTCTTTGCGGTTTTTTCCTTCACCGCAACGAGGTTTTTAACCCTTGAATCCTTAGCGGGTATCGTTACCGTTGCCTCAGAGTTGGGGATTGTTGCCTGTGGTGTCACTCTCCTTATGATCAGTGGAGAGTTTGATCTCTCGGTAGGTTCAGTATTTGGTTTTTCGGCGATGGTTTTTGCTTCTTTGAGCAATGTCGGTGTTCCTCTGGTAATAGGTTTTGTCCTTGCCTTACTTGTTGCTTTTTTCATAGGGTGGACTAATGGATTGATTACGGTGAAGTTTCACATACCTTCTTTCATCACTACCTTGGGAACCATGATGCTGTGGAGGGGCGTGCTTTTGGCGTGGACTGGTGGCTTTGGCGTGAGATTCTGGGGGAAGTCACTATTCTTGGACGTTCTTAATGGTCAATTCTTTGGTGGGTTTCGAGCTTCTGCTCTGTGGTTTGTTGTTTTGGTTGCTATTTGTAACTTTGCCTTGACAAGAACACCTTATGGGAACTCCGTGTATGCTACTGGTGGCAGCAGGGAGGCTGCGAGGCTTTTGGGTATTCCTGTGGATCGAGTTAAGGTGGTGAATTTCATCATCGTAGCAGTTCTCTCTGGCCTGGCTGGTTGTGTTCAATTCGCCCGATTCGCTTCGGTTGATCCCCTTCGTGGTCAGGGTATGGAGCTTGAAGCCATTGCTGCAACTGTCGTTGGAGGGACTCTGATGAGTGGTGGTCATGGAAGTCTTGTCGGCACGCTTTTTGGGGTTCTCCTTATAGGAATGGTTCGTTCTGGACTGGTTATGTCGGGCGCGCCCGCGTACTGGTACCAGGCATTTGTTGGGGTGATTCTCATTATAGCCGTCATCATTAACACCAAGCTGAGGGAGTGGGCAAAGTGATGAAGGTGGGAGAAAGTTTAGTGAAAATGGTGAGAATCAGCAAAAACTTTGGCAGGGTTTGCGCCTTGAAAGATGTTGACTTTGAGGTTGGCTATCGTGAGATTGTGGGACTTGTGGGCGATAACGGTGCGGGAAAGTCAACCCTTATCAAGATTCTCACTGGTGTTTTTCCTCCTGATGCAGGTGAAATATATTTTGAGGGCAAAAAGGTGTTCTTGAATTCGCCCAAAGAAGCAAGAGACCTGGGTATTGAAACAGTGTATCAGAACCTTGCACTTATCGAACTCATGTCTGTTACGAGGAACATGTTTTTGGGTCGTGAGGTTGTCAATAAGTTCTTTGGGCTAATACCTGTGCTCAATATGGATAAGATGAGGGAAATCACTACGGAATCACTCAAGGACTTAGGTATCGATATAAGGTCAACAGAAGAGAAAATCGTTAATCTCTCGGGTGGTCAAAGGCAGGCCGTGGCCATAGGAAGAGCGATACATTTTGGAGCCAAGCTTCTCATTCTTGATGAACCCACTGCGGCTCTTTCCATAAGGGAGTGTCATAAAGTACTTGACCATATACTCGAGGCGAAGGAAAAGGGAGTTTCTGTCATCTTTATAACTCACAACATCTATCACGTGTATTCTGTTGCTGACAGGTTTACGGTTTTAGACCATGGTATTAAGCTTGGTGATTTTAGAAAGCAAGACGTAACGGCGGAAGACATTATAGAGATGGTGAGAACTGGTCAAGTGAGGGAGGGAATCTGCAACAGTTAGTCTTTTCCTCTTTTCTTAAGCATGTTTTAGGTTTTAGCGTTCTCGGTTCCAAGAGGAGGAGAGGCGGGGTGCATAAGGCTATATGTCTTGAGACTATCTTTACCGATGTCCCGTTTGAAGAGAGATTTGCCTTAAGCAAGCACTATGGATTTGCGTATGTTGAATTCTGGACCTGGCAGGATAAGGATGTAGACAAAATCAGAGAGTTGTGCAGAGTCCATAATATACAAGTTGTTGCCTTTTCTGGCGATCAGGAGTTTTCCCTTGTCGATCCGAAGGAGAGAGCAGACTATATTGATTTTGTAGAAAAGTCTATATCGGTGGCAAAGAGCCTGAACTGCCACTTTCTCGTGCTTCACTCGAATGCGCTGGATAAAAATGGGGTCGTGGTGAAACCTTGCGACCACATAAGCCCTTCAGAGAAAGTCGAGAATATCATTCGTATACTTAAAGCGCTTGTTCCTCTTGCTGAACAAGAAGATGTTGTGCTTTTATTGGAAGCTCTCAATACAAAAGTAGATCACCCAGGATATTTTCTCTCTCATACAGAAGATGCAGTGAAAATTGTTCAGGCTGTGGATTCCTCCCATGTGAAGGTTCTCTATGACCTCTACCACATGCAGATTATGGAGGGTGACATTATTAATACTTTAACGAGGTTTAGGGATTTTATTGGACATATTCATATGGCGGATGTCCCAGGAAGACACGAACCGGGGACTGGAGAGATAAATTTTAAAAACGTTATGCGTGCTTTGGAGGCAATGGGTTACGAGGGTATCGTTAGTTTTGAGCTTTTCCCGTTGCGTTCTTCCGTTGAAGCCGTAAGGGCTATACAACAGCTTTAGTAGAAAACCGCTGATAGGGGGGATAACCTTGCTACGCCTTGGGCTTTTGGGTGCAGGGAGAATTGGACGGCTTCATGCTGAGAATGTTGTTCGTGACATCAGGGAGGCCAAGCTCGTTGTGGTTGCGGATGCTTTTCTCAACGAAGACATAAAGAGATGGGCCGCGAGTGTTGGTATTCCAAGGGTTACTGCTGACGTCAACGAGGTTTTTACCGATCCCAATATTGATGCGGTGCTTATCTGTTCGCCTACACCGACCCATGAAGAGTACATCATGGAGGCAGCAAAACGCGGAAAACACATCTTTTGCGAGAAACCAATTGGTAGCGACGTTGAGAAAATCCAGAGAGCTCTTGAGGTGGTTGACAAAAACGGGGTAAAGCTTCAGGTTGGTTTTGTCCGCCGGTTTGACCACAATCATCGTAAGGTTCATGAGGCTGTGCGTGACGGGAAAATCGGCAGGCTTTATCTTGTCAAAATAACCTCACGGGATCCTCAGCCACCCTCTCTGGAGTACGTGAGAACTTCAGGAGGACTCTTTTTCGACATGACCATCCATGATTTTGATATGGCGAGATATCTTGCTGGTAGTGACGTAGAAGAGGTCTTCGCTTCAGCGGCAGTCCTTGTGGATCCAGAAGTTGCACGGTTTGGCGATTTTGACACCGCAGTTGTGGCGCTCAGATTTCACAATGGAGCCCTTGGGGTTATTGACAATTGTCGAAAAGCTGCCTACGGGTACGATCAGAGGACTGAAGCCCATGGCTCTCTGGGGTGCATTTTTGTGGAAAACGACCGGCCGAATACGTCTCTCCTCCTGACCGAGCAGGGTGGTCTGAGTGAGAAGTTCCTCTGGTTTTTCGTAGAGCGGTATAAAGAAGCCTTTATTGAAGAGCTGCGGGCTTTTATCCGAGCTATCGAGGAAAATTCTGAACCCCCAGTCACCGGCCTTGACGGTCTTAAGGCAGTGCTCATTGCCCAGGCGGCGGATACATCGGCACGAGAGAATCGTCCAGTGCAGGTAGAAAAGGTATAAGAGGAGAAAGGGGGACGTTCTTTTGAACCTTGCCATGATTCTGCAGGATATCGCTGCTTCTTTTGGGGAGGATGTGCATCCTTGCCCCTGTTCCTACGACATCCCTGAGCTGAAGGCCCAGGTTGTTCTCCTCAAGGGGAAAAAGTCAAAGTACATCGGGCTCCGTGCGGGAGAACCTTTGAGCGTGCTACGCCCGCTATACACGCAGCATTCGGAAGGACAGTTCTTTGGATTGTACCCTTTTGATCTTCCCTCCTATCGGTTTCTCTCTGCCTTTCTACCTTATTTGCGACCCCAGCCTTTCGATTCTCGCCCCTCTTTTGGCTGTGGTGACCGCCTGGGTATGGTGTCTGCTGCTCAGATAAAAGCGTTGGAGCAATTCCCCGTTTTTCCGGTACTCGCCCAGCAGTCCCCGCGGGAGTTAGAGAAAACGCACCGGACCTTTGCAGCGGTTCTCCTTGATGCTGTCTGGGGAATTCTTGAGAGCGGGTATCAGGGGTCCTTTGGAGCGGACGCAGACCACATCAAGGATGAAAGGTATCTCTGCGAAGCCAGGGATGCTGGGTTTACCGTGTACACGCTGGATTTGAGCGAGGATGTAGACCACGGAATTTTTTCGGAAAGCGTGCCTCTGTTGCAAGAACGTTTCCAGGCTTCTTTGTCTTGCGTTCGAGAGCTTTTTAAAAGGTACGCAGGGAAGCAGTACACTCTTGGTCCGGACATAACTGTCGACCTCTCTGAAGAGAAACTCCTGCCTATTGTGCTGGCTTACCTTCCGGCCATTGAGAAAGTGGAACGCTTCCATGCCCTTCTTCGGGAAAGCCTGGGGTCATCCTTTAGCCTTGAGATTTCTCTTGATGAGGGGGAAAAGGTAACCTCTCCTGAAGTACACTTTTTCATTGCCGAGGAATTGCACCGTCGGGGCATAGATTTTCAAAGCCTTGCCCCTCGCTTTCCTGGCTCTTTTGAGAAGGGCATTGATTACATTGGAAGTACTGAAGAATTTGCCCAGGCTTTACGTTCCCATGTGACGATTCAGAAAAATCTTGGTGGTTACCGGTTGAGTCTCCATTCGGGAAGTGACAAGTTTAGCATTTACCCCATCTTTTTCCAGGAGACTGAAGGCTTTTTCCATCTTAAGACTTCGGGGACAAGCTGGCTTGTTGCTTTAGAAACGATTGCCGAGGTGAAGCCTGAGCTCTTTTTCCGGGTATACCGGGTTGCCTATGAGACCTTCGAAGAGAACCTGAAAGCCTACCGTATTTCGGTGAGGAAAGAAGAGCTACCGGTGACTCCAGAAAATGTGATGAAAGCGGATCTTCAGCAACTTTTTGCACATCCTGGAGTACGACAATTCCTCCACATCGCTTACGGTTCGGTCCTTGATGCTTTGGGGGAGGAATTGCGGGAAGTACTCGCTCAGGCAGAGGTACGGCATTACGAGAAAGTCGAGGGGAATCTGAGGAAACACCTTTCAGTCCTTTTTGGCAAAAGACTCTGAGGGGGTACAGTCCGTGGTTTCGGTGGAGGAAATGTTTTCAGTGCGTGGGAAGGTCCTCCTTTTTACAGGAGGTGCTGGGATTCTGGCGTCTTCTTTGGCCCGGGAACTTGGGAAGATGGGAGCCAGAGTCGTCCTCACTGATATCGTTCCTCTTGAGAGTCTTGTGGAAGAGTTTCGGAAAGAGGGAATGGAGGCCGTAGGATACAGGATGGATGTGCTCAACCGGGCTGAGGTAGAGAGTGTGGCCCAGAAGGTCGTAAATTCTTTCGGGAGGGTCGATGCCCTTTTCAACGCTGCGGGGGGCAACGTGAGGGAGGCAACAACCTCTCCGGAAGTGACCTTTTTCGATTTACCCCTTGAGGCTCTCGAAAAGGTTGTCCGTCTGAATCTTTTTGGAGGCGCCATTATCCCATCCCAGGTTTTTGCCCGTATCATGGTCAATCAGGAGGAAGGAGGGAATATTATTAACTTTTCCTCCATGGCCGCCCTTCGCCCTCTGACGAGAGTTGTTGGATACTCCGCGGCGAAAGCAGCGGTCTCAAATTTCACTCAGTGGCTGGCAGTGTACATTGCCCGAGAGTTCACCCCAAAAGTGCGGGTCAATGCTCTTGCCCCAGGATTTTTCGTTACCAAGCAAAATTACTACCTGCTCTATAACGAAGATGGGACCCTGACTCCTCGCGGACAGGCGATTCTTGCTCACACACCCTGTGGAAGGTTTGGCGAACCAAGGGATCTTTTAAGCACTGTTCTCTGGCTTCTCTCTCCGGCCTCGAGTTTTGTGACTGGTGTGGTCGTTCCGGTAGATGGGGGATTCAGCGCCTTTGCAGGAGTGTAAAGCCTTTACAAAAGGTGGCTTAGTATACACACTCCCTTGCAGCTTCGGCGTATATTCGAAGATTCTCCGGAGGGGTATCGAAGAAGTGGTCTGCGCAGGAGAGGATGTACCCTCCGTCTTTGCCGACTTTTTCAAAAAGGGTGAAAACTGCAGAGCGGATTTCCTCCGGGGTACCCACGGTGAGAACGTTGTGCTGGTCCATGCCTCCTATGAGGGCTAAGCGATTGCCGATTTTCTCCTT
>Ga0071330_1067940_pt1 | contig 43694 bp, 39 predicted proteins | sample GBScel77sediment_FD_63802 | JGI IMG/M metagenome (GOLD analysis project Ga0071330, IMG submission 63802) | Hot spring sediment microbial communities from Great Boiling Spring, Nevada - Cellulolytic enrichment Sediment 77C v2 (version 2) | ecosystem: Environmental > Aquatic > Thermal springs >...
CCTTGGGAACTTTTGATAAATAAGTATTTACCTTTAGTTTTAGAAAAAAATATAAATATTGAAATAACTTTAAATGCAAAAGCACTTGATGAATGCTCCTATCTTGATTTTAAAAATATTGCTAAAAAACTTAAAGAATCAGGGATAAAAACAACTATTCATTTAAAAAAGAAGAACTTCTGAGAATTATTGAAAGGGAAGATAGAAGATGAAATTGGTTATATTTGATGGAAACAGTATTTTATATAGGGCTTTTTTTGCTCTTCCTGGACTGACAACTTCAAGTAATATCCCGACAAACGCTATTTATGGGTTTGTAAATGTGATATTAAAATATTTAGAACAAGAGAGTCCTGATTATGTTGCGGTTGCATTTGACAAGAAAGGAAGACAGGCACGAAAAAGCGAGTACGAAGAATATAAAGCTAACAGAAAGCCTATGCCAGATAATCTTCAAGTACAAATCCCTTATGTTAGGGAGATTCTTTATGCTCTTAATATTCCAATTATTGAGTTTGAAGGTTATGAAGCAGATGATGTAATTGGGTCGCTTGTAAACATGTTCAAAAATATTGATTTAGATATTGTTATTATAACTGGTGATAAGGATACTCTTCAGTTGTTAGATAAAAACGTAGTTGTGAAGATTGTTTCAACAAAATTTGATAAAACAACAGAAGATTTATATACTGCAGAGAATGTAAAAGAGAAATATGGGGTTTGGGCAAATCAAGTGCCTGATTATAAAGCGCTTATTGGAGATCAATCAGATAACATTCCTGGAGTAAAAGGAATTGGTGAAAAGAGTGCTCAGAAGCTTTTGGAGGAATACTCATCTTTGGAAGAAATATACCAAAATTTAGATAAAATTAAAGGTTCTATCCGTGAAAAATTAGAAGCAGGCAAAGACATGGCATTTTTATCCAAGCGCTTGGCAACAATTGTATGTGATTTACCACTAAATGTTAAACTTGAAGACTTAAGAACAAAAGAGTGGAACAAGGAAAAACTATATGAGATTTTAGTCCAATTAGAGTTCAAGAGTATAATAAAACGGTTGGGGCTGTCAGAGGAGGTTCAATTTGAGTTTGTTCAACAGCTAACTAATATTCACGATGTGGAACAAAAAAAGCTTGAGAGCATATCACAGATAAGATCAAAAGATATCTCATTAATGTTTGTGCCAGAAGAAAAGTGTTTTTATGTATACGACAAAGAAAGTAATACTGTGTTTGTAACAAGAGAAAGACATTTAGTAAAGGAGATTTTAAAAAGTGAATCTGTAAAAATTGTATATGATTTAAAAAATATGTTTCATGAACTTTGCTTAGAAAACACAGATAATATTAGAAATTGTGAGGATGTAATGGTTGCTTCTTATGTTCTTGATAGTACAAGGAGTTCATATAATATAGAAACATTGTTTGTATCCTACTTAAACACCGATATAGAAGGTGTTAAAAAGGATAAAAAGATGGTTTCGGTAGTCCTATTAAAACGATTGTGGGATGAACTTTCGAGATTGATTGATTTAAATTCATGCCAGTTTGTGTATACAAATATAGAACGTCCTCTTATTCCAATTCTATACGAGATGGAAAAAGCAGGATTTAAGGTAGACAGAGATGCCCTGCTTCAGTATACTAAGGAGATTGAAAGCAAAATATTAAATCTTGAGAAGCAGATATATCAAATTGCAGGTGAGTGGTTTAATATAAATTCACCCAAACAACTTTCTTACATTTTGTTTGAGAAACTAAAACTTCCTGTAATAAAAAAGACAAAAACAGGATATTCCACTGATGCTGAGGTTTTAGAAGAGCTTTTTGACAAACATGAGATAGTTCCTCTTATTTTGGATTACAGGATGTATACCAAGATACTAACAACCTATTGTCAAGGATTACTCCGGGCAATAAATCCTTCTTCAGGCAGAGTCCATACAACATTTATCCAAACAGGAACAGCAACAGGAAGACTTGCAAGTAGTGATCCCAATTTACAAAATATACCCGCGAAGTACGATGAAGGAAAATTAATAAGAAAGGTTTTTATACCTGAAGAAGGGCATGTCCTGATTGATGCGGATTATTCCCAAATTGAACTGAGAATACTTGCTCATATTTCTGAAGATGAGAGACTTATAAATGCCTTCAAAAATAACGTTGACATCCATTCGCAGACAGCAGCTGAGGTTTTTGATGTAGATATAGACGATGTTACCCCAGAGATGAGAAGTCAAGCTAAAGCAGTAAATTTTGGTATCGTTTATGGGATTTCTGATTATGGACTTGCAAGGGATATTAAGATTTCCAGGAAAGAAGCTGCAGAGTTTATAAACAGGTATTTTGAACGTTATCCTAAAGTTAAAGAGTATTTAGATAATATTGTCAAATTTGCTCGTGAAAATGGATATGTTTTGACTTTATTTAATAGAAAAAGATATATAAAGGACATAAACTCTACAAACAGAAATACAAGAAGTTATGCAGAAAGGATTGCGATGAACTCGCCGATTCAGGGCAGCGCTGCTGATATCATGAAATTGGCAATGATTAAGGTGTATCAAAAGCTCAAGGAGAATAATCTTAAATCAAAAATAGTTTTGCAGGTACACGATGAGCTTTTAATAGAAGCTCCATACGAAGAAAAGGATATAGTAAAAAGAATAGTAAAAACCGAGATGGAAAATGCAGTAGCTTTAAAAGTGCCTCTGGTGGTTGAGGTGAAAGAAGGACTGAACTGGTATGAGACAAAATAAAGTTTTGGGAATTACAGGGAAGATGGGTTCAGGTAAGAGTACTATCAGTAGTATATTAGCACAAAATTACGGATTTAAGGTAATTGATGTTGACAAAGAATATCATATACTTTTAGAAGAGAATGAAGAACTCAAAAAGAAATTAACTGATGTTTTTGGTGAAGAAATATTAATATTAGGAAGGATAGATCGGAACAGGTTGAGAAATTTAGTTACTGTCGACAGTTCACGTTTTGATGTTTTAAATAAAATAACCCATAGATTCATTTTTGAAAGAATAAATTACTTGGTTTTAGAGGTTTTTAAAGAATATCCTACTGTTATAGATGCTGCTCTTTTATTTGAGATAGGTCTTCACAAACTTTGTTCGATTGTATGGTTTGTAGAGGCAGAAGAAGATATATTAGTTGAGAGAATAATAAAAAGAAATGGATGGAGTGAAAATGAAATAAAATCTTTTTTAGAAAGACAAAAAATATTAGATAGTTATAAGAATCTTGCTAACAGGGTTATAGTGAACAACTTTAATGTTGAAGAGTTAAAAAGAGTGATAGAAAAATCTCTAAAAGAGGATGGGTTGATTTGAAGAAGAAGAAGGTTATTATAATAGTCTCGCTACTTGTTTTTCTTTTATTCTTTGAAAGATTTTATTTTTTTGTTCTGAGGCAAATATATCCTTTGAAGTTTTCTGAAAGTATAAGTAGATATAGCACGGAAATAGGAGTAGATCCATATTTGATATGTGCAATAATAAAATCTGAAAGTAACTTTAACCAATATGCAGTTTCAAGAAAGGGTGCTGTTGGACTTATGCAGCTTTCACCTTCAACTGCAAAGTGGGTTGCTCAAAAGCTTAAAACGGAATATTTAGAAGATAGCCTCTACGATCCTGATTACAATATAAGGCTTGGTTCGTGGTATCTAAAATATCTAATAGACTACTACTCTGGTGATACAAAGCTTGCAGTTGCAGCTTACAATGCAGGTATGACAAATGTAAATAAATGGCTTTCAATTAGAAAAAGAAGCACCATTGAAATAATAGAAATTCCTTTTAAAGAGACAAACTATTTCGTAAAAAGAGTTTTTAAGAGTTACGAGATATACAAAAAACTTTATCCAAAGGCCTTCAAATATAAAGATTATTGAAGAAACTGTAGCATAGATTTCCAAACATACGTTTGAAATTTGAGGATGAGTGAGATAAAATAAAACTTGGTGATTGAAGATGAAAAAATTTAAGCTTGTTTCGGACTTTAAACCAACAGGTGATCAGCCAAAAGCAATAGAGATGTTAACAGAAGGAATTTTAAAAGGCGAAAGATTTCAGACCCTTTTAGGTGTCACAGGGTCGGGCAAGACATTTACAATGGCAAAGGTCATAGAGAATGTTCAAAGACCTACACTTGTCTTGGCACATAACAAAACCTTAGCTGCACAGCTTTGTAGTGAGTTTAGAGAATTTTTCCCAGAAAATGCAGTGGAATTCTTTGTGAGTTATTATGACTATTATCAGCCTGAAGCTTATATCCCGGAGACTGACACATATATTGAAAAAGATTCGTCTATAAATGAAGAAATTGACAAGCTGAGACATTCAGCTACATCTGCCTTATTTGAAAGAAGAGATGTTATAATTGTTGCAAGTGTATCCTGTATTTACAGTTTGGGTAGTCCTGAAGATTATTTAAATCTTACTATTTCTTTGCGCCCTGGCATGACAAAAGACAGAGATGAGGTCATAAGAGAGCTTATAAGAATGCAGTATGAAAGAAATGATATTGACTTTCGAAGAGGCAGATTTAGAGTAAGAGGGGATGTACTTGAAGTTTTCCCTGCTTCTAATACAGATAGGGCGATAAGAATAGAATTTTTCGGAGATGAAATAGAAAGGATTACAGAATTTGATGTCGTGACGGGTGAGGTAATTGGACGAAGGAATCATGTTGCAATATTTCCAGCATCTCACTATGTAACAACAGCTGAGAAATTGAAAAGAGCGATAAAAAGTATCGAAGAAGAGCTTGAACAAAGGCTAAAAGAACTAAGAAGTATGGGGAAGCTTGTTGAAGCTCAGAGGTTAGAGCAGAGAACACGCTATGACATAGAGATGCTTCAGGAAATGGGTTTTTGCAAAGGGATAGAGAACTATTCAAGGCACTTAACTGGCAGGCCGGCAGGAAGTCCACCGTATACCCTGCTTGATTATTTTCCGAAGGATTTCATAATGTTCATTGACGAGTCACATGTTACAATACCTCAAGTAAGAGCTATGTACAATGGTGACAGAGCAAGAAAAGATGCTCTTGTTGAATATGGTTTTAGACTTCCATCTGCGTATGATAACAGACCATTGACATTCGAAGAATTTGAAGAAAAGCTTAACCAAGTAATTTTTGTAAGTGCAACACCTGGGCCTTATGAACTCAAAAAGTCTTCACGCATTGTTGAGCAAATTATAAGACCGACAGGACTTGTTGACCCTGAAATTGAGGTTCATCCTGTACAAGGTCAGATTGACCATCTAATTGGTGAAATACGAAAGAGAGTGGAAAAGAACCAGAGAGTACTTGTCACTACCCTTACCAAAAAGATGGCTGAAAGCCTTACTGACTATTTAAAAGATGTGGGAATCAAGGTCCGATATATGCATTCAGACATAGATACAATTGAGCGTATGCAGATTATCAGAGATTTACGGCTTGGCAAGTTTGATGTGCTGGTGGGGATAAATCTGCTTAGAGAAGGTCTTGACCTTCCTGAGGTGTCACTTGTTGCAATTTTGGATGCTGACAAGGAAGGTTTTTTGAGGTCAGAGACTTCGCTTATCCAGACAATTGGCCGGGCTGCAAGAAACGTTGATGGAAAGGTTATAATGTATGCAGATAGAATCACAAATGCTATGCAAAGAGCCATTGATGAAACAAATCGACGAAGAAAAATTCAGATAGAATACAATCAGAAACATGGGATCGTACCTCAAACTGTTAGAAAAGGGATAAGACAGATAATTGAGGCAACAGTTTCTGTAGCTGAAGAAGAAGAGAAATATGAAGTTGTGGAAAAAGACATTGTAAAGAATATGACAAAAGAAGAGATAGAAGAATATATAAAGGAGCTTGAACAGGAAATGAAAAAGCTTGCTATAGAACTTGAGTTTGAAAAGGCTGCAAAAGTAAGGGACAAAATATTTGACCTAAAGAAACTTCTTTAATGGTTTTATTGTTTGGAGGAGAAAAGAAGATGTCAAAAGAGTATATAGTTATAAAAGGTGCAAAGGAACACAACCTCAAAAATATTGACTTGGTACTTCCACGAGACAAACTCATAGTCTTTACCGGGATCTCTGGTTCTGGCAAATCGTCTTTGGCTTTTGATACTATCTATGCAGAAGGACAGAGAAGATATATTGAATCTCTCTCTTCTTATGCAAGACAATTTTTGGGAATGATGGAAAAACCAGATGTAGAGTATATTGAAGGATTGTCTCCGGCTATCTCTATTGACCAAAAAACAACCTCTAAAAATCCGCGTTCAACAGTAGGGACAATTACTGAAATTTATGACTATTTAAGACTTTTATTTGCAAGAGTTGGGAAACCTCACTGCTATATTTGTGGGAAACCTATTTCCCAACAAACAGTTGACCAGATGGTGGATGAGGTATTGAAACTTAAAGAAGGTACAAAGATTCAAGTACTTGCACCGGTTGTAAGAGGAAGAAAAGGTGAGTACCAGAAGCTATTTGAGGACTTAAGAAGGAGTGGGTTTGCAAGAATTAGAGTAGATGGTATTGTGTATGAACTTGAAGAAGAGATAAGACTTGATAAGAACAAAAAGCACAGTATTGACGTCATTGTAGATAGGCTCATAGTAAAAGAGGGGATAGAATCAAGGCTTGCGGGTTCAATAGAAACAGCGCTCCAGCTCACAGGTGGGATTGTAAATATATCTATTGTTGATGGAGATGAGATTGTGTTTTCACAAAACTTTGCATGTGTAGACTGTGGAGTTTCATATGAAGAAATAACTCCACGTCTTTTTTCTTTCAACACACCATATGGTGCATGTCCAACGTGCACGGGACTTGGTTATTTGCAAAAGGTTGACCCTGACCTGTTGATTCCTGACAAATCTATTCCCATAGGTCAGGTTGCAATAAATGGATGGAACTTTACTGAGACAAATTCATATGCAAGAATGATTTTGGAATCACTTGCAAAAGAGTATAATTTCAGTCTAAATACTCCTGTTGAAAAACTGGACAAGAAAATTTTGGATATCTTTTTATATGGAACAGGTGACGAGAAGATAAAAATTTATACTCCACGTGGTATATACTTTGCAAAGTATGAGGGGCTTGTAAATAACCTTGAAAGAAGATATAAAGAGACCCAGTCAGAGTATGTCAAGCAAGAGATTGAAGAGTATATGAGCACATTTACATGTCCCGATTGTCAAGGTAAAAGACTCAAAAAAGAGGCTTTGGCTGTTTTGATAGAGGGAAAGTCTATAGCAGATGTTGCTGACATGACAGTATTGCAAGCAAAAGAATTTCTTCAGAGCCTGAACCTTCAGGGTAAGGATAGAGTAATTGCCCAGCCAGTAATAAAAGAGATTTTGGCAAGATTAGACTTTTTAATAGATGTAGGTCTTGATTATTTAACTCTTTCACGTTCGGCAAGCACACTTTCTGGCGGAGAGGCGCAGAGAATAAGACTTGCAACCCAGATAGGGTCTGGACTTGTTGGAGTTTTGTATATTCTTGATGAACCAAGTATAGGGTTGCATCAGCGTGACAATCACAGACTAATAAAAACTCTCAAAAAACTAAGAGACCTTGGCAACACGCTAATTGTTGTGGAACATGATGAGGACACAATAAAGTCAGCTGACTTCATTGTGGACATTGGACCAGGAGCAGGTGAACACGGCGGAAGAGTTGTTGCAGCGGGAACATTGAATGATATAATTTCTTGTGAAGAGTCTATAACAGGACAGTATCTTTCCGGAAAGAAAAAAATAGAGATACCTGAGAGAAGAAGAGAGCCTGATGGTAGATGGCTTACTATAAAAGGTGCAAGCGAGAATAACCTCAAAAATATTGATGTAAGCTTTCCTGTTGGGCTTTTTACTTGTGTTACCGGTGTTTCGGGCTCTGGCAAAAGTACTCTTGTGAACGAAATACTTTACAAGGCAGCGAGCGCAATTTTGAACAAGTCTAAAGAAAAACCAGGTAAATTTCAAAAGATAATAGGTCTTGAACATTTTGATAAGGTTATAAATATAGACCAGTCTCCTATAGGAAGAACTCCACGGTCAAACCCTGCAACTTACACAGGTGTCTTTGACTATATAAGGGAGGTTTTTGCTCAAACTCCTGAAGCTAAACTCAGAGGTTACAAAGCAGGAAGATTTAGCTTTAACTTAAAAGGCGGAAGATGTGAAGCCTGCTCAGGTGATGGTATTATAAAGATAGAAATGCATTTTTTACCTGATGTGTATGTGCCGTGTGATGTGTGTAAAGGCAAGAGATATAATAGAGAGACGTTAGAGGTAAAATACAAGGATAAGACTATTGCTGATGTGCTTGAAATGACAGTGGAAGAAGCGCTGGAATTTTTCAAAAACATACCGAGGATAAAATCCAAGCTTCAGACACTTTATGATGTGGGACTTGGTTATATAAAGCTGGGTCAGCCTTCTACCACTCTGTCTGGTGGAGAAGCACAGAGAGTAAAACTCGCAACAGAACTTTCTAAAAAAGCAACTGGAAGAACACTGTATATCTTGGACGAGCCTACAACAGGTCTTCACATGGATGATGTCAATAAGTTAATTGCTGTTCTTCAGCGCCTTGTGGATATGGGCAACACGGTAATTGTAATTGAACACAATCTTGATGTTATTAAAGTTGCAGATTATATAATTGATTTGGGACCGGAGGGTGGAGACAAAGGCGGTGAGGTAGTTGTGTACGGCAGTCCCGAGGAAGTGGCTATGTGCGAAAGGTCATATACAGGAATGTTTTTAAAAGAAATTCTGAAAGATAGGATTTATGCTAAAAAATAAGCGGAGCGTTTGCCAGCTCCGCTTTTTATTTCAAAAGGTTTTCTAACAATTTTATGTCAACATGACTATTTAAAAACTTAGAAAGCTGCAAATGTGTTTTGGTGTCATTTAAGAGAAGGTAGGCGGTTAACTTGTCGTTTTTTACCACAAACTTTTTATAAATCATTTTACTCTTGTCCAAAAATTCAAGTATATTTGCATCTTGCAGATTTTGCATATCACCTGCAGAAACAATCTCAAGTCCAAATGCTTTTAGGAAATATGGGAGTGGCATATTTTGATAGAAGGTTTCAAATCCTAAAATATTTTTTGCAACTATTTTTGCACTTTCTAAAGCAAACGTCCAGGTCCCTGGATTTCGACCATCAATGTAGGCAACATCACCACAAGCATACACGTTTGAAATCTTGGTCTGCATTTTGTAATTAACTTCAATTCCCTTTTTGCTATTCAAAATATTCTCAGGGGACTTTATAAACTCAGTGTTTGGCACAACTCCTGCCGAAAAAATGAGTAAGTCACAATAAATTGGCTGACCATTTGAAAGCACTATTTCTAATCCATTGCGATAAGTTTCAATATTTTCAATTTTGGTACCTAAAATAATTTCAATTCCTTTTTTCTCTACATAATCTTTTAACAGAAATGAAGCAACATCGTCCAACTGCTTTGGCAATATTCTTTCACTCAGCTCAATTATTGTTATTTTCTTACCTTCGAGTGCAGATGCAAGTTCTAATCCTAAAAGTCCAGCGCCGACAATTACAACTTTGTTGACCTGTGATAACCTTTTTTGGAGCAAAAGCAAATCATTATAGTTTCTGAAAGTAAACACAAAGTTTTGTGTCTTTTCATTTAACAGATACTCAGGAAGGTAAGGTTTTGACCCTGAGGCAATAACAAGAAAATCCCAATGTATCTTTTTGCCCTCTGAGAACACAACTTTTTCTTCGAAATTGCACTCTTTAACTCTACTATTCAGCATCAATCTTATATTGTTTGCTTTGTACCAATCTGAAGATTTTAAAAAGAATTTTTCGTCTATGGGATTTTGAAGATAATATCCAAGTTTTAATCTGTAATAGGGCAAAACCTTCTCCTGACTTAGTATGCAAACTGATACATTTTTGTTTTCTTTTCTTATTTGTTCAGCAACGGTTACACCCGCCGGTCCCCCACCAATTATAACAATGTCATACTTTTCCATTGTATATGCACCAGCTTTTTATTCTTTTATCTTTTCAGCAAATAGTATACCAAATTCAAATGATTTTTTTAACTCCTCTTCGTTTGGTTTAAAATTGATCTTTAACCCGGGCAGGACAACTTTTAATCTTATCTGTTTTAGACGGCTTTCAATATTTGGTACAGCTTCGCCACTCCATCCATATGAACCAAATGCAGCTGCCACTTTTCCACCATGCACAATAGGGTTTAGTCTTATTAGTATCTCATAAATAGGAGGCAAGGCATCAGAATTTATGGTTGGCGAACCAAAAAGCACGCCACTTGCAAAGTATATTTTCTCTACAATCTCTTCTGGCTTGTGTTCAATTGCGTTGTATACAAGAACATCTACACCACTTTGCTGGATACCTTCTGCAATCTTTTTTGCAAGCATTTCTGTATACCCATATGCCGATACGTATACTATTACGACATAGGGTTTTGGTGGTTTTTCTGTGAGCTTTTCAGACCATGATTTATATAAGGCGATAAGTTGGTCTTTATAGTTTGTTAATATAGGACCATGTCCCGGAGCAATTATGTCAATTTCCAAATCTTTTATTTTATCTATTGCTTGCAAAACATAACTTTTAAACGGTGACATAATAACATCGTAATAGTACTTGTAAGCATCCATAAAACCTTCTTTGTCGTTTTGCATAACCCAGTTTATATCAAGGTTTTCAGTACTAAAATGACAGCCAAACGAGTCACAGGTAAAAAGAATTTTGTCTTCGACCAAATACGTATAAATGGAATCAGGCCAGTGCAAAAAAGGGGCAGAGATAAATTTTAAAGTTTTATTTCCAAGCGAAATCTGGTCGTTGTGATTTACAACTTGAAATTGAAAGTCCTTATTTGTGATCTTTTTCAAAAATTTTATTGCTGTACTACTGCCAAAGACCTTTATATTGGGATTTAGCTCTAAAAGTTTCTCAATTGACCCTGAATGATCTGGTTCTGTGTGGTTTATTATCAAGTAGTCTATTTTTTCAGGTGAGATAATCTCTTTTATGTTGTCTAAAAATTGTTCAAAAAACTTATATTTAACATTTTCAATTAAGGCTATTTTTTCACTTCCAATAACCAAATAAGAATTATAGGTAGTTCCGTATTTAGTGTACATAACGATATCAAATATCCTCAAGTCTGGATCTTGTACACCGACAGAGAAAACTCCATCTCTTAGTTTAGTGTGCATTTTTCTTTCCCTCCGCTTTCTAAGGATGATTTTTGATATTCAAAATTATTTATACCCTAATCTTTTTTCGGTAAACAAATTAGTGATAGAAAATGCACTTAAATAATATATTTTAGTAGAAACATTATTTGGTAAGGGAGATATTAAAGATATGCTCAGCAAAGTTTCAAACAGATTTTTAGCTGTTACAATTTTAGCTATCTTTGTTATAGCTTTGGTGGGAATAATTTCTAACAAGAGCTTGGAAAGTTCAAAATTAACCTCTACAGAAGTCCAAAAGAATTCTTCTGTGCCAGCATCTGAGCAAGTTTCTAAAACTGAGGGTTTGAAAGGTTATTTGCAGGTTATGGTTGTTGACAGCAAAACTGGTCTACCCGTTGAAGGTGCGAATATAGTATTTTCAAACTTGGACCAGTTATATACTACAGCCAAAGATGGGAAAACTCAGATTATTCCCATGCAGATCAAAGTATCTGAGTCTTCAAAGATAACATCACAACCGTACGAAGAAGTAGTAATTGGAGTGTTCAAACAGGGATATGCTGACTACATTTTGATGGGCTCAAAAGTTCGTCCAACTACTCAGGACAAACCACAACTAAAAATAATCAAAATAGTAAAAGCATCAACTCCTACCGCGACGCCCGTTTTTGCAATGGAAAAGTACTCTGCTGATGTTGCAAAAGAAGTGATGAACAAGATGAAAGAAAAACTCAACTCACTTGCAAATACCTCACAAGAAGTTGAAGAAATAGAGATTACAGAATAATGTGCCTTGTAAAAAGGCACTTTTTTTTTATATAATAGAGCTTGAATATTTAATAATACACTTTTTTATTTTTGGAAAGGTTTTGACAGCAATGAACAGCGAAGTTCTAATTCTCTTAAAAAACTTATTATTCCTTTTTGCTATTATATTTATAGGATTTGTGGGTACAAAGCTAAATTTATTTTCAAGTACAGTAAAAGACTCTGTGAGTGAACTTATTATAAAAGTAACGGCGCCTATTTTGCTTTTTACCACAATAAGTAGTCAACATTTTTCTGGACAGACAGTAACGGATGTTTTTACTTTAATAATTTCGGCTTTTATTGGAATTATGATTTTGCTTTTACTTGGTTACATAACGGCATATTTATTCAGGTTAGAAAAGAAGACTTTTTATACTCATATTTTTTGTTCTACCTTTGGCAATACAGGATTTTTATCCTATCCCTTGTTATACTCAATATTTGGCGAAAAAGGAGTTTTTTTCGCTGCAAGTTATAATATAATGCACGATTTTTTGGCTTGGTCTTTAGGACTTTCAATAATAACACGGCACAATCATAAGAGAATTAAATATGGATTTGTCAATGCAAATTCTATTGCTGTACTTTTAGCATTTATTGTTTATCTGATAAAAGGAATATTACCGGGTGGCATAAAAAGTTCATATGAAAAGGTATTTTTAAGTATTTATGATGCTTTAAATCCTTTTGGAAAGACCACAATTTATCTTTCAATGTTTTTTATTGGTTGTTTGTTGGCAGAAGTATCATTTAAAGAAACATTAAAAACTTTCTCAGCCTATGCAATAATACTATTTAAGATGATCTTACTGCCACTTGGTATTATGTATCTTACAAAATATTTACCGATAAGTAATTTTACGAGACTCATAATTGTACTTCAAACAGGGATGCCTACAGCTATAATAAGCTCTGTGCTTTCTTACAGGTATGACGGTGATAGCCACTATGCGACCCGGACCATATTTATAACAACCATTTTTTCGCTTATAACAATTCCTTTATTGGTGTTTCTATACTATCGTATTTAATAACTTATGAAGAAAGGATGAGTTGGTTTGCAACATGAGATTGTAATTGTTTTGGATTTTGGTGGTCAGTATAATCAGCTTATTGCAAGAAGAGTGAGAGAATGTGGGGTATATTGTGAAATTTGGCCATACGATACCCCTCTTGAAAAAATAATTAGTAAAAATCCAAAAGGAATCATATTTACAGGTGGACCATCAAGTGTATATGAGCCAAATGCGCCTATGATTGACAAAGAATTATTTGAAAAAGGTATTCCAATACTTGGAATTTGTTATGGAAATCAACTAATTGCTCACATTTTAGGAGGAAAAGTATCAAGAGCGTTATTCAGAGAGTATGGCAAAACTCACGTAAAATATGATGTTTCTTCTCCTCTTTTCAGTGGAATACCTGAACATTCTGTGTGTTGGATGAGCCACACAGACTTTGTAGAGAAGCTTCCAGAGGGGTTTAAGGCTTTGGCATCCACCGAAAATTGTGCAATTGCAGCGTTTGGAGATGATACTAAGAAGATTTATGGGGTTCAATTTCATCCTGAGGTCGTCCATACCGAATATGGACGTGAAATTATAAAAAACTTTTTATTTAACATTTGTCAATGCAGCGGTGATTGGAAAACTTCATCATTTATTGAAGAAAAGGTAAATGAAATAAAAAGTATTGTAGGCAGCCAGAAAGTGGTATGTGCTCTTTCGGGTGGTGTTGACTCCTCTGTTGCAGCAGTCCTTGTTCACAAAGCTATAGGTAAAAATCTTTATTGCATTTTTGTTGACCATGGTCTTTTGAGAAAGGGCGAATCTGAGGAGGTTATGAGTGTTTTTAAAGAACAATTTGACATGAATGTAATCAAGGTTGATGCAAAAGATAGATTCTTGGATGCTTTAAAAGGTGTTACTGACCCAGAGGAAAAACGGAAGATCATTGGAAGAGAGTTTATCAGGGTATTTGAAGAGGAAGCAGAAAAGCTTGGTGATATAAAGTTTTTGGTTCAAGGAACAATTTATCCTGATGTTGTTGAGAGCGGGGTTGGCAAGGCTGCAACTATAAAAAGTCATCACAATGTCGGTGGTCTTCCTGAAAAAATAAAATTCGAACAAATAATTGAGCCTCTCAGGGAATTGTTTAAAGATGAAGTAAGAAGGGTAGGAATAGAATTAGGAATACCTGAAAAGATTGTCAAAAGACAGCCTTTCCCCGGACCTGGTCTTGCAATAAGGATAATTGGAGAAGTTACAGAAGAAAAATTGGAAATACTGCGTGAGGTTGACTGGATCTTTAGAAAAGAGATTGAACGCAGTGGTCTTGACAGTGAAATATGGCAGTACTTTGCGATATTGACCAATATGAGAAGTGTTGGTGTAATGGGCGATGAGAGAACATATGACTACACAGTTGCTCTAAGAGCTGTCACAAGCATTGATGGAATGACAGCAGATTGGGCTAAAATTCCTTATGAAGTTTTAGAAAGGGTTTCAAATGAAATTGTAAACAGTGTGAAAAAGGTCAATAGGGTGGTGTATGATATTACTTCAAAGCCACCTGCTACAATTGAATGGGAATGACAAAAATTTTTTAGATAGTCTTGAAATTTCTCACATAAGGGTGTAACATATTTATAAGTTTTCTTTTTAGAAAGTAGAGAAACAAAATGAAATCATTTGTGATAAGCTTGAGTTTAAAAATAGTTTCTTTAATTTACTTTTGTCTTTGCATATGTTTGTTTATATATTCTAAAGAAGTAATGGTTTTGTTAATTTCAATAGTACTGAGTATATTAATTGTTTTTACAATTTATACTCTAAGTAAATTGGTAGAAAAAATTCTTGAAAAAAAATTTAACGTTTTCTATTTCATAATTCACTATTTGATCGTTATTATCTTGATTGTTTTGTCTTCTTTTATGTTTGCCTTCATCAGAGATAAAGTTTTGTATATTGCGATTCTTCTAATAAATTACCCTATAGTTCTGCTTATTTCGTTTGGTATTGCCTATGTTTATTTTAAAAAGCTTACAGGGAAGTGAAGAAAAAGATGGGCGAAGATGTATTAAAAGTTTTATTTACTATTCCAATTGGGAAAGGCATACCTGTAAGAGTTGCAGTTGTTGAAATGTGGGTTGTGATGTTATTTTTAATTGGTCTTGCTTTCTATTTAACCTCTAATATGAAACTTGTACCCACAAAAAAACAGATGATTGCTGAATTTATTGTTGATTCTATGAATAAAATAACCAAGAACTTTTTAGGTCATTATTGGCGTATTTTTTCGCCATATCTTGGGACTTTGTTTTTATTCTTGCTAAGTTTGAATTTATTGGGTCTTTTTGGTATTCATCCACCGACAAGTAATTTAAATGTTACTGCAAGTTTTGGTGTGATGTCTATTCTGATATTAATTGTTTCAACAATAATACTTAAAAATCCGGTGGGATGGTTTTTGAGCCATTTTAAACCCGTCATTATTATTTTCCCCTTTAAGTTTCTGGATTATTTTACAAGGACGCTTTCATTATCTGCCCGATTATTTGGTAATATTCTTGCTGGAACTACCATTATGGAGCTTATTTACCATGCTCTCATAAAATCCCATATACCTCCTATTGGTATTCCAGCAATAGCAAGTTTATATTTTGATATATTTGATGGGGTTCTTCAGGCAATAGTTTTTACATTTCTTTCTTTGATATACCTTTATGAAGCTTTGGAAGAGTAATTTATTAATATTTTGGAGGTGTGTTAAAATGACAGCATTAGCAGCTAGTATAGCAATGCTGGCTGGTTTGGGTGTGGGTATTGGTATTGGTATTGCAACTGCAAAAGCATCCGAGGCTGTTGGGCGCCAACCAGAAGCCCAGGGAAGAATCATGCCAATCTTTTTTCTTGGTGCAGCTCTTGCAGAGGCAGTTGCTATCTACAGTTTTGTTATCGCAATATTGTTGGTTTTAAAGGTTAAATAAGTGCGCTCTCCATGTTTTTGGAGAGCGTCATCTCTTTTCAGTGCCTGAAATTTAACTAAGTATAGAAAGTATAGAAATCATTCTCTATGAACGAGGACTAAAAAGGAGATGATAAAATAAGATGTTTAGCCTTGAGATCTTTGAGAATATATTCTTTTGGGCAATTATAAACTTTTTGATACTTTATCTAATTTACAAAAAGTTTTTCTTCCAAAAAGTTACACAGTTTATGGAAAAAAGATCCCAGATGATTCAAGATCAGCTTGATTTTGCAGCAAAGTCAAAAGAAGAGGCAATAAAACTAAAGGAAGAATATGAGAATATACTTGCCCAGGCACATGCCAAAGCAAATGAAATTGTTGAAAGTGCAACCATGGAGGCACAAAGACAGGCAGCCGAAATTATTGAAAATGCAAAACTTGAAGCCAACAGAATTATTGAAGATGCACTCAGGCAATTTGAAATTGAAAAGAATAAACAAATAAATGAACTTAAAAATCAGTTTGTATCAATTGCTCTTTTTGCTGCGTCCAGGGTAATTGAGAAAAACCTGAATACAGAGGAAAATAGAAAGATGGTTGAGAACATTTTTGATGAGGCAGGGGTTGCTTGAAGATGTTGCCAGCAAAAAGATATGCAGAGGCTCTTATAAAGCTTGGTCAAGAGGAAGGTAATCTGGAAAAATTTCATGACCATTTGTTCAAATTATTTGAGATTATCAAAAGTGATAATGAATTTAATAATATTTGGTTCGATTTAGAAATGAAGCGTTCAGAAAAGAAACAAAAAATCAAAGCATTTTTTGATGATGACATTGACAGTTACATTTTGAACCTTCTCTATCTCCTTATTGATAAACGCAGAGAAACAATTCTTCCCTATATACCTCTTTATTACAAGCAGATGTACGATAAAATTGTGGGAATTGTTGATGTTGAGGTTATTGTTGCGCATGAAATTGGGAGCGATGTGTTGAACAAGATTTCTAAATGGCTTTGGAAAAGATATGGAGTCAAAAATCCGAGGTTTATTATAAAGATTGACAGGAACATAATTGGTGGGATAAAACTTTTATTTAATAACATTGAAGTTGATGCTTCAATAAAAGGTGCTCTTGATTCAATGAGAAAAGAGCTTGTAAAGATAGCTATTTTGTAGGGGTGAGAATGGAAGATGGTTGATGTAACAATTAGACCAGATGAAATTGCTTCAATAATAAAGGAGCAAATAAAAAACTATGAAAAAAAGATTGAAACAAACGATGTTGGTGTTGTCATAATGGCAGGTGACGGTATTGCAAGAATACATGGTCTTGACAACTGCATGGCTGGAGAGCTTTTAGAATTTCCTAATGGAGTTTTTGGAATGGCTCTCAACTTAGAGGAAGACAACGTTGGATGTGTTATACTGGGAAACGACAAGGATATAAAAGAAGGAACCATCGTAAAGAGGACAGGTAGAGTTGTCGAAGTGCCTGTGGGAGAAGAACTTTTGGGAAGAGTTGTAAATGCTCTGGGACAACCCATAGATGGGCTTGGTCCAATAAATGCAAAGAAGTTCAGACCAGTTGAAAGAATAGCACCTGGTGTAATCGAAAGAGAGCCTGTTAATACTCCTCTGCAAACAGGTATAATGGCAATTGACGCTATGATTCCTATAGGAAGAGGACAGCGAGAACTTATAATTGGTGATAGGCAAACAGGTAAAACTGCAATTGCCATAGATACAATTATAAATCAGAAGGATCAAGGAGTTTATTGCATCTATGTGGCAATTGGTCAAAAGGCCTCTACAGTTGCTCAGATAGTCCATACCTTAAAAGAATACGGTGCGATGGATTATACAATTGTTGTGAGTGCAACAGCAAGTGACTCAGCTCCTCTTCAATTCTTAGCTCCATACGCAGGTTGCGCAATGGGTGAAGAGTTTATGGAATCAGGCAAGGACGCACTCATTATATATGATGACCTTTCTAAACACGCTGTTGCGTACAGGGCAATGTCTCTTTTACTCAGACGTCCACCCGGAAGAGAAGCTTATCCTGGTGATGTGTTTTACCTGCATTCAAGACTTTTGGAAAGAGCAGCAAAACTGAATGCTCAGCGTGGTGGAGGTTCACTTACTGCGTTGCCAATAATAGAAACTCAAGCAGGTGATGTTTCAGCATATATTCCGACAAATGTTATTTCTATTACAGATGGACAGATATACCTTGAAAGTGAGTTGTTTTATGCTGGTATAAGACCTGCAATAAATGCTGGTATTTCTGTTTCAAGAGTTGGTGGTAATGCTCAAATAAAGGCAATGAAAAAGGTTGCGGGAAGGCTCAGACTTGATCTTGCTCAGTACCGTGAGCTTGAAGCTTTTGCTCAGTTTGGTTCAGAACTCGATAAGTCAACGCGAGAAAGACTTGCTCAGGGACAAAGAATTGTAGAGACGTTAAAACAACCACAGTACAGACCACTGCCAGTATGGCATCAAGTTGTGATTTTGTACAGTGCTGTAAATGGTTATTTGATGGATATAGAAGTTTCGAAGGTAAGGGAATTTAATGAGAAGCTTGTACAGTATATATCTGCAAACTATCCGCAGATATTTGATTCTATAAAAGAGACAAAAGATTTGACATCTGAAACAGAAGAGCTTTTGAAGAAGGTCATAGTAGAGTTCAAAGAGAGATTTAAGAGTAACAAGTAGGTGAGATTACAAGATGGCGAACAAAACAAGATTGATAAAATCAAGGATCAGAAGTGTCAATCAAACAAAAAAGATCACAAGAGCAATGTATCTTATCTCTGCATCAAAGGTGAAAAGGCTTAGAGATAGGCTTGATAGTACAAGACCTTATTTTGAAAAGGTAAATGAGTTTATGAGAGATTTGATTTTGCATGGAGTGAAAACCCCACACATTCTTTTTGAAGGATCTTATAAAGAGGGGAAAAAGAAGATCGGGGTTATAGTTATCAGTGGCGACAAAGGTTTATGTGGAGGATACAATGCCAACGTTCTGAGAAGCACAACCAGCTTATATGAAAATTTTGCAAAAGAAGCGGATGTGACGTTTTTCCCTATTGGTATGGTGGGACGAAACTTTTTGGTTCGCCATGGGTATCAGGTTGATGAAGGTTTTAATTACCAGACACAGTCTGTTTCTGTAAAACTTGCAAGACTCATTTCGCAAAAGATTGTGAGAAAATATTATACCGGTGAAGTTCATGAAGTTTACATCATTTACACAAAACTTGTTTCAACCATAAAACAAGAAGTTACTATCAAAAAACTTTTGCCTCTTGACAAGACTGAATTTGGTATAGAAGAGAGTAAAAACGATGAGATGATAATCTATGAGCCAGACCCAGTTTCTGTACTTGACATCGTTATTTATGAGTACATCAAAGGAATTATCTTTGGAGCTATGATGGATTCATATGTGAGTGAACTTGCTGCAAGAATGACAGCAATGGACAATGCCACAAAAAGTGCTGATGAGATGATACAAAAACTTATTTTAAAACTTAACAGAGAACGCCAGGCTGTGATAACCCAGGAAATTTCAGAAATTATAAGTGGTGCTGCAGCTTTGAAATGATATTTTTAACAATCTTGATTTTAGTTTGAGGGAGTGTAGTCAAAAATGGAACAGAATGTAGGGTATGTCGTCCAGATTATAGGACCTGTTATTGATATACGATTTGAGAGTGAAAATTTACCAGCCATCAACAATGCTATTGAAATTCACTTTGATGGTAAAAAACTTGTTGCTGAAGTTGCTCAGCATCTTGGGAATGACACTGTTCGATGTGTGGCTTTGGGATCCACCGACGGACTTAGAAGAGGTGTAAAAGCAATAGACACTGGTGGGCCTATAAAAGTCCCTGTGGGAAGGGGAACGTTAGGTAGGATATTTAATGTGTTGGGAGAACCTATTGACAATAAAGGTGAGGTAGTAGCCTCAGATTACTGGCCCATTCACAGAAGTGCACCGTCGTTTGAAGAACAGGTACCTGCAGTTGAAATTTTTGAGACAGGTATAAAAGTCATTGATCTTTTAGCTCCGTACGCAAAAGGTGGTAAGATAGGACTTTTTGGCGGTGCAGGCGTTGGCAAGACTGTCCTTATAATGGAGCTTATTAGAAATATAGCAACAGAGCACGGTGGTTTTTCTATTTTCACAGGTGTGGGTGAAAGGACAAGAGAAGGTAACGACCTTTGGCTTGAGATGAATGAGTCTGGTGTTATAGAAAAGACTGTATTGGTGTTTGGTCAGATGAACGAGCCGCCTGGGGCAAGAATGAGAGTAGCTCTGACCGGGCTTACCATGGCTGAATATTTCAGAGATGTAGAAGGACAAGACGTTCTTTTGTTCATTGACAATATTTTCAGGTTCATCCAAGCAGGATCTGAAGTGTCAGCGCTTTTAGGAAGAATTCCCTCAGCAGTTGGATATCAACCAACACTTGCAAACGAGGTAGGTGCATTGCAGGAAAGAATTACATCCACAAAAAAGGGGTCAATCACCTCTGTACAGGCTATATATGTCCCTGCCGATGATCTTACAGACCCAGCACCGGCTACAACCTTTGCACATTTGGATGCGACAACAGTTTTGTCAAGACAGATTGCTGAGCTTGGAATATATCCTGCTGTTGATCCTCTCGATTCAACGTCGCGTATACTTGATCCGCGAATTGTGGGAGAGGAACACTATTATGTTGCAAGAACTGTGCAGCAAATACTTCAAAGATATAAAGAACTCCAAGACATAATTGCTATTTTGGGTATGGATGAACTTTCAGAAGAAGATAAACTGATTGTCTACAGAGCAAGAAAGATTCAGAGATTTTTGTCCCAGCCATTCTTTGTTGCTGAAGCTTTTACAGGAAGACCTGGAAGGTATGTGAAGTTAAAAGATACTATAAGAGGTTTCAAGGAGATAATTGAGGGAAAGATGGACCATATTCCTGAACAGTATTTTTACATGGTAGGAACAATAGATGAGGTATATGAAAACTACGAAAAAGACATGAAAGGCAAATAAATCTTGAGGTGAATTTAAAGATGGCTGAATTTGAATTGGAGGTTCTCCAGCCTGAAAGGGTGTTTTTTAAAGACAGGGTCGAAATGGTTGTTGTACGAACAATAGATGGGGAGATAGGTATTATGGCAAACCATCAGCCTATTATTGTACCCATTGGTATTGGGAAGTTGAGGATAAAGAAGGATGGAAAGTGGAAAGAAGCAGCCATTGCAGGTGGTTTGCTTGAAGTGAAAAATAATAAGGCGACAATATTGAGTGATGCTGTAGAATGGCCAGAGGAGATAGATAGACAAAGAGCACTTTTGGCAAAAGAAAGGGCAGAAAAGAGACTCGAGCAAAAGCTTCCTCCTGACGAGTTTGAAAGATACAAAGCGGCGCTGTACAGAGCGCTAAACAGGCTAAAACTTGCCGAAGAAAATAGAAAAGATGTATAAAAAGGCAGTGCAACCAAGGCTGCACTGCCTCATTTACTTTTTTTCTTTCCTTTTTTCTTTTCAGATTTTGCTTCTTTTTTGGTCCTGCTACTGGACTCTTCTTCTAATGGGATATTTTCATCCTCAATCTCAGTTTTTTCTTTATAGTCTTCTGATTCTTCTTTTATTTCTTCATCATCCAATAGTATTTCTTCGTCCACTTCTAATTCTTCTAAATCTAATGGTGTGTCAACAAGGTCAAGTTCTTCGTCAGGCAACTGAGTTATAATATCTGGTTCTATATCTACAAAATCATTTTCAAATATCTCTGAGCCAGTTTCTTCCTTGACTACTTCTTCTTCAATTTCAGAGTCGTCAACAACTCCTGTCAGCAGTCTTTCTTCAAAGCAAGACTCACACATATCTTGATCTTCCGGAATATACTCTTCATGGCAGTATGGGCAAAGTTTCATGTTTGCTTCTGTAACCTTTTTTAGCTGTTCTAAGTCCTTTTTGCACACAGGGCACAAATCTTGGTCTTCCGGGATTCTATTCAATTCGCATCTTGGACAGTATTTATAACCCATTTTTTCTTTCCCCCTAAAATGTGATGTGCTATCACAATAATATTAATTACTCTTCAAGAAAAAATCAACTAAAATTTGCTTAACATTATCAATCATTTTTGCTACTATAAAAACATAAGAAGTAAAAAAGAACGAGGAGAAAGTGACTTTAGTGTTTGGATATGTGGTTCCTTATAAGCAAGAGCTAAAAGTGCGGGAATATGAATATTACAAGGCAGTTTACTGTGGTATATGTCTTCAGACAAAAAAGATAGGAAACCTTCCACGGGTATTCCTTAACTATGATTTTGTTTTTTTGTATCTGGTGCTAAAAGAGCATTTTAAAGTCAAAGATGAATTAGGAAAAACAAGATGCATTGTTCACCCAATTAAGGAAAGGTTCTTTTTGAAACCTAATAAAATCTTGGAATATGTAAGCAATCAAATGGTTCTTTTGAGTTTTTTTAAACTTTATGATAACATTCTTGATGAAAAGAATATGTTTAGTTTTGTACCTTATAGTATTTTGAAATTATATATAAGGAAAATAACAAAGTCACATCCAGTAAAGTTTAAAAAGATAAAAAAACTTTTTAATAAACAAGTATCACTTGAGAAAACTGATAGTGCAAATATAGATGAACTTGCTCACAATTTTGGCGATATTTTGGCCGAAATATTTGCTTACAATGACGAAGAACTTTTGAGACAAATTGGGTATTATACAGGTGTGTGGGTATACATCATCGACGCTATTGACGACTATATTGATGATGTGAAGAAAAAGAGATATAATTGTCTGAAACACCACTTTGAAAAGTGTAGGCATGATAAAAGACTGTTTGAATATGAACTCAATATTTTGAAGGTTAGTTTGGGAAATTATCTTGCTATATTAAGTGACTATATTAAAGGGTATAATAATTCAATACTGAACAACATTGTTCAGGTTGGTATGTACTCAAAAACACAGCAGGTCTTAGAGCATTTTACAACAAACTTCTTTAAGGAGTTGAAGGAGTAATGAGAGACCCATATGAGGTTTTAGGTGTGAGAAAAGGTGCTTCAAAGGAAGAAATAAAAAAAGCTTATCTTGAACTTGTAAAAAAGTACCATCCAGATAAGTTTAAGGACAATCCTTTAAGAGAACTTGCAGAAGAAAAGTTAAAAGAGATAAATGAAGCATATAATATCCTTATGAACGATCAATATTCAAACTATGAATACTCTACATACGATCCAACCTCTCTCTACCAAAAGGTGAGAGACTTGATTATGCAGGATAATATAGCTCAAGCAGAGAATCTCTTGAATCAAAACCCTCGAAATGACGCAGAATGGTTCTATTTGATGGGAATAATATATCAAAAAAGAGGATGGATAAATCAAGCATACAGATACTTTATTGAAGCCTATAATCGTGATCCTGGAAACTATGAATACAGGCGTGCAAAAGAACAGTTTGAAATGGCTTCAAGAAATTATGAATGGTCAGCATACAATAGGGGATATAGAAGACACAATGACTGCGATATTTGTACCATATGTCAAATAATTGCATGTTGGGAATGTTGTTGTGATAACGATATAGGCTGTTAAGGAGGTTTCCTTTTTGTGATAAAACTTTACACACTTTCAAACGGGATGAAGCTTGTATACGAAAAAATTGATACAGTGAAAACCGTGAGTATAGGTATTTGGGTCTTGGCTGGTTCAAGGTATGAGACAAAAATGATAAATGGAATTTCCCATTTTATCGAGCATATATTGTTCAAAGGAACTAAAAACAGAAGTTCAAGAGAGATTGTATATGAAATTGAATCAATTGGTGGACAAATAAACGCCTTCACAGCAAAAGAGTACACCTGTTTTTATGTAAGAGTTTTGGATGAGTTTTTACAAAAAGGTTTTGATATATTGTCAGACTTAATTTTAAATCCTGTCATTGCATCAGAAGAGATAGAAAAAGAGAAGACAGTAATCATTGAAGAGATAAATATGACTAAAGATGATCCAGAAGAGATGTTGTATCAGTCACTGAATAATTTGATATGGAAAAGCCAAACTCTTTCGTATCCTATAATCGGAAAGGAATCTACTGTTAAGAAAATAGATAAGACCAAAATTGAAGGTTATATGAAAGAAAGATATATACCTCAAAACATTGTAATATCCGTTGCCGGAAACTTTGCAGAAGAAAAGCTTATAAAATTCGTGGAGATGTACTTTGGGGATTGGAAGTGTTCAAACACAACAGATGTGGGTTATTGCATATCAAAACCAGTTTTTAATAGAGGTGTTGTCATCAAAAATAAAAAGAGTGATCAGGCTCATTTAGCAGTAACTTTTGAAGGTTTTGGACAGGAAAATGAAAAGGTTTATGAGCTTTTAGTTGTATCTAATATTCTTGGCGGGGGAATGAGTTCACGACTTTTCCAGCGAATAAGAGAAGAGTTAGGACTTGTATATAGCATAAGTTCGTTTGTGAGCACATTTAAAGATGTGGGAGTTCTTATCATATACGCAGGAACAAATCCCAAAAATATTGCAGCGGTATACAAAGAAATCATGAACCAATTAAATCTCTTTTTAAAAGGTGAAATCTTACCTGATGAAGTAGAGGTTGCAAAACAACAGATAAAGGGAAGTATCATATTTGGGCTTGAAAACACAAGTAGTCGAATGTCCAACATAGGGAAAAATATGCTGCTTTTAAACAAAATTATGGAGATAGAGCACATTACAAAGATAATAGATTCAATTGAATATACAAACGTGATTGACACAGCAAGAGAGGTTTTGTCAAAAGAATTTTCGGTTGCTGTTGTTGGAAATAAAAAAGAGATGGATTTGAAGATCTTTGATCAAAGAGTACTGACATGATAGAAAGGAGAAAGCATTTATGGTCCTGAAAATAAAAAGAGCTGTCGATGCAAAGGATCTGCCGCTTCCAACATATATTTCAAGCGGGGCGGCAGGAATGGACCTGTTTGCGTGTGTTGAAGAAGAAGAGATTATAAACCCTGGTGAGATAAAGCTCATCCGAACAGGTCTTTACATTGAACTTCCGGAGGGATATGAAGCACAGGTACGACCTCGCAGTGGACTTGCTTTAAAACATGGCATTACTGTTTTAAATTCTCCTGGAACAATAGATAGTGATTATAGGGGGGAGATAGGAGTAATATTGATCAACCTTGGCAAGGAGCCTTTTGTAGTGAAGAGAGGAGATAGGATAGCCCAGATGGTAATATCAAAGTTTGAAAGGATAGAAAAGATTGAAGAAACAGAAGAGCTATCAACAACGTCCAGAGCAGACAGAGGATTTGGTTCAAGTGGTGTGTAGAAAAGTAGGAGGGTAAAAGCATGCTTTTGAGCGAAATAAAAAATTCAAAACCTGTTATATCTCAGCATTCAGGCAGAATTGTAGGAAGTTCTGAGTCGTTGGAGTTGATAATTGACAATGAGGGAAATATACTGAGCATTGAACTTAAAAAGAAACGGGGGTTTAGGTGGGAGACGGAAATGATTTCATGGAATGATATTGTTGTGATAGGTGAGGATGTAATAATTGCAAATATAAAAGAGGGGGAACATAAATGATTCTTCCAACCTCTTTTTTTGGTTTTTCTAAGCCTCAAGTGAGAAGTTATATTGAAAATCTTACACAGAGTTTTGAAAATTTAATCTCTAAGCTTGATAGAGAAAGAGACCTTTTGATTTTAGAAAATGAAAGACTTGCAAAAGATATAGAAAAGCTTAAAAAGAATTTGACTAATTTACATATCAAAGATATTGAATATTATGAAGCTTTTATTAGGGATTTTTTTGTAAGCGAATGGGAAGAATATTACTCAAAAAAAGCACAGGAGGTTCGAACAGAGTATTCAAAAACTTTAGAAGAGCTTGAAAAAATCAAGGAAAATATCATCCAGCATATTCGGTATCTTGAGAAATACAAAGAGGAAATCTTGAAAAAATTGAGTGTTTTGGTTGAGGAGATAGAAAAGTTTTTGAGCGATCAAGAAAGCCTACCTGTTCAAAAACTTCAGAGAGACTTTTATGTGGATGATGTTCTGGTACTACCTGCAGGAATTGTTATAAATCATGAGGTCATTGAAAGCATGAGAGAAAAAGGCTTTTTGATTGAATTTTTAAAACATCTTGCAAAGGAGGAAGGAGAATGAGCACTGAAGTGAAGGTTTTAGAGATTTTAGAACAAAATCCCAAACTCTCTGCCGAAGAGATTGCAATAATGCTGGGTGAAAACAAAGAAAATATCGAAAAAACCATTAAAAAGCTTGAACAAGATAAGGTTATTGTAAAATATCATACAATTGTAAACTGGGAAAAAACAGAAAAAGAAGTGGTTGAAGCAATTGTTGAGGTAAAAGTAACTCCCCAGAGAGGGTTTGGCTATGATGCGATTGCTAAAAGAATTTACAAGTTTCCTGAAGTAAAAGCTGTGTATTTGCTTTCAGGAGATTATGACCTGCATGTTGTTGTAGAAGGCAAGAGCATGAAAGATATTGCTCAGTTTGTTGGTTCTAAACTTGCACCGCTTGAATATGTTCTTTCAACAGCAACCCACTTTATAATGAAAAAGTACAAAGATGCAGGAGTAATACTTGAAGATGGCGAGAAGGACGACAGGGAGGTTATAACACCGTGAGTAATTTAGAAAAGTATATTTCAAAGAGTGTTCAGAGCGTTCCACCCTCAGGTATTAGGAAATTTTTTGATATTGTATCTGAGATGAAAGATGCTCTTTCGCTTGGAGTTGGTGAACCTGACTTTGTCACTCCATGGAACATTTGCGAAATGGGAATATATTCTATCGAAGAAGGGCATACCCACTATACGTCAAACTTCGGTCTTTTGGAGTTGAGAAAAGAGATTAGCAAGTATTTGAAAGATAGGTTTGATCTTGACTATCCAAATTATAGAGAGCAGATTTTAGTCACTGTTGGAGCAAGTGAAGCAATAGATATTGCACTAAGAAGTATCATAGATCCTGGTGATGAGGTCTTGATTCCTGAACCTTGTTTTGTTTCATACAAGCCATGTGTTATTTTTGCAGGTGGTGTACCGGTTGAGATTGAAACAAAACCAGAAAACGACTTTAAACTTAGAGCAGAGGATATTTTACCCAAAATATCTTCCAGAACTAAGGCTATTATTTTATCTTATCCCAACAATCCGACAGGTGCTATTATGACAAAAGAGGATTTAAAAGAGATTGTTGATATATTGAAAGATAAAGAAATCATAGTAATGTCTGACGAAATATATGCTGAGCTTACATATGAAGGAAGTCATATTTCAATTGCCAATTTCTCTGAGATGAAAGAAAGGACAATTGTTATAAATGGTTTTTCAAAAGCGTTTGCTATGACGGGTTGGAGACTCGGATTTATTGCTGCAAATGAGGTTTTTATCAAAGCAATGGCAAAGATACATCAGTACATCATAATGAGTGCTCCTACTTTTTCACAGTATGCGGCTATTGAAGCACTAAGAAATGGGCTTTCAGAAGTTGAAAAGATGAGAGATGAATACAATAGGAGAAGACGCTATATGGTAAGCAGATTTAATAAGATGGGGCTTGAATGTTTTGAGCCAAAAGGAGCGTTTTATGTTTTTCCATCCATAAAGTCCACCGGCCTTTCCTCAGAGGAGTTTGCAGAGAGGCTTTTATACGAACAGAAAGTGGCAGTTGTGCCGGGCACTGCATTTGGGAGATCAGGAGAAGGATTTATAAGATGTTCGTATGCCTATTCTATTGAAACAATAAAACAAGCTCTGGACAGGATAGAAAAGTTTATTTTAAACCTCAAAACTCAAGGTGTCTTCCAGCAAACTCATGAAAATAATGTGGTAGTGGAGAAGTAATATTGTAGATTTTATTATCAATTAGTTTGAAATTAAATCTTATCGAATAGGCGTGAAGAAGTAAAGGGGTATTTTGTGTTTTTTGTTGGCCGTAAATGTAGTCCCCTACAATCGGATGACCAATTGATGATAAGTGAACCCTTAGCTGATGTGTTCTGCCCGTTATTGGTTTTAACTTTAACACTGAGAAGTTTTCAAAAGAATCAATAACTTCATAGTAGGTGGAAGCAAAACTGCCATCTTGATGAATTTCTCTTTTAATTCCATCCTGCGAACGTTTGATGGGTTTTTCAATAAGCCCACTTTTTTTTGTAAGTCTTCCGTGAACAATTGCAATGTATGTCTTTTCAACTTGCTTTTTTTCAAACTCACGTGAGACGATGCTGTGAAAGTAAGAGTTTTTAGCAAATACAACTATCCCTGAGGTCTCTTTATCTAACCTGTTTATTATGTGTGAAGTTAGGTTCTTAGAATTTAAATAATATTCAACATAGTTTGCGATGGTATCAAAATAATGTCCTTTAGATGGATGTGAAGGAATACCAGAAGGTTTGTTTACAAATAAAAAGAAGTTGTCCTCATACAATATGTCTATGCTACCTTCAACAGAAACTATGTTTGATTTTGAAGATATCAAATCAACTTCAATTACAGCATTTTCTTGTGGATATTGATGGATAGAATAGATTGGAGGAATAAATCTTATTTGACCATGTGCCTTTAACCTGCTCATCAGTGTTGAAGAAAAAAAGAGCTTTTTTTGTAATATCTGTTTATATGTCATGTTCAAATCTTCTTTTTTGACCACATATATTAGCTTCATAGTTGTTTTTTCATCCTTCCTGTTAAAATTTTTTAACATATGATATGATAATTTATTGAGGGTATAAACAGCAACCATTTTTAAAACAATTATATCACAATACAATAGAGGTGATATGCTCTATGGCATTCAAATCCGGATTTGTTGCGTTAATTGGTCGTCCTAATGTTGGCAAATCTACTCTTATGAACTACCTTGTTGGTAAAAAGATCTCTATTATTTCTCCCAAACCACAGACAACCAGAAACAGTATAAAAGGTATCCTTACCTTAGAAGATGCTCAGATTATATTCATCGACACACCAGGTGTTCATCCTCCAAAGAACAAGCTGGGTGAGTATATGGTAAAGGTATCTGAGAAGACTTTAAAAGAAGTAGATTTAATTTTGTATATTGTAGAAGCAATCGACAATGGAATTGGACCATGGGATGAAGCAATAATAGAAAAATTAAAAGATGTGGAGACTCCAAAGATTCTGGTTTTGAACAAATCTGACCTTGCTTCAAAAGAAAACATAGAGATACTAAAAAGTATTTTCTCTGCAAAACTGAATTTTGAATCCATAGTTGACATAGCTGCAATTAACGGGTACAATTGCGACCTGCTTCTTAGCAAAATAAAGGAACTGCTTCCAGAAGGGCCAAAGTATTATCTTGACGATATGACAACTGATGTAAGGGAAAGTTTTATTGTAGCAGAGATAATAAGAGAAAAGATTTTGCTCAATCTTTCTGAAGAAGTACCGCACGGCGTTGGAATTGCGATTGAGAGGTTTGCGGAAAGAGAAAACAAAGATATACTGGATATAGAGGCAATCATCTACTGTGAAAAAGATTCGCACAAAGCAATAATTATTGGTAAAGGGGGACAAATGCTTAAGAAAATTGGTATGCAAGCACGGGAAGAGCTTGAGATGATATTTGGAATGAAAGTAAATCTTCAGCTTTGGGTAAAAGTAAAGAAAAACTGGAGAGATGACATCTCTGCCATGAAAATGCTCGGTTATAACATTAAAGAGGTCTGAGGAATAGATGAAATTAATTAAAACTAAAGGAATTGTGTTGAAAGAGACAAATTTTGAAGAGTCGAGCAAGATTTTGACTGTGCTCACAAGCGATTTTGGCAAAATTCAAGTTCTGTCAAAAAATTGTAGAAGGTTATTGAGTGTACTTTCTGCTGTGTCCCAGCCGCTCATGTACTGTGAGTTTGTTATAAGAAAGACAAAAAATATATTCTCAATTTCATCAGCATCTGTAATTGAATCATTTTTTGAACTGTCTCAAGATGTAAGTCTTGCAATTTATTCGGGATATCTTATTGAGCTTGTTGATAATTTCTTAGAATTTGAACAGAGAAACGAAGATGTTTTAAGACTTCTTTTAAACTCCCTTTATCTTCTGAAAAAAGGCAAAGACCCTGAAGTGGTCAGCAGGATATTTGAAATAAAAATTTTAGTATATACAGGCTTTTTTCCTCAGTTTACCCAGTGTGTAAAGTGTCAGAGAAAAGACATTACAAGAGCATACTTTTCTTTCAAAAACAGTGGTCTTACTTGCGAAAAGTGCAAAGAAGAGAACGATATAGAAATTGAAATTGAAGTTGTAAAGAGTATTTTGATTATTGCAGCAACCAATTTGAAAAAGCTTAACAAGATTTCATTTGACAGGTCTTTGAATAACAAAATAAAGACCATAACGCTACCATATATTAAAATGGTGCTGCAAACAGACATCAAAATTCTTGATTTTTTTAGGTTTATACAATAAAATAAATTCGACTTGTGATAAAAATAATAAGTTTGAAGGTGGTAAGAGCAATATGGTGACAATGGATGAAATAGTTGCCCTTTGCAAACGTCGAGGATTTATATTCCAATCAAGCGAGATATACGGTGGACTCAATAGCTGCTGGGACTATGGTCCTCTTGGTGTAGAGATGAAAAATAACATAAAAAGACTGTGGTGGAAAGCAAACGTCCAGCTAAGAGATGATGTTGTGGGACTTGATTCAAGTATTTTGATGAACCCAAAGGTGTGGGAAGCAAGTGGGCACTTGAGTAATTTTGCCGACCCTATGGCTGACTGCAAGGTGTGCAAAAAAAGATGGAGAACAGATCAGTTACAAGAGTACAAATGCCCTGAGTGCGGCGGTGAACTTACTGAAGCAAGGATGTTCAACCTTATGTTCAAAACATTTATGGGTCCTGTGGAGGACGAGTCGGCAGTAGTATACTTGAGACCTGAAACAGCACAAGGTATTTTTGTAAACTTTGTAAACGTACAGCAGACCATGAGAAAAAAACTTCCTTTTGGGATTGCTCAGATTGGTAAGTCGTTCAGAAATGAAATCACGCCTGGTAACTTTATTTTCAGGACAAGAGAGTTTGAACAGATGGAAATAGAGTATTTTGTAAAGCCAGGGACTGATGAGTACTGGCACAAACACTGGATTGAGCAAAGGATAAACTGGTATTACAAGCTGGGAATAAGAAAGGAAAACTTGAGAGTTCGTGAACATGGTAAGGATGAGCTTGCACACTACGCGAAAGCGTGTGTGGACATTGAATATTTATTCCCGATGGGATGGTCTGAACTTGAAGGTATTGCGAACAGGACCGATTTTGACTTAACGCAACATCAAAAATACAGTGGAGAGAACTTAACATATTTTGACGATGAAACAAAACAAAGGTATATTCCATATGTAATTGAGCCATCTGCGGGCGTGGACAGGTCTTTACTTGCATTTTTGATTGATGCATATGAATACCAGCAGATTGATAAAGATGACTTCAGAGTGGTACTTCACTTTCATCCTGCGATTGCGCCTGTAAAAGCTGCTGTGTTCCCGCTTTTAAAAAAAGAAGAGCTTGTAAAAAAAGCAAGGGAAATTTACAATGAACTTAAATACAAGTGGATTGTTCAATACGATGAGAGTGGTAGCATAGGTAAAAGATATAGACGCCAAGATGAGATTGGAACACCGTTCGGGATCACGGTAGATTATCAGACTTTAGAAGATGAAACTGTTACGATAAGAGATAGAGATACCATGGAGCAAGTTAGGGTGCATATTAATGAGATAATTCCATATCTTGAAGAAAAAATTGAAGTAAAGTTTTAATCAAAACATGTTTTCAAATTGCAAAAATATGTTATAATATTTTATGTTGTAAGATGCCAAAGTTTCTCCATTTATATATTTTCCCAAATAAATTTCACATAGGAGGGATTTTAATTGAGCAAAAAGAAATACGTCTACATGTTCTATGAAGGTAACAAAGACATGAGAGAGCTTCTTGGCGGTAAAGGCGCAAATCTTGCTGAGATGACAAATCTTGGACTTCCTGTTCCTCCTGGATTTACTGTCACAACAGAGGCTTGTACAAGATACTATGAAGAAGGCGAAAAGATAGCAGATGAGATCGTAGAGGAGATCTTTGAAAAACTTGCCGAACTTGAGAAGATCACAGGAAAGAAATTTGGAGATCCAACTAATCCACTTCTTGTTTCTGTTCGAAGCGGTGCAAGAGTTTCAATGCCAGGTATGATGGATACAATCCTCAACCTTGGTATCAATGATGAAGTTGTCAAAGGTTTAGCAGAACTTACAAACAATGAGAGGTTTGCATACGACTCATATAGAAGATTCATTCAGATGTTCTCTGACGTTGTTATGGGTATTGAAAAGAACAAGTTTGAGAAAATTCTTGACGAAGTCAAAGAAAAGTATGGTGCAAAATACGACACAGACTTGACAGCTGAGCATTTAAAAGAAGTTGTTGTAAAGTATAAAGAGCTTTACAAAGCTGAAAAAGGTGAAGATTTTCCACAAGACCCCAAAGTTCAACTTTTAGAAGCAGTAAAGGCTGTTTTCAGGTCTTGGAACAACCCAAGAGCTATTGTATACAGAAGACTTAACGAGATTCCGCATGATTGGGGAACAGCTGTAAACGTTCAGATGATGGCGTATGGTAACATGGGCAACGACTCTGGTACAGGCGTTGCATTTACAAGAAATCCTGCAACAGGTGAAAAAGAGCTGTATGGCGAGTTCTTGATGAACGCACAGGGTGAAGATGTTGTTGCAGGTATCAGAACACCACAGCCAATTTCTGCTTTGAAAGAGACAATGCCAGAAGTTTACCAGCAGCTTGCTGACATTGCAAAGAAACTTGAAACATATTACAAAGACATGCAAGATATGGAATTCACAATTGAAAGAGGCAAACTCTATATGCTTCAGACAAGAAATGGTAAGAGAACTGCACAAGCAGCGCTCAAGATTGCAGTTGATATGGTAGAGGAAGGTCTTATTACAAAAGAAGAGGCAATGTTAAAAGTTGACCCCAAACAGCTTGATACACTACTTCACCCAACATTTGAACCGGATGCGCTCAAAGCTGCAAAACCAATTGCAAAGGGTCTTCCTGCATCACCTGGTGCTGCAACAGGTAAGATTTATTTCACAGCTGAAGAAGCAAAAGCTGCTGTTGAAAGAGGAGAAAAGAAGGTTATTCTTGTTAGAACAGAAACATCTCCAGAGGATATTGAAGGTATGGTGGCAGCTCAGGGTATTTTGACATCAAGGGGCGGTATGACATCACACGCTGCAGTTGTTGCAAGAGGTATGGGTAAATGCTGTGTTGCAGGGTGTGGAGACATTACTATAAACGAAGAAGAGAAATGTTTCACGACACCTGATGGAAAAGTTTATCGTGAAGGTGATTGGATTTCACTTGACGGTTCAACAGGATATGTATATGCTGGTGAACTTCCAACAAAAGAACCGGAGCTTACAGGTTATTTTGGAACATTCATGCAATGGGCAGATGAGATAAGAAGACTGAAAGTGAGAGCAAATGCAGATACTCCAAGAGATGCTGCACAGGCAAGGAAGTTTGGTGCAGAGGGTATTGGTCTTTGCAGAACAGAGCACATGTTCTTTGAAGAAGATAGAATTCCTGCAATGAGAGAGATGATTGTTGCAAGAACAGAAGAACAGAGAAGAAAAGCTCTTGAGAAGCTCCTGCCAATGCAAAGAGGAGATTTTGAAGCACTGTTCAGAGAAATGAAGGGTTACCCTGTTACAATAAGACTTTTAGACCCACCACTCCATGAATTCTTGCCAAAAGAAGATGATGCTATAAGAGAACTTGCAGCACAAATGAGCATCACATTTGAAGAACTCAAGGCAATTGTTCAGAGCTTGCATGAGCTTAACCCAATGCTTGGACACAGAGGTTGCCGACTGGCTGTAACATATCCAGAAATTGCCGAAATGCAGACAAGGGCTATTATCGAGGCAGCGATCAATGTAAAGAATGAAGGTATTGATGTTGTTCCTGAAATAATGGTTCCTCTTGTTGGTGAAGTAAAAGAGCTCAAGTATATTAAAGACATTATTGTAAAAACAGCTGAAAAAGTTATGGAAGAAAAAGGTGTTAAGATTGAATATAAAGTTGGTACAATGATAGAAGTACCGCGTGCTGCACTTACAGCTGACGAGATTGCAAAAGAAGCTGAATTCTTCTCATTTGGTACAAATGACTTGACTCAGATGACATTTGGTTTTTCCAGAGACGATATTGGTAAGTTCCTGAATGACTACTTTGAAAAGAAAATATTCGAAACAGATCCATTTGCAAGACTTGACGAAAAAGGTGTTGGCAAGCTTATTAAGATGGCTGCAGAACTTGGAAGAGCAACAAGACCAGATATTAAACTTGGCATTTGTGGTGAGCATGGCGGCGATCCATCCAGTATAGAGTTCTGTCACAATGCAGGACTGGACTATGTATCATGTTCACCGTTCAGAGTACCAATTGCAAGACTTGCTGCAGCTCAGGCTCAAGTAAAATCGAAAATGAAGGCATTTATTGATAAATAAGATTATTAAAAGATGAGCAGAAGGAGGCAAAAAAATGTCTCCTTCTGCTTTTTTTGTATGTATACACTTGAATGGAAATAGAAAAATGGTATAATATTATTTGGGACTAAAAATCATGATATATGGATAAATTTGTCCCGCTGGAGAATGAGAGAGTTATGAAAAGTTATTTTGAATCTATAAAGAAAATTGTTCCTGAAATTGTTGAAATTGTTGAAAGAAGATATGAGATTCTCAAAAATATTAGTTATTATCAACCAATTGGTCGAAGAATTCTTGCAGAAAAGCTCAGTCTCACTGAAAGGATTGTTAGAAATGAAATAGACATATTGAGAAATTTAGGACTCATAAATGTAACTGAAAACGGAACGTTTTTAACAAATGAAGGCAAAGAGATTCTTGAAAAACTTTCTAACATAGTATATGATATAAAGGGATTAGAAGATGTAAAGGCAAGGGTAAAAGAGATTTTAAAAGCAAAGGATGTATATGTTGTCCCGGGAGATGCTGATTTAAACCCTTATGTACTAAAAGAAATTGGGATTCTGGCAAGTAAAGTTATTTTTTCATTGATAGAAGATGTAAAGATAATTGCTGTAACAGGTGGGCAAACTGTAAAAGAGGTTGTTGATAGTTTTCCAACATGTTCTTTTAAAGACATACTGGTTGTTCCAGCAAGAGGCGGGATAGGTCAGGAAGTTGAAAAACAGGCAAATACACTTGCAGCAAATTTGGCAAAAAAGATAAATGGTAGTTATAAGCTTCTTCATCTACCTGATACAATGGATGAAGAGGTTTATAATCTTTTGATTAAAAAAGAAGAGGTTCAAGAGATTCTAAACGATATTAACAACGCAGATATGCTTGTATTTGGCATAGGAAATGCAATTGAAATGGCAAAGAGAAGAAAATTGAACCAGGATATGATAGAAAAACTCAAAAAGGTTGGAGCAATTGGTGAAATATTTGGGTATTATTTTAACAGAGCTGGTAGGATTGTGTATTCAACCACTACAATAGGTATAAAACTTGAAAAAATAAAAAACATTAAATATATGATAGGGGTTGCAGGAGGTTCACACAAAGCAGAGGCGATTTTATCGCTTGGAGAGATAAAAAACAATACCATATTTGTTATTGACGAAGGGATAGCTAAAAAGATTATGAGTTTAGAAAAATAAAGATAAAGGCAAAAACACTGCAAAAGCTTTCAGCTTTTGCAGTGTAAAAATAAAAAAATAACGAAGGGATGGTAGGTAGAGATGGCTGTTAAGATTGGTATTAATGGTTTTGGAAGAATTGGTAGAAATGCTTTCAAAGCAATTTTGGCAAAATATCCAAATGAATTTGAGGTTGTTGCAGTAAACGACTTGACAGATCCAAAGACATTGGCACATCTTTTAAAGTATGACTCCTGTTACGGTGTTTTCAATGGAACAGTGGACTATACAGACACATCAATAATTGTCAATGGTAAAGAGATAAAGGTATTAGCTGAAAAAGACCCAGCAAACTTGCCGTGGAAGGATTTGGGCGTTGAGGTTGTAATTGAGTCTACAGGTAGATTTACAAAGAAACAGGATGCTGAAAAGCACATTCAAGCAGGTGCAAAGAAGGTAATCATCACAGCTCCGGCAACAGATGAAGACATCACAATTGTTATGGGTGTAAACGAGGAGATGTACGACCCTGCTAAGCACCATGTAATTTCAAATGCATCCTGTACAACAAACTGTTTAGCACCAGTTACAAAGGTTATTGACAAGCATTTCAAGGTAAAAAGAGGTCTTATGACAACAGTTCATTCATATACAAATGACCAACAGATTTTGGATCTTCCACATAAGGATTTAAGAAGAGCAAGAGCAGCAGCGCTTTCTATTATTCCAACAACAACCGGTGCGGCAAAGGCAGTAGCGCTTGTTCTTCCACATCTTAAGGGTAAATTAAATGGTTTTGCGCTCAGAGTTCCAACACCAACTGTTTCTGTTACAGACGTTGTGTTTGAGGTTGAAAAACCAACAACAAAAGAAGAAGTAAACAGCGTTTTAAAAGCTGCTGCAGAAGGTGAATTAAAGGGTATCTTAGGATACAGCGAAGAACCACTTGTTTCTGTTGACTACAAGGGCGATCCAAGGTCTTCAATAGTTGATGCTCTCTCAACAATGGTTATCGAAGATACGCTTGTAAAAGTTGTTGCATGGTACGACAACGAGTGGGGTTATTCCAACAGAGTTGCAGACCTTTTGAACTATATTGTAAACAAGGGACTGTAATTTTAAATTAAAAAATAGTTATTAAGACTGGTCCGGGAAAGATTGTATGACAGCAAATATCTTCCGGACCAGTCTTGATTTGAAAAATATATTCTGAGGTGATCGGAACATGCCTAAGCTGAATAAGAAGACCATAAGAGATATAGATGTTGCCGGTAAAAGGGTTCTTGTGAGGGTTGATTTTAATGTTCCTCAAGATGAAAATGGTAATATTACAGACGATAGAAGAATAAAAGAAGCTCTTCCTACAATAAAGTATCTTATTGACCACAACGCAAAGGTAATTTTGGTATCTCATTTGGGAAGACCGAAAGGCAAATTTGACCCCAAATACTCAATGGCTCCTGTTGCTAAAAGGCTTTCTGAGCTTCTCGGTAAGGAAGTTGTTCTTGCAAAAGACGTTATAGGCGATGATGCAAAAAAGTGTGTTGAACAGATGAAAGAAGGAGATGTAGTTCTTCTTGAAAATGTCAGATTCCACAAAGAGGAAGAAGAAAATGATAGAGAATTTGCAAAGGCTTTAGCATCGCTTGCAGACATTTATGTAAATGATGCGTTTGGTACAGCTCATAGAGCACATGCATCAACAGCAGGTGTTGCAGAGTTCTTACCAGCAGTTGCTGGATTTCTGATGGAAAAAGAAATAGAAATGCTTGGCAATGCTCTTGCAAATCCGCAGAGGCCTTTTGTTGCAATCCTTGGTGGAGCAAAAGTTTCTGATAAGATTGGAGTTATTATGAACCTACTTGAAAAGGTTGATAGTCTGTTAATTGGCGGTGCAATGGCTTATACTTTCTTGAAAGCGAAAGGATATAAAATTGGGAAGTCAAAATGTGAAGATGACAAGCTTGATGTTGCAAGAGAGATAATGAAAAAGGCAGAGGAAAAAGGAGTAAACCTTCTGCTGCCTGTTGGAAGCATAGTAGCAAAAGAGTTTAAAAATGATACAGAGTTTATGTATGTACCATCAGATGCAATGCCAGATGATATGATGGGGATGGACATTGGAAATACTACAATTGAGTTATTCTCCAAGGAAATAAAGAAGGCAAAGACAATTGTTTGGAACGGACCAATGGGCGTGTTTGAGTTTCCAAACTTCGCAAAAGGGACAGAAGCTATTGCAAAAGCTGTTGCTGAGGCTGTTGAAGAAAATGGTGCAATTGCAATTATCGGCGGCGGTGACTCTGCAGCTGCTGTTGAAAAACTGGGGTTTGCTGATAAGATGACACATATCTCAACAGGCGGCGGTGCTTCATTAGAATTCTTGGAAGGCAAAGTTTTACCAGGTATTGCATGTCTTCTTGATAAAAATCCAAGGAAGAAGATAATCGCAGCAAACTGGAAGATGAACAAGACTCCACAAGAAGCAAAAGAGTTTGTTGAAGAGCTGAAGAAGTATATTGATGATGTGCAGGCAGAAGTAGTTATCTGTGCTCCATCAATTCTTGTTCCTTATGTCAAAGAAGCAATAGAAGGAACAAATATAAAACTCGGAACACAAAACATGTTCTATGAAGAAAAAGGTGCATATACAGGTGAGATCTCCGGTCCAATGTTAAAGGAAGTTGGAGTTGAGTATGTTGTAATTGGTCACTCTGAAAGAAGGCAGTACTTTGGTGAAACAGACGAAATTGTGAACAAAAAAGTTCTGGCAGCGCTGAAATTTGGTATAAAACCTATTATATGTGTCGGTGAGACTTTAAAGCAAAGAGAATATGGCATTACAGATGAGCTTGTAAGGCTTCAGGTCAAGATTGCACTAAATGGTGTTTCAAAAGAAGATGTTGAAAAGGTTGTCATTGCATATGAGCCTATCTGGGCAATAGGTACAGGTAAGAATGCAACACCTGAAGAGGCAAATAGAGTAATTGGGGTTATCAGAAATGTAATTGCAGAGATTTACGATGAAGATACTGCGCAAAAGGTTAGAATCCAGTATGGTGGTAGTGTAAACTCTGCAAATTCAGCAGACATTTTCAATATGCCAGAGATTGATGGAGGATTAATTGGCGGTGCAAGCCTTAATGCTCAGGAATTTGCAAAGATATTACACTACTAATTATGGCAAGTAAAGGGGAATAAGATGATGAAAAAACCTGTTGTTCTTATCATTATGGATGGTTGGGGTTATAACCCAAAGCAAGAAGGGAATGCTGTTGCTTTGGGTAAGACCCCCAACCTTGACTATTACGAAAAGAATTACCCATATACCTTGATTGGTAGCAGTGGCATGGATGTTGGTCTTCCTGAAGGTCAGATGGGAAATTCCGAGGTAGGTCATCTTAATTTGGGTGCTGGGAGAATTGTGTATCAGGAGTTTACAAGGATAACAAAGTCAATTAAAGATGGTGACTTTTTTGAAAAAGAAGAGTTTTTAATGGCAATAGAGAATTGCAAAAAATATAACTCTTCTCTTCATCTGATGGGGCTTTTATCAGATGGTGGTGTGCATAGTCATAACACTCACCTTTATGCGCTTTTGGAGCTTGCAAAGAAGCACAATTTCGATAAAGTATATGTTCATTGCTTTTTAGATGGGCGAGATGTTCCACCGGCGAGCGCAAAGATTTACATTGAAGAACTTGAACAGAAGATAAAAGAAATTGGCTGTGGCAAGATTGCAACAGTGATGGGCAGATACTATGCAATGGACAGAGATAAAAGGTGGGAAAGAGTAGAAAAGGCTTACAATGCGATGGTTTTCGGTGAAGGAGAGTATGCAAACTCTGCATTGGAAGCTGTTGAGAAGTCATATGAAAAAGGTAATACCGATGAGTTTGTAATTCCAACTGTCGTGCTTGAAAATGGCAAACCAACTGCAACCATAAATGAGCACGACAGCATAATATTCTTCAACTTTAGACCAGATAGAGCACGACAAATCACAAGGGCATTTTGTGATGTTGAATTTGATGGATTTGAAAGAAAAAAGGGATATTTTGAAGTATTTTTTGTATGTATGACCCAGTACGATGTGACAATAAAGAACTGTTATGTTGCATTTAAACCAGAGAACTTAACAAACACTTTAGGAGAATACCTCAGCAAGTTAGGGTTAAAACAACTTCGAATTGCTGAGACAGAAAAGTATGCTCATGTCACCTTTTTCTTCAATGGTGGTGTGGAAATACCAAATGTTGGAGAAGACAGGGTTTTGGTACCATCACCGAAGGTTGCAACATATGATCTTAAACCTGAAATGAGTGCATATGAGGTAACTGAAGCTTTACTAGAAAGGTTGGACAAAGACCAATATGATGTTATTATTTGCAACTATGCAAATGGTGACATGGTAGGGCACACAGGCATTTTGGAGGCTGCTATAAAGGCTGTTGAAGCTGTTGACAAGTGCATAGGAAAAGTTGTGGAAAAAGTGTTGCAAAAGGGTGGCGTTGCAATAATAACTGCTGACCACGGCAACTGCGAACAGATGATTGATTATGAAACAGGTGAACCTCACACAGCTCATACAACAAATAAGGTACCTTTATATCTTGTTGGGTATGGCAACGTTAAATTAAGAGATGACGGAATTTTAGCAGACATTGCTCCGACAATCTTAGACATATTAGGGTTAGAAAAGCCTTCAGAGATGAAAGGAAATTCGCTTATTATTAAATAAAATTATTATAGAGACTGTTAAAAATTGTTTAAAGGGAGGAATAAATGATGAAGGTTGATCTTTCGATTACAGCTGTAAAGGCAAGAGAAATTCTTGATTCAAGAGGAAACCCAACTGTTGAGGTAGAGGTTGTTGTAAATGATGAATTTGTAGGTAGAGCTGCTGTTCCATCAGGTGCGTCAACAGGTATATTTGAGGCTGTTGAGCTAAGAGATGGTGATAAAAAGAGATATATGGGCAAAGGTGTTCTCAAGGCAGTTGAAAATGTGAATGAGGTTATTGCACCAGAAATTATTGGAATGAACGCTCTTAACCAGGTTGAGATTGATAAACTTATGATTGAGCTTGATGGAACAGAGAACAAGAGCAAGCTTGGTGCAAACGCAATTTTGGGTGTATCATTGGCAGTTGCAAAGGCAGCAGCAAACGCACTTGGACTTCCACTGTATCAGTATATTGGTGGTGTCAATGCAAAATACTTGCCTGTTCCAATGATGAACATCTTAAACGGTGGTAAGCATGCTGACAACTCTGTTGATTTGCAAGAGTTTATGATAATGCCTGTTGGGGCAAAATCTTTTAGCGAAGCGCTCAGGATGTGTGCTGAGACGTTCCATCACTTGAGAAATGTCCTCAAAGCAAGAGGATATAACACAACAGTTGGTGATGAGGGTGGATTTGCACCAAACTTGAAGTCTAACGAAGAACCATTGGAAGTGATTGTTGAAGCAATCGAAAAAGCTGGTTATGTTCCTGGTAAGGACATTGCAATTGCGCTTGACCCTGCAACATCAGAACTCTACAACGAAGAGGACGGAAAGTATCATTTTGAAAGAGAAGGTAAAGTTAGAACAAAAGAAGAAATGGTAGAGTTCTGGGTAAAGCTTGTTGAGAAATATCCTATTGTTTCTATTGAAGATGGTGTTGCAGAAGAGGACTGGGAAGGTTGGAAGATGCTCACCGAAGCACTTGGCAACAAAATTCAGCTTGTGGGTGACGATTTGTTTGTTACAAATACAAAGAGACTTGCAAAGGGAATTGAACTTGGTGTTGCAAACTCAATTTTAATTAAACTTAATCAAATAGGAACACTTACAGAAACTTTAGAAGCAATTGAGATGGCAAACAGGGCAGGCTACACTGCAGTTGTATCCCACAGATCAGGTGAGACTGAAGATACAACAATTGCTGACCTTGTTGTTGCAGTAAATGCTGGTCAGATAAAGACAGGTGCACCGTCAAGAACAGACAGAGTAGCAAAATACAACCAACTCTTGAGAATTGAAGAAGAGCTTGGCAATGTCGCTATATATCCTGGAATGAATGCATTCTTTAATTTGAAGAAAAAATAAATCCACAAAAGTCCAAAGATAAGTTTTGGACTCACAATGGAACAAAGAGAGAGGGAAAGTGTTGAACTTTCCCTCTTTTCATTTTATAATATATTCAAATAGATTTTGCTGTGAATTTTGTTTGAATCTTTTAGAAATCTTGTTGAAATAAATTTTAAGGAGGTTTGGAAAAATGAAAAGATTTATGGATGAGGATTTTCTCTTGAGTAACCAGACTGCTAAAGTGCTGTACGAAAAATATGCAAAGAATATGCCAATCATTGACTTTCACTGTCATTTAAATCCAATGGAAATTTATGAAAACAAGAAGTTTAGGAATATCACGGAGGTTTGGCTTGGAGGAGATCATTACAAATGGAGGCTTATGAGAGCAAACGGGATAGACGAAAGGTATATAACAGGAGATGCAGATGACTATGAAAAGTTCTTGGCATGGGCAAAGACTATCCCAATGGCTATAGGGAACCCAATTTATCATTGGACACATTTAGAACTTAAAAGATATTTTGGAATAGATGAGATATTGAATGAAAAATCTGCACCTATCATTTGGGAAAAGACAAACAAAGTTCTAAAAGAGCTTGGTGCAAGAGATATAATTTTGAGGTCCAATGTAGAAATAATTTGCACAACAGACGACCCTGTTGATACACTTGAGTATCATTTAAAACTGAAAGAAGATAAAGAATTTAATGTAAAAGTTTATCCTACTTTCAGACCTGATAAGGGTGTAAATATAGAAAGAGAAACTTTCATGCCATGGGTAGAGAGACTTGGAGAAGTTTATGGAAAAAAGATAGAAAGCTATGACGAGTTTTTAGATGCTCTAAGGTCAAGAGCAGAGTTTTTCCACTCTGTGGGGTGTCGCGCTTCTGACCATGCTATTGATGATATGGTTTTTGCTGATGCATCTTTTGATGAAGTAGACAATATTTTTAAAAAAGCTTTAGTGGGTGAGAAACTTACTGATATCGAAGTTGCAAAATATAAAACATATACATTGGGATTCTTAGGCAAAATTTATTCAAGTCTTGGCTGGGCAATGCAGCTTCATATAAATGCCCTGAGAAATAACAACACAAGAATGTTCAATATTTTGGGGCCTGACACAGGATATGATTCAATAAATGACAATCATGTAGCTATTGCACTTGTCAAATTCCTTGATTCATTAGAGAAAGAAAATTCTTTGCCAAAGACAATTCTGTATTCTTTAAATCCAAAAGATAGCTATGTTCTCGCAACAATCATGGGGTCTTTCCAGGATGGTAGCATCCCTGGCAAGATGCAACTTGGTGCAGCTTGGTGGTTCAATGATAGTAAAGATGGAAACCTTCAGCAGATGAAAGACCTTGCAAATCTTGGGCTTTTAAGTAGATTTATTGGAATGGTAACAGATTCTCGAAGCTTTTTGTCTTATGCAAGGCATGAGTATTTTAGAAGACTTCTTTGCAATTTGATTGGCGAGTGGGTAGAAAACGGTGAATATCCTTATGATTTGGAGACGCTTGGTAGAATAGTTCAGGGTGTTTGTTACTATAATGCAAAAGAGTATTTTAGGTTTTAAAATAAGAAAAGATTGTAGCAAAATGGGTGGGTTAAACGACCACCCTTATTTTTATAACTCTGGTTCATATAAAATTAAGTTTGGACTTAAATCCTACGATACTAACAACTTTGGCTTATTCTAAACCCAAGAAAGTTGAAGCAATTTTAAGCTATTTCAAGAAAAACATAATTTTAGCTCAAAAATTGGCGAAATATCGTCTAAAAAAAAA